>Ga0209701_10003481_pt1 | contig 10306 bp, 8 predicted proteins | sample CZO8metaG_4_FD_188356 | JGI IMG/M metagenome (GOLD analysis project Ga0209701, IMG submission 188356) | Vadose zone soil microbial communities from the Eel River Critical Zone Observatory, Northern California, USA - CZOApr15con2H3.8 metaG... | ecosystem: Environmental > Terrestrial > Soil >...
GTGGGGTGACCGTACCTTTACGGTCATGGATCCATTCGGCTATCAGATTTGGTTCTACCAAACGGTGGGTGAAATCAAACCGCCTCAAGGCGCGAAGATAGTCTAGTCTTTTGGAAAGGAAAGAAATAAGTATGCTCGAACCAATGCTCAATGAACTGCGCCAGGAAGCAGCTACAACCCGGCGAGTCCTGGAGCACGTCCCGGGAGATAAGTTGTCCTGGAAGCCACATCAAAAATCAATGTCGCTTGGTCAGCTCGCTCTCCACGTCGCCAGCATTCCCAGTCAAGTGACGGGGCTTGCTCAGTTGGAGGAGTTTGACGCCTCTCAGGCAGATTTCGACCCGCCGGAGGCGAAGAGCGTGGCTGAGATCCTTGCGGTGCTGGATGCTAGCGTCACAGCTGCAGATGAATATCTTGAGGGCTTCGACGACAAGACAGCGACTGCGAACATGCCCTTCGATGAACGTCTAGCCCAACGAGTCCGTAACATTCTGGCCGAAGAATGCCCTGCCAAGGAAAGGCGAATGTTCGGAGGACTCGCGTTCATGGTTAATGGACACATGTGCTGCGGCATCATGGGTAAAGACCTTGTCGTCCGCGTAGGCGCAGACGCGCACAAGTATGCGCTCGCTCAGCCACATACCCGCACAATGGATTTCACAGGCCGGCCAATGAAGGGCTTTGTATACGTAGAGCGGCTCGGTTATCGCACGTCGGCGAGTCTCAGAACGTGGATCAGATTCGCTTTGGGGTTCGTTTTATCACTTCCCCCCAAAGTGAAGTCCGCATCGTCAAGCCCTTAAAGCTACCGGCAAACACCAGCAGACCCCATTGTCAGAACGCCGGTCGTGTCTGAAGAAGTTAACGTCGCCGGTATGAGTTCAACCAGCCGGACGATTCACCTTCCATAACTCATAGCCCCACCAGACGGCATACAGTCGATAGATCAAATATGGGACTAAAACCCCTGCCGCCGTCTTATCGAGCTGAATCATACAAATGAATAGTGTGAGGTCCAGGATTGGAGCCAAACTGCCGCTGATAAAACCGGCGAAGAGATTCTGGGCGCGGAAGAAAACATAATTCCAGAGAGCATTGGCAACCATCATGAAGAGGATAAGCGCGAGCGCGGCGTTCCTCAGGACCGAATCCCTCTCGAACCTGAGGATACGAAAGATCGCAAAAAAGAAGATCGCATAATAAGCAGCTCCGATGATGTACCAGACCCAGAGCGGAGCCGCGTAACGCGGCCACTTCAACTTCGCAAAATACGCCTTTACATTCTTGCCTGCGCAAACGCCCTCTAAGGCGGCGGCGCCCAGACAAACTCCTATTGAGACTAATGCGGCGTAAGTAGCTGACATAGACACACCCGAGTTTACGCGAAAGCACACGAACTTCGAGAGGATCAACGTGCGGAGTTATCCTCTTGTTTCGAAATTCGGCCCACGCGCACGATGAAGAAAAACCCTCTCCTCTCTTACCCAAACAAACTGCGAAGGCTTTAGCTTCAATACGTCGCAAACGTTACCTCTAGAGTCTGACATTCGGTAAAGCTACAAAATGAAAAACGTTTGTGGCACATCTGTGAGAGTCCCAACGATTTTCGAATTCGACTCTGCTATTTTGCTGAGTAAATTTGGAGCGGGCGACGGGAATCGAACCCGTATTACCAACTTGGGAAAGTAAATTAAGCACTCTTTATTTTCAATACTTACAAAACCGCTCAGCAAAAATCTGCGTGCATGCGTTGCATACCGTGCATGCGCTGCCTGATTTGCGTATCGCTGCGGGACGTTTTGCGGGACGGTTTTCGATCATGCTTTGCCATTCGCGACCGAAGATCGAGGCTTACGTTTTTGTGCACGAAACAACCCGATATTCGGGGTCTCTGATGACAGTTTATTAGCCGTCTGCCAATCCCGCCAGCGCAGGTAAAACTTATTAATCCTTTCTTGGCTTGTAGATCCACGATCTGATCGAGCACCAATTGACTCCAACCTTCGCCTCTGCCGGCCGTCTTTCGCCGGCCAACCCAGACAAAGGTGCGGCCATCAATCCAGCGCGCCCGTTGCCACGAACGCTCCACGAAAAGTCCGGCGCGCGAAATCTCCTGTTCTTCGACGAAGTAGGGTGAACGCGGCTCGCGCAGCAGGAAACCGCGCGGAGGGTCGCCTCCAACCATGCGGGCGCGCTGCAACCCGGATTTCGCTGACGCTGCCCTCAGCATGCACGGCGATAAATGGAATCCAATTCTTAGGCACGGTTGTGCCCAGCACGTAACCGATTTTCACGTCCTCCTGATCGGTGTTCCGCGGTCCAGGCGCTTCGCTCCGGGTCACAGTTTCGTATCCGCTCATGCCTAGTCCCGTCTGGACGGAACAATGCTCTCAACTCCCCAAACCATGTTTGCCATTTCATCGCGAATGAAATTGACGCGCTCGAGCGGCGCACTTTCCAAAACTTTGCCCAGGGCCGGGCACAGATAAAAGCGATTGCCGGTCCCCCGCGCCTGGTTCTTTTCGGTGAGATGAAATTCGGCTGAATATTTTGATCGTTCATGAGCTTGGGCAGCGAAAGGATCAGTGGCAGACTTAGGATAGCCTGTGCTGGCCAGAATAGAGTCTCCCATTGCCTCACCCAAAATACGGTGTAGGTGTTCGCTGCCTGGCGGCATCCATTCCTGATACGGCGAGGGGCTTTTCGTCGGCTCTCGACCCCCAGTTCCGTCCGAGCGGCGATGACGAGCGCCGTGCCGTCAGCGCGACAGAAAACGAGCGCATCGTCGATCTCAACGCGATTGCAGGTCGGGCAGCGTTTCATGTTTGGAGTGCTGCGACTCGTCGCAGCTTCTTCTCTTGTAATCGGTCAAGCATCTTGATTAGTTTTGGCTACTTTGACTCAATCAAAAGCGGCGACAAGTCCGCACTCCAAACTTGACTCGGAATGCCGACCTTCTTTACCAACTCCTGAAAGCGCAGGTCAGCGCGCAGCGGATCCGCGCGCGGATCAATTTTCAGGAACACCAGCTCGGTATTCCGTTCGGCATTGGCTTTTTCCAGCAATTGAAACGCTTGCTCTTTATCTCCAAGCGCCGCATAGATCATGGCAACACCGTATGGCGAGACGTATTGACGCCGCGACAAGTCCTTCAACTCGGCCAACACTCTCTGCGCTTCGACTTTGTTCCCCGATGCGGCGAAACCGTGTCCGAGCGAGATTATCGCCAGCGGCGCGCGGTTCGAGTTGTTGGCCGCCTGCTGAAACTCGCCAATAGCCTCCTTGTACATTTTCTTCTGCACATAGGCCAAGCCTAACCTCTGGTGAGTGAGCGCGAAAACCGCGTCCATTTCCAACGTCTTCTTGCCCGCTGTAATCGCCTCGTCGTATTGACGGCCTAAGTACAAGACGTAAACGACGCTGGCGTTGATCGGAAGTGAGAGCGGGTCAAGCTCCTGCGCTCGTCGGATCTCTTTCACGGCTTCGTCTTGCCTGCTCAGGCTGGAAAGATAAACCGCGTGGTAGAGGCGTCCAATCGGATAGTTCGGATTTAATTTAATGCCACGGTCGAAGTCCGCTTCTGCGCCGGCCCAATCCCATTCTTTCCACTTGACGTGTGCCAGAGAAGCATAGACTTCGCCAACCGAGTTATCTATTTGCAGCGCTTTCTCAGCGGCTGCTCTGGCCTTAGGCAGCGAGTCTTGCGGAGAAAGGGCCCCCGTAATCGCATCCGGTATTCCGAGCAGGAGATAAGAGTCGGCAAGTCCGGCGTAACCGAGGGCGTAGTTGGGATCGATCGCGATAGCCTGATCGAAATACTCAATCGCTTTCCGCAGATTCTCGGCCGTGCGCCGGTTCACAAAAAACCGCCCTTTCAAGTAAAGCTGATACGCCTCGTTGCTCTCAGTGTAGTGTTTGGCCAGCCCCTTCTCTTCGCCCGAAACTTTGAGTTTCAGTTTCTCGACAATCTCTCGTGCAATCTCGCGTTGGGTGGCCAGCAACTCAGACATCTTACGTTCGTACTGCTCGCCCCAGAGCAGCTTGTTGTAACGAACGTCCACCAGCTCGGCGCTGATGGTGAGATTGTCGCCGCGTTGGACCATCCTTCCGGACAGGACGGCATTCACGCCCAGTTCCCGGCCGACTTTGACGGGGTCGATCTCCTTGCCTTTGTAGCGAAAGACCGAACTGGTGGGACTGACTTTCAGATTTGGCAACTGCGAGAGACGATAGATGAGCGACTCTGCTAATCCATCGGAAAGATAGTCAGTGTCCGCTTCCGTGCTTCGGTTTTGAAAAGGTAGAACAGCGATTGACTCGATGGGCGCCAGGCTTGAGAGGTGGCTGAAATACCAATAGCTAATGCCGATGATCGCAAGCAGCAAGACAGACGAGGCAATTGCGAAAGCGCGCTTGTGCTCTTTGATTCCGGACACGATGTACTCAGCGCTTGATAGAGAAGGCAAGCCCGATGCTGAGACAGACTTGGGCGCAGTCCTTCGCTTCGCTGCCGCTTCACCTGTCGAATATGCTGCTGCATCGGCGTGTGGCGGGGCGGAGCGTTCCAACTTCGCCGCAAACTCCAATTCCTGCTTGAGCGCCCTTAGATCCAGCAGCATATCTTTGATCGTCTGATACCGTTCCTCGCGCTTCTTCATCAGCGCTTTAGTTACAATGCGCTGCAACTCGGCGGGCGGTTCTGTGACATAGCGCGCCAGTGGTGCGGGTTCACGATCGAGAATACAGGCCACGACTTCCGCCTTGGTGCCGCCGGCAAACGGCATCTGACCGGCAAGCATCTCGTAGAGCATCACTCCCACACTCCAAATGTCGGTGCGCGCATCAACGTTGAGTCCGCGCGCTTGCTCTGGCGACATATAAGTCGCAGTGCCAATTACGATCCCTTCCGCAGTATCTACCTTTTGCATCGTGGGCATGTCCGTACCGGCGAACCCCACAAAGTCCTGTGTCAATTTTGCGATCCCGAAATCGAGCACCTTTACGTAACCGTCGCTGCGGATCATCACGTTCTCGGGCTTGATGTCGCGGTGGACGATTCCTTTTTCGTGCGCCGCTGACAGGGCCGTCGCAACCTGGATAAGGATTTCCAAGACGGTGTTTAGTTCCAGCTTGTCTGTCTCGAAACGGCGGCGCAGGTTCTCGCCTTCGATCAGCTCGCTGGCGATGTAGTAACTCCCGCCGGTCTCGCCAATGTCGTAGATGGTGACGATGTTGGGATGATTCAAGGCGAGAACGGTGCGCGCTTCCTGCAGGAAACGGGCGACTTGCTGACGATCACTATCGAGGTGCGAGGCCAACAATTTCAGGGCCACTCGACGACCCATCTTGTCGGTCGACAGGTAGACTTCGCCCATGCCTCCCGCGCCCAGAAGTTTTTCGATCTTGTACTGGCCCACCTGGATAAACCGCGGCGAAGCTTTTGCCAACAGAACTGCGGCCACGTCTGAGGCCGAGTCGGCGATAAAATTACCCACGTGTTCGTGAGCAGCAAGCAGCGATTCAACTTCCGCGCGCAATTCAGCGTCTCCGGCGCAGGCTTCTGCGACAAAATTCTCCCTTCTCTCAGGCGGCAGGTCGAGCGCCGCCTGAAAAATCTCATCAATCTTTTGCAGTCGCTCCGGTTTCATCGTGGATCACTTTTGCAGCTCACGATAGAGCCACGCCCTGGCAAAACGCCAGTCGCGTTCGATGGTTGCCTCGGAAACTTTTAGCACCTCGGACGCCTCTCTATTGTTTAATCCACCAAAGTAGCGCAGCTCAACGACCTTGCTGCGACGTGGATAGATTTCATTGAGTGCTGCGAGCCCCTCGTCGAGCCTCACCAACTCGCGAGCGCGCGCTTGCGATACTATCGACTCAGAATCCAGCGCGATTTTCTTCCAGGATCCTCCGCGTTTCGCTGAAGCTTGCTGGCGCGCATAGTCCACCAGAATATGCCGCATCACTTGCGCCGAGACGGCAAAGAAATGAGCGCGGCTTTCCCACTCGACATTCTTCTGTTCGACCAGCCGGAGATAAGCTTCATTTACTAAAGCCGTGGTTTGCAACGTATGGCCTGGACGCTCGCGGCTGATGTAATGGTGGGCCAGGCGGTGCAGTTCGTCGTAAACCAGCGGCGTGAGCCGGTCGAGCGCTTGCTTGTCGCCACTTCTCCACTTCTGCAACAGCTCAGTTACTTCATGTTGAGAGGCCGCCATCCTCTTTACCTGTTCGCCCGGCACAGAATTTAGCAGCAAATCTAACATGGATGGACGTTCGCGAGATAAATTTCCGCTGGTTTGCCGCCCTTAGCGAAAGCGCGTAGCCAACGAATGCTGCCGCGTGGTTATTGCCTGAGAGCTTTTTCGCGTTGTGCAAAACCGCAAAGGAATATCATTGAGGGAAACGAGGGCAGTTACAGCGTGAACCCGGCGCGCTTCAGGAGGTTGTCGTAGCGCGGGTCGGAGCGCAGGCTGTCGTACACGGGATTCACTTTGAGCGAGACCTTCCCCCAAGGCTGTCCCTTGAACATCTGCTCAAGCTCTGCGAACACACGCTCTTTTTCACCCAGCCCCATGTCAACGTAGGTCATGGCAAAAGGCGTAACAAAAGTTCGTGTCGACAGTTCTCCCAAACGTTGTCGCACCCCTTGTGCTTCGCGCTTCTTGCCGGCGACACCGTAGGCGTACCCGAGCCAGCTCAGGTATCCCGGCTTGTCTTCCAGGTCTTTGATCCGGCGAAGCTCGCTGATTGCTTCCTCGGCCCGCCCGGCGAACACGTAAGTCAGCCCGAGCAGTGCGTGTGCTTCATCGAAGGTTGGTTCCATCTCCAGAGTCTTTTTGAACTGCTCAATCGCGCGGTCGTATTGGCGCGCAATGGCGTAAACCTTTGCCACGTCCGTGCTGATGATGAGCGAGAGCGGGTCTATCTCGTGGGCGCGTTCAATCTCTGTAATCGCTTCATCGAATCGTCCCATGTACGCCAGGAACTCGCCCAACCACTGGTGCGCGGTCGCATGGTTTGGGTTCAGCTCGATGGCTCGCCTCAGTCGCCGCTCCGCCTCTGGGAAGTCGGAGTCATAGGAGCGCACGCCCAGCGAGGCGTGCGCGTCGGCGAGCGAATCGTCGAGTTCGAGCGCTTTCAGCGTGGCCGCCCTCGCCTTGCGGTCCGTCTCAGTCTGTGAGGCCCGATCATCGCCACCCAGGAAGGCTAATGCGTCGCCCAGTCCGGCGTATGCCTGCGCGTAGTTCGGGTCTATTTCAATCGCGCGATTAAAGTATTCGATGGCCTTCTGGAATCCCTCTCTGGTCCGCTTGTTCCAAAAATATCGCCCCTTCAGGTAAGCCTCATAGGCGTCGATATTGATCTGCCTTCGTTTGACGGGCGATCCGCTAGCACCGCAGATGTGTGTGACCAGGTCACATGCCACCCTCTCCGAAATCGAATCCTGCACAGAGAAGATGTCGGTGAATTTCTCGTCAACCTGCTCCGACCAAAGCGTCATCCCGTCGGCCACGCGAACGAACTGTACGGTAAGCCGCAGACGATCGCCCACACGCTGGACGCTGCCGTCGAGTACTGCATCCACACCCTGTTGACGACCGATTGTCAGCGGGTCCTGATTGGCATCCGTATAGCGCCGCACGGCGCTGGTGGGACGGACGGTGATCTGCTGAACGTTGCCGAGTCTGGTAATCAGGGCGTCGGCCAGGCTCAGACCGAGATATTCGTTTTCGCTCGAGACGCCGATCCCTTTGAAAGGCAGCACCGCAACTGATCTCAAAGGAGGTCTCGCTACTGCATTCGCTTTTGCTCTTCTGGTTTCGAGTTGGGTCCACCGGGGGTAAATGAATACTGCCACGCCGATGACCAGCACCAACGCGCCGGCGACGACTACTCCGCGTTTCGAGACGGTTCGTCCTTTAGGGAGCGCTACCGCTGGCATCAGGCGGGCGGATTGTACGCCTCCGTCTCCATTTCCCGTGTGCTCTTCCTCTTCGGTCACAATCCGAGTCAAGGTGCGCCGTTCCACTACCAGCGTAACTTGATCCCGGTCCAGTTCGTTGACCGGCGCGACAAAGCGATAGCCGAGCTTCGGCACAGTTTCGATGTAAGAGTGTTTCGGATCGCCCTCATCCAGAGCCTTTCTCAGTGCCGAAATGTACTTGTTGAGATTGTTCTCCTCCACCGCCGTATCGGGCCACAGCAAAGCCATCAACTCGTCCTTCTCGACGAGATGACCTCGGTTCGCTACCAGCACCGCGAGCGTACTGAAAGCCTTCGGTGTGAGTGGCACCGCTTCGCCATCGCGCCACAGGAGGTGCTCAGCAGTGTCCAGCCGAAAGGGACCGAACTCGAATAACTGTTTCTCTTTCTTATTCACTTCTGCGGTCAGTAATAAGTCACGAATCTTTCAGAAAAACTGAAGGACGCCTGTCGCATCTGCCGAGTAAATTCTCGACCGTCGGGGGAAGGAAATCAGCGAGACACATTCTAGGACGAAACAACCGTGCGAACAACTATAGACCAATGATTAAAAAAAGAAAGACCGAAATCACTGTCGACACGCACGAGGTCTGGCTAGTCCGCAGCTGGTGGCGCGGTGCGCCCGCGCGTTGCGCCGAGTGTCCGGGCCGGCCCGAGATGCTCACGCCGGAGGAGGCTGCTCGACTGGCCGGTCTGACGTCGCGGGCGATATACCGGCTCGTCGAATCCGGTCAAATCCACTCTACGGAGACGGAACCAGGCGGTCTTTTCGTCTGCCTCGCGCCGTTGAGGTTGCTGCAAACTCAGCCTGAATAAAGACGCTCAACACAGTTCTTTTTGGGCGAGTGACCAGATGCGCGATTGTTTTCCGCTTATGCGAGTGAGGAAGGATTTAACAACAACGATGGGCCACAAAGGAAAGTCTGGGGGCCGAGTAGAGTCAGGGAACATTTGAAGCTGCTGCTCGAAAGCGAACTTACGATTTCTAGAAAGACGATCGGCCGTCCTCTGTCGGCCCCGGAACTGGCGGGCTTTGCCGCTATCTTCAAGAGGAGTACATCTATGTATCACCAAATCACATCGAGAAAAATTCACGGAACCGTCACTACCGGAAGTTGGCTGGGGAAAGTTCTGCTGCTTGTGCTCGTTTCAGCAGTGGTCATCCTGCTGGTGCCCAACTTGTCTTTGGCGCAGAACGCGACGCTGACGGACGACACTCACACCAATGCCAATAAGCCGAACAAAAATTTCGGCGCCGCCGTTAGCGTCGTGGTACGCGAACCGGATGAGCGCGGCCTTTTGAAATTTAAGCTGACACCGAACTTGCCGCCGGGAACTACGGGCAGTCACGTCGGCAAAGCGACGCTTAAGCTTTTCGTCGCCGCCGTCGGCGCGCCGGGACAGATCAATGTCCAACGCGTGATGAGCGCGTGGACCGAACAGAGCGTTACGGACGCGACCTTCCCAGCGCTTGGTCTATTGGAGGGAACGGTCTCGATTAACGCCGGGGGTGACGGCAAGTGGGTAACCCTGGACGTCACGCAGTTGGTGAAGGACTGGCTCGATGGAGTGCTCCCAAACAATGGCGTCTCCCTGGTTGCTGCGGCTGGCACTGACGCTATCTTCGACAGCAAAGAGAACACGGGCACCAGCCATGAACCGCGTCTGGAGATCGTTCTCAATCATGCGGCCACGGCCGACACGGCGAGCAATGCCGCACAGCTTGGCGGCGTTGATGCCGCGCAGTTCATCAAGGGCACAGACCCGAGGCTGACCGACTCGCGCCCGCCGACTGCGGGTAGTGGCAATTACATTCAGAACACGACGACGCCCCAAGCGGGAGCCAACTTTAACGTCAGTGGCAATGGCACGGCAGCCGGGACGCTCTCAGGCAACGTCGTCAACGCCGCGACGCAGTACAACATCGGGGGGCAGCGCATGTTGAGCGCTCCGGGAACAGATGCCCAGAATACTTTTGTTGGGATTGGGGCGGGCCAGAGCGACGTACCTACCCCGCCGACCAATGGTTTAGGCGACGCGAATACCTTCGTGGGTACGAACGCTGGTCAAAACAATACATTGGGCTCTAGGAATGCCTTCCTCGGCGGGTTCGCCGGTTTTTCCAACACGATGGGCAAGGGCAACTCCTTCTTCGGTGGAGTAAACGCTGGCGTTAGCAATATTGATGGTGAGTTCAACTCTTTCTTTGGTGGGGGCGCCGGAACCTTTAATAGATCGGGCAACAGAAACACATTTGTAGGCGTTGGTAGCGGCAGCGCCAACATCACTGGAAGCGACAACACGATCATTGGCGCCCTCG
>Ga0209701_10003484_pt1 | contig 10303 bp, 7 predicted proteins | sample CZO8metaG_4_FD_188356 | JGI IMG/M metagenome (GOLD analysis project Ga0209701, IMG submission 188356) | Vadose zone soil microbial communities from the Eel River Critical Zone Observatory, Northern California, USA - CZOApr15con2H3.8 metaG... | ecosystem: Environmental > Terrestrial > Soil >...
ACTAGTGGATTCGAGCATCGCCAATTATCAGCAGCGTGGCTTCAAGAATCTGATGGTGTCATTCGGCTGCACCGGCGGCCAGCACCGCTCGGTTTTCCTCGCCGAGCAATTGGCGAAACGTCTGCGCGGCAGGAACGAGCTCGAGGTAGCAGTGCGTCACCTAGAGTTGGAGAAATTAGGCAAGCGGAAGGCCCTTCTGTGAAATCCCTCGCACCTCCTGGCCCACGGTCATTCCGAACGAAGCAAGCCGATCTTTTCCTCCCCGGTTCGCTCCTGCGAACCGGTCGGCTTGCGCAGAGAGGAATCTCTCTTCGTTTTTATCGTTGTAGGGGCCGACTTCTAAGGCGGGCCGCTGGCGCAATCGAGCGCGACATTCCGTTTCTCTGCGCGTCTCTATGTCCTCAGCGTCTCTGCGTTATCCTTAAGCCTTCTTTTCCGAAACTTGCTGCTCGCCGCCGCTTTACACCGGTCTCCCAATGAAAGGCATGATTCTCGCCGCCGGCCTCGGCACCCGCCTCCGCCCGCTCACCGACAATCGCCCCAAAGCCCTCGTTGAACTCGCCGGTCGCACCCTCCTCGAAATCACCCTCTCTCGCTTGCGCACCTTCGGCATCACTGAAGTCATCATCAACGTCCACCACTTCGCCGACATGGTCGTTGACTACCTGAAATCCCACAAAAACTTCGGCATGCGTATCGAAATTTCCCGCGAAGAACTCCTGCTCGACACTGGCGGTGGCCTGAAAAAAGCCGCCTGGTTTTTCCTCGAAGACGCCGCGCGCCTCGATGAACCCTTCCTCCTCCACAACGTCGACGTCATCAGCACCATCGATCTCCTCCGCATGCTCCAATTCCACACAGAAAATCACGCCCTCGCCACCCTTGCCGTCCAATCCCGCGAATCCTCCCGCCAACTCCTCTTCAACAACGATCTCCAACTTTGTGGCCGCCGCATCTCCGGCAAGGACACCCTCATTCCGCTCTCTGACAACACCGACACTCCGCTCCCCGACCACGTCGACACCCCGAGCCTCGAGGGGTCACTCGTCACTTCCCACTCGCCACTCACCACTAGCCACTCGCCACTTCCCCAAGCCCTGGCTTTCTCCGGCATGCACATCATCTCCCCCCGCCTCCTCCCCATGCTCACCGAAGAAGGCGTCTTCTCCATCATCCCCTCCTACCTCCGCCTCGCCGCCCAAGGCGAAAAAATCCTCGCCTTCCGCGCCGATCAATACTATTGGTGCGACCTAGGCCGCCCCTCCGACCTCGCCCAAGCCGCCCTCGATTTGCAGCAAAATGTTCTTCTGTAATACGCTCACTGCATCCGTTGTTTAGCAGGTAGCTAAGGAAGCTCACGTACTATCATTCCGAGCGCGGCGAGGAATCTGCTTTTCAAAAGAAAAATAAGAAACATACTTGCTAACGGGGGCGCTTCCAAAGCGCATTGCACGGTAGTGGGTTGCTTTCCGATTACGCAACTACACATCCGCTAATCCCGCTTGACTCCCGCTTCTGGAGCATTTCCTCAAACCAGGTGCCCTAGCGCACTTCGAGCAGAAGCGCGAGTCTCGAGACGGTCGCTCCGGGCGATTCGGCCCGCGCTCTTCGGCCTGCCCGGCATGGAATCCGCGCGGCGAAATAACAAGAAAGCGGAACCGTTAATCCGGCTCCGCCTTCTGTTCACTCGACAAACGAATGGTCAACGATCAGCTATTGCAGCGCCGCCAAGGCGTTGATCCTGCCGTGGCCAGACTGCGGGTCGGCGCCCGGCTTGAGGATGTCATCGGCGGACTGCTCGATGAGCGTCCGCAACTGAGACGGATTCATGTGCCCGAATTTACCTACGATCAAAGCGGCAAGGCCGGAGACGTGCGGTGTCGCCATGGAAGTACCGATCGCGAAGAAGTAACGATTGCTGGCTCCCAGCTTGCCGCCGGGGCTCAGCACGAAGTCAAACACAAAGCAGGGAGCGGTTATGGGGCCAACGTGGCATACGGCACTGGTGGGAGTGAAGACCGCATCGCCGCCGGGGGCTGCAACGTTGACTACCGACTGTCCGAAGTTGCTGTAAGACGCCAGTCGGTCGAAAACAGCCGGGGCACTGAACCCGAACGCGCCAAACCCGATCGGTCCAGTGGCAGAAACCGCCATACCATTGCCCGACTGCGCCGGGATCTCAAAAATACGGCTGTTCAGGTCGACCCCATCGTTGCCGGCGGCGCTCACCACCAGAGTGCCCCGGGCCTCCGCATGATTCACGGTGCGGTTCAGAGCCGCGAGAAGTGGCCCGTCGCCGCCGCCACCCGCGTTTATGCGATCAAAGTTGGCGCCCAAGCTCATGTTGATAACGTCCGCATGGACGGAGGGACCCGACGCATACTCGATACCGGCAATCACTGATGCGAAGGAACCGCTGCCGGAATCCTTCAGAACTTTAACCGCCACAAGTTCGGCGTTGGGAGCGACACCCTGCGTACCAATCCCGTTAATGGGGGCGGCTACGATCCCAGAGACATGCGTCGCATGGCTGAACTTTCCGTTTGACGGAAAAATGTAGCTGGGCTCCGTGGGAACGAACGAGATGCTCAGAGCAAGATTCAGGTTCGCGGCTATGTCGATATGGCTGGCGACAATGCCAGTGTCCAGCACTGCGACGCGTGCGCGCACCAACCCGTTCCCGCGATCGCCATTCGCTGCTGTCTGGTCCGAATGGATTTGATGCAGGTTCCACTGCACTGCGCTAAATGTTTCCGCGTTGGCCGGAGGTAGGGCGGATGCGCCCGGGGGAGGCGCTGCCGAATCATCGACAACTTCGTCCGCCTGGACAACCATTTCATTAGGTGAGATCCACTGCAATTCTCGGTCTTCTGCCACCTGCCCGACTCCGGGCAGTGCTGCCACTTGAGCGGCGAAGTTGGGATCGCTGGACTGCGCGATGACGACCCCAGTTTCGTCGTATTGCGCTACCACGCTCGAACCAAGACTAGCGGCAAACGCTGTACTGCCGGCTCCTTGTCCGTGTGCGAGAATCACGTAAGTCTTCGTGGGACTCTGCGCCGTGCTTACGCAGGCTGTGAAAAGGCACAGCGCCATGATTGCGAGGATTTTTCTGGGCATCGTATTCTCCTTTTAGTAGGTCATCCCTTATTTGCTTTACCGGCGGGGACTGCCACCGCCCCGGGAACGCACTGTTGCGAGATCCGAGCCGGAGCGGGTTAGCACCACTCGGAACCATTAGAAAAACCAGGACAGAGAGGGGCCTGAAGTGTCCATCCACCCAGCCCTTATGGACAGCCACTCTAACTAAGTTACCCGAGATTTTCAACAGCTCCCAATCGTATTCGCCATTTGCTTTCTTGTCGGAGCCTGTGCGCGATTGTGAACGAATACGAACTGGAGCACCCGCATTTCCCAGATCGTTCCTTAGTCGCTCCCGAGCTTCCCGAGCCGAGAGCCCCTGCCGGGCCCTCAGCGATTACCTCGCAACCCGCGCTCCCAGAGACGAGCCCCTTAGATTCTCTTCCGCAATTTGTGAGGAGAGAATCACGATTTCAGACAACTTAACGCGTTTGATCACTTTCCAACTTGCTCTGATCTGTTTCCATACGCCAAATACCGCATGGGCGTCGTCCCCAGCTGTTTCCGGAACATCGAAATAAACGCACTCGGACTGCTATAACCTGCCTCCAAAGCCGCCGCCGTCACCTTCTCCCCCGAGGCCATCAGTTGCAGCCCATGAAGCAGCCGAAGTTGCTGCCGCCACTTCCCGAAATTCATCTTCGTTTCTTCCAGAAACACCCGCTGAATCGTTCTCTTGCTTGCGCCGCAGTCCTCACAAAGTCTTTCCAGGTCTCTCTGATCGCCCGGATCTGCCAGCAACGCCTTCACTACGCGCATCGCCCGCGCGTCCGTCGGATGCGGCAACTGCAGCGGGATCGAGTCCACCGCCTGCAACTGATCGACGATGATCTCGATAATCCGCCGCTCCGCCAAAGTTTTCTTGTTCAACCTCTTGAACTTGCAAGCATGCAGAATCAGTTCTCGCAAAAGCGTCGAAGCATTCATCACAAAACACTTTCCCGGAAGCCTTCGGCAAAGCTTGGGCAGGAAATATAGCGTCCTCATCGAAACCGGCCCCGACATCGCCACGGAGTGCGGCGTATCCGCCGGAATCCACACCGCCCGCAGCGGCGGCACCACCCAAACGCCTTGCTTCGTGCGCAGCGTCATCACCCCTCTCGAAGCAAACAACAGCTGGTCCTCCGGATGGGAATGCTCAGGGATTACATGCCCATGAGCGAGGTCGGCCGATACGCTGGCCATCTCACCGAGAAGCCCGCCGCTCGGCGCAAAAAGTATGCTTTGGCACTTGTGCGACATTTCTTGTCACAATATCGAGAGAATTTGACCAGGGCAAGTGCTATTCCTGATGACCGCTGAGCCCCAAGCTGAGGTAGGACAGCATTCTTGCCTGTCTAGAAGCTGTCTCATGAATGGCTTTGGGGGTCGGAGCTTTAGCTCCGACTTTACGGGGGCATCATGAAGGTGGGCTTTAGCCCCTGAGGAATTGCTCTCTTTTGTAGGGCCCGCCTTCTGAGGCGGGCAGCTCCTGCGGCTATTCCTGTGGCCCGCTGAACCCCAACCAAACCCCTGTAGGACAAGGCATTCCTGCTTGTCTCTCAGAAAGGCGCACCAGGAGGCAACCAATGCTCGCATCAGCAAAGTTAGTTGGCTTCATCCCCACCAAGGACTACGACAAAGCGCGAGCCTTTTACGAAGGCAAGCTTGGATTTAAGTTTGTAAGCCTCGATCAATTTGCCCTGGTCATGAACTTCGGCGGCCACATGATTCGCGTAGCAAAGGTCCCGAATTTCACTCCGCTGCAGGGCACCATCCTCGGATGGCAAGTCCAAAACATCGAATCCGTCGCCGCTTGGCTCCGGGACCGCGGCATCCCCCCGGAAAAGTATCCCTTTGCCCAGGACCAGAACCTCGGCATCTGGACCACGCCCGACGGCAGCAAAGTCGCCTGGTTCAAAGATCCCGACGGCAACATCCTCTCCATCAGCCAGCATGTTTCTTAACAAGATTGGGCCGCCATCACGTAGGCAAATAAAGGTTTATGACGAACGAAAATTTTGTTCGGTTCCATGGATCTCGGCCAATCAGCAGTCCGCCTCAAATTGGCATTGACAAGTCAAGTATATTGCCGTATATCGCCTTTGGGTAAATCTACCTTTGGACTGCGGGAGACTCTGCTCCCGCTTTTTTTTGAGCCTGCGTTATCCGCCCAAGCAATTTTGACCGAACAAAATCATGTCTCTTACAATCAGCTATTTACGAAATAGAAATTTTGTAAGTCTTTTCCTTTGATATTGATGTGAATTGGTGGGGGGTAGGGGTTGTCTCCCCTTTTAACTCCAGGTCGCAGTCGGGATCGTCGCAATTTAGGCCAAGAGCAAGAACAAAACGGGAATCATTTCGTCTCCTCGCTAGACTCCGAGTAGCGACAAAGTTCTAGTGTGCCGGCGCGGATGCCGTCGCAAATCCCAGCGCCTGCATCACCGCGTCATGCAACTCGACGCGCACCTTTTGGATCTTCATATTCTCGCGCGTCGGATGCACACGATTTGTCAGCAACACCACAAAAAGCTGCCGGTCCGGATCAATCCAGATGGAAGTCCCTGTGAAACCCGTGTGTCCAAAGCTGTGTGCCGAAAAATAATGCCCGCTCGACCCGCCTTCGGTTGGCACCGCCCAGCCCAGCGTCCGCGTTCCGCCGGAAAGTTGCTGCGGCGTCGTAAATTGTCCAACCGTCGCGCGCCGCACAATTCTCTGGTGCGCGTAAACTCCGCCATTCAGCACCATTTGGCAAAATGCCGCTAGGTCCGGCGCCGTGCTGAAAACGCCCGCATGCCCCGAAACACCCCCAATGGCAAACGCATTTTCGTCGTGGACTTCGCCCTGCACCAGCCGGTGCCGCAAATTATTGTCGACCTCCGTCGGCGCAATCGTCGGCCAAATCTTTTTCGCTGGACGGTACATCGTGTCTTTCATTCCGAGCGGCGAAAAAATGGTGCCGTTCGCTAAATCGTCGAGCTTTCTTCCCGTCAACCGCTCGATGATTTCCGCCATCAAAATAATTCCCAGGTCGGAATAAATTTCCTTTGTCCCTGGTTCGTAATCCAACGGCTCGGCAAAAATCTTCGTGAGAGTGTCCGACTTGCTCTTCGACGTCCGCCAATATTCCTTGAACGGTGGCAACCCCGAAGTGTGCGTCAACAAATGCCGCACCGTCACTCGGTGCCGCCACTCCGTGTTCGGCCCGCTAGCCCATTCCGGCAGGTAGCGCTCGATCTTCGCATCCAGATCGAGCGGAACTGCGAAGTCACCCTCCGCTAACTTCGCCACGAGTGTCGTCGTTGCCACCACTTTCGTCAGCGAAGCGATGTCATACATCGTCGCCGGCAGCGTCGTCGCCGCCTTCGCGTCGTAACTCAATTTTCCGAAACCATGGATCGCCACTTTCCCGCGATACCCCACCGCCAGAGTTGCTCCGGGAAACGCCTTGTCCGCAATCGCTTTCTCAATCACATCGTACGCCGGCTGCAGTTGCGCTTCACCGCGCACATCCATCGGCTGTACCGTCATCGGATTTGCCTGTAACTCGATCCCGAATCCCGCCTTCAAATTTACGCCGGGAATTGTCACCGGCAATTTTCCGTGAACTGGAATTTGTCCAAACAACGCGCGCGCCACGGAAATCTGTGCGACATCGCTGATCCCAAACGCTGCCAGCCACGTCTCCGCTTGCGGAAATCGTTCAATCAAGTACGGACTTCCGAATCCCACAGTGATCACCGGCTTGCCCGTTTTGTAAATTTGTTCCGCCAGCGCTGCCTGCTCCGCCGGCACATCCACGTTTCCCTTGCGATCGCTCACGCGCACAAACAGGGCCAGAATCGCAAGGTCATAACTTTCCGGCGGCGGTAATTTCAGAATGGAAGCGTTCACAAATCTTGTATCGGCGCGCAACGTCGTCACCCAATCGAATCGCGCGCGCAACTCGCGCTCCAGGTCTTCGCCCGGATAAGGTTCCGGATCGGCGTAAAACGCCAGCAGCAGCGCGCGCGACGGTTTTGTCGCATCGAGGGGCAAGCGATGCGGTGTATCGCGGAGCAAAGTCACGCCGCGATCGGAAATCTCCTGCGCTTCGTTCTGCCAGGCAGCACTACCGAATTTCTTATTGAGCGCATTTACATCGACGAGGCGAGACGTATTCAGGCCAAGGCGCGCTTTCGCTTGAAGAATTCGCCGCACGGATGCGTCAAGCCGCTCTTTCGTAATTCGTTCGGACTTCACCGCCGCTTGCAACGCTTCGAACGCCGCGTCCGGCACGGGCGGCATCAACACACAATCCGCTCCCGCCTCGACCGCGCGCACCGCCGCTTCTCCCGGCGCGTAGCGCACGGTGATTCCACTCATATCCATCGCATCCGTGACGATGAGACCTTGATAGCCAAGCTGTTTACGCAACACATCCGTGAGGATGTTGTGCGAAAGGGTTGCGGGCGTGTTCGGGTCGGGCTCGAGAGCAGGCACATTCAGGTGCCCCGTCATGATGCTGTCGACCTGCATGGAAATAGCAGCACGGAAAGGAACAAGTTCAAGATCATCCAATCGAGCGCGGTCGGCGCGAATCACCGGAAGATCAATGTGCGAGTCAGCGGCCGTGTCGCCGTGGCCAGGAAAATGTTTGGCCGTCGCAAGCCCGCCATTTTCTTGCACGCCGAGCACAAAGGCGCTCACGAACTCTGCGACGCGCTGCGGATCTTCGCCGAACGACCGCGTGTTGATAATCGGATTTCCGGGATTGTTGTTGACATCCGCGTCCGGCGCATAGATCCACTGAACTCCGACGGCGCGTGCTTCAAGAGCCGTGATTTTGCCCATGGCGTAAGCATCTTTAAGATTGCCCCCGGCGGCGAGCGCCATTGCCGTTGGAAAAGACGTGCCTTCATCCAAACGCATTGCTGTGCCGCGCTCGAAATCCGCGCCGATCAGCAGCGGCAGTTTCGACTTGGCCTGGAGCTGGTTGTTCAGCACCGCGCTGGGATAAGCCTGGCTCTTCACGATTCCCAGGGGTGATCCGTGCGTAATGTTGATGAAACCTCCGACGTGAAGATCTGTCACATCGTGCATGATCTGCCGATAGGCCGCTGTGTCCGTGGCCGTCAAACTTCCGTGATAGGTAGTGAAGAGAAGCTGACCAATCTTTTCGTCCACAGTCATCTTGCGCAGCGTGGTTTCCACCCAAGTGTTCGCGGCGGGTGACAATTTGTTCGGCCGGCTCTTTGCGGAAACTGCGCCTTCATTGGCGGCGGGCTCTTTTGCCGAAGTGCTGCGGCTCTGGCTGCGGGCGTTATAGGCCATAAGGAAAACTATTGAGACGGAAATGAGAAGCAAAAAACGGACGCGGCGTCCATCCATCGGTTAGAATCCCCCAGTGGCCGCGCGCAGTCTGCATTTATACATAGCACACGCTCATCGTGCTCTCAACGCAGCTTGGGCCAGCGCGTTCCAGAATATCATTGTATGGTTTCAATAGCGGGGGACCCTTTGACTGGACTCAAGCGGGCGCACTCTACTTTTATACATTTCACGATCTTCGTCGCGTTGCTCTCGATTGAGCCGGGGCCGATGCATGCAGCGTCGAAACACTCAAGTCGCGCGGCGCGCGTGCAAACCGGTCTCGATGTTCTTGAAGCACAAAAATTCGCTCCACTTCGCGGCAAGCACATCGGCCTGATCACCAATCACACCGGCCTTGATTCGCAAGGGCGCAGCACCATCGAGGTATTGTCGCATGCGCCTTCCGTGCAACTCGTGGCCTTATTCAGCCCGGAACATGGACTTGCCGGCCGTAACAATGAAAGAGTTTCTTCCACGAAAGAGCCTTCTACTGGCCTCCCGGTTCATAGCTTGTATGGCGAGTCGCTGCGGCCGACGGACGAGATGATGCAAGGCATCGACGCGCTGGTTTTCGATATCCAGGACGCGGGCGTACGGTTCTATACCTACACGGTGACCATGGCTTATTGCATGGAGGAAGCTGCGAAACGAAATATTCCGTTCTTTGTGCTCGACCGGCCGAATCCGCTCGGCGGAGAAATTATCGAAGGGCCGATGCTCGACGCTGACAAAACTAATTTTGTGGCGTACTTTCCTTTGCCGGTGCGCTACGCGCTGACGATCGGGGAACTCGCGCAGCTCTTCAACGCCGAAAATCACATCGGCGCGGACCTGCACGTCATTTCCATGAAAAACTGGCATCGCAATTATTTCTTCGAAAGCACAGGCATCAGGTGGATTCCTCCCTCGCCGAATCTTCGCACGATCAAGGGCTCCATCCTTTATCCGGGGATTGAAATTCTCCAGAATTCAGGGGTCTCCGTCGGACGCGGCACGGAAGCCCCGTTTGAGGAATTCGGGGCTCCGTGGCTGGACGGAGATGAAGTGGCGGCGGCGCTGAACGCCCGCAATCTACCAGGCTTGCATTTTGCCGGAAAACCGTTCATCCCGATTGCCGGGCTGTACGCTGGACAGCGCTGTGGTGGCGTTTCGATGCGCGTCACGGATCGCGCCAAGGTGCGCGCGATGCGCGTGGGATTGGAAATTGCGGCAATGTTGCAAAAACTCTACCCGAAACAGTTTGACGTGTCGAAACTGATCGAACTGGTCGGAAATTCGGATGCGGTCCAGCAATTGGAATCTGGCGCACAGCCCGAAAAAATCGTCGCAAGTTGGTCCAACGGCCTAGCTGCCTTCGACCAAATGCGCCGCAAATATTTTCTTTACAAATAGTTTCCGCCGCCCAAATCTCACCGTGTTCCCCTGCAATCCGCACTCGGTCTCTCTTTTTTTCGTCCTGGGCCATGTCGGCGCATTCCAAGAAAAGACAAAACCAGACTCAGTAGGTCGACCATAGACCTGGCGTGGCCAACTCCAACGAGTTTCCATCAGGGTCGCGGAAATAGAGGCTTTGGCCGCCGCGCTCCCAGTGCACTTTACTTTCGATCGCAATTCCATGATCCAACAGATGTTTCTCCCATGCTTCGAGCTGTGAAAGAGCGATAGGAAAAGCCAGATGCGAGTTGCCGCTGCCGTCGCAAGGAGGGATCTTGCCTCCTGGTGTCACTACAGCTTGCAACGAGGCGCCTATCTTGCATAGAAGCAAGACCTGCGTTCTTCCAATATCAAGCGCAGTCAGGCGGTCAGGTTCCGCCGATCTTGCCAACAC
>Ga0209701_10003488_pt1 | contig 10300 bp, 10 predicted proteins | sample CZO8metaG_4_FD_188356 | JGI IMG/M metagenome (GOLD analysis project Ga0209701, IMG submission 188356) | Vadose zone soil microbial communities from the Eel River Critical Zone Observatory, Northern California, USA - CZOApr15con2H3.8 metaG... | ecosystem: Environmental > Terrestrial > Soil >...
CCACCCTTGCCCAGTTCATCGAGAGCCGCTTTGAAGCCAGTGGCCAGCTTTTCCGCCGGTCCCCTGCCCCAATAATGCAGGAAGATTATGACGGGTCTCGAATTTGTCATGTGGTGGTGAATCGCCACAACGTCCAGTCCGTGCCCCCGTAACGCCTTGAGGGTCGGTGTAACTTCACTCTCAAGCATAGCGACATCGCCAGCCACCGCCGCATCTTCGTTCGTACCAACGAATGCTGCCCAGGTGTTGAGACCCATGCGGGCGTTGATGGTTGCTCCCATTTCTTTCACGTCGAGGTCGGGGCGCCCAACGGTGATTTTGTAAACGGCCCCGTTCTCCTCGCCTTCGTGGCCCACGATTCTCGCAATACGCGCGGTGTCGAGAGTGGGTTTGCCTGGAGGTGCGGGGTTAGTACCTGCGGCAGCGGCGGGCGTAGCGCGTCCGATGAGGTCGAGTGCGGGCTTGATTTGATTCGCTAAATCCACGGCCTTGCCGTGCCCGTGAATGTGCATGAAGTACACCGTCGGCTGTGACCAGAAGAAGTGATTGTGCAGGGCCGTGACTTCTAGCCCACGGTCAAGCAGTGCCGACATGACTGGATTCACCTCTTCCTGCAGCAGCACCAGATCTCCCATCATGACGTCATCAGCGCCGTCGCCTTTGGTCAGGGCGAACCATCCGCCGAAACCGAAGGGCGTCGGCACCGGGTAGTCTGCGATCGTGACATGCAGATCGTTGCGCGGGATATTGACCTTTAGTACGTTCGCTTTGAAGTCGCCCGACTTGCCGACCACCTTCAACACTTGCTGATAGTCGCTGGGCATATCCTGAGCATGCGCTATCGATCCATGAGTTCCAAGACCAGCCATCGCCAACAACAAAGTTCCGAGCAGACTGACTGCATTTCGCATGAATCCTCCTACAATTGCGATTCGAGATTTTAGATCTGCGAGAGCAGGTGGCCCACACTTCTAGTGGAGAGTATAGCGCCGCACTTCTTTCGGCATATACTGATCGGCGCTAAAGGTCTGGCCGCCGTAGTATTCCGGGCGGGTAGAACTGTGGAGTTCGGCGAGACGGCATCCTCGTCCTCGGGTTGAATCCGCCATAAAGAGGGCGAGTCATTCGACGATCGGACTATGACCCAGCCTCTTTCGAAAGCTGGCTGACGAAGTTGCAGGAAGAAGACAAGAAAGTGTGGGCCAATGGGCTGACGCCCGAGACCCTCGCCCCGTATCAGAACCACACCTATTTCCTCCAGGCTCTGGCCGTGCGGATTTCCCTGGAACCAGAGGCTCCACGGATCGTGGACTTCCGGCAGCGTGTACTCGGCATTCTGCGCACTCGCTAGCTGTATTCCCTTCTTCATGGGAACTAGCCGCGGAACCCCCGGCTCACTCCGCCTACCGGCCGAGTAACCAGTCTTCTTGGGTACGAAAGACTCTGCCAAGACGCTAATGCTGCTACCGTCGAGACGGGCTGTGCCGATGATGAAACTAAGGGGCAGGAGCCCCACCTCAACAATGATCAGTCCAGTAAGCAGAGCCCATGCTCAAGCGAGCCAGGCCTCACAGCCTGCCACTCGGCAACCGCAACCCAAGCAGTCATCCTCCGAAGTCCACGATAAGGTGACTCTGACGAGCACAACCAAAAAGAGCGCCAGCGCCGGCGACGCGGACCACGACGGCGACAGCCGCTGACGTTAGCGCTGTTGTCGGCCAGAAACGAAAGAAACGCTGAAGTCAGAAGCAGGGTAGCTTGTCCGGTCGCCTGATTTTCCATATGTGCCTCGTGAAGTGCGAGACGGATGCCCGGCATCCGTCTTTCCTCCTTGTCAGGGCTCGTGCCGCTGACTGCGCACAGGACCTTTCGTGGCTCTTGGTGATTTGTCCGAAGCCCGATTCTCTAAGCCCCCTGCGCAAACTGCCGATGAAACAAGCTGCCGCAACCGCGCCTTCTATCTCGAGATGCCCGGCTTCTGCCGGCATGGCTTGTGCTGACGCACGGGACGACTGATGCCAGTTAGAACCAACTTGATTCGTGCGCTGACGTCGCCGTCTCTGGGCTTCGCCCGCCGCCTGTTCCACCGTACCCCGCCTCCCCTGCTCACCGACCCTTTGCATTCCCATGTGCCTGCCCTGCGCCACGCTCAGATCGCGGCCATCTATCATGGGCTGCGCGTGGCGGGAGACTTTTACGAATTCTTGCGGGCGAGTCCGTCGCGCGTGCTCTTCGGATTGTTCGACATTGCTGGCCGACGCGAGGATACCCGCGACATCCTCATCGCAGCGCAGAAAACGTTCCGAACTCTGGCACCTGAGCTTTTTGCAGAGGAAGACCTTAACGAACCGGTAGCCATGATCGAACTTTCCCAGCAGCTCAACCGGACGATCTTGCATTGTGCCGGAGTGCGCAGTTGTCCGGCGTTCATCGGTTGCTACAACGAGGATCTAGGCACGGTCTGCTACGCCAACGCCGGCCACACGCCCGCTCTCCTGCGCGATCGGACGGGCATCACGCCGCTCGAGGCTACCGGGTTGCCGCTCGGCCTTTTTTCTCACACCACACGTAGCGCTTCGACTTGCGCCTTGACGCCCGGTGCGGTTCTTCTGGTCGTCTCCCGCGGATTTGTGGAAGCGGAGTGCGAGGGAGAAGAATTCGGATTGGAAGGCACGAAGAACAGCCTGCAAGGCGCTCCCGCGTCGAGCGCGCCGGAACTCTGCCTGACCATTTTGCGAGCGGTACAGCAATTTGCGCGGACTGCTCCCACACACAATGACGTCACCGCGCTGGCGCTCGTGCGACAGCCCAACGGAAGTGCTTCTGGTTAAGGGCTTCACCAAATCCCAAAATGGAACTGCGCGTCCGCCCATATTCGATAGGATGAGTGTTAGTCCGCACAACCGCAGGCAATTTTGGTGGTATAATTCCGGCTACTTCATAGTCGGATGCGAGCTCCGACTTGCGGTACTTTCCCGAAACAAATATCACCCGACCCGAGGGACGTTAGCCATGGAGGTAACTCCATGAAGGAGGCTAATGGCTCCAACTCGCGCACTTGAATTTGCGTTCTTCGATATTGGCGGAACGCTGGGAGAGCGCGACCCTGCAACGGGAAAGCTCATCCCATTTGCCAGTACCGCAAAACTGCTTTCTTCGGTGCGGGACGTCATTGGCATTCGCATTGGCGTCATCACCACTCTCGGGTCTCTCAGCAACGCCGAGGGCCGCGCTCTTCTCGAACAGGCGGGTCTGGCTGGTTTTCTTGATCCGCAGGCGTTTGTATCGGAGCACGATACCAACGAGATTGCAAAGCCACATCCGGAGATCTATCGAGCGGCGGCACAGAAGGCCGGCGTACCAATCGAGAAGTGTCTCTATGTGGGCGAGAACCTGATTGAAGTCCTAGGGGCATTAGCCGCCGGCATGAAGGCGGTTCTCAAACCTTCTCCCCCTGGCCGCGACCTTCCCGATTGAGAGGATCGCTGGGGGTCTTATTAACCAGCTGTAATGGCCAATTACCGCGCCACAATAATTTTAAAGGAGCTTACTATGCCAGTAGACATTGCGAATCTTCAAGCCTGTGTTGAAGACGCCCGCCAGGCGGGGTTGGATCAGGACGCTGGCCCCGCAGACCCCCTACAGTTCGACGTGCTGCGAGGCCGCCTGCAGGCCGCGCGTTCGAAGATGCCGCCGCTATATCTCGATACGGTGTTTACTCCTTACGTCCAGACGCTGGACCAGCTGGGAGAGAATAAGTTCAATCAGATTCTCCTCCACGACCCTCAACACGAAGGAACGGCTGGCTTGATGCTCGACATCGCACAAGCCATACTGCAAAGGGGCGAAGGATTCGAACCAAAAGCCGGACCCGCCTTTCAGGAAGTGGTCAGCGATCTGTACGACGGCTTTTTGAGCGCCGAAGACCGCGGCGGTATCTTGCCACCCGACAATGAAACGATTGCGCCGCTCGTCAAGTTCGGCAATCCTGACTCTGGACCGTACACCTGGCCCGTGGACGCAACCGAGAGCTTTGGGCTCAAAGTGGGAATCGTCAACCTTCCGCCCTCGAATGCCCGCCACGGCCTCCTGGCTTGGGCTGCATTAGGACACGAAACCAGCGGTCATGACATTCTCCATGCCGACAATGGCTTGCTCGAGGAAGTGAGCAGCGCCGTGCGCATCGGATTGCTGGCCGACAATGCTACAAAACAGCTGGCCGACTACTGGGCTTCACGTATTGATGAAACCGCGTCCGACGTTCTGGGCATTCTGAATATGGGACCTGCCCCGGCCATCGGACTGATCGGCTATTTCCGAGGACTTAACGCCGCCTTTACCGGAGAAGCCAAACTGCGCAATACGGGACCAAGCAACGATCCTCACCCGGCTGACATCGTGCGAGGATTCCTCGCTGCCGCCACCGTACGTCAGTTGGAGTTCTCGGATGCGTCCGCCTGGGGAGATGCGATCGAAGCAGAAACCCGGAAGGACGTAACCACCATCCGACTGGAAGGCAAGACCGTTTCGACGGACGTCGCCAAGAAGTCCGCCGACATTGTCTCCAAAGCAATCGTGTCCAGCCCGATGTCGAGTCTGGAAAATCATGCGTTTGGCCAGATTCAGACCTGGCGCGACCATGATGAAGGACTGGTGGAACAATTGCGCACCGTGCTGACCACGGCGAATCCGCTGCCTGCGGAACTGACGGCCGGCATCTATGCGGCGCATCTGGTCGCGTCCGCCACCACCACCGCGCTGCAGCAGGATGCCAACATCCAACTGCTGTTCCAGCGCATGGTGGAACTGCTCAAGGCTATGAATGACAAGAATCCGTCCTTCGGGCCGTTGCGCGTTCGCCACCCAGGCAACATGGTACGGGACCGGTTCTACATTCCCTTCAATCAACGCGCAGAAGCTGTGGTCATCACCACCAAATCTCGGACCGAACGGAAAAGGGCCTGAGCGAAATTCGATCTGATTCCACTTTCCAGCAAGGGGAGCGGGCAATTGCCCGCCCCCCTCTCCTATCTCACCGCGAACTTGCTGCGGCAGTCGGCTTCGACCCAGGCAATCTTGCCGCCGACGCCCGCGTCGTCGGCCTTGTTGCGTGCATATGCCAGCATCGAGGCAGACTGGTCGAGTCCAACGATCTCGACTCCATTCTGCGCAATAGGTATCGTCAGACGACCCGTGCCGCAGGCGAGTTCCAATACCGAGCCGCGCGCTCGCCTTGCTTCTTCCGCATAGAACGGAGCATCCGCAAGCGCGAGGCTGCGGTTGAGTTCGTCATAGTGGCGACCGTCGCGGTAGAGAGGGATCGAGTCGGGATGGGACATGTGCGTTCCTTTCCTTGAGAAAAGGAGAGACGCGCCGAAACGCGTCTCTACATTGAGGCTCGAACTGATCAGTTCACCCAACCATTGGCAGGCGACTCCAGCGCGCGGATGTACTCGAGGACCGATTCGGACCAGCCGTCGATGTGTGCCCACTTGCCGTAGCCGACGCCGTTCTTGAACGACGCCACGTTGATCACGTATCCCTTGCCCTTCGGCTGTGGGACGGTGTCATGCGCCTGCTCGTCGGTAATGACGATCAGGCGGTCATAGCGTTCGCTCTTGTTCAGCCACTCGACCGCGTTGCCGAGCAACGTGCCATTGTGCGGCTGCGAGGCGTCGATGGCATCGCGCAGGGCAAAGCCGCGACGCGACGGAACCTCAACCACGCGATCCGAGAAGGAGTAAACAGCAACCTTCTCAGCGATCTCGCGCACCAACACCGCGAGACCGTAAGCCGCATCGGTGCGTTGCATTTCCGACCGCTTCGAGAGCGGCGCGGTCATGAGCCGGAGACATCCACCAGATTCTTTCGTCAAGGGGAAAGAAGAGAATTTCAGTGGAAAATTTCGGAGGCCGACGCGGCGCGACGCGCTGCAAAGCGGATGCCGGTGTGACCTTTGTGCTTTTCAACCGTCATCTGGTAGTGTTTTCTGCGACTTCCCCGTACCAAGGAGACTCCAGTTGAATAGGCCCAGATTGTTTTCGTTCCTCGCATTCCTTTTCTGTTTTGCGATTTCCGCATCCGCGCAAATTGACGACGCCGCCACCCGCAAATTGGCGCACGACATCTTCAAGCAACTCATCGAGATCAACACCACCGACTCGGTCGGCAGCGTCACGGCAGCGTCGGAGGCAATGGCGCAACGATTCCGCGAGGCGGGATTCCGGGACAGCGATATCCAGCTTCTCGGTCCGAACGACCGCAAGAAGAATGTGGTCGTGCGTCTGCATGGATCGGGCAAGCACAAGCCTGTCCTCCTGATTGGGCATCTCGACGTTGTCGAAGCGCGGCGTGAAGACTGGACGACCGATCCGTTCAAGTTTGTCGAACAAGAGGGCTACTTCTACGGGCGCGGCACCAGCGACATGAAGGACGGCGACGCCATCATGTCGGCCACTCTGATTCGAATGAAAAAGGAAGGTTACCTGCCGAGCCGCGACATCATTCTTGCCATGACGGCGGATGAAGAAGGCGGAACTTCGAACGGCGTCGACTGGCTGCTCAAAAATCATCGCGAATTGATTGATGCCGAGTTCGTGCTCAATCACGATGGCGGGGGCGTGCTGATGGATCACGGCAAGCCCATTTTCATGGACGTGAATGCGACCGAAAAACTGTATGGCGATTTCGTGCTGACGGCGACGAATCCGGGCGGACATAGTTCCCTGCCCAAACCGGAGAATGCGATCTACGAGTTGTCGGCGGCACTTATGAAAATTGCGCAGTATCAGTTTCCGTTCGAGTTGAACAACATCACGCGCGCGTACTACGAGCACATGGTGGCAACGGGACAGCGCGCGGCGGACATCAAGGCGATCCTGAAAAATCCGCCGGACATGGAGGCGGTGGCGCGACTGTCGAAGGATGCGATGGACAATTCGTTGATGCACACTACCTGCGTGGCTACGCGCCTGAACGGAGGTCACGCCAATAATGCTCTGCCGCAAAGTGCGCAGGCGAACGTGAATTGCCGCATCCTGCCAGGGCATTCGCTGGAGGAGACCCGGCTGGCGCTGGAAAAAGCGGTCGCCGATCCGAAGATCAAAGTGCAATTCCGCGAAAATAATAATCAGCTGATGGATCATGGTTCCGATCGCCACAGCTACGTGCCGCCTCCGCCGCGGAAAGAAGTTTTCGATCCGCTCGCGAAGGTGGCTGCCGCCATGTGGCCGGGAATTCCAGTCCTGCCCAGCATGAGCACCGGCGCTTCCGACGGTGTTTATACCAACGCCGCAGGCATGCCAACCTACGCCGTGTCGGGCGTGGCCTATGACCGGGATGACATCCGGGCGCACGGAAAGGATGAACGGGAGTCGGGGGAAGGGTTCTATCGAGGCGTGGATTTTTACTATGTGTTCTTGAAGGGCGTGACAGGGGAATAGGTGGCAGCACATCTCAGTCTCACGTGCCGTCAGTTCCAGCGCCTTTTTAGACCGCCCGGGTTGCCTTGGCCGAGATTTCGTCAACCTTGCCCGATATGTCGACAAAAAGCGCTGAGATCGTGGTTCGCGTCTTCGCCAACTCCGGCAGCCGTTGCCACAAACCGCGGAATTGCTTCATGTCTGGGAGCGCGATGCTGTACCGGGCCTCGGGATCGTCCATTCGTTGAAGCAATTCGCCCAAGATGCTGAGGAAATAGTTGACGCGCATCGGGTTCAGAGAGCCGCATCCCTTCGCCTCAATGACCCACCGCTTACCGTCTTTCGTCGCGTTAATGTCGATGCCGCGGCCTCGCCCCCAGATGACGGACACTTGCCAGCCTGATGCCTCGAGCCACACTTGTAATCTACGTTTGACCTCGTCCTCAGAGAGCATCTCGGAGGACGTGCCCTCCGGCACCGCCCCGAGTGTCACTCCGCTTCCTCCGCATATTCATCAAGAACGGTGTCTGACAAGTGCGACAGGTGCTTCTGCGCGGCCAGCTCACGAAGGCTATCGTACGAGAGGTAAGTGCAACTTTCTGCGAGAGGTCCTCTTTCAAGTAGAGAGAAAACCGGGCGCCGGATTTCCTGAAAGACCTTATCCCGTTTCACTTCTGGAGCAACGATATGAAGCTTGATGTCCATGTTGGGCTGAAGGGCCAACAGGTCAGCCATTCGAAGGATTCCTGAGTACACCGACGTGGTGTGTTCGACCTCGAAGGCGCGGACTATAGATCGCCCCCGGAGCCACAGGACATCGATCTGTTCAATTGTTCGGAGGGTTGTGTCGTCGTAGTTGAGTGGGAGTCGCTCAAGAAGGTCGCTCCCCTCGTTCTTCCACACCTTCAGGACGGCACCGCGGTCAGCACGTGGGATCCAGATCGACATCCCCATTCGCGCGCCGACGGTCGCGATCATCGCCTGAACACGAATGGATTCGCGGGTCTCGTCCTCCTGAACAACTCCAGGCGTTTCGATAGTGGCGACATCCTCGGGAACAGAGACGGTGACGACCTTGTCTGGGCGGTTCACGGTATGGGTAGTAAGCTTGCGAGCGTCTTGTTCACTTAGTGGATAAGGCTTGCCACCGCCCGCCTGGGCGGTCAGCTTCTCACTGAGAAAGATTCCATCCTGATCGTCGAGTCGCACGAGACTGCCTCGGACCTTGCCTGTCCAGCCAAGAGAGCCTTTCTCCAACCCACGCGTAAATGAGAGGCCAGACCAGATTGCATCGTCGTGAATGGGAATGCCCTTGTCGATGTCGAGCCACACGGTAGGTTGCACTCGGAATCGGACCACGAAAGGATCGTTCTCTGGAAGGAAAACGGGTCTGTCGTCAATGAACGGGCCTTGGATGACATCGAGAAGTCCGAACCAACGGGATAACCGCGTAAGATAGCAAACGAAAACATCGCCGGGTTTGATTTTCTCGGCAACGTTCTTGTGGCGTGGACGGAATCCGGAGATGTCACGGGGTGATCGCGCGAACGCCTCGTACGTCTCTGGGGAGAACAGGTCTATAAAATACGCCATGTGATTGCGCTGCCCTAACTCTTGTTACGACCGGGCCGCCTAGACACGACGTGCCAGGCCGCCAAGACTAAGCGCTTGTGGTTACGTCCGCATTATACGGCCATTGATTTATCAGGTCTGTTGCCTCCAGGTTCCTAGGCCGACCGGTCGCCTCGCCTAATCGTGGCGCTTCGCCGGATACGGGCATCCGCAGCGCGTTCCTCCCGGGTAACGGCCTACTCGCAAGAATTCTGCCATCAAGCATCGCTGACAGGGCTTCGCCCCACTGGGCGGACGCGTTGCGCGCCCCTACGTGATGTCAAGGGATAATTACCGCTGCTCTTGACATTTCGCCTATCTTTCGCCCATACTCCCCGCATGGCGATTACCAAGCGTCAACGTGAGCTCTACGACTTCCTGTCGCGGTTTGTGGCGGAGAATGGCTACTCCCCTTCGTACGAAGAGATCAAGGTCGGCATGGGTTTGAGTTCGCTGGCCACGGTCCACAAGCACGTCACGAACTTGGAAAAGAAACAACTCCTCACGCGCGACTACAACCGCAGCCGCTCGATCGACCTGCTGCCTCCCAAAGGAAAACTGAAGCAGTCAATGGCGGTCAATACAGCGATGGTGCTGCCTCTGCTGGGCAGGATTGCGGCTGGACGTCCGATTGAAGCAGTCGCGAACAACGAGACGATTTCGCTGGCGGATTTCGTGCGATCCAAGGAAGTATTCGTCCTCGAAGTGCGCGGCGACTCGATGCAGGATGAAGCTATTCTCGATGGCGACTATGTGCTGGTCGAGAAAACGAAGACCGCGCACAACGGAGATATCGTGGTGGCGCTGGTCGATGGCACCGATGCAACGCTGAAGAGGTTCTATCGTGAGGGTGAGAATGTCCGGCTACAGCCGTCGAATGCGGCGATGAAGCCGATTATCGTTTCGGCCGCAGCCTTGGAAGTTCAAGGCCGGGTCATTGGAGTGCTAAGGAAATACTGAGAAGTAGTGGGATTACGTGCGGAACAACAAAGCGCCCGGACATTAGCCCAGGCGCTTCGTCTTTTACGAAATATTAAACTGTGCGGGTGCCGACTGGCGCGCCAACGTGCTTGTCGAGGGCCTTCTGGATGTCTTCCTTCGAACGGTAGCCGACAAGTTGTTCGACCACCTGCCCGTTCTTGAAGACCAGCAGGGTGGGGATTCCGGTCACTTTGTACCGCATGGGAGTGGCGCCATTGCGATCCACATCCATTTTGCCAACCTTGACCTTGCCCTGATATTCGCCGGCCAGTTCTTCGACGATCGGA
>Ga0209701_10003489_pt1 | contig 10295 bp, 12 predicted proteins | sample CZO8metaG_4_FD_188356 | JGI IMG/M metagenome (GOLD analysis project Ga0209701, IMG submission 188356) | Vadose zone soil microbial communities from the Eel River Critical Zone Observatory, Northern California, USA - CZOApr15con2H3.8 metaG... | ecosystem: Environmental > Terrestrial > Soil >...
TTTGAACCATCGATCTCCGGGTGTCTCACCGGGGACCTGGGAGTCCCGGGGTATGAGCCCGACGGGATATCCTGGCTACCCCACCCCGCTACCTCAGCGCATCGAGCCACGGCGCGCCGGCGGTCGTCCGTCCGCATTGGAACGTGTCGGATAAACCTATCGCGCGACCTCTCAGAAGAATTTCCGGAAGCGGGCGAGATCCTCGAGACTTCCCTTCAGTTTGATTTTCCCCGTCGCGTACGCCTTGAACGGACCGATCTCGCGGAGGATCAGCCCGCGCAACGTGTCCGCATCGGTCGCGATCGTGATGTCCGCAGGGTCGACGCCGCCGTCGAGGAGGCCCGCGACCTTCTGGTCCGCAAGCGTGAAGTGGTATTTCGTGCCGTCCCTCAGCTCGATCAGGACCGTCTTCTGGAGACCGACGAGCTCCGCGCGGAGCGCTGGATCGGAGGCGACCTTCGCATTGAACTTGCGAATCAGTTCCTCGAGCATCTCCCGCATCACGACCGACCGCCGAACTCGTCGAGCTTGCGGTTCCGGGACTCCGCGAGCAACCGCCGGGCCGTGTCCCACGACGTCCGGGTGTGCGGCGGCAGGGTCCCCTTTTTCTTGATCCACTTCTCCAGGAACGAGATCGTGTCCGGATCGGACGAATACCCCGAGCCAATCGTCTCGCCGATCTCCTCCTCGATCACGCGCATCTCGCGGTCGCGGCGGACTTTCGCCAAGATCGACGCCGCGCTGACGACCGGAAAGAGCTCGTCGGCATTGTGCTGCGAGACGACCTCGACGGCGAAGCGAAGCTCGCGTTGGACACAGCGCTTAAATTCGATCTCGTCCACGTCGGCCGCGTCGACATACGCGGTCTCCGGATGCAGCCGCTCAATCAGCTGCGCGAAGAGCTTCGCCTCAAAGTCATTCAGGGACATCTCCGCGCGCATCATGTCGATCTCTTCCGCGGAGACCACGAGGAGGTCCCACGTCGCACACTTCTCGATCTCGGGCGCCAGCGCCTCCCGCTTCTGCGGAGAGAGTTTCTTCGAATCCCGGACGTTCATGTGCCGCAACGCGACGTCCGACTCGACCGCGACGCCGGCCACGACGAGCGGACCGAGGACGGGGCCCCTCCCCGCTTCGTCGACGCCGAGGATCACGGCTCACGCCTCGAAGAGCTCGCGGGCCGTCTCTTGCGCTCGAGCGATGACGTCCGCCTCGTCGACGGTTCGCACGACGCCAGCCGCCATGAGGACCTTGCCATCGACAATCGTCGCCTGCACATCGCTCCCCCGGCCGCTGTAGACGAGGTGCCGGATGACGCTCTCCGGATAAAAAGGAGTTGTGTGGGCGCCTTTCAACGAGACGACCGCGAGATCCGCGCGCTTCCCGACCTCGATCGAACCGATTTCCCGCTCGACGTGTAACGCACGGGCGGCGTGGATCGTCGCGAGGTCGAGGACGGTCTGGGCCGGCATGATCCGGGCGTCCCACCGCGTCGATTTGTGCAGGAGCGCGGCGACCTTCATGTCCGCGAAGACGTCCATGCCGTTGTTCGAGATCGGTGAGTCGGTCCCGAGGCCGACGACGACGCCGGCCTCGAGCATCTCCGGCACCGGGGCGACGCCGCCGCTCGCCAGTTTCATGTTGGACACGGGGCAATGGGCGACGCTCACGCCGCAGCGGGCGAGGGCCCGGACCTCGTTCATGGTGACCCAGGTGCAGTGCGCCGCCGTGACCCGTTCCCCGAGGAACCCGATCTTCTCGAGCCACTCCACGGGTCGGAGGCCGGTCTTCCTGCGGTGGGCCTCGACCTCGCCGCGGGTCTCCGACAGGTGCGTGTGGAGCCGGACGTCCCGGCGATCGGCGATCTCCTTCGCCTTCGCGTAGGTCTCCTCCGAGGCGACATAGACGCCCTGGACGCCGACGGATGGGGTGACGAGCGGATCGTCCTTCTGTTTCGCGACGAACGCATCGGCGTTCTTCAGCGGACTCCCGTGCTGCGTTGTGAAGGCCTCGTCGAGGGTGACCCACGACAGAAACCCGCGCATGCCCGATTCGCGCGAAGCCCGTGCGACCTCGTCCTCCCAGTAGAACAGGTCGTGGAAGCTCGTCGTCCCGGACCGGATCATCTCGACGCATCCGAGGAGCGCGCCGATTTGCACGTCCCGTCGCGTCAGCTTCGCGTCGATCGCGGAGGCTCTCGGGAGCATCTCTTCGAGGGGGACATCGTCGGCGACGCCGCGAAGGAGCGTGTTTGCGACGTGCTGGTGTAGATTGATGAGACCGGGAAGGATCGCACAGCCGGAGCAATCGATGACGTCGTCCGCGGACCGGTCGACGTCGCCGACCGTGACAATCCGTCCGTCCTCGAGGAGGACGTCTCCCGTCACCACATGACGTTTCTCATCCTGCGTGACGACCAGGCCACCGCGGAGGAGGAGGGACATCGGGAGCCGTCGATGGGGCGAGCCGTAGAAAGGGTTTTCGAGGCTCTCGGCGAGGTCGACGACGCGAACGAGGGAGTTCCGGCGAAATCTCCGATGTGAAAGGGTATGGCGGTCCGAGCCGATTCGCATTCGTGGACCTCGACTTCGCGAAGGCGCTGCAACAGTGCCTCGATCAGGTCGATCCCGGCCGAGTCACCACCTGTGGCGCGATCGCGCGGGCATTGGGCGATATCCGAGCGTCCCGAGCCGTGGCCACGTGGATCGCCACCCGCCCGGAGACGCCGGGAGGCCATCGGGTGGTCCGCGCCGATGGTCGACCGGTTCTCGCATCGGCATCCCGGGAACTCTTGCACGAGGGCACGCACCTGTTCCGAGGTCGTGTCTCCGCCAATCGAATCTGGGATCTCTTGGAACCCACCGGATTCCTCACGGCCCTTCGCGAGGAACAACAACAGCTAAGCGATCGAGTAATCGAGCAAGACAGCGAAATGCAAGTCGAGCGCATCGCCGGCGTCGATGCCGGTTACGACGGAAATATCATGCACATCGTTGCGGTCTCTCTCGACGCGAAGGACCTCGGGCTCGTCGAAATCACCGCCGTGAAACGTCAGGCTGAGTTTCCCTACATCCCGACGTATTTAGCGTATCGCGAATTCCCCGGGATTGAGGCGGCCGTCCGTCGCCTGAAGCAGCGACCTGACGTCCTGCTGGTCGACGGCCACGGTCGCCTGCATCCCGCGCTCTTCGGCGTCGCGTGTTACGTCGGCGTCCGACTCGACCTCTCGACGATCGGTGTGGCGAAGCATCCACTCGTCGGCCGGGTGAGACCGGGAACCCGATCCCACTCTGGAGCGTCCCCAATCGAGTTCCGCGGTCAGGTCCGAGGATATGCGTGGACTCCACCGGGCCGCGCACGACCCATCTACGTGTCGATTGGTCACCGCATCTCGATCGAGCGCGCGCTCGAAGTGGTCCGCGGTTCCACTCTCCGCGGATATCCGGAACCTCTGAGGCTCGCCGATCGAATTGGCCGCGCGATGAAAAGGAATAAGGAATGAAAAACGGGAAAAGGGTGCGACGCGACGAGTCGCCGAGCGACATATCATCGCGGGGGCTGGCCGGGCAAGTGCCTATCTCTTCTTTTTCTTGCCCTTCTTTTTCTTGGCCACTTCTGTCCTCCCTATTTTCTGTATAGACAAAAGGGGTCTTAAAAGTAGCGAAGCGACAAAAAATCGTCCATTTTGCGATTTATATAAAAACGAGAAGATGCGAAACGCACATCGAAACCGTTTTGGAGTGCGCCCACATCACGCAATTCGTGGAACTTCTCGTGTTCGGCGCCGGCGCAATCGGAAGTTTCTTTGGGGCTCTTCTTTCTCAACGTCACGATGTGACGCTTATCGGGAGGGCAGAGCACATTTCCGCGATCAAATCACGCGGCCTCCGAGTTCGTGGAAAGACTGCGATCATTGCGAAACCGCGCGCTACGATCCGCGTGCCGCGCACCGCGAGACCGGATTTCGTGTTCGTCACAACCAAGTCGTACGATACCGCGAGTGCGATGCTCGCATTGCGTCCGTTGGCCGATCGAGCGATCTTCGTCACCCTTCAAAACGGCCTCGGGAACGCAGAGACCATCGCGAAGACCGCGCGGCGGGTCGTCGCAGGAACCACGACGAACGGAGTCACGTTCGTCGGCCCCGGCGAGATCCGTCATGCGGGTGTCGGCGAGACGGTGCTCGGTGCGTGGAGTGGGGTGGACGAGTCGGAGCTTGTCCGCCTGCGGGATCTTCTCGCGGACGTGGGACTCGTCGCGAGCGTGACGAGCGACATTCGAACGGAGCTGTGGTCCAAGCTCGTCGTGAACGCGTCCATCAACCCGATCGCTGCCCTCGCTGAACTCCCGAACGGGCGGATCGTACGGGACAAGCATCTTCTCACCGTCGTCGAGATGGTGTGCCGCGAGGCGACCGAGGTCGCGAAGGCCGAAGGGGCTCGAGTCGATTATGAAGAGTTGCGACACCGCACGCTCCTCGTCGCGAAACGGACCGCGTCGAACCGGGCGAGCATGCTACAGGATCTGGACCGACACCATCGAACGGAAATCGACGCGATCACTGGATCAATCGTGCGGGCGGCGGAACGCCATCGGATTCCCGTTGCTATGAACGCCGCTCTGTACGCCCTCGTGCGAGCGAGGGAGACAGCGTTTCGTTCGACCTCGGCCGTGAACGTTCGCGACCAAACCTTATAAAGGGGCATTTAACTCCCCTCCGTACCAAACCCCGTTGCGGCCCTCCAAGCTGGCAACCAGATGGTGTATCTCTTTGGCCAAAATCAAGATTGAGAACGTCGTCGCCTCGACCTCCCTCGGGGAGCAACTCGACCTCCAGGCGATCGCCCTCGCCCTCGGCGGGGCCGAATACGAGCCGGAGCAGTTCCCCGGACTCATCTATCGACTGAAGGAACCGAAGACTGCGACCCTCTTGTTCCGGAGCGGGAAGGTCGTCTGCACGGGAGCGAAGAGCCTCGAGCACGTCAAGACCGCGATCGACATGGTCGCGAAGCAGATCGAGGCCGCAGGCATCCCGATCAAGAAGAATCCAGTGATCGAGGTCCAGAACATCGTCGCGTCCTCGGACCTCGGAACGGAAATCAATCTGAATGCCATTGCAATCTCGCTCGGCCTCGAGAAGGTCGAGTACGAGCCGGAGCAGTTCCCTGGGCTCGTGTATCGGATCGACGTGCCGAAGGTGGTCGTCCTCCTGTTCGGCAGCGGCAAGCTCGTGTGCACGGGGGCCCGCAAGCCCTCGGATGTCGAGGAGGCCGTTGAGAAGATCACGCAGGAGCTGAAGGCCGCCGGACTCCTCCGATAGCGCGATGTTAGAACTTCGGACCGAGATTGAGATCGACGCGCCGGTCGAACGCGTGTGGGCCGTCCTGATCGATTTCGAGAGGTTTCCGGATTGGAACCCGTTCATCCGACGGATCCACGGCAATGCGCAGGTCGGTTCCCGACTCGACGTCCTCCTCGGAGCGTCGGGCACTCGCCCGATGCGATTTCGACCCACCGTGAAGGCCGTCGTCCCGAACCGCGAGCTCCGCTGGCTCGGCCGGCTCGGGCTCCCCCGCCTCTTCGACGGCGAGCACATCTTTCAAATCGAGCCGCTCGGGCCGAATCGCGTTCGGTTCGTTCAACGGGAGCGATTCCGCGGCCTACTGGTCCCGCTGCTCGCCCGGAGTCTGAATAGAGACGTCCGCCGCGGGTTCGAGGAGATGAACCGCGCGCTCCGAGAACGCGTCACCGTTTCGGCCGAGCGTCGGCCTGCAGCGGGGAAAGCCTAAGAGAGCGCCCTCGTTTGGCGATGCGTGGCCATTTTCGACAACCACATCCATCTGCGTGCGAGCTTCAAAGGCGTCGAGGCCGCCAAGGCGTTCGAGAAAGCCGGCGGCACGGCGATCCTGCTGACGCACAGCCCGTACCCCGAGACGCCCATCACCCGGGCGGACGACTACCGAGCGGCGTACGGACTCACGCTCTCGATGGCGGATGCGGTCCGCGCCGCCACTCGCCTCCAGGTGTTTGTCGCGCTCGGGCCGTATCCGGTCGAGTTCATTCATCTGAGGGAGACGCTCGGCGAAGCGTCTGCGGTGGACGCCATGACAGGAGCAATCGACCTGGCCGCGAAATACATTCGTGAGGGGAAGGCCGTCGCCTTCGGGGAAGTCGGGCGACCTCACTTTCCGGTCGGCCCGGACATCGTGCGGGCGTGCAACGGCATCGTCGCGTACGCGATGGCTCAGGCCAGAGGCCTCGAATGCGCGGTCGTCCTGCACACCGAGGACCCGACCCCCGCGACGTTCGCCGAGTTCGCGGCAATGGCCATGCGGGCAGGGCTGGATCCCAGGTACGTCGTGAAGCATCACTCGACGCCATTCACTCGATTGGCGGACACCGCGGGACTCGTTCCCTCGATCCTGGCGAAGGAAGATCTTGCCGCGGAAGCCTTGAGAGGCGGACCTCGGTTCCTCCTCGAGACGGACTACATCGACGACCCGTCGCGGCCTGGGGCCGTCCTCGGACCCGCGACGGTGCCGAAGAAGACGAAGGCGTGGCTCGAGAAAGGGGTTCTCACCACGGAGCAGGCCTGGTCCATCCACCACGATCTGCCGGAGAAGACGTACCGCATCGAACTCGACTGACTCGCGCCGCCGGTCCACCGGCTAGCGACGGACGCGGAAGCCGTGGAATTCTCCGTTCGGCTCGGACCAAGAGACCTCGACCGATTGAACTCGGGCATACGGTTGCGAGGTCTTGTTCCACTCGATGCAGGTCTCGATCGTGGACCGGTCGCCTTCGAACACCGCTTCCACGCTCCCGTCCCATCGATTTTGGACGTACCCGTCAAGTCGCATCAATTCCGCTTTCTCCGCGCAATACGCTCGGAAGTTGACCCCTTGCACGCGTCCGCGGAAGACGACGACCGCGCGGGCCTTCACTACGAAGCAATCGAGACGATGTCGAAGAACTTTGTCGTGGCGACCGCCGTCAGAGAAGCCGCCTCCTCATCAAGGCTCGCAGGATGGAGATAGCCCGCGCGGTCCATCCGCTGGGGAGGCCGCACTTTTCTTATACGCCCGCCTGCTATCGCTCTCTCCCCCGGGCGGTTCTTCATGAAGCGGAACAAGGTCCAAGACCTTCATGTGTCCGACTTCATGTCCACGGAGCTCGTCACCGCGAGCCCGGACGAGACGCTCGGGGATGTCTTGGGCAAGATGAAGTCGAACGACATCCACGAGCTCCCGGTCCTCGATCGCAAGAAACTCGTTGGCGTCGTGACGATGCGCGAGCTCATGCGCCGACGGAACCTCCCGCCGAACACGAAAGTCTCAACGGTCCTCGAAAAACCACCGGAAATCACCCCGGAAACGCCGCTCCCCGAGGCGGCGGAGAAGATGATCTCGGCCGGGTTCCGCGCGGTCCCGGTCGTGAAAGGGAAGGGCCTCATCGGGATCATCTCTCGCTCGGACATCGTCCGCGCGCTCGTCGAGACCCGGGCCTTGGAGGGCGTCCGCGTCTCGGAATTCATGACCCCGAACCCCCAGGCCGTCGCCGAGGACGAAGCGGTCGATCAGGCGGTCCAGATCATGCGGTCCCTAGGCGAACGATCCGTCCCGGTCGTGGACAAGAACCGCCACCTGAGAGGGGTCGTCGGCCTGAAGGACATCGTCGACCTGTTCGCCCAGCCGAAGGTCCGCGAGCAGTACGGGGACCGTGGAGGCCGCGAGGAGAAGGTCGTCCTCGAAGTGAAGAGCGTCATGCGCTATCCGCCGCTCACCGTCAGGCCCGAGGCGGACGTCCACCGCGCGGCCGAGCTGATGGCCAAGAACCACGTCTCGTCCGTCATCGTCACGGAGAACGACGAGCCCGTGGGGATCATCACGAGCCAGGACCTGATGGCGTTCCTGGCGGGACTCCGGGAACGCGAGCAGCTCTTCGTCGAGGTCGGCGGTCTCGAGGACGAGCCGAAGGACACGTACGACGAGATCTACGAGGTCATCCAGAAAGAGATGCGTCGGATCGCGCCGCTCGTGCAACCGCGGACCCTCGCGATCCACTTCCAGAAGTACAAGCCGGAAGGCGACCGCTGGAAGTACTCGCTCCGCGCGCGTTTCACGACGAGCCACCGGATCTACTATGCGCACGAGTTCGATTGGGACCTTCGGGTCGCCTTGACCACGCTCCTCGACACGCTCTATAAGCGGATCATCAAGGAGAAGGAACGCAAGGTCACGGAGCGGAAGCGGCACCACCTGTCAACGTAGGTTCCAGAACGGTCGGTGGGCCCGAATCGTCTCCTCGATCGCGGTGCGACCGCGTACGTTGTCGTCGAGGTTCTCGGAAAGGGCGAGCCGTGTCGTTTGACCGCGAAGCCGCCCGACGACGCCGGTGATGACCTCGCCGAGCGCGTCGAGATGATATCCGCCCTCCAGGGCCACGGCGAGCCGGTTGCCGCACAGCCGGGCGGCTAGGGCCGCGGTTCGACTCATGAGTTCGACGTAACCTGGCGAGGAGAGGACGAGCGACGTGAGCGGGTCGCGGTAATGCGCGTCGACGCCGAGGCTGACGAGGACCACGTCCGGTCGGAACTGCTCGAGGATCGGCTCGATGACCCGGTCGCAGGCCTCGAAGTACGAGGTGTCCCCACAGCCCGCGGAAAAAGGGATGTTGACGGTGAATCCGCGGCCCTCTCCCGTCCCGACGTCTTGGGCGGGACCCGTGCCCGGGAAGATCCCATACTCGTGGGTGGAAATGTACAGGACCGAAGCGACTCCGGCAAAGATGTCGCGCGTCCCGTTCCCGTGGTGCGCGTCGTAATCCAGGATCGCAACCCGCCGTCCGTCCGCAACCTGATCCGCCGCCGCGATTGCGACGTTGTTGAGATAACAGAAGCCGCCCCCGTAGTCGGGGCCCGCGTGATGCCCCGGCGGTCGCACGAGCGATACGCTCGGACGCCCGGTCCCCACCGCGGATCGCGTCCCGTGCAGGACTGCCCCCGCGGCGAGAAGTGCGAGTTCGAAGGTCCCAGGGTGCACGGCAGTCTCAGGGTCGAGCAGCCCTTCGCCCAGATTCTCGAAGGATTCGACGTACGCGTCCCGGTGGACCCGCTTCACCTCGGCACGTGTCGCGGGAGGAGCCTGCTCGACTTCCGTGAATAGCCTTGCCGCTTCCAGGTGCGAGACGATCGCCCGCAGCCGGTCTGGCCGCTCCACATGGAGCGGCGAGGCGACGTGATCGAGGAAGCGCGGATCGTAGACGAGCACGGCCGAGGGAGCGCCGGGGCCGACTTCAAGCCATCGCCGAGGGGCCGCCGAGACCGCCCCAAACGAGCTTATCACGATTGAAAATCACGCCGCGAAACATCTGAGAATTATGTCGGCACCCTTAAGCGAACTCGATTTCATATGTTCGATTCACAGCGCGGACAGGGGCGGGATGACAGTCTTTTCGCCGAGAGGTACAGTCGTAATTCTCCTGGTCGGGGCTCTCGTTGCCGTCGGATCGTTGCAACTCGGACGGCCTTCGTCTCGCGTCGAATCGGACACGATGAGCTTCTGGGAGGGGGTGGGACGGGGCCTCGTGACGGCCACGGTGGTGAACGAGACCTATGTCCGCAACGGGGAAACGGTCACCTCGCCGGTCGGGATCCGACTCGACAACGCCGCCGACACGCCGGTCGCCGTCTCCGAGGAGGCCGTGCTGATGAGCCCGCATCCGCTCCAGGCTCCCGCACCGGATCCCCTTCGCACGACCCAGGACGCGGTCCTGACCGTGGGGACCGTTCCGGCACATGGTTCGCTGACGTATTCGTACGGAGACCTCGTCGTGCAGGGCTTCTTCGCCCATCCCGCGTGGTGGTGTTCCGAGGAGTTCCAATTCACCCAGGCCGAGATCCCGTACCGGATCGGTGGAGAGACGTTGCCATTCGCGCTGCGTCCCATCCTTGCGAGCGAGCATCACGAGGGGTCCGGTTCGAACACCCAAGACGACTTCTGGACCTACCTCCGCTCGAACCCGACGGTCGTCGTCGGCAAGGAGCCGTTGTGGACCCAGATTGACGGGACCTCAGGCCAGCGGATTCACGTGACGATCGATGCGACGAATATCGCGGTGTACACGTTCGAGGACACGATCACGAAGGACGTGAACGTGACCCACGGAGCGTTGGAGGACACCGTGCCTGCGGGTTGGAGCGTGGAGGAGGGGAGTTATTCCGTCGCACCCGACGAGATCGTGAGCCACACCGATGGCTCGCGAACGTTGCGGTGGTATGTCGACCTGCCCTTTGT
>Ga0209701_10003490_pt1 | contig 10294 bp, 15 predicted proteins | sample CZO8metaG_4_FD_188356 | JGI IMG/M metagenome (GOLD analysis project Ga0209701, IMG submission 188356) | Vadose zone soil microbial communities from the Eel River Critical Zone Observatory, Northern California, USA - CZOApr15con2H3.8 metaG... | ecosystem: Environmental > Terrestrial > Soil >...
TGCAGCAGCTGCTCAGGCAACACTTTGCTCACATAGGTGCCCGAGCCCGTCCGGCCCTCGACGTATCCTTCCGACTTGAGTTGTTCAAAGGCCGTGATGATAGTGGTTCGCGAAAGTTTGTAGGCCTCGGCGAGATCTCGAGTGGCGGGCAGCCGCGCTCCCGGCCGCAGCTGTCCGTCGAGAATCGCCGTGCGCAACTGCTCGTACAGCCAGCGATACGCAGGCACTCCGGAACTGGGTCCGCGCAGGTTCAAAGCCAGCGTGCTGGATTTTCTTGCCATAACAAGTGGTATGGTTAGAATAACGTAAATGGATGTTTATAGCAGTCCAATTCAAAGATAGTCTCGTCCTGTGACCGGAGCTTGCCTTGAAACCATCTGAAGCCAGCGTTTTGATCCGCCGGGCTGTCTTGCAGGATGCTTCCGAAGTTGCTTGGGTGGTCCGTCAGTCATTCCTCGAGTATCAGGACCGCTACACGCCAGAGGGATTCTCCGCGACCACGCCCGACGAGCAGCAAGTGCGCGGTCGCATGGCGGAAGGGCCCACCTGGGTGGCGCTGTTGAGTAACGCAATCGTCGGCACAGCCTCGGCGGTTGAAAAGGGCGAGGGCGGTTTGTACGTTCGGGGAATGGCCGTGCTTCCCTCAGCCCGAGGACGAGGGGTTGGCGAATTGTTGCTGCGGGAGATCGAGGGCTTCGCGTTTAGAAACGGCTGCACCCGGTTGTTGCTGAGTACCACGCCGTTTCTCACCGGCGCGATCCGTCTCTACGAGCGATTCGGATTCCAACGCACCCATGACGGCCCGAATGATTTATTTGGAACGCCGCTATTCAGCATGGCCAAAGCCCTGAATGGCAGAAAAGACTTTGAACAGGTAACCAGAAAGGAAAACTTATGTCGCAGAACAACGGACACACCACCAGCCTTCGCCTGAAAACCGGCCTCGCCGAAATGCTCAAAGGCGGCGTCATCATGGATGTCACCACCGCCCGCCAGGCCGAAATCGCCCAGAAGGCTGGCGCCGTCGCGGTCATGGCGCTGGAGCGCGTCCCCGCGCAAATTCGCGCCGAAGGCGGCGTAGCTCGCATGGCTTCGCCCAAAGTAATTCGCGAGATCATGGCGACCGTGGACATCCCCGTGATGGCGAAGTGCCGCATCGGCCACTTCGCCGAAGCACAGATTCTGCAGGAACTCGGCGTCGACTACATCGACGAATCCGAAGTCCTCACCCCAGCCGACGAAGCCCACCACGTCGACAAGCACGCCTTCACCGTCCCATTTGTCTGCGGCGCCCGCAACCTGGGCGAAGCCCTGCGCCGCATCGCCGAAGGCGCCTGCATGATCCGCACCAAGGGCGAAGCCGGGACCGGCGACGTTGTCCATGCCGTCAAGCACATCCGTCAGATCGTGCAGGAGATGAAGATTCTCACCGTGCTCGGCGAGGAAGAACTCTATGCCAAAGCCAAAGAGCATCAGGCTCCGTACGAACTTGTGAGGATGGTCGCGCGTGACGGCAAGTTACCGGTACCAAATTTCTCCGCCGGCGGAATTGCCACACCAGCCGACGCGTCTCTCGTGATGCAGCTCGGCGCCGAGGCGGTTTTCGTCGGCTCCGGGATCTTCATGAAGAATTCGACAGAGTTTGCTGATCCGGTCGAAGCCGAGAAGCGCGCGCGGGCCATCGTCAAGGCTGCGACGCACTTCAACGATCCTAAAGTGTTACTTGAAGTCAGCGAGGATCTGGTTGGCGCGATGAAAGGCCTGGCGGTGTCAGGGCTCGACGAAGCGCACTTGCTGCAAACGCGAGGGTGGTAAGTTCAGTAAGTGGCCTGAGCTCTACGGGGCAGCCACTCTGTGCGGGTTAGGCCGACGGAATCTCGGTCGTTCCGATGTCTCGTAAGAATGGCGAGACAGGAACGCCTCGGTTTCGAAACCTTGTGGTGATAGGCTGCACGATCCTTGAACCCCGTCATAAACTGTCATATTATGAAGCCATGCCCATGACCTCTTTAAACATCTCCCTCCCCGAAGCGCTCAAACAATACGTAGAGGGGCAGGTGGCTTCCGGTGACTGGGGTACGCCCAGCGAGTATGTCCGGGAACTGATTCGCCAGGACAAAGAACGCCGCCTGGGAAATCTCGAGCAGGAACTGGTCGCCGCTGCAAAGGGGACGAAGATTGAACTCCCAGTAGCGGAAATTCGCCGCAAGGGCCTGATCACCGTCCTCCGCGAGCGGACACGTCGGCGGTGAAGCAACCTCGGTTGCTCGTCAGTGACGCGGCCGTCGCCGACATTCTGGAGCAGGCCGATTGGTACTCGGTTCAGTCCGGAGAGGCCTTGGCTGAACGCTGGGAAAGGGCCGTGACGTCATCCGTGTTGCGCATCGTCAATCGGCCCGCAATGGGAACGCTATGCACCTTCAGGTCTGTAGAACTTCGGGATGTGAGGCGGACAACGATTCCAGGATTTCCGAAGCATCTGCTGTTCTACAAGTTCCAGGAGGAAGAAATCTTGATTCTTAGGGTTCTGCACGGCGCCCGCGATTTGGAGCGTCTTCTATGACCATCGGTGTCCTAGCCCTGCAGGGCGATTTCGACGCACACCGAAAGCGTCTGGAAGAACTCGGCGCCGAAGTCGTCCTCGTAAAGAAGCCAGAGCAACTCGATGAAATTGCTGGTTTGGTCATTCCCGGCGGCGAGTCGAGTACGTTTCTGAAACTACTCGGGGAAGAGGGTTTCGCGAAGCTGAAGGAGTTCGTCCGTGTGAAGCCGACGTTTGGCACCTGCGCCGGAGCGATTCTGCTGGCGAATGAAGTTGAGAACCCGAAGCAAGCCGGACTCGGTGCGCTCGACATCACGATCCGGCGCAACGCCTACGGCCGCCAGGTAGACAGCTCGATACGCGAAGGGCAGTTCCTAAACGACCCCATCGAGATGGTCTTCATCCGTGCGCCGAAGATCGAGCGAGTAGGGCAGGGTATTGAGGTAGTCGCCACCGAAGGCCGCGATGCGGTGATGGTACGGAAAGGGAACACCCTGGCCGCAACATTCCATCCCGAACTGAGCGACGACGCCCGGATCCACCGCTACTTCCTGGATCTGGTCGCAAACGGCAAGCATTAACCAAGTTTTCCGCCGTGTCCTCTGTGCCCCCTGTGGTAGAGGTTTTTGCCACTACCCTCGGAGGAGCTCCGTCACAAGCATGTCCGTCGCTTAAAACAGCAGAATGTCGCTAGTTGCTGAAGCGGCGACGAATCAGGGTCGCCAATCCGACCAGGCCGGTTCCCAATAAAAATAAGACGCCGGGCTGAGGCGCAGAAGAAGCGTGTACGACAGTAGGAGCGGCAAATGAATTCACAACCGATATCAAGATCAGTACTGCAGGGCCAGAAATACGCACGGGACAACTCCTTTCCCCTTGACTGTCGCAAGTGGTTTTCCAACCGGGCCGTTTTCATCAACTGTTCAAACAGGCGTTTTCAGAGGAGAAAGACCTGACATTTTTAGTCATTGTTACGATTTTTCCGCCGCCAAACCGCAGGTCATGTGCAGCCCTTTTCACATTCTGTCCTGCCGTGTCGATTTCGCGCCCATTCCGGTATCCTGTGAGCCTTTGATCGCATTCCAAGATGGAACCCGCTCCTGAGCTGGAAATAAGTAGAGTTTCGTTTGCCTCCTACCTGCGCCTGCTGGGAGGAAACCGTAACTTCCGGCGGCTCTGGGGCGCGCAAATCGTCAGCGAAATCGGCGACTGGTTTTATACCCTCGCCATCTACAACCTGCTGCTACAACTCACGGGACGCGCCAGCTCAGTAGCCCTGGCTCTGGTTCTACAAGTCTTGCCGCAGACGCTCGTCGGTCCCGCCTCCGGAGTCATCAACGATCGCCTGCGCCGCAAACACGTCATGATCGTCGCCGACCTCGGACGAATGCTCATCGTGCTCTGCATGCTGCTGGTGAGGTCGAAGGAGACGGTCTGGCTGGTCTATCCATTGCTTGTGGCCGAAACGCTGCTGGCCGCTTTCTTCGAGCCGGCACGCAGTTCCGTGATCCCAAACATCGTCGAACGCGAAGATGTCGTCCTGGCGAACACTCTGTCCTCGACCACCTGGTCCCTCAATCTGATGATCGGCGCGACCCTTGGCGGCGCAATAGCGGCGCTGCTCGGACGCGATGCCGTTTTCATCCTGAACGCGCTCTCGTTCCTGGCTTCGGCTCTCCTCATCCTGAAAATGCGCTTTGTCGAGCCCCACGCCGAAGGCGCTCGCCCACTAAGGGCGCGCGAGCTAGTGGACTTCTCTCCCATTCTCGACGGTATCCGCTATGTGCGCTCCCAGGTTCGTCTACGCTCCACGATTTTCGTGAAAGCCGGGAACCTGATCATCGGTCCCGGCTGGGTGCTGTTCACGGTCATGGGCCAGAACGAGTTTGCTGTCCGATGGCATGGGCTCGATCCGGCAAGAGGTGCATTTCTCGGCATGAGCATTTTGCTGGGCGCCCGCGGAGTCGGCGCACTGCTGGGCCCATTGCTCATCGCGCCCTGGGCCGGACATTGGATTCGCAGGCTTGAGGTTGCGATCTTCTGGGGATTTCTGACCGCCGCCACCGGTTACATGTTGCTCGGAGTCGCCGGACATCTCTGGCAAGCCAGCCTGTGCGTAGCGTTAGCGCACTTCGGGAGCTCGATCGTGTGGGTCTTCTCCACGACGCTCCTGCAACTGCAAAGCGAAGACAAGTTCCGCGGCCGCGTCTTCGCCGCCGACCTCGGCCTCTGCATGTTCACCATCGCAGCCGGCGCGTATCTTGCGGGACGCTTCGTGGACGCCGGCTTTGCCGCCCGCCATGTCGCCAGCCTCGCGGGGATGCTGATGCTGTTTCCGGCCGCGCTCTGGGGTCTTTCGGTGAGGAGAAATACAATGCGTGCCAGTTAGATCAAATGCGCTCGCGACTCTCACGAATAGCTTTGACGTGATCCAGCTTTTTATACGGCACTCCTTGATGAACCCAAATTCCGTCGTTGTTCACCATGCTGGGGCTGGAGCGCACGGGGCGAAGAGTAAACTCGCCCGCACCTTCGCTGACTTCGAGTTCTACACCTGGATGCAGTCCGTAACATACGCGCAAAGCCTTTGGGAGCAGCACGCGGCCATGCCTATCCACCTTAAGTCTCACGTTTCCTCCGTGTCCTCTGACCCCAGTGGTTAAGATTTCTGCAGCCGGTCAATCTTGGCTGCCAGGATAAAGTCCGATTCTGTCAGCCCGTCCACCGCGTGCGTCCAGGTCGTGATTTCAACCTTGCCCCATCCCAACGCGATATCGGGATGATGCCCCTGCTCCTCGGCGACCTCTCCAACCTTGTTCACGAAGGCCAGCGCCGATCGGAAATCAGGAAACTTGTAGGCGCGCACGAGGTGGTGCTCGTTAACGACATTCCACTGGGAAGACTCCGGTAGCTGGTGATGAATATCGGCGAGTTCTTTCCCCTTTAGGGAGGGAGTACCGCCACGGCAGGGAACACAGGTCTTATCGGCTAGAGAACTCATAGGTCGGTGGCCTTTGCAAAGAGGATACTCCCGCCGCGCACAGGCTGCTTGCTGTCGGATATCCCAATGTATATACTTAGATCAGGGAGACTAATCATGGGGACGGTAAAAGTTCAGGTCGTCAAATGGGGCAACAGCCACGCCGTGCGCCTTCCCAAGAAAGTGTTGGAGCAGGCCCAGTTGCGCGATGGGGACCAACTGGAAGTCCGTGTGGAAAAGGGCCGCATCGCTCTTGAGCCAGCCCTCCCTAAGCTCACACTGCGCGACCTGGTGGCCTGTATCACCCCGAAGAACCTTCACGATGAACAGGACTGGGGCAAGCCCATGGGCAGGGAAGTATGGTGAAAGCGTCCTATGTTCCAGACCGGGGACATCTGATCAAGATTGATTTTGATCCGGGTACCGGACACGAGCAAGCTGGCTGGCGCCCGGCTCTCGTTCTGTCGCCTGCCAGCTACAATCGCCCGACCGGAATGGCCATTGTCGTCCCGCTCACGAACAAGCAGAAGGGATACCCTTTCGAAGTCGCTCTTCCGGCGGGATTGAAAGTCACCGGTGTCGTCCTCTCCGACGCGGTCAAAAATCTGGACTGGCGGGCCCGCAACGCCCGCTACATCGACCCGGCCCCTCTCACTGTACTGACAGCAGTGCAGGAGCGTCTGGGATTGTTGCTGGGCCTGGGAGAACGTTAGCAGAGGATCGGCACTCCCACTAAAGTGGATCAACTAAAGTAGATAAAGTCCTAGAACGGTATGTCCTCATCCGTGATCGGCGAACCTGAAGCCGAGGCCGTTGCAGTCGCATGCTCCGGTTCCGGCGTCCGCTGATCGAAGTTGTTGCCGCTCGAGACGCCGCGCGTCCCCGGCTCTCCACCACCGCCGCCCTCGCCACGTCCGCCCAATAGGACGATGTCATTGCCGATGATGTTCGTCATGTATTTCTTCTGGCCGGTCTGCTTGTCGTCCCAGGAGTCGGTTCGGATACGGCCTTCGATATACACCTTGCTGCCCTTCTTCAGATACTCTCCGGCGATCTCCGCCAGCCGCTCCCACAGCACGATGTTGTGCCACTCGGTGCGGTCTTGCCACTGGCCGTCTTTGTCCTTGAAGCGTTCGTTGGTCGCCAGCGAAAACTTTGCCACCGGCTTGCCTTGCGGCGTGTACTTGATCTCAGGATCCTTGCCCAGGTTTCCGACCAGAATGACCTTATTTACGCTTTTCATGACTCCAGGCTCCTCTAAGAGGCTCACTATAGCAGAATTGCCCTCACCTGCGGCTGTGTCCCATGAACATCAAATTTGTGATGAATCGGAAGCCGTTTCAGAGCCGCTAGACGAAAATCCGATACAGCATCCAGTAAACCACCACGCCTGTCACCGAAACATACAGCCACAAAGGAAACGTCCAGCGCGCTATCGCCCGATGACGGTCAAACCGCTGGCGCAGCGCCCGGCTAAGCGTAATCAGGACCATCGGCACGATGACGATCGCGAGAATCGTGTGCGAAGTCAGGATCGTAAAATACAGGGGCCGCGACCATCCGGTGCCTCGAAAATGTACCGAGCCGCTATGGGTATAAAAATAAAGGTGCCCGTGATAATAGAGATAGCAAGCCAGAAACACGGACGAAGTTGCAAAAGCCGTGAGCATCACAGCCCGGTGCGCAGCGATCTTGCCGCGCGCAATCAGCGCCCGCCCAGTGACTAGAAGCACCGCACTGGAGCCATTAAGGGTTGCATTGATGGCTGGGAAAATTGAGTAGTCTGTCATGGGTACACTTCGTTTGTACGGGGAAAGGTGCGTCCTTGGCAAATAATTCGAGCCGAGTGCTGCGAGCTACGAGCCGCGAGCTTCGGGCAACCTGTTCGCTCGAAGCCCGCAGCTCGCAGCCGTTCTCCCAGGCAACTCTCGCCTCCACCTACCCCTTCCATATAGAATGTGACCACGATGCCCGATGTGGAAAGCCCGCAACCGTCCGTTCCGGTGCCGCCGCCGCAAACCAGTCCACGTCACTTGCCGGTGGTTGCCGTCTGGGTGCGCGACCTGCTGGTTTCGCTCGCGATTTCTGCCTTCATCATCATATTCCTCTATCAGCCAGTGAAGGTCGAAGGCACCAGCATGATGCCCGGCCTGGAAGACCAGGAACGCATCTTCGTCAACAAGTTCGTCTATCGCTGGGAGCCGATCGCACGCGGCGACATCGTCGTCTTCCGTTATCCCCGTGACACCTCGAAGAGCTACATCAAACGCGTCATCGGCGTAGCCGGCGACCACATTCGCATCGACAACGGACAAGTCTACGTCAACGGCGACCCTGTCGAAGAAGACTACGTTCCGGCCGACTACGCCGACGCCCGTTCCTATCCAGAGATCACCGTCCCAACGCATACGTTCTTCGTCCTCGGCGACCATCGCACCATGTCCAACGACAGCCGCGACTTCGGACCGGTCAACGAACGCTTCATCTACGGCAAAGCCGTCTTCGGATATTGGCCGATGGAGAAGCTGGGAAGGCTGCGGTAGCCAGCTCACCGGTCCGGGCCCCAGAATCGCTGTATTCGTGAGACGTGACAACCAGGCGACAATCGAGTTTCGAGTTACGTTTCCCTATTTTTTAGCTTGGGCGTTACTTAGGGGGTTGGAAGCGACAAGGTATTTTCCTTCGTCATCGTTGATCGGCTCCAGATCCAGCGACATCGTCGCAGCACCTCCGTAGGCCGATTGATAACTGATGCGTGCCCGGAAGTAGTAGGCCTTGCCAACTTCAGCGTTGAAGCGTGTAAAGGCAGCTTCCCGGGCAAGGCGCTTGAAGCGTGATTGCCAGTGTGTACACAGATGGTGCTCGCCAGGGTCGACAGAGAAGGAAAAATACGAGTTACCACGGACCGCACCCACCCAGTTGCCGTCGAGACCAATCCGGATAGTGGGATTTCCCAGTTCCCCAGGCGCCTTTTTGAAAACTTCGCTTACATACACCAGGGCCTTGCCAGGCTCAGCTTGAGCGATGGGTTGCCCTGACACCGTTTTTACCTCGAACTGTGCGTCTTTGGAGCCACAGGAACCTTGGGAAGCGGATTGGGCTGGCGTGTTTTGAGCGTAGGCCGAAGCGGCAAGAGCGACGAGCGCGAGCATGGTCTTCATAATAGATTCCCTCCCGCTGGACTATGTTCCGGACCGGACGGCTTTCATGGCATGTTTGGCCAGTTGGGCCACAACCAGCTAGTATGCTCGATGCGCTGCAGACTGTTATAGGATGCATGCGTGGAGTGACGAAGTGCGTATTGAGGCTTCCGTCGATTCTGTCCGCCTTGACCTGATTTTGACAATTCTGCGCTAATGACGTTTCTTCACCTGGACAGTCTATTTGTTCGGACCAAGAGTTCCAGTCGGGAAGAATTCCTCATGCGCAATTTGACGTTTCTACTCATCCTTTTGCTGGTAACAGCGTTTGCGGCCGCACAATCCGGAACAAACCCGTCCGGTACCTTCCGCACTCCCGAGAACCGCACAGACGGACTGAGTACCGCAAGTCTGGACTCTGTAGGCATCTCGCCCGAACCTCTCGCCAGGATGGAGACCGCTATCCGCTCATCGGAGTTCAAGAAGATCGGCAGCGTTCTCATCGCCAGGCACGGCAAGCTTGTTTATGAAACGTATTTCGAAGGAGACGCCGGCACCTTGCGCGATACCCGCTCCGCCACCAAGACCATCACCAGCGCCCTGGTGGGCATTGCGATTGCCGAGAAGAAATTGAGCGGCGTGGATGCGCGGGTGCTGGCGCTGCTTCCCGAGCGCGCGCGCAGGATGCAGAATCCCGATCCCCGCAAGGACAAGATTACGGTCGAAGATTTCCTCACGATGAGCTCCCCTCTCGAATGTGACGACTGGAATGACTCGTCGCGCGGCAACGAAGAACGCATGTATCTGGTGGAAGACTGGGCTCAGTTCATCCTCGACCTGCCTGTCCGCGGAAGAATGCACCTGGGCGAACAGGTGGAGGCGCCACCGCACGGGCGATATTTCAGCTACTGCACAGGCGGAGTTTTCACCCTGAGCGAAGTACTGCAGAAAGTGACCGGAGTGCGCACCGACCACTATGCCCAAGAGAAGCTGTTCGGGCCTCTCGGGATTACGGATGCGCAGTGGTTCTACTCCCCCATGAATATTCCGCAAACAGGTGGTGGGCTGCGCTTGACAAGCCACGATCTGCTGAAAATCGCCGAACTATACCGAAATGGCGGCCAGTGGCGGGATGTCCGGATCCTGAGTGAAGCCTGGGTGCGTACTTCGACGCAGCCGAAGGCGAGAATCGACGATGACACCGAGTATGGCTATCTCTGGTGGCTGAAATCGTTCAAGTCAGGAGGGAAGACCTACTCCGCTTTCATGATGAACGGCAACGGTGGAAACAAAGTCGCGGTTTTTCCAGAATTGGATCTGGTGGTAGTCCTGACCAGCACCAACTTCAACACGCGGGGAATGCATGAGCAGACCGACCGCCTCTTGACGGACTACATCCTGCCTGCAATTCAGCAATGAAGCAGAAATGATTATTGGCGGGCGGGAATACTCCTGCTAAACTCTATAAAATCCACTCCCAGGAGTTCCAATGCAAGCAATCCTTGCGCTGGAGGACGGTCGAGTCTTCCGCGGCAAAGGTTACGGCGCCAAAGGCGAGTGCTCCGGCGAAGTAGTTTTTAATACTTCCATTACCGGCTACCAGGAAATTTTCACCGACCCCTCCTATGCAGG
>Ga0209701_10003492_pt1 | contig 10291 bp, 8 predicted proteins | sample CZO8metaG_4_FD_188356 | JGI IMG/M metagenome (GOLD analysis project Ga0209701, IMG submission 188356) | Vadose zone soil microbial communities from the Eel River Critical Zone Observatory, Northern California, USA - CZOApr15con2H3.8 metaG... | ecosystem: Environmental > Terrestrial > Soil >...
CTTGAATTTCTAGGGGCTTCCGATGCCGTACAACAGAACACTCGCGCGTCCGCCGCATGGGGATCAGCTCTGCCGGCCTCGAGCAAATCAGCAGGGAAATCCATGATTAAGCCATATACCGCCGTCGGCCTCGTCCCCACGATCCGGGGAATCCGGTCCCGCAAGGACATCAAGATCAACCTTGAGCACTTGAAGCATCTGGTGAAAGCAGCGAACTGGCTTTCTGGTCTGAGCATTCCTGTGCGCCTGCTTGCCATCCCGGAAGGCGCGCTGCAAGCTTTCAATGACGAAGTGCTCGATCTCGATCACGCCAAGTTCGCACGCGAGTGCGCCATCGACATCCCTGGCGACGAAACCGAAGAACTTGGCAAGCTTGCTCGCGAATGGGATTGCTTCATCATGGCGCAGGCCAAGGCGCGCCACCCCGACTGGAAGAACCGCTTTTTCAATGTAGGTTTCATTCTTAATCCCAAGGGCAAAGTCATCCTCCAACATTACAAAGTCTCGCCACTCTGGCCCGTTGAGCATTCCGTTTGCCCACACGATGTCTACGATTGGTGGGTTGAAAAATACGGCCGTAATCTCCAAGCTTTCTGGCCCGTCGTGGACACCGAAATCGGCCGCATGGGCATCATGATGGCCAATGAGGGCTCCTATCCGGAAAATGCTCGCGCCCTCGCCATGAACGGCGCGGAAATTGTCTACCGCGCGTCTTATCCCCATCCCGGCAGCGGCAACGACTATTTTGAAATCCAGAGCGCTGCCCGCGCTCTTGACAACAACATGTATATCGTCGCTCCCAACGTCGGCACGTATTATCTGTTTCCGGAAGAAACCACTCCCATAGACACCTTTGGCGGACGCTCTTACATCTTCAATTACAGGGGGCAGAAGGTCGGGAAGCTCGAGTACAGCGGCGGATCGAGTTACGTTGCCGGCGTGATCGATGTCGAAGCCCTGCGGGATCACCGAGCCCGAGCCAAGTGGGACAACTGGATGAAGGATCTACGCACTGAGCTGTACCAGATCGTGTATGAAAAGCCGGTCTATCCAAAAAATCTTTATCTAAAACGCGAGCCGATGAAACATGCGGAATACTACGAAAAGGTCACAAAGAAACAGATTGAGTTGATGCACGAGCGCGATATCTGGAAGAAGCCGGAGCGCTAGTAGAGCTTTCTTCGCCCCCGGCAGGTTTTGCTGTCCAGCACACGGGTCACGGGCTTATGCGGAAGACGCAGCGACGAGTGCTATAGCCTGCTCGGTGGTGATGAGGCGAGCGCCGCGAGATTGCAGGCCATCGAGGATTCTTCGTCCGTTTTCCTGGTCGAGTGCTTGCACGGCGTCTGTAACGACAGCGACATGGCGGCCACGACGCAGCAGACCGTCGGCCGCGAGGCCAACGCAGAATTCAGTTACGACGCCAAAGACCACAAATTCAGGGTTGGGATCGAACGCCGGCAAACCTTTAGGATTCAGCCGCGCCAGAAGCGCGTCCGTATTCGGATTGTCGAAAACGTTGAGCGTGTTTTTTTGCAGGGTGACTTGCTGGCAGGCACTGAGATTCTCAGGAATAGGGAAATCTTTCTCGTTGGGAATGACCAGACGGCCCGGAGCGCACGCTTCGGCCAACAGATCAGCCCCGGGCGTGCCTTTCAAACAATGTGGCGGCCAATCGCGAAGTTCAGGGTCATCCGTGTTGTGCGCGTCGGCGGAAGAAATGAGAAACACGCGGCCGTGACGAGCGGCTTCGACGAGGAGATTGAGATTGGGGATAATCCTTTCCGCGCCGGGAACGTAGAGCTTCCCGCCGGGAAGCATAAAGTCAGCTTGCACGTCTACTTCCCAGAACAGGGTCTTTGGAGAGATCAAGATCGCCTCCACGAATTCAGGAGCGCGCCGTCTTGACGACGGTTTGCCGAATCCGCTCGGAAAGCTGTTCAAGGCGAGCGCTAAACGAGACGGGGAACGGCGGGTCTGCCGGGCCGAGTGCCAAAATCGGGCCAGGCAAGCACGCGCGGGCAGCCAGGAATCGCTGTTGCGCAGCGCGCGCGGTGGCGGCGGCGTCTTGCGGGACGCTCTCGATACGCCGGCCATGCCGCATCACGGGAACTAGCAGCGGCACCGCCGAGGGAAATGTTTCATCTTCAAGACCGATGCTGTCCTTGGAAAATTGTCCCTCGCTGCCGGTGAACCGGAATATCTGCTTGCGCCCGGGGTAAGTCTTCTTGGCTTCGCTGAACTTGGCGGTACTTCGGGCCTGGCCGCCGAGTTCGACTTCGACCAACTTGTAGATGACGCCGACGTTGGGCGCGTCGGCAGAGGTCGAGAGCGCGGTGCCGACACCAAAAGCATCGATGTGCGCGCCGCTCTGAAGCAGGGCTTCGATACGGTTTTCGTCGAGATCGCCGGAAGCGAAAATCTGCACGTCGTTCCAGCCGACACTGTCGAGCCGCTGGCGAGTCCAGCGGCTATCGGAAAGGACGTCGCCGCTATCCAGGCGCACGCCGCCAGGTTTGCGGCCGAGGGCAATTATCTTGTCGATAGCCGCACGAACGTTGTAGGTATCCACGAGAAGCGTCGACTGTTCCGGAAAGACCTCGAGGAAGTGGCGGAAAGCTTCGGCTTCGTCGTCGTGAGCCATGATCCAGGAGTGGGCCTGGGTTCCGTAGACCGGTATGCCGAAACGATGCCCGGCGAAAGTGTTCGAGGTTCCGGCGCAGCCGCCAATGAAGGCCGCGCGCGCGGCGAGAACGCCGGCCTCGATGCCATGGGCCCGGCGGGAGCCGAATTCGACAACCGGACGGCCTGCCGCGGCGGTGGTTACACGCGCGGCTTTGCTGGCGATGAGAATCTGGAAATGAAATATGGAGAGAAGACTGGTTTCGACAAGCTGGGCTTCGGCAATCGGAGCAGTGACGCGAAGCAAGGGTTCGCCCGGAAAGAAGGCCGTGCCTTCCGGGAGGGCCCAGACATCGCCGGTGAATCGAAATTGCGAGAGAAAGTCGAAGAAGCCGGAATGAACATGGCGAAAGAAGGGCAGTGCGCGGATGTAGGAGACTTCTTCAGCGGAGAAACAGACGTTTTCGAGAAAGTCGAGAGCCTGTTCGAGACCGGCAGCGACCAGGTAATTGCGGTTGCGAGGCAGGTGGCGGACAAAGAGCTCGAAAGTCGCGCGGGCGTCGAAGCGGTTTTGCACATAGCCCGCCGCCATGGTGAGTTCATAGAGGTCCGTGAGGAGACCGGAGAAGCGTCCGCTTGGGAGCATGTTGCGCAAGAGAGTATGCCAGCAGGAGCCAATGAACAAGTTTCTTCGAGCTGAGAAGGGGCGCTATTCCGCTATGTGGAGCGGAATCCCACCTTCTGCATGGCGGACCGGGCTTCCGGATTCTTCATAAAAGTATTCCACACCAGGCCCGTGCGGTGATTCTCTGCCATCAGCATGGTGATCCCGAGATCGATGCCGAGCACATCCGCGTCATACCAGCCCGTGAGCGGATTGAAAGCGTCGACAAAGCTGTATTTCACCCACGTTTTAGGCCCGTAGCGGCCGCGAAGATTACGCAAGACGCGCATGCAATCGTCAAACAGAAAGGCCAGGGAACCACCGGTCGCGCAGGGAACAATGCTTCCATCGAGTGGTCCTTGCGGAGGCGGGCCGCCCCAGGCGGTATAACCCTTCACGTAGTCGGAGGCGCTGATCCCCCAAAGGTTTTCGCTATAGTCCGGGAACCGGTCCCGCAGCGCCAGACAAAAAAGCTTGTGGGCCCTGGTGGCTTTCACGGAATTCTCGAAATAATTGGTATAGGCATCCTGTTTATTCCGGAAATCGAACCATGCCTGTGAATACTGGTGCGTGAAAATCGGATCGTTGCCGGAGATGTATTCGATTCCCTGATACGTAATCCGCGGCCGCGTCCAGGCGCTCCAAGTCGCCGGAGGAACCGGATGCGTCGGAGAGCCGATGGCCAGCAGGTAGATCATCATCAGTTCACAATAATGCTCCCAGCGATCGCGTAGGAAACCCGAATCCGGCACCCAGCCCATGGAGAAAGTGGGGCCGCCATTGAGCATCCAGGGCCAATCGACGCGCCCATAGATTTTCGTCGCAAGATCCTGGATTTCCGGATCGGCAAAATATTGCCGGGCGGTGAGGACGCCGCACAACAGAAGCGATGTGTCGATGGAAGAAAGCTCACACTTCTCCCAGCGCTGGCCGGTCTCCATGTGAATGAAGTGAAAAAAGAAGCCGTGCTCGTGGGGCAGACCATTCGCAAGGAACCGCAGAGTCTTGCGCACTCGTTCAAGAATCTCGGGAGACTTGCCGCACCCACGCTGGTCACCGATGCACAAGCTCGTCAAACCGAACCCCGTGGCGGCGATGCTGGACATAGTGCGCGAGTCATTGCCATTGGCAAGGGCGCGATCTTTGACCTGGCCTGTGTTCGGGCTCGCCTCGTTCCAGAAGAAATTGAAAATGGCGCGCTGAATTTCGTCGAGAAGCTGCTCGTCCGTCCCTTGGTAGGGCGCGCCAGCGGGTTCAGCAAAGGTGCGCTTTGTCTGTCCTCCACAGGCAGCGAGCGCCGCCAGCGGAGAAGTGAGCATCCCCATCCCGCAAATCCGCATGACATCTCGTCTGCTCAGGAGAGGCTCGCCTGTCATCTTTGGAATCCTTATTTACTTCAGGATTTGGAGTGTCGCTTCGGAGCCGCGACCCGAGTCTGGACTCACCCAGACAGTGACACGAGCAGGCTCAATTGTGAAGGAGTTTTGATCGTTCCAGAAGGCGAAAGCTTCTGGTCCAAGCGCGAACGTCACGTTTTTTGTCTCACCCGGAGCCAGCGCAACGCGCTGGAAGCCACTCAGCGCCCGGACCGGCTGCGCAACGCTTGTTCCCTGTAGCCGGACATAGAGCTGGACCGTCTCCCAGCCAGCGCGGGTGCCGGTGTTTGTGACCTCAGCGCTGACGCTCACGGCCGCGTTGGAGAATCGTTCGTCAGCATGGAGTTCATCGTTCAAAGTTTTTGCGCTCAGTTGTGCCTGATCAATTTTGACCGGGCCATAGCGATAACTGGTATAGGACAGTCCAAACCCGAAGGGGAACTGCGGGCTGTTTGGCTCGTCAATGTACCGCGAGACGTACTTCTCATCGCCATTCTTCGGTGCATGAGTGAGGTCGATATTGCCTGCCGGGCGCCCTGTATTCAATGCGTTGTAATACAAAGGCTCCTGCCCGACGCTTCGCGGCCAACTCACGGCGAGCTTCCCACTCGGGTTCGCCTCGCCGAAAATCACCCGCGCAAGTGCCGGCCCTGCTTGCACGCCCGGGAACCACGCGGCTAAGACTGCGGGAACATGTTCGAAAGCCCAGGGGAGCGTGAGCGGCCGCCCGCTGAATACCAACAGAACGACCGGTTTGCCGGTGCCCACGATCGATTCCAAGAGTTGCTCTTGACGCCCGGGCAGACCGAGATGTGTTCGCGAAGCCGCTTCACCCGTCATTTCCGGTGCATTTTCACCTAGCGCGAGGATCACGAGTTCGGACTGCTCCGCTCTCTTCACTGCCTCGGCGAATTGCCCATCGGATCCTCCGATAAGGTCCGTCCCCTTCGCGTAGCTCACGCGGTCTTCTCCGAGTCTCTGGGTGAGCGCCATGCGCAGCGTTATGACGTCTTCCGGCCGGCCTTGTCCGGTCCAGGAGCCCAGCATATTGTAGGGATCGTCGGCCAGCGGTCCGATGAGCGCGATCGACTTCAACTCACTGGGAAGCGGCAAGACCGGCCCGCCTCCCCGTAAAGCCGCATTCTTCAGCAGCACGATAGATTGTTCCGCGGCGGTGCGCGCCAGCGTGAGGCTTTCCGGCTGAAGCATGGCACCCGCTTCTCGGGACTCATCCGTATAGGGATGTTCGAACAAGCCCAGCGCCGTCTTCACACGCAAAACGCGGCGGACCGCTTCGTCCACCGCCGCCGCCGGCACTTGGCCGGAGCGCACAAGTTGCACCAGATTCTCATGGTAGAGACTGCTGGCCATGTCCATGTCGACGCCGGCCAGAAACGCCTTGCGCGCCGCAGTGGCACCGTCGTTGGCAATGCCGTGTGCCATGAGTTCGGCAACGGCGGTCCAATCGCTGTCAACGAGTCCCTGGAAACCCCACTCCTTCCGGAGGATCTGTTTCAGAGTGAAAGGATTTGCGGAAGCTGGGACTCCGTTCAGCGAATTGAACGCGCTCATGATGGAGGCCGCGCCTGCATCCACGGCCGCGTGGAATGGCGGCAGATAAAATTGCCGCAGGGTATGTTCGGAGAGTTCCACCGAATTGTAATCCCGACCGCCCTCCGCCGCACCGTAGCCAACAAAATGTTTCGCGCACGCCGCGATACTATCAGTCCCATCGAGCCGCGCTCCCTGGTAACCGCGCACATACGCTCTGGCCATCGCCGCGCCAAGATAAGGGTCTTCTCCCGCGCCCTCGGCCATTCTTCCCCAGCGCGCATCTCTCGCAATATCTACCACTGGGGAAAAGGTCCAGCGGATGCCACCAGCAGATGCCTCGCGGGCGGCTACGCGCGCCGCTTTCTCGACCAATTCCGGATGCCACGTGGAAGCCAGTCCGAGCGGAATGGGAAACTCCGTTCGAAATCCGTGAATGACGTCAAGGCCAAATAGAAGAGGAATGTGCAACCGCGACTGCTCTACGGCGATGCGCTGGTAGGCATTGACCTGGTGCGCGGTCGTGATGTTGAACAACGCTCCAATCTCGCCCTTGCGGATCATGTCATCATAATCCGTTCGCCCGGTGCCCGGTCCCGTCGGTTGTCCGGCAGAATATTGAACCAACTGGCCGACTTTTTCTTCGAGCGTCATCTTTTCGATGAGAGCGTCGACTTTCTTTTCAGTGCCGGCGTCACCAAGGCCGGGGTGATCGGTGGTGCGACGTGAGACCAGGGCAGGGGATGCGGTTTGCGCCGGAAGGGACTGGCAAAATATCAGGACGAAGGCCGAAACTGCGAGGCGAAGCAGCAGGCTCATCACTGTTCAATAACTCCAATCCTTCGAATGGAACCCAAACCAATCGCGCTCGGGAGCCTGAGACGAATCGACGTCAGGGTAATCCCGTACACGGCCGCTTACGAACAGCCGCGCAAGCGCCGAGAACGGCCACCAAAAGGGCCAAGCGCCTGGAGCCGACGAGAAGAACCATCGAATGGATCTGGGAGCGTCTTCTGAGGCGCGCGACCTCGATTTCGGGAACAGCATGCTAAACCGATTTATCGCTTACTTCAAGGGCATGAAACACGCGTTCCGAAGTTTTGTCAAGGTCGCGTGTGGACAAAATCTGGACAAGGGAGCTTGTCTCTCTCCGGCCAATTATGCGAAACTACAAGTTAACAGACCCGTATGCCTCGTTTGAAATCAGGTGCAACTGCTCCCTTGCGGAAACCTTCCGCACCCGGCGTTAGCCTGAAATCTCTTGCCGAACATGTGGGACTTTCACAAGCCGCTGTTTCGCTGGTGATCAACCGTTCTCCCGCTGCAAAATCGATTCCCCAGCGCACCCAGGAATTGATCCGTAGAGCCGCACGAGAGCTGAACTACCGTCCGAATCACCTTGCTAGATCACTCCGGCAGCAGCGCAGCTATACGATCGGGGTGGTCGTGCCGGAGATCAGCGAAGGCTATGCGGCATTGGTCATGTCCGGAATTGAGGATCATCTGCTTCAGGAGGGCTACTTCTATTTTGTGGTCAGTCACCGGCATCGCGATGAACTCATTGAAGAATATCCACTCCTTCTGCAACAGCGGGCCGTGGAGGGATTGATCGCGGTGGACACGACGGTTTCCGAAGGCATACAGGTCCCGGTTGTGGCCGTCTCGGGCCACCGAGATGTGGCCGGCGTAACGAATATTGTCTTGAATCACGCTCAGGCAGCAACGCTCGCGTTGGAGCATCTGAGCAAGTTGGGACACCGGCACATGGCTTTCATCAAAGGGCAGGAATTCAGCTCGGATACGGCGGTGCGTTGGGATTCGGTGCGCAGCGCTGCGCATGAACTCGGCATCGAAATCAAAAATCGGCTGGTCGTGCAGCTGGAAGGTGAGTCTTCCTCACCCGAGCTCGGCTACCATGTGACACAGAAACTTCTCGCCTCAGGCGAGCCGTTCACCGCACTCTTTGCATTTAATGATATTTCCTCGATTGGCGCGATTCATGCGCTTCGTGAAGCGGGCCGGCGGGTTCCCGAAGACGTCTCGGTCGTGGGCTTCGACGACATTCAGAGCGCTGCATTTCAAAATCCCGCTCTTACGACGGTACGGCAGCCTCTCCGCGAAATGGGCTTGATCGCGGCAGACACGCTCCTGCGCCGTATTACCGCCCCTGCGAAGACGCCCTATCCAAAGGAAATTATCATTGAGCCCAGTTTGATTGTCCGCGCCAGTACTGCAATGGCCTCCATCCCCGCTCGAGTGCTCTGATTCTCCCCGGAAAAGCCGTTTGGCTTCGAGGAACACGAATCCTGGCGACGCCATGGCTTTTCCTGCCGCCAGACGTTAGGAATCGGTAGAAATTTTTCGAGCGGATAGCGGCGGCCTCGTGGTGAGGCCGGAGCTTACGAAGACCTGCTTAACCTTCGGCAAATCGGCGGAGGGCGGCAACATCCTGTATCACCAGCGACGAACCCTTCACCTGCAGTAGTTGCTTCTTCTTGAAGTCGGAAAAGAGGCGGGTCACCGTCTCCTGCGAGGCTCCTATCATTTGAGCAATCTCTTCGTGTGTCAACGTCAGCGTGAGGCGCACTTCGCCTTCTTCCTTGTGACCGTCGGATGCCTGCTCGAGAAGAAACCGCGCAAATTTTTCGGCTGCGGAGTGGGAGAGGCCGATCGTGCGCATTTCGCTGATGGCCAGATGATAGTTTTCGCTGAGCTGCTCGGCCACGCGCACCGCAGCTTCACCATGTTCCCGCAGAAAATCCAGGAAATCGCTGCGCGCGATGAAATTGGCCTGTGCGGGTTCCAAAACCTCCGCGGAAGCCTGATAAGGCCGGCCGGAAACAGTAGCGGCAAGGCCGAGGATTTCGCCTTTTTCGGGGACACGCAGGATCAAGGTCTTTCCATCGGCCGAGGACGTGGACAACTTCACCTTCCCGCTGCAAAGGATGAAAACCCCTCTGGGTTTCTGCCCTTCAACGAAAAGAGTGGCTCCCTTCGGATAACTAGCCGCGGCAGTAATGCTCTCCAGTCGCTTCAACGCGGGAGGAGATAGGTTACAGAAGATCTGTTCTTCCCGGTGTGGGCAATTGAAACAACTCTCGATGATTTCCAGTCCGTAGGGGGCGCGCATGGTTGTCCCACGGCGGATTATACCCCGCTTATCTTTCGGCACAAACCAGAACCGGTTGACCATGGGTTTCTGCGTTGCGTCAGACTGTTCAGGGGCTGCCACGGAAGTACTCCCTTCTCAACGAACTCTTGTCATCGATTGCGGAACGGAGCCTACCTGCCCGAGAAGCTCTCACTCCTTCTGGTATCGTTCGTCACACTAGGGCTTGATCGCGACCTTGATGACGCCTTCCCTGCGATCGCCAAAAAGACGGTAACCTTCGGTGATCTGCTCCAAAGAAAATCTGTGCGTCAGGAGCGGTGTCAGGTCGAGACGCCCGTGGCGCACCAACTCCATAAGCCGTCGCATCCGCTCTTTCCCACCTGGGCACAGTGTCGTGACGATCTTGTGATCGCCAAGTCCGGCGGCAAAGGGCTCCAGCGGGATGGCAAGTTTTCCCGAGTAAACGCCCAGACTTGACAGCGTTCCGCCTGGACGTAACACCCGCAGTGTGTTCTCGAACGTACCCTGCGTACCCAGCGCTTCAATAGCAGCGTCCACTCCTTTGCCATTCGTCAGCCGCTTGATTTCTTCGACCGCATTGATCTCTTTGAAATTCAGCACAACATCGGCACCCATTCGCTTTGCCATTTGTGCGCGAAAGGGGTCCGATTCGACGGCGATGATGAAGGACGCGCCCTTGAGCTTCGCGCCGGCGGTGGCGCACAGTCCGATGGGACCTTGGGCGAAGACGGCAACGGAATCTCCGATTTGAAGATTTGCGCTTTCCGCGGCCGAGAGCCCAGTCGAGGCAATATCCGCGAGGAGAACGACTTGCTCGTCTTGCAGGCCGTCTGGAATCTTGGCCAAGTTCGCCTGAGCTGCGGGGACAAGCAGGTATCAAGCTGGCTCCAGGGGCAAAAGGCACTTCGGAAGCAATCGAATTCATCTGCCCTCGCACCGCTCTTC
>Ga0209701_10003501_pt1 | contig 10276 bp, 11 predicted proteins | sample CZO8metaG_4_FD_188356 | JGI IMG/M metagenome (GOLD analysis project Ga0209701, IMG submission 188356) | Vadose zone soil microbial communities from the Eel River Critical Zone Observatory, Northern California, USA - CZOApr15con2H3.8 metaG... | ecosystem: Environmental > Terrestrial > Soil >...
TCGTCGAGCGAGATCGGAACGTCGGTGCCCGGAGCGCGCACCTGGATTGGCGCGACCTCCTCGGCCATCCGCTCCGCTCGTTGCCTGGTGGTCAGCGAGGACGTGACCACCACCGCCAGCCCGGCCGCGGCGGCGATCGAGCCGAACACGGCCGCGCGCCACCGCCAGCGCGGCCGCGGCCGCGCCGTCCCGCCGCGCATCCGGGCGTGGGGATCGAGCCGCGCCGCCTGGAGGCCCAGCGGCTTCACGCTCGCGGAGACTTCCACCACGGGCCCCGGCGTCCCGTCCGCCTGCAGGCCGGCCTCGGCGCGCGCGGCGCGCAGGATCGGCTCGTCGAACCCGGCTGGCGGCTCCTCGAGCTCGCGCAAGGCCGCGGCGGCCTTGCGCGCATCGTCGAGCTGCGCCATCTCGGCGCGGCACGCGGCGCAGCCCAGGACGTGGGCCTCCACCTCCGCCGCGCGCGTCGGCGGAAGCTCGCCGTAGGCGAGGTCGAGGAGCAGGTCCTGGGACTCGGCGCAGTTCATGCTCTCCCCAGCCGCACGCCCGGCGGCGGCTCCGGCTCCGGCTCGGCGTCCTCGGCCGTGACCCCCACTTCGGCGAGCGCCTTGCGCAACCCCGACAGCGCGTAGCGCATCCGGCTCTTCACGGTGTTCTCGTTCGCGCCCACGAGCTCGGCGATCTCCTTGAACGGCAGGCCGGCCTGCTCCCGCAGCACGAAGACCTCGCGCTGCTCCGCGGGAAGCGCGAGCAGCACCCGCTGCAGCACGGGCCGCAGGCGCGCGCTCTCCGCCTCCCGGTCGGGTCCCGCGCCGCCCGACCGCACCGCGTCGACCAGGGGCCGGCCCTCCTCGCCGTCCTGCGCGTCCAGCGACTCGGCGCGCCGGAACCGCTCCCGCCGGGCCGCGTCGACGCAGAGGTTCCGCGCGATGGTGTACAGCCAGGTCTGGAAGCGCGCGCGGTGCTCCCAGGCGGCGGACCCCTTCACGATGCGCAGGAAGGTCTCCTGCGCCAGGTCCTCGGCTCTGGCGCGATCTCCCAGCATCCGCACGAAGAAGGTGTAGAGGGGGCTCCGGTGCCGGCGCAGCAGGCGCTCGAACGCTCCCGCGTCGCCCTGCTGGAACTCGGCCAGCAGCTCCTCGTCTGTCTTCTCCCGTTCCATCAACGCGCCCCGCGCAAGAACGATCTTACCCCACGATGTGGCTGAAGCGCGTCGAAGAGACGAACGCGGAGACGCGGAGGCGCGGAGAGGTCAGGGGAAAAACAAACCTCCGCGCCTCTGCGCCTCCGCGTTGTTCTTTTTTGCTCGCGCGTCAGGCGCCGGGTTGGGCCTGGTCGCGGGTCACGCCGTGGTGGTTGCGGGTGGGGCGGAAGCCGGTGGCGGTGCGGGGGAGCTTCAGGTCGGTCATGGGACCCTTCGCGCCGCGCATGCAGTGGATCAAGAGGCGCACCGCGCGGCGGTCGAAGTAGCCCGCGGTCGCCTCGTCGCAGAGCTGGTCGGCCGCTCCGCGCGCGTTGAACGGCTGCTGCCGGAACGGCCGCGGAGCCACCAACGCCGCGAAGGCGCTCGCCACCGCGACCAGGTCGAGCCCGCGCAGCGGCGGCTTGCCGGCGAGGCGCGGATACCCGAAGCCCGCGCGCGTGTGGTGGAGCAGAGCGAAGTGCACCGCCGGCGCATCTCCCAGCGCGCTGGCCAGCACCAGCGCGCCGACGATCGGATGGTCCTCCAGCATCAGCGCCTCGTTCGCGGTGAGGTGGTCGCGCTTGAAACGGAGCCGCTGCGCGGCGTGCCGCATGCCGATGTCGTGCACCAGCGCGCCGCCGACCAGGCGCGAGAGTCCCGGCGCCTCGCCCAGCGCCGCGCGGAAGAGCCGCGCCGCGACCACCGCGGTCCACACCGCGTGCTGGAACCGCACCGCGTCTTCCTCGCGCAACGCGTCCAGCTCCTCCCAGACCTCTTCCGGGAAGCGCACCTCGCACAGCGCATCGGCGATCTGCGCGCGGGCGTCGGGCGGGCCGGCCAGGTGCTGCAGCGGAGCCGCGTCGAAGGATTCCAGGACCGCCTCGGAAACCGTCGTCGCGTGCAACGCGCGCTGCCGGGCATCCCTGGGCGCGCGCGCCGCGATGTCCTTCAGGTACCCGAGATCGGCGATCTCCCCTCTGGAGGCGACCAGCTTTCCGCTGGCTGCCACGAGATCCCGGGTGAGGACGGTGCCAGCCAGGGCGAAATCGGTCACGCGGACGCCCTCCTGTAGAGAAGGGACGCTAAGGGTGCCCCCCGGGTACGGCGCAAGGCGACAAGCGTGGGTAAGGGTCAGGAATCCTGCGAGCCGGTCAAGGGATCCTGACCGGTGCCGGACGTTTGCGCGGCTTCCTCCGCCGGATCGCCGGAGTCGCCGGCGCCCGGCTCGACGCCGGCGGGCTGATCGTCGACCTGCGCTTGCGCCGCTGCCTCGCCGGCGAGACGGCTTTCGCGGATCTCCGCCGCCAGCTCGTCCAGATCGATGGCCTGCCGTCGGTTGAGCACGCGCACCAGGCACGCCAGCATGCGCTGCGCGCCCGCGGCATCCGAGGCATCGAGGCCGAGCGCGGCGAGGGTCCCCAGGTCCGCCGCGGAGAGAGGAATGGTGGACGAGAGCGCATCGCCGAACCAGCCGGCCTGTTGCTGCTGATCCTCCGGCGTCGCGATCCATCCTTCTTCGGCCGGCTGCTCTCCCTCGGCGAGCTCCTGCTGTCCGTACTCCTCCTCGCCCGCCGCCTCGGCGTACGCCTCCTCTGCGTATCCGGGCTCCGCCGGAGCTTCATCGGCGTAGGCCTGCTCGGCGGGAGCGTCTTCCCCGGAGTCCTCCGCGCCGGTCGCGCTTCCGAAGTCGGGCTCCTCGCCGGAGCTGAGCTCGACCTGCTCCGCCTCCGCGCCCGCGTCCTCGGCGCCTTGCGAGATCCACCCCTGCGGCTGCGTGGTCGAGTGCTCCGCCTCGGGCGCCGCGTCCTCCTCCATCACGAAGGGCGCCTCCTGCCCCGGAGCCGCGTCGGCCTGCTCCTCGTCCATGCCCGGCTCGGGCTCTTCCGACCAGCCCTCCGCCTCGATCGCAACCTCTTCGGCGGGCGCCGGCGAATCGCCGGGCGGCTCGAGCAGCGACTCGCCCTGGCCGGGGGGACCCGACTCCTCCGCGGCCGCCGCCACGTCCGCGGCCGCCGCCGCCCACGCCGATTCGGGCGTGGCGGCCTCTCCCGCGGGAGCCGCGAGCGGATCGGCGATGTCGTTCCACGCGTCGGGAGCGTCGCTGGCCGGCGCCGGGCTCTCCGGAGCCGTCTCCAGCACGTCGGCGGTCCCCATGATCGCGTCCACCGGCAGCTCGGCCGTTTGGCCCTCCCTCCATCCCTGCAGCGCCGCCGGGTCCTCGAGCGGAGGCGCCTCGTGCGGGTTCACCGCCTCGAGGTCCGGCACCGGGTCGGCGGGGGTTCCCTGCCCGGCCACCTCCTCGGCGCCCTCCACGCTTTCCCCGCCTTGGGTCTGCGCGGCGATCGGCTCCAGTCCTTCCATCGGCGCGTCGGCGGGAAGGTCGTCGCCGCCGAGCCCGACCTCCACGGCACCGAGAGCGCCGTTCCCGCCGGTGGGCTCGGGCGCGGGAGCGGCCTGGGGGCGCGGCGCAGCCTCCATCACCGGCGGCGGCGGCCGCGGCGGCTCGACGCGGCGGGAGAAGCTGGGCGTCGGGGTCGCCGCGGGCGGAACCGGCGCCATCGGCGCCACCGGCGTCAGCCTCGCCGATGCTCCCGGACCCCTCGCCGCGCCTTCCATGAACGGGCGCGACCCGGCGGGGAGCGGCTGCGCGTCGTCGCCCGCCTTCTCCGCCGCGTAATGTTGCTGGATGGCGGCGATCACCTCGCTGTCGCCCGCCAGCATGGGCTTGATGCGCTTGCCGGTGTGGAACGCGAGCTGGTCGACCGCCGAGAGGTCGGTGGGGTCGCTCATCGCGATGGTGATCACCTCGCTGCGCCCGGACCCGGTCACCTCGTAGGCGAAGACGTGCAGGCGCTCCGCGACGGACTTGGACACCGTCTTCGCCGCGCGCGGATCGATCTTCACTTCGGACAGACGCACGGCGGGCATGCCCAGGTGCTGGCTGAGCGCGGAGATCATCTGCTCCTCGCGGCAGAATCCCTTCTGCACGAGGATGACGCCCAGCTTGCCGCCCCACTGCTTCTGGTGGCCCAGCGCGCTCTGCAGCTGGTGCTCGTCGATGACCTTCAGCTCGGTGAGGAGCTGCCCGAGTCGCTTGCGCGGCGGCATCCCGATCTCCGTTTCAGCGCTTCACGCGCGAGAGGTACTCCTCGCGCGAGAAGACGCCCTTCTCGATGAGCAGCTCGACCATCGCCTTGAGCGCCGCCACCGAGCGCCGCTGGGTCTCTTCCACTCCGCGCAGCACCTCCAGCGCGCTGGTCCGCGCCGCCTTTGCCTCCTGCGCGGCGGCGGGCTGGGGCTGCGCCTTCTTGGGGTCGACCGTCACCACCGAGGCGCCGCTGTTGTTGACGATCTTCATCGAGGACTCGTCGCCGGCCAGCTCCTCGCCGCGGTACCAGCGCGCGATCGCGCTGCGGATGGCGGAAGCGCCCGCCAGCTGCGCCTCGATGCGGCAGCCGGTCAGCGAGCGCAGGTGGTCGGTGACCATCACGTTGCCGGGGTCGCTCATGGCGACCACCAGCGTGCGCCCCTCGTCCTTGAGCTCGAGCGGCACCAGGTTGAACTCCTCCGCCGTCTCGGCGGGGACGTGCTTGATTGCGGACTTGTCGGCCTCGCCGGCGAGATCGGCGCGCGCGATGCCGCTCTGCTTCGAGAGCGCGCGGACCAGCACTTCCTCGGTGATGAACTCCATCCGGACCAGGATGTCGCCCAGCTTGCCGCCCCACTGCGATTGCTCCGCCAGGGCCGCCTTGAGCTGGAGATCGGTGATCACGCCTGCCTTGACGAGCAGGTCGCCGATCCGGATCCGCATGCGATCATCCTAGGGCAGCCCCAGAGGGGACAGCAACTTAGCGCCGGACATTCCCGGGAAGGCATTTCATGATGCCGCGCTCTGAAAACGCAGCGCCGCCCTATCGGCGGCGACTGACGCTCCTCACTCGACTTCGACGACCTTCACTCCCTGCGGCGGGGTGAGCTGGAACGCGCCGGGCAAGGTGGGTTTGCCCCACACACGCTCCTTCAGCTGCAGCTCGACCTGGATCTTCTCCGCGGGCGCGGAGAGGCGCAGCCGGCGCGGCATCTGCTGGCCGCTGCCGTCGTCGAAATCGTCGAGCGAAACCTCCCAGTGCAGATCGTCGCCGCGAAATCTTCTGACGTGCTCGACGCGGAGATCCGCACCGACGGAGACCTCCTGCCGGACCTGGCCGCTTTCGAGCGTCAGCACCGACCCCTCGCCCGCGCGGTGCGCCTCGACCGGGCGCGCGCCGGGCAGCGGGGGCATGGCGCCCAGGACCAGCGCGACCAGCTCCTCGTCGCGCAGCGGCTGCGGGAAGAGCCGCGAGAGGTTCTCGGGCGTGGACGGCCCCCGGTAGAACACGTTGCTGCGCAGGTCGAGCAGCGCGAACCGGCCGCCGTCCGCGACCAGCAGCGCCGCGGGGTTGCCGAGCGGGTCCAGCGCGGCGATGCGCAGCGAGGCGGGCCTGCGCACCGCGATCTGGATCTGGTACCGCCCGCCGTTCTGCGGAGCGTCCACCGCCGCCTTGCCGGACGCGGAGAGCGTCTGCGGCTCGGCGTGCGCCTTCTCGATCTGCTGCAGCAGCGCGACCGGATCGAGCGGCGGACCGGCCGGAGCCGGAGCGTGGCTGCACGCAACGCTGAACGCGAAGAGCGGCGCAGTGACCCCAAGCCGCAAGCCGCAAGCCGCAAGCCGGAGCTTCACGACCCGAACGGCGGGGGCGTCCCGCCTCCTCCCTCCTGCGAATCGGCCGCGGTGCGCGCGCGGTCCAGCTCCGATTTGAGCCCGGTCAGCGCCTCGTTGGTGTTGCGCAGCCGCTCGCTCAGCACCTGCACGAAGCTCCACAGGAGCTTCACCGCGAGCAGCGAGTCCCGCCGCATCAGCTTGAGCAGGCTGTCCCGGTCGATGGAGACCGCGCTGGTCTCCTCCACCGCGGTGACGGTGGCCGATCGCGGGGCCTGGTCGACGAGGCCCATCTCCCCGAAGTGCCCGCCCGCCTTGAGGCTCGCGATCGCCATCTCTCCCTTGGTCACCTGCACCTTGCCGCGGAAGAGCACGAACAGCTCGTCGCCCGTCTCGCCCTCGCGGATGACCGTCTGCCCCTTCTGGAACTGCCGGCCCCGCGCGATGCCCAGGATCCCGAGCAGCTCCTTGTAGGTCATGTGCTGGAAGAGCGGGATGCGCCGCAGGACCTCGGTCCTGCCCTCGACGTCGGCGCTCTCCTCGTCCGCGCCCGCCTCGACGGCCAGCGCGATGGCGGTGACGTTGTCCTTGCCCCCGCGCTGCAGCGCCAGATCGATGAGGAGGTCGACCAGCCTCCGCTTCTCCTGTCCGAGCAGCGCGGGCAGCTCGTCCTCGCCCAGGTAGCCGTGCAGGCCGTCCGTGCAGAGGACGTAGACGTCTCCCGGGAGCAGGTCGGTGACCAGCGTGTCCACCGCCACGCTGCGCTGGATGCCGATGGCGCGGGTGATGACGTTGCGGTTCTCCGCGGTGGCCACCTCCGCCTTGGTGATCAGGCCGCGCTTGAGCTGCTCCTGGACCATGGTGTGGTCCTCGGTGAGCTGGTGCGCGCGGTCGTTGCGGAAGAGGTACGCGCGGCTGTCGCCGACGTGCGCGATGACGGCGTTGCGGCCGCAGGCGAGCAGCGCGACCAGCGTGGTCCCCATGCCCCGCTTGCCGGGATCGCCGAGCGAGAGCGCGTACACGTCCGCGCACGCCCTCTGGACCGCCCGCTCCATCGCCTGCGCGGCGCTCTCGCGCGCCTCGAGCGACGGCGCACGCGCGAACGCGTCCAGCACCGCCTTCTCGCCGGTCAGAGCGTCGCGCAGCGACTTCACCGCCGCGGCGCTGGCCACCTCGCCCGCCGCATGCCCGCCCATGCCGTCGGCCACCGCGTAGAGCCCGAGCGCCTCGTCGACCAGGTAGGCGTCCTCGTTGTGCGGGCGTTTCTTGCCGACGTCGGTGCGCGCCCAGCTCCGGATGACCGGCATGGCGCGCGGACCTTACCATGACGGAGATCACACACGGGCCTGAAGAGGCACAGATCGGTAGACGTCCGGCTCCGACGCAAGTAAGGTGCGCCGCCCATGAACACCAAGACCGCTGTGATCGGCGCCGCGCTGGTCTTTTCGGCCGCGGCTTCCCCCGCATTCGCACAGGCCAGGACCACTCCGGGAGGTCAGTACAGCCTGCTGGGCGGCACCACGGTGCCGTCCGGAACCGACGTCGTAAGCGGTGAGTTCGGCTGGCCCAGCGCCACATTCGGGTTCACCCACGGCACGGGGCCCAGCACCGACATCGGCTTCAAGTTCGATCTCATCTACGGGTACGAGAACACGACCACCAGCCAGTTCGGCATCGGGTTCCGCGTGCCGCTGCGGTTCATGGTCCACCGGCGCGACCGGATCAGCGTGCTCGCCCACGTCGACCCGGGCATCAAGATCTACACCACGACCCCGGCCATCTTCGGCTTCCAGTGGCCGATCGGGCTGACCGTAGGTTACGCGGCCTCGCCCGAGTTCAACGCCGCCTTCGGCGTCGAGCTCCCCATGACATTGATCGTGACGGGTCCGGGCCCCTCGCCGGTGCAGCTGGTCCTCGGGCCCATGTTCGGACCGGCGCTCGAATACCACGTCGATCGGCAGCTCACCGTGGGCTTCAACACGCGGTTCGGCCCCATCTTCAGCACCAAGGGCGGCGGGGCCACGTTCGGATTCATCACCCAGATGCTCCTGGCGTACCGGCTGTAGCGATGCTCGGGCTGCTCCTGGCCCTGCTCGCCGCAGCGCCCGCCGAGCGCTGGAGCCTCTACGGCGGCGAGACGCTGGCCGCCGGACAGGACGTCTTCAGCGGCGAGGTGGGCTGGCCCTCGACCAGCCTGGGCTGGACGCACGGGCTCACCGACACCACCGACGCCGGCGTGCGCTTCGACGTGCTCTACGCATTCGAGACCACGACCGACACGCACTTCGGGCTGGGGCTGCGCGTGCCGCTGCGGGGCATCGCGGTCCGCGCCGGCCGCGTCTCGCTCCTCGTGCGGGCAGATCCGGGGCTCAAGGTGTATCCAGGCAACGGAACGCCGTGGGGCTTCGCCCTGCCCGTGGGCGCCGCGGTCGGAATCGCCGTCAACCCCGATCTCCGCCTGGCCCTGGGACTCGACGTGCCGCTCACGTTCTTCTTCGCGCCCAGCGCGCAGGTCGTGATCGGCACGCAGTTCGGGATCGGCTTCGACTACTTCGTCGATCCGAGCCTGCTCATCGGGTTCAACGCGCGCGTCGGCCCGATCTTCAGCACGGACGCGAACGGCAGCCGGCTGGGCCTCGTGACGCAGATCGGTATCGGCTACCGGATGTAGCGCGATCCCAGGCGGATCACATCCGCGCCTTGCGACTTACCCAGGCTCGCTGCGAGCGTCGTCTCGTGGCAGGCCCGGCGCCCTCTCCGTCCCGCATCCTGCTCGTCGACGATTCGCTCTTCACCCGGACGCTGCTGGCCGCCGAGCTTCGCGACATGGGGTTCCTGGTCGACGCGGCGGGCTCGCTCCCCGAGGCGCACGAGGCGGTGGCGGCGCACGCGCCCGACATCGCCATCGTGGACGTGTTCCTCGAGGACGGGCCGTCGGGCCTGGAGGTCGCCCGGACGCTGCGATCCAACCCGGGCACCGCGCTGACCTTCATCATCGCAGTCTCGGGGCACTACGCCCCGGACTCGCTGCGACTGGCCCACGAGGCCGGCTGCGACCGCTTCCTGGTCAAGCCCTGTCCGGTCGAGGTGCTCGTCGAGACCATCGAGCACTTCCTCGGCAGCTGCCGGCACTCGGCGGCGGCGTCCTAGCGCGATTCTGCTCAAGTGTGGGCGCGCCGCGCCGATCGTGCGTGCAGCGACCATGATGCGCCCTGTCGAGACCGAGGATGCCATCCGGGACGTCTGTCCCAGGTGCCGCCAGATCATCCGCTGGACGAACTGGCGGCCCTACCCGCCCCTCTGGACCGGAGCGCCGAGCCGCGGCGACGTGCGCAACGGCAGCTGCGAGTGCGGCGAGAAGCGGTACTTCGCGAGCCGGCTCCCCCAGGAGCTGTTCGCGCGCGCGCAGAGGCGCTGATTCAGCGCGGTGTGCCCGGGCGGAGGAAGGCGTCGAGGCGCGTCCGGAATTCGTCCGTCCCTCCGACGAACCGCACGCCCACCCCGGCCCGCCTGCCCGCGGTCCCGGTCTCCTGCCGCACGCTCTGCACCGTCACCAGGAGCGGCGGCTCCCCGTCGGGGAGCGGGACCAGCACCGGGAAGACCGCGGCGAAGGCGGGCATGTTCTCCATCTCGATGAACATCCCCGCCGGGCTGATGTCCCGGATGCGCGTCTCCACCGTGCCTTTGGGCGTGATGATCAGCGCGATCAGCTCGACCGGCGTCCTCTGGAACGCGCGCAGGTTGGGCGCGCCGGTGCTCTGGGCGAGCTGGAGCACCTTCCGGATGCGGAGCAGGCCGTCGTCGGCGATACCGGTGAACTCGACTCCAAATCCCGGCCGGTGCTCGCCCTGCTCGATGGTGCGGACCACCCCGCTCGAGTTCACCGGTTCCGCCGCGTCGGGAAGGTACAGGCTCAGCGTCACCCCGGCGCCGACCGCCGGCGGCGTGGTGCTGATCACGTACGCGCCGCCCTCGCTGATCTCGTCGGCGGTGGTCTGCACGACCCGCTCGCCCTCCGCGAACCGGACCGGAAACACCAGCTTCATGCCTCACCCCGCATGCGATCGAACACATCGCACGTCCCGACCGCGCGGGCAAAGCTCTGGCCGGGGCGGCACGACTTCGTACCCGTCCCGAGGGCCGATCGCCGTTCACCGGGCGGCAGCAATCTCCAACAGCACCTTGCCGCCCCGTTGGACGTGGGCGACCGCATCCTTGATCGCGGACAGCGGGTAGGTCGCCGCCACGGGGACCCTCAGTTGCCCTGCTCGCACCATCTGGGCCGCCTCTTTGAGGATCGGTTGGATCTTCGCCGCATGCGCAGGGTCGCCCAGCCAGAAGCCCCGCACGACGACGCCCTTGAAGATCAGATCGACCGCGTTGATCGACATCGGCTC
>Ga0209701_10003503_pt1 | contig 10273 bp, 6 predicted proteins | sample CZO8metaG_4_FD_188356 | JGI IMG/M metagenome (GOLD analysis project Ga0209701, IMG submission 188356) | Vadose zone soil microbial communities from the Eel River Critical Zone Observatory, Northern California, USA - CZOApr15con2H3.8 metaG... | ecosystem: Environmental > Terrestrial > Soil >...
CGCGGGTGGGCACGCGAAAATCGGAAAAGTGGTACAGCTTCGTGCTCTCAAGGCGAGCTTCAACCCGGTAGTTCTCGGCATATTTGTTGTTGTGAAACCCGGGCAAGCGCAGGACCCGGGTCGAATCGGTAGCTGCGGGATCGCCACCGTAGACTCGGGCCATGGCCCGGAGAAGCTCTTCCGCTTGCTCCTGCGTAATTCCTTCGACTTTCCACACGACCTGCTGCTTACCGGGGGATGTTGCGATGACATAATTCGGCTCGGGTAACTCTGGGCTCCGGCGAATCGCGGCGAGGGCTTCTTCCCCGTTTTGGTCTATATCCAGATAGAGGTGCCGGATTTCGTGGATGTCCGCCTTGGTCCGCGAGAAGGCGGCGGGTTTGAGCGGGTTCATGCCGATGTAAATGTCGAACCCGTGAGCGTTCTTATGCCGCAACCAAGCTTGAAACTCTGGCGATGTGATTTTCTCGGCCCGAGCGATTCGTTGGATCGTCTGTCCATGTTCTCGGTTCCTAAGAACGACGGCGAGGCGGTCGCCCGGAAGGAAGTTGTCATTGATGTATTCTTCCGTCCGCACGTTTCTTGTTAGGGGATTCGGGGAAGACATGCTTCACTCCGCTGGTCATACACCGTCTTCAAGTTATATCGGTCGGTGCCAGGTTCATAGGTATGAAGTTCAAGCACTTGGGAGACATAACGCTTGCCCGGTCGCCGTTCGAGATGAATCAAGACATTTAGCGAGTCGGCGATGTTGCTCTTGACCGCCTTGTAGGGAAGTTCGATGCCGCTTTGCAGGACACACGTGGTGAAGCGCGAAATTGCCGCCTCCGCCGAATCGGCGTGCACCGTCGAGATCGTCCCGGAGTGTCCAGTATTCAGGAGTTGCAGGAGGTCGAACGCCTCGCCGCCTCGGATTTCCCCCAAGAGGATGCGGTCGGGACGGTGGCGCAGCGCCGCCTTCAGTAGATCCCGGATGGTAATGGCTGGCAGGCCAGTTTGTTCTGGCCGTGCCTCGAATCGTACCAGGTTCGGAGCCGAAAGCTGGATCTCGGCGGTGTCTTCGATGACTAAGATTCGCTGGTCATCTGGAATGAAGCTCGCCAAGGCGTTCAGGAGCGTTGTCTTTCCCGTCCCCGTTCCCCCTGAAATCAGGATGTTCTTGCGGGACAGTACACAGTCCTGAAGCTGTGGGGCCAGGTTGGCGTCCAGAGTTCCGATTGCGACGAGGTCGTCCACGGCGAAGTGTCGAGAATTGAACTTGCGAATGCTGAGTGTCGTTCCGCCGAGGCTGCAAGGGGGAATTACGGCGGCGACGCGACTCCCATCGGGAAGCCGTGCATCGAGGATGGGTTGCTCAACTGAGATGTCTTTGCCCAGCCTGCGAGCGATGTTCCTAACTGCGACATTGAGCGAGGTTTCGTCGAGCGATACCCCTGAGACTTCTTCCAGCAGCCCGTGGCGTTCAATGAAAACGCGCTTCGAGCCGTTCACCATGATCTCGCTGATTGCGGGGTCTACAATCAGGTGTTGGATGGGCCGAAGAAAGGGAAGAATGGTTTCGAATCCCCGCATTACAACTCTCCATCCGCAAGCTGCTGGAAGTAGGGCTTGTTTACGTCGTTGTAGTACGGTTTGAGGTAGCAGAACATCGGCGGCAGCGGGTTGATCCCGTCATAAGCGATGGTGACGGAGTGCGCGTTTTGGAGCTCCGTGAACGTCTTCATGTCGAAACGAAAGTCGCTATGGGTTGAGTAGCTCTTCGAGGTCGTAATGTTTGCTTTGTGAGCGAGCGTCTTCCCCGTCAGATAGCTTACATTGGCGTCGTGGCCGCTCTCCGAGATGTTGTAGCTGACCTTGAGTTGATCCTCCCTTCCGCAGAGCTCGCTCGCGGTGCGCGCCGAGAAGTCGTCAGAAAGAGCCAGGAAGATTTTCGTGCGGAAGGTCTGAAGCAGCGTTCTCCACGTCTCACCGGGCAGTGTGGATTTCAAGGAACTGATGCTTTGCGTTGCCACAATGGGGATGCACTTGGGTTCTCGCGAAAGGCTGAAGAACTTTTCATCTCCTGTGGGTTCGTTTTCTCCCACGGTCGCGAAGTTCTGGTATTCGTCACAGATGAAGAACACCTGCCGGAAGTACCGCTCACGGTTTGTTGCCATTTCCGGGATGCGGTTCAGCACGGCTCTTTGGAAGTCGAGCTTCATCATGACGCCAATCGCCCGCGCCAACCCCGGATTCAATCCCACGGGGAAGTTCAAAGCGCAAACGGCACCGTGCTCGATAAGCCAAGAGAAGGAAGGGAGGACCTTCCCGTATCTGTGATCTGAATTCAGCACAGGGTCGTAGCATTCCTGCGGAGGGCAGAAGGTCCGTTTCACATCGGGGTTGTCGTCGAACAGCGAGAGAAACACGGAGATCCCTTCGACGATGGAGGTGCGAAGTTTGGGTTCGATCCGCCTCCAATCCTGGTAAAACCATCGCTTGACTGCCTCCAGTTGTTCCTTCTTTCGCCGATTCGTTTCCTCCGGCGAACTTATCTGCTGGGACTCCCAGGAGATTGCGTGCTTTTCAAGCACCGCCAGCAAAGGCTTCGATTGAGGAGCGCGCTGCATTCCCGTGTCCGGGTCCTGCAGAAAGCCGAGGGTCCACAGCTCTTTGCAGTCTCGAAACGTTTCGTAGGGAACCAACACATACGTTTCTCCTTCGACTAGGTGCTCGGCCTCCTGAATTCGGCTCTCAAGAAGATCAGGGTTGATCGCGCATTCGTACACGTCGAACAGCGTCACATAGTCGTAGGCAACCTTGTGCAGAATGATGATGAACTTTACGAGGTTCGTGTACGCCTGCTGCCAGAAAGGTTCTTTGCCCTTACCGAACAGATTGTTAAGGAGAGACGCGATGCTGTAGGCGAGCGCATAGCCGTCCAAATCGTTATGGAGGGGGTTGTAGCGGTATTCGGAGTGGAGATTCACCTCGATGTAGTCATCGGCGCGATCGTGCCTTTCCAAGATTTCGCGCACTTTGTGGCAAAAGTCGCCTTTAACTTCGAGCACCAAGCCGCCCATCTTTCTTTCCGGATCGGCCGCCCGGTAGCCGATTAGCTGGTCGGCGAACGGGTACATGCAGCAGCTTGTCTTGCCGGTCCCTACGGCGCCGATGATCGCGATGCCCGTGAAGAGCCCGCGCTCCGGAATAATCAGCCACTGCGGGTTTGCCGCAGGCACAGGCTCGCGTGGGTTGTGGATCTCTCCAATTACGAGGAACGGTGTCTTGCGAGCCGCAACAGGTGGATATGGCGGAAGAATTCGTCCCCCAACCTTGCTATTTCGACGCGACGCAAAGATGTACAAGCCGGACAGAACCACGCTAAATGCGATGTAAGGCGTGGTGAAAAGAAATAGCTGGTAAGCATAGAAAATCGCGGCGTGAGTTGTCGGCGCACGAAGTTTAATCGTCGTGAGCCAAACGTTCTCACGCGGAAAGGGAAGGACGAAATACAATATTGTTCCCGTTGCCGCAGCCAAGACATAGGCAACAAAAGTCTTTGAATTCAGGATGCGCTGAAGCACGAGAACTCTCCTTACGCGGTTGTTGCGCGTGGTTGAGCGGGCTTCTCGCCCCGACTGTGGTTCTGTTGCCTCAACCAGCCCTGGAAATCGTGGTCGCGCTTTAGCAAACGATTCACGGACTCCGTCACAACGTATTCGCGGCTGGCGCCGATAAATTCGGCGTACAGTTCGACGAGTTCGAGGAACGACTTTTCAACTCGAACGTGCAGGTTGACTCTTTCGGGTTTGGGTGTTGGTGGTTTGAGGAGAGGCACGACGGTTCTCCCTTCTGGGATTAGAAGATTCTCCGTTGGGGCCTTCGCAAAGGCGGCGGCAAAACCTGCATGAAGTCATGCTGCGCGCGAGGATGCACTAACCGTGCAAAGTTGGCCGGGAGCGACCCTCGAAGTGTGGGGTCGCTCCCGGCCAAAACAGGGTCTTTGCCGCCGCCAAGAAAGAAGACCTGCAACGCGCAACCGGCTGCAGATCTAGCTAGATGCATCGCGGGGGAGCGTAACGGAGACCCTGACCACTGGCGTAAACGTGATTTCATCAGGCCGTTACGCTCCTCTGGCGGTAGAACCAGGAGTTGTGCTCGAAGTGCAGCGGGGGTTGGGCAAGCAGAAACGTGGCGAAGTTGGGTGTGCGGCGATAAAGTCATGTGGGTCTTCGGACAGTTCGTGTTCCATGAGCAAGGCAACCAGGTGATTGACCCCGGACGGACTAATCCAAACAACGATCAGGCCGCCGATGATTTCGAGGATTCCATCGATTCCCTTTAAAGTGACACTGACTCTAAAGCTTTGGTCAAGGAGAGATCGCTGTTTAAGGCACATGATAACTTTTGGTCAGAAGAGACGTCGTAACAACGGGCGCGTGAGTTTCCGAATTGGCGCCGCCCAGGAGGCTAACCTGCCAGGCGGGTAACACGACTTCCCATGCCCGTGGCTCATCTTAATAGGTCAAGTCTGCCTTCTCGAACTTGCCGTATCTCAAAGCCAACGTTGGTAGCACAAGCAGATTCAGCGCTGTGGAAGTGACCAGTCCTCCCAAAATTACAATCGCCATGGGGCCCTCAATTTCGCGGCCCGGGTCAGTGCTGCCCAAGGCTAAAGGCAAAAGACCCAAACCGGTGACCAGCGCCGTCATCAAGATGGGGGCGAGGCGCTCCGATGCACCACGCATCGCGGCGTCCTGTCCCCACTTCATACCCTCGGCCGCAACCAAGTGCTCATAGTGGGAGATCATCATGATCGAGTTGCGCAACGTAATGCCAAACAACGCCACAAATCCAATCAGCGAGCCGAGTGAGAGCAGCCCTCCCGTAGCCAAGACAGCAAGCACCCCGCCCACCAGCGCAAATGGAATGTTCAAAAGAACGAGGAGTAGATTACGGTAACTGCCCATCACCACCGAGAGCAAGAGGACGATACCCAGCCCCGCCAGGAGGGAATGGATGAGTAGTTCCCGCCGGGAGCGGGCCTGCTCGCCCGCCGTGCCAGCAAACTCTATATAGGCCCCGGGAGGCAGCGAAAGTCGGGCGATGCGGCTCCGCGCTTCCGCCACAAACGGATTGACATCACCGCCTACCACGTTGCACGTGATCGTCTGGACGCGGCGGGCACCCTCGTGCAATACAATGTACCGCCCGGAGGTCTCGTAGATATCGGCTAGCTGACGGAGTGGCACGTAATTCCCCGCAGGGCTCCGCAAGGGGAGCGCGCTGATCTCCGCAATGGAGTGACGCGCAGCGGGCGCAAGGATGGCAGAGACGTCGAAAACCCGGTTGCCTTCGTAAACCTGACCGATAGTGTCCCCGCCGTAGGCGGTGCGCACGACATCGAGAACATTGATCGAATCTAAACCCCAGCGCGCGACCTCCGCCTCGCGGAGCCGCACGACGACCTGCGGCATCCCCGGCGGCGACTGCAGCTGCACATCCGTCGCGTGGGGGACCTTGGCGAGCACGGAGGCAATCTCGCGCGCCTTCTCGTCCAGCGCGGCGAGGTCATTCCCGAAGAGATTCACCACGACCGCTGCCGTGTAGCCCGAAAGGGTTTCGTCCACGCGCTCGGTCAAGAAGGTGTTCGTCGAGAAATAGGCGCCAGGGAAGTTTGCCAACGCTTGACGAATTTTCAAGCCGGCCAACTCGGTTTCCTCGCCCGTGACGGGCTTCAGGTCCACCTCGATCTCGCTCGAATGGGTCCCGGCGGTGTCATCCGCCAGCTCCGCTCTGCCGACCCGCTGAGCCACCAGCCGCACGAAAGGAAGCTTTTGCAGTTCTCGGGTCACCTGAGTTCCTATCCGGAGGGACGCCTCGATGGAAGTACCCGGAACGGCCGTCATGTGGATGATAAAGTGCCCCTCGCGAAGCTCGGGAAGGAAGGAACCCTCCAGGAACGGCAAGACGACGACGCCCAGGAGAATCAAAACGCACACGGCCGCGACCACCGCTCGCGGATACTTTTCTACGGTTAGCAACAGGTTTTCGTATTTTCGCTTTGACCAGCGCACTACAGGAGGATCCTGAGGTGGAAGCTCACGGTCCCCGAGCATGAGAAGACAAAGCGCAGGGGTGACGGTCAAGGCCACTACAAGGGAGGCTAAGATGGCCAAGATGTACGCGACACCGAGCGGCGCGAAGATGCGTCCCGACAGCCCGGTCATTGTGAGTACGGGGAAGAAAACCAGGATCACTGCAAAAGTGGCATAGACGACGGCGCTGCGAACCTCGATCGACGCATCCAGCACGACTCGAATCGTAGGTGACGGATTGGGGGAGCTACGATTCAGGCGCAGCCGCCGATAGATGTTCTCCACGTCGATGACGGCGTCGTCCACGACTTCGCCGATGGCGATAGCTAGTCCGCCGAGCGTCATGGTATTCAGGCTGAAGCCCAGCTGATTCAGCACGATCACCGCTGAGAGAAGAGAAAGAGGGATGGCCGTGCAGGAAATCGCCGCCGTCCGAAAGTTGAACAGGAACAGGAATAGAACTAGAACGACGAGACCGGCGCCGACGAGCAGTGAGGTGCGTATGTTCTGCAGCGCTTTCACGATAAAGTTCGCGGGGCGAAAGATGTCAGCATGAATCTCGATTCCCTGCGCTGCCAGTGCGGGGTGAAGCTCGGCCAGCGCGCTTTCGAGGGCCTGAGTGACGTCGAGGGTGTTCGCGCCGTACTGAGAGGAGACCATCAGCATCACGGCGGGCTGACCCATAACCGATGCGCCACCAATTGGAGGTTCCGGGGCGTCCACCACGCGTGCTACATCGCCCAGGGTGAGATTGGCACCATTCTGGTGGAGAAGCACTGCCCGGGCGAGTTGCGAGGAGGTGATCGTTTGACCTTCGGTCTGGAGGACGATTCGCTGGTTCGGCGTGTCGACAAATCCCGCTCCGCGGATTCCGATGGCCCGGCGCGCTGCCGCAAGGAGGTCCTCAACACTCAGATCATGTTGCACGAGGCGTTCGGGATCAAATTGGATCTGAACCTGTTTTATTTCGCCTCCGAAAATAGAAACTTTCGCGACACCAGGCACGGCTAGCACGCGAGGCTGTACCGTCCAGTCGGCAATCGTCCGAATCGTCATGAGCGACTGCGTCTGGGAAGTGAGGCCGACGGCCAACACGATGCTGGTAGAGGATGTCAGCGGAGTCAGCACCGGTGGGTGCACCCCGGAGGGAATACGCCCGGCCAACGCGGATAAGCGCTCGGCAACGACCTGCCGGTCGCGGTAAATATCACTGCCCGGATGGAAGATCACCGTGATAACCGAGAGTCCTTGGATTGATCCCGAGCGTAGCCCCGCAATCGCTGGCACGCCGTTGATAGCGCTCTCGATGGGTTGTGTAACCAGTACTTCGACCTGCTCGGGTGAAAGTCCGGTTGCTTCGGTTTGAATCACAGCCTCGGGTGGGGCAAATTCGGGGAAAACGTCGTATTGCGCCAAGGTAATCGAATAAATGCCGTAGCCGAGCAGCGCGCAGGAGAGAGCAATCACGATGCCACGGAAGCGGAGTGAGAAACGAACAATGGCGCTCAGCACATCAGGCCTCGAATGATTACTTTTCCACCGCTGTCGGCGCCTGAGACCGGAACTCCTCAGAGAACAACATCTGGGCGCCGCCAGCAACAATCTTGCCTCCAACCGAAAAACCGGTACTAACAAACCATCCATTCTCGACCGGGGTGTCGGTGCGCACTTCGCGACGCACGAACCCCTCGGGAGACGTCTGCTGATAAACCCAAGCCTTGCCCTGCCACCACACCACTGCCGCTTCGGGCACAATCACTCCCTTCATGACTTGGCCCACCGACAGATGAGCAACTAAATTCATGCCAGGCGCAAGGCCTGGATGGGACTTCGTGACGTAAAGAAAGCTGATCCCCTGAATCCGAGGGTCCAGCCGAGGGAAGGAGGAGACCAGAGTTGCTCTGACCAACCCTCCGTTTGGTATCTGCAGTGACGCAGCTTGAGGAGCCGCTGAGGCCTCTCCCGGAGGCAAGGTAACTTGGACCAGAAAGTCTCGCTGGTCGAGAAGCCGTTGTAAGTTTGGTGAGCCGCTCGCGAGCCAGCCAACCACAACCTTGCCCCACCTTTGTTGCGCGAGTGATTCTTGTAAGGCGAGCTCCCGCTCGCCACTGTCGGTGTCAGCCTGATTGGAGTACAAAGCAGCTTGGGCGGCCTCAAGAGCCTTCAGGGAAGTGTTCTGATCGTCTTGGTAAAGATAGTTCAGGCGTTCGTATTCTTTGCGCGACACATTCACACTGATGCGCGCCTTCTCAAGCCTGACGTATGCGACGACATAGGCATCCCGAAGACTTACGAGGTCTTCCGCCGGCAGAATGAGGGCCAAGCTCCGAAGTTGCTGGCGGGTAGAGAACGCTTGTAATGTCGCCAGGGTTAACCCCACACGCGCTTGGGTTGTTGCGTCGAGGGTCACAAGGGTTTCGCCATTCTGTACGGATAGGCGTGAAGGCGTCTGAATCGGTTGGTCTTCTTTGTCTTTTTCTTGGCTGCGAGCTTCGGTGCGGTGTCCGATCACGGTCCAGATCAGGAGAATCACGGGCAGACTGGTGAGGATCGCTCCCAGAGCCCACTTTAGCTGTTTGCTCATGGCTTTAGTCCTTTCAGCCCCTCCTTGGAGGAGGGAATTTGAAGTGGTTGCGGTACAGAGGCTTCACCCTCAAGCGGGCGCTGGACGGCGTGTTCAAGATCGCCCAGAGCAATTTGTGCCCGAACAAGAGCGCTGAGCTTTGCCCGGGCAGCCGTGGTGCCCTGCAACTGCACGTCAATGAGCGTCAGGGGGTCTGACTCGCCCGCCGTGACGGCGACCCGCGCCATTCGCTCACGCGGCCCTTGCAGTCTGGCGAGTGATTCTTCCGCTTCGTGCAGTTCAGCAAGAGCCGCGCGGTAGGAAGCAAGGGCGTCTTCACTTTCTGCAATTACCCGCGCTTGCGTTGCCAGAAAACGCGCTCCGGCCTCCTTGCGGCGCGCTTCCGCTTCCGCGATTGGGCCCTGGTTTCGATTGAAGACCGGAAGCGTGATAGCGAATCCGATGGTGAAAAAACTGTTGCGCTCCTCATATTGATAGCCGGGACCGATCTGAAAATCGGGGTACTGCTTGGCGATTTCGAGTCGGAGATCGCTCTCAGCAGCCCCGTATTCCGCAAGCGCCTGGCGGACGTCCAATCGATTCAGGACCGCTTCACGCTGGACTCGCTGCGGTGAGAGCGATTCTGTACTGGGTGGGCGATCCAGGTCCGGCCAAGAAAACTCCACGCCCTCCAGTGCCGCTACAGGTAAGCCGATCGCAGCGGAAAGTGCGGCCTTCGTTTCGGAGACGCGGCCCTCGGCGATCCGAATCGCCAGCCGGGCGTTCGACAAATCGACGCGAGTGGAATCGACTTCCGGCCGTGCGATCTCGCCGACGGCGAGCCGCCGCGTCAACAGGCTGACACGCCTCAATTCCAGGCGCTCTTCAGCGCGGAGTAGATCCAGATCGCGAGCCGCTACAATGTGGTCAAGAAACGCTCGACGGACCTGGCTGCGGACTTTCCACGCGGTATTTGTGAGACCGAATCGCGCCCCAGCGGTTAGTTCCCTGGTGCGCTCAATCCGATACCGGCGCTTGCCGGCCGTCTCGATGGGAAAATCAAGGTCCAAGCCAAACAGATAAGGGCTCGGCACCCCGGGATGGACGCTGAGACTCGGATTCGGACGAGCACCGGCAGTGACGACAGTGGCTTCTGCAGCCTCGGTGCGGGCCCGTGCTATCTCCATTTCAGGACTGAAATAAAGCGCCGCTAGCGTCAGCGTGCTGAGGTCCCAGCTCTCCACGGGCCACGGGCTCAATTGGTGTCCAAGATTCTTCTCCAGAAACTGTCGAAGCCCAGCGTCCCGCAGGTTTCGGGCCTCCAAGCGGAATGCAGTTTCCGCTGGAGAGATAGGCGCTGGCTGATACCTTCGCACAGCACAGCCTGTCAGCGTCAGAAACACCAAGCAAAGCAGAATCAATTTTTTCGTTTGGTTCATTCGTGGGCTCTCCGTTCGAGTTCAGCGTTTTTTGCCCGGCTGTCCCGTGAAGCTGAGCAGCAAAAGAAGTGCGATGACAAACGCCAAAATGAGAACGATCATCAGATCATTCCTTCTTGTTGCTTGACCGCGCTAGCGTCCGCCAGTCGTGCGCATTTTCATGTTCCGTGAATGCGCTCGGCGGCTCGCGC
>Ga0209701_10003512_pt1 | contig 10258 bp, 13 predicted proteins | sample CZO8metaG_4_FD_188356 | JGI IMG/M metagenome (GOLD analysis project Ga0209701, IMG submission 188356) | Vadose zone soil microbial communities from the Eel River Critical Zone Observatory, Northern California, USA - CZOApr15con2H3.8 metaG... | ecosystem: Environmental > Terrestrial > Soil >...
CTGGCGCACGGAGGACGGCCGCTCTGGATGAACACCGCCTTTTTCCTGCTACGGCGGCATCCGAATGTGTTTCTCGATATCAGCGGTATCCCGCCGCAAGCACTTCTTCAATATTTTCCGCGGTTGGAGGAGGTTGCGGGTAAGACTCTGTTCGGGACGGACTGGCCGGGGCCGGGCGTTCCCGAGATCAAGAAAAATCTGGACGACTTCCGCGCGCTTCCCCTATCTGAGGAGACTAAGCGGCAGATCCTGTCGAGGACTGCGTTGAGCATCTGGCCGGAGTAAGGGTGGTCGCGGCAGGTCTCGCACCGCTTGCCTGGAAGTTGGCTGCCTCCCAGGGATTCGAACCCATGGGAACAATGCAATAAGGAGTGGGCGGATTCTTGACTTTGGCCGCCCCGGGGATGACCACCGTCCGCTAAGGATCGCCCACTCTCATGCCAAACCACGCTAATCTGTTCCAAAACCCGAGTCTGTTCAGAATTGCACACGTGCGGGGCGAACAAGCTGCCCGTGCAGATGCAAACAAGAAGGAACAAGGGCACACCTCGAGACATGGAGTCGCCTCTTTGTCCCTTGTCTATCGGCAGTTCTTGTCTATCGCATTAACTGCCCGGCCCCAGGAAACGTGCTTTGGGCGGCGAAGCTGGAGATGGTTGCAAATCGGAGGAAATCGCGAGCACATTAACCCCGCTGGATGGCATTAATCGGCTAGTCCGGCGCATCATTGTCCAGTCATACTCGTAAGCAGTTCCACACAACAGACAGATCTGATAGTGGTAGCCATCGGCATCGATGCGTGGCCAAGTGAACCGATGTGCGCAACCTCTTCCGCAAATCCGCTTCCACAAATTCATTGCCGGACCTCCTGATTGCGGGCTCTCCAATGATCGAAGGCGCTGAGAGAAGTGGTTGGCAAGTTGATTTGACTACCGCTTTTGAGGACTTTCAAATTACGAACGTCCATCCCACCGACGGTTACGGATTCGCGGATTTGATGGACGTCGATTTTCAACTGTCGCAAACGGGCGATGTTTCGGGCTGGATTAAAAAATGGCGCGGTTGTGGCCCACACAGGACGCGGGCGAGGTACGATGCGGGGAAAATCCGGAAGATTTGGCTGCCCGCCAGGGATTCGAACTCCGATAACCTGCTTATGCTGTTAGGCGCTCACTCCGATTTTGGGATGAGCGCTTTTGTTGCCGAGAGACAGGTTTGATTGAGAGTGGACACAAAATTGGGCACAGTCTTTCCGCTACAGGGTTCCCACTCGGGGGGAGTTGTTGGTGTAATTGGCAATGTTCCGTCAACAACCTCTTGAGATACCGCCAACTCCCAAGCTTTCATTGACTTGCCCAGCTCGCCCACGTAAGATTTGCGCCAGTGATCGGGAGAACGATCTCGCACTACCGCATCGTTGAGAAGCTGGGCGGCGGCGGTATGGGCGTGGTCTACAAGGCGGAAGACACCCGGCTCCGTCGTTTTGTCGCGCTGAAGTTCTTGCCCGAGGAAGTTGCCCGTGATTCGCAGGCACTCGCCCGCTTTCAACGCGAAGCCCAAGCTGCATCCGCACTGAATCACCCAAACATCTGCACGATTTACGACATTGGTGAGCAGGACGGGCAGGCGTTCATCGCCATGGAGTTTCTGGACGGCATGACGCTGAAGCACCGCATCGCCGGAAGACCGTTCGAGACCGACGTTTTGATCGGTCTGGCGATTGAGATTGCCGATGCGCTGGACGCAGCACATTCGGAAGGTATCATCCACCGCGACATCAAACCTGCGAACATCTTCGTAACGAAGCGGGGACACGCCAAGATTCTGGATTTCGGGCTGGCCAAGGTCGCATCGGGGGCCAGCTCTTCGAGCCAGATTGCATCGGAGAACACCGCAACAGCGACCGTCGACGAAGAGCATCTTACCAGTCCCGGCTCTGCGCTCGGCACTGTCGCTTACATGTCGCCGGAGCAAGTGCGTGCAAAAGAACTGGATGCACGGAGCGATTTGTTCTCCTTCGGTGCCGTGCTCTACGAGATGGCTACGGGCACCCTACCCTTCCGTGGGGAAAGCTCGGGAGTCATCTTCAAAGCCATTCTGGACGGGGCGCCCACGTTAGCGGTGCGGCTGAATCCCGACGTGCCAGCTGATCTGGAACGGATCATCAACAAGGCTCTGGAAAAAGATCGCAATCTGCGCTATCAGAGCGCAGCGGAGATGCGAGCCGACCTGCAACGGCTCAAGCGGGACACCGACTCCGGCAAGTCGGCAGCTGTGACGGAGCCGGCCGCCATCTCTCGTAAAAGGCGGCTCCTATGGGTCGCTGCAGGGGCTGTTGGCGTTATCGCCGCAATCGTGATAGCCCTCTTCCTCGTCAGCCAGTCTCGGCATTCCGCCATCTCCCTGGTGGATTCTGCAAGCCCGAGGGCGATCGCGGTGCTGCCATTCCAGAATGCGGGCTCCGACAAGGCCACTGATTTTCTGCGGCTCGCCTTGCCAGATGAAATTGCGACTACCCTTACCTACGTGCCGTCGTTCTCGATCCGTCCATTTGCCACTACGAGCAAGTACAACGGGCCGAACTTGGACTTGCAACAGGCTGGCCGAGAAATGGGGGTGACCTCCATTGTGACGGGACACTACCTGACGGAAGGTAACCAGTTGGAGGTCACACTGGAAGCCGTGGATGTCGCGAATAACCGCAGTGTGTGGCGAGAAACCATCAGTGTTGCAGCGTCAGACAAGATCGCGATGCGGGAACAAATCACGTCGAGAGTTCGACAGGGCCTTGTCCCTGTGCTTGGAGGATCATCGGCCTCGGGGGAGGCGGGAACTCGACCCAAGAGCGAGGAGGCCTACGACTTATATTTGCGCAGCATCGCGGTTCCGCACGATGTTGCTCCCACCAGAGATGCGATTGCGATGCTGGAGCGTGCTGTGGGTATTGACCCCACCTACGCGCCTGCCTGGGAGGCTCTGGGGATGCGCTATTACTGGGACAGTGCGTATGATGATGGCGGTGAAACCATGCTCAACCGTTCGGACTCGGCATTCGAACGTGCCTTGGCACTCGATCCGAACTTAATTTCTGCTGCTGGAGCGTTGATTACTAACCAGATGGATCGCGGGAACATTGGACGCGCCTATGCGCAAGCGTCAGCCTTGGTTAAGCGACGCCCCGAGAGCGCCTCCGCTCACTTCGTTCTGGGTTACGTGCTGCGCTATGCCGGGTTGTTGGATGACGCGGCTCGAGAGTGCGACACTGCCTTGAGTCTCGATCGGGGCAACTACCAATTTCGGTCGTGTTCCTGGGTCTTTGCGCAACTCGGGGAGCCACAAAGGGCAATGGAGTTTGTTCGCCTCGATGCGGGCTCGGAATGGGCTGCAAGACAAACGGCTTTTATTCTTTTGGGCCAAGGCAAACTGGCGGAGGCACGACAAAGCATCCAAAGAGTGTCGGATGCTCCTCTAGTAGGTCGTGACCTGCTTCGGGTCTGCCTTGACCCCCAGCAGACATCCCAATTGAACAGAGCCGTTCAGAAGATCGAAAAGGCCGCGCTTGCGGGAGTCGACGCGGAGCCTCGGTATGCCTTCGGAACCTTACTGTCGTACTGTGGGCAGAAGGATGCCGCCCTCCGCTTGCTGAGAAGCGCCATTGAACACAACTATTGTGCCTATCAGACCTTGCAGTCCGACCCGATGCTCGTGAAGCTCCGTGGAACTCCTGAGTTCAGCGGGTTGCTATCGGCAGCGAAAGAATGCCAGAACAGGTTCTTGACGCAGCGAGACCAGAGTCCGCATTGAAGTACGCCGAGTGTGCGTAAAGAGACTCGAACCCCGGTGACGTGCTCGATCGGCATCGGCAGTCGATTCGCTTCCACCAGCTCGTAGAAGACGTCCTGCAGAATGTCCTCAGCGTCGCGCGGGTCGGGCACGCGCCGGCGAATGAAGTTGCGCAGCCGGGACTGCTCCCGCTTGACCACTTCGGAGATCCGATGGTCCTGTTCGAGTACCATCTGCTCGGTTATCCAAACTACGCTCCCCGCGTCCTTCACCTACGGTTGTAGACGAATGAGGGGGTGCGGATATTGTAGGGTCGCTAAGTTGCTAAGGACGAAGCCCGGATTAGGTTGGTCCCGGTTAGCATAACGCCATTCTCGGACTCGGCGGGACGCCGAAGCCTTAGACGTACACCGTCTATGAGCAGCCGAGGAAGTTCAGATCGCAGGCGGGACAGCCTGGACATCGCCAAGGTGTGCAGCAGAACGTCGTGCTGTAATCTGGGAACTCTGGGAAAGATTTGGCTGCCCCCCAGGGATTCGAACCCCGATAACCTGCTCCAGAGGCAGGTGTCCTAGCCGTTGAACGAGGGGGCAGCGGCGCGTGCGCCAGCCTTCGAAAGAGCTTCTCTGCCGGCTGTTTTGATTCTATGGAACGCCACTGATTGGGTCAACACTCTGCAGCACTGGTCAGTCTGATTTCCGCAGGGAGAATCGGATTCCCTTCTGCAGCAGAATCCCGATTGTGCCGTACATCAGGACGTTGAGGGCAACCGCGGCAATAGTCGTCATGATCCCGTTCAGTGTCCTGCCCCACGTTACCGTGAGCATCAAAGAAGACGGCCACAGAAAATACATCAGGTCGCTACGCCCAACCATCAGAACACCAGCGACTCCGAACCATAGAAGCATCAGCACAAGCCCAGACACGAGCAGCCCTACGGTGCCACCAACAACCGCTGATTGCCACGTGGTCAAGAACCTTCTCTCCGGGTGCTTTCAGGATAAGGCTTCTGTCAATGCACTTTTTAGCGGGATGCCGTCTCAAGCGGCACCCACAATTCCTCGATACACCAGACGCGATCTCAAAGGCCACTTCCATCGTCCAGCACCCGGTACCCGATCAGTCTTCGGAGTTACAATCGCAAGAAAGACGAGGATTTGCCATGGCGACCATTGGAACCATCCAGCTTGAAACTGACTATGCGGAGATTGCTCGCCGTCCGCTAGAGGCCGAGCAGTGCGCGCTGATCGTTGTGGACATCCAGAGCAAGCTGCTGCCACCCATCTGGGAAAAGGAACGGCTGGTGCGGAATTCGCAGCTGCTGATCCGCCTGGCTGGAATTCTGAAGATTCCTGCGATCGTGAGTACGCAGTACGCCAAAGGTCTCGGCGATACGGTGCCGGAGATCGCTTCCCTGCTCCCGGACACCACGCCCATCGACAAGATGATGTTCTCCTGTTTCGGCAGCGATGTGTTCTGCTCCATGTTGAAACGGCTCCCGGGACAACGAACAACCGCGCTGCTGTGCGGCATGGAGACGCATATCTGCGTGATGCAGACGGCGTTGGGCGCATTGCGCGAAGGCTACGTGGTGCATGTGGCGTCGGACGCGGTGAGCTCGCGTACAGAATTGAACTGGCGGGTTGGGCTGGATCGCATGCGGGCGGCAGGAGCGGTCATCTCATCGACCGAAATGATGACTTACGAGTTGCTGCGGTCGTCGGGATCGCCGGGGTTCAAGGAGTTGCTGCCGTATTTGAAGGGATGAGAAGCTTTTAGCTTTTAGCTCTTAGCTTCTAGCTCCCAGCAAGCTGAGTTTGCCAGAAGTCAGAAGCTCGTAGCGACTTTCGAACTATGCTTCCTTCTGTTTCACCCTGACGACGGTGATTTTGGAGAAGCCTTCTTCAAAGGTTGGGGCCTTCAGCTTGCCGGCCATTCTGCGCATTACGTCCTCAGCGACTACACGTTCCCGCTTCTGGTTGCGTTCCAGACACACTTCGACGGGGACGTCGAAGTACACCCCCTGCACGTCGTAGCCGTAGTCTTTGGCTAGCTTGATCCAACTGTGGCGGTCGTGGGGCGTGAGGTTGGTTGCGTCGACGTAGTTCACGGGGCGGTGGGCCACCAGCCGCGCTTTCAACATGGAGCGCAGGTTGGAGAAGACCAGATCCTGAAAGCGCTGCTCCTGGGCATCGTCGAAGAGCAATTCGCGCAACAGATCGCTCGAGAGCGGACGAATGTTGTGGCGTTTGAACCAGGAACTCTTGCCCGAACCAGGCAGGCCGATGGCCAAGACTACTATTCCTTTGCTGGCCTGGGGTGGCGCGGCAGGAGCTTTTCCGGTGGGGACGGCGACTACTGGTTCGGCCGCGGAAGGCTCGGCAGCAGTCGCCGGTGCGACAGCGGCAGCACCAGGCTTCGGGCGAGCACCACCGCGGCCGCGGCCTCCGCGGCCACGACGACGGCGCGAGGGGCGTTCTGCGGGGCGACCTTCCGACGTGGACGCGGAGGGTTGCCGCTCGGTTTCGGGCTGCGGCGCGGGCTCGGGCCCGCCATCTGCTTGTGACACGGCTGCTGGCGGTTCGGGTACTGGCTCTGAGGCCTCAAAATACTTCGGTTGCAGGGGAACGGGCGCGTTAGCTTGTTCCTTCGGCGTACTGCCGTCACCCTTTTTGCGGCGCGTCATGCGCTCGCGCATCCATTTACGCATATAGCGCTTGTAGCATACCGGCGCGTAGCGCCGCAATCGCCGAGCCGTGGCGGTCCGGATACCTTGCCAACGGCGGTCGCCTTTCGCGTGGCCGCACTGCATCGCGCTGGCAGTTACAATGTGGGCATATGAACCCGACGCATCCAGCGACGACTCCCGTTGCTGAGGGGCAGCTTCCCGCTGTGCCTCTGACCATTGAAGGTTATGCCGTGCTGCATCAGATGATGCGCATTCGGTGGACCGCGTGGCGCGCGCTGGGTGAAGGCGAGCGCCGTCAGATCGCCGACGAAGCCGCGAAGCTACTGGGTCAGATGGAATCACGGGCTGGCGGACAATCGGCGTTGTTCTCGCTACTGGGGCACAAAGGCGACTTGATGCTGGTCCATTTCCGCGAAAGCTTTGACGAACTCAATCAGGCAGAACTGGATCTGGGACGGCTGCGGCTCAGCGATTTTCTGGAGCCCACGACTTCATATCTGTCGGTCATCGAACTCGGGTTGTACGAATCGACACTGAAAACCTACCGGTCGCTGGCGGAGCGGGGCGTGGAACCGCACTCGGAGGAATGGAAAAAAGCTATCCAGGAAACCGTTGCGCGCCAGAAAGAAGCGATGAAGCCTCGGCTGTTTCCATCGATGCCGCCCAATCGCTACCTCTGTTTTTATCCGATGGATCGGAGGCGCGGCGAAGACAAGAACTGGTACACGCTGCCCATGGAAGAACGTCAGCGGCAGATGAACGAGCACGGACTGGTCGGACGCCGCTATGCGGGAGAGGTGAAGCAGATCATCACTGGGTCGATCGGCTTTGATGATTGGGAATGGGGCGTGGATCTGTTTGCCGACGATCCGATTGTCTTCAAGAAGTTGATCTACGAAATGCGCTTCGATGAAGTGAGCGCGGTGTACGCGCTGTTCGGGACTTTCTACGTTGGATTACGCTGCCCTGCGAACCGTCTGCACCAGTTGCTGGAGGGCGAACTACCGAAGCATGCCGAAGCGGGTGTGTGACTTGCCTCACGCGCGGCTGGCTTTCGGAAACTTGTGCTCGTGGAGCTTCATGTTCACTCGTGCTCCGCGAAAGGTGACGCCCTCCATACGCAGGCGGAATCGCTGCTCGGCGGCGGCTTCCCCGGGGCATTTGATGGCTCCACCGGAGCCGACGACCCGATGCCAGGGCAGTCCCGGGACTTGACGCAGCACTCGGACAACCTGCCGAGCCGCTCCCGGCCAGCCTGCGGCCCGGGCCACGGCTCCGTAGGTCGACACTCGTCCCTTTGGTAGAGAGCGGATGGAGCCCGCGATGCGGGCGCGCTTAGCCTCGGTCTTGGAGTTAGGTTCGGACCCGGATTTGCGTGGTCTTCTCACAGAGCGACGATGCACAACAGATTATAGAATTCAACAAACCCTGGAACTTGAAGTTCGCATCATACTGCTCAGAAAAACCCTCAGGAGCACGACATGTTTCGTATGCTGAAAATTCTGCCCCTCCTTCTCGCGCTGGGCACTCTTGGCATCTTTGCCACCAGCTGCGGCACGGACCATTCCAAGGTTCGCGTGGTTCATGCCTCTCCGGACTCCCCGGCTATCGACGTCGCCGTAGATGGAAAGACGGTCGTCACAAATCTGGCGTTTGGTGGGGTATCGCCCGCTACTGGCTATCTCACCGTGACGGCAGGCAATCGCAAGGTGGAAGTGCGCGCGACTGGAACGACCACGGATCTGATCAATTCCAATGTGAGTTTCGGAAGCGGGAAGGAGTACACCGTACTCGCTTCAGGATTCGCGGCGAACATTGCGGCCATCGTCCTGACCGACGACAACTCGGCGCCGGCGAGCGGCAACTTTAAGCTGCGCATAGTTCATGCGTCGCCCAGCGCGCCTGCCATCAACCTCGACGTTTATGTCGTTGCGCCGGGCACCGATATCACGGGTGTGTCGCCAACCATTTCCAGCCTTGCCTATGGGCAGGCAAGCGGCTATCAGACCGCCGCTGCGGCGTCGACTGAAGTCATCATCACGGCGGCCGGGAACAAGACTCCGATAATTGACCAAACATACGACCTGACGGCTGGTCAGATTCGCACGCTGGTGGTCTTGGACAACGCGCCTGGCGGTAGCGTCAATCCGATTCCGCTGGAATTGGCCGATCTCAACTAGACTTGCAATGAGCCGGTTCCACCTTACAGACTGATCCAGCCCACGCGGATCAGCCACAGCGAGGTGACCGACACCAGCAGCCATAACAAAGCGCCTTGCAGCAGCGGGCGAGGGCCAACTTGCTTCAGGGTGGCGATCGAAATACCACTTCCGATCAGGAAAAGCGTGACCGTCATGCCGATCCGGGCAGCTTTGCTGATCCAGGGATAAATCGCTGAGCCCGCGCCGACGTAAGTATGGAAAACAGCGGCTACGCAGAACAGCGCGATAAACCATGGCCATTGGACTTTGGCTTTCGTGTGACGGGCCAGCGCCGTGCCCAGTGTCATTGGAACTATCCACAGAGCGCGCGCCAGTTTGACGGTGGTGCCCACGGCCAGCGCAGCGGCTCCGTACTTGGCAGCCGCTCCGACTACGGAACTAGTGTCGTGGATGGCGAGCGCAGCCCACAGCCCGAACTGTGACTGGCTGAGCTTGAAGAAGCTGCCGATGAACGGAAAAGTCAGCAGCGCTACCGAGTTCAGGACAAAGATCGTCCCCAGCGAAACTGCCATCTCTTCGCTGCTGGCTCCCGCGACGGGGCCGACGGCGGCAATGGCGCTTCCACCGCAGATCGCGGTCCCGGTCGAAATCAGGAATGCGGGCTTGCGCTGTACCTTGAGCAGCACACCCAGAGCCATGCCTGCAGTCATGGCAAAGACAATGCCCAGCAAGGTATACAGGAATCCGCTGCGCCCAGCGCGCACCACCTGGTGCAGGTTCATGCCGAAGCCCAACCCGACTACGCTCGCCTGGAGGAGCAACCGGGAGAACTTCGCAGCCGGCGCTGCGAAGGGATTTCTGAAAAGGAGTCCGAACACCAGCCCGATCGCCAGCGCCAGGGGCGGAGAAGCCCAGCCGCTCGCGGCAAACCCCAGCGCCAACAGAAACAATAATGTCGGGATCATGCAAGGATGCCGGGCCCCAAAACGAGGCCCGGAATACTCTATGCGGCCACGCCGGACTTGAAGGATTGCACCGCGGCCTGCTCGTTCTCGAACACTTCAAAGATCGTAACCAGCTTGGTGACCTGAAGGAGGTCATCCACGCGCTGGGTGAGGCTGGCGAGTTTCAGAGCGCCGCCGGCATTGCGGGCGGTGGTGTAGAGCGAGACCAGCGTGCCCAGGCCGCCGGAATCGATGTAATTCACGTCGCGCAGATTGAGCACTACCTTCGGACTTTCGCCCAGCAGCTTCTTGACGCCGTCGCGCAGGCTGGCGGACTCCTCGCCAAACACGATGCGGCCGCTACAGTCCACTACCAGTACGCCATCCACGGTTCGGGTGCTCATTCGCAGTTGCATAAACTGTCTCCTTGTTCGTCCCGGCGTAAAACCCAGTGAAGAAGCCTACCGCGCCGGGACTCTCCGCGCAAGGACCATGCTCTACTTTACGCTTAGAATCTGGCGTTTTCGGGGCCGAACCGGGTTTCCCCGAGACTGTATAATCAGAGATTCCTCATGAGCTACCAGGTCCTGGCCCGTAAGTATCGTCCGCAGAAATTCTCCGATGTCATCGGCCAGGAACACGTTACCAGGACCCTGAAAAACGCGATCGAGCAGGAACGG
>Ga0209701_10003518_pt1 | contig 10251 bp, 10 predicted proteins | sample CZO8metaG_4_FD_188356 | JGI IMG/M metagenome (GOLD analysis project Ga0209701, IMG submission 188356) | Vadose zone soil microbial communities from the Eel River Critical Zone Observatory, Northern California, USA - CZOApr15con2H3.8 metaG... | ecosystem: Environmental > Terrestrial > Soil >...
GAAATCCCCGAGCTTCTCGGAGTGCGCGGCACTTCGATGGAGAAATGCGATTTGCGGATCGGTGTTGCGACGGGAGAAGCGCTGGTCGGCAGTATCGGCTCCGACATCATGATGAGTTATACAGTGATGGGCGACGTGGTGAACCTCGCCTCACGCCTGGAGGGTACGAACAAAGAGTATGGCACCCGCAATCTGGTTTCGGAGAAAACAAGCGCTGCGGCGGGCAACACGGTCGAGGTTCGAGAGATCGACCGGGTCGTGGTAGCGGGCCAGACTCATTCGGAAATCATTTTTGAGATCCTTGGACGCAAGGGCGAGCTCACGCCACAGCAGCTGTCGTCACGGAACAAGTATCTGGAAGGGCTTGCGGCGTATCGCGAACAGCGATGGGACGACGCGCTACGAGCGCTTTATGCGTCGCTCGAGGCGATGCCTGGAGACGGACCGTCAATGGCTCTGCTCAGGCGCATCGAAAGCTTAAAAGCAAACCCTCCACCCCTAGTGGGGACGGGTCGTGGCACATCGAAAAATAGCCTCCAGGTGTTAAATTGCCTCAAACGTTTTCATCGTGAAATGAAATCTTCGAACGCGGCCACCCCCTCTTCAATATCGTCGCAGACGCAACTGTCGACTGAAGATTGTGCGTCGTGATCGAAGAGTTCAATCAAAAATAGTGGGCCATCGGCGGTATCGGCTTTTGAGGCTTCAAGCATGCGAATTTCGTAATTCCCGATTTGCACAAGCGAAACAATTTTCGCTTCGCCGTCCGGTATACACAAGAGTTTGATGTAGGCTCGTGTAATTCGCAATTTGCTAAACGTGTTGTCAGGTATCTTGCACACGATCGAGCCTCGGAGCCTTTGAATTGGGAACGTCTTCACAATGGTTGCTTCCGATATTATCTGCGTGCACTTCACCGGGAGCTACGCTTGTCCACGCGGAAGATGATGGCGGCCAGAAACTGACCAGCAGGCCAAGGAGCGGCGCCCGGATTTAAGAGACAGCCAGAGTGAAAGCCTGCCATTTTTGAGCTGTGCGGTACCGCTACTTGGGTCGATCACCGTTGTCTGAATACTCGACGAATTTTTTGTAGGCCCAACGTCGTCCGCTGCTGCGCCGCCATACCGTTCCCCAAACGAGACGCCCAGAGATCGACCGCCTCGGGACGATGACAGTCCAAAGATGCCAGGCATCGGTCCACGCTGGTCCTGAACGTGGACCGACTGATTGGTCAATGTCGCCGCTTTTGGCTATCACTGGTTGCCTCAGCAAAACTGGAAATGCCGTCGAACCGCACGCCACGGCAACGTGAGCATCCGTACGAGGTGGCAGCGGCCATGACAGCCGCTGTTTAACCTCGACTTGATTTAGCCGCTTGCGAGCGGCACAGCGACGTAATGGGATGCGTCGCCCGAGCGAAGGCGCATCAAAACGGAGCTCTTTTTGTCTGTGCGCGCACCTTCGAGCGCTTCTCGAACTTCACTAGGATTCGAAACGCTCTTTCCGGCAACTTCCAAAATCACGTCGCCCTTCTTGAGTCCACGATCCGCAGCCGTGCTCTTCGGTTCTACCTTCGTGATAACGACGCCTTCCTTGCCTGCGCCGTCGACCTTGCCCGCCGGCGCAACCGTCAGGCCCAGCCGCGGGACGTCCGTGTTATGGGTTGAACCTTTGTCGTCGGCTTCAGTGTCGGCTTTGGCTTCCTGGGCATTTGGCAGTTGACCAAGGGTCAAACTGACGACCTTGCTCTTCCCCCTATGCAGGACGTCGAGTTTGGCTGTGCGGCCAGGTGCGAAGCCACCGATGATGCGAGCCAGTTCCCGGGCATCCTTGACCGACTGACCGTTTACCGAGGTAATGACGTCGCCTGCCTCAACGCCGGCTTTTGCTGCAGGTCCATCCTTCTGAGGATCAGCCACCAACGCGCCCTCCGCCTGCTTCAAACCCATGCTGTCGGCGATATCCTGGGTTACCGGCTGAATCTGAACACCGATCCAACCGCGGCTGACGCTTCCCTTGTCCTTGAGCTGAGCGATCACGTTCTTTACCGTCGATGCCGGGATCGAAAATGCGATGCCGACGCTGCCACCGGATGGCGAATAGATCGCAGTGTTTACACCGACGACCTCGCCCTGCATATTGAAGGCCGGGCCACCCGAATTACCCTTGTTAACGGGCGCATCGATCTGAATGAAATCGTCGTACGGTCCACTTCCGATGTCACGGCCGCTGGCCGAAACGATACCGGCCGTTACGGTACCACCCAAGCCAAACGGGTTGCCGACTGCAAGTACCCAATCACCAATTCTGGCTTTGCCCTCAGAAAGCTTCGCAAACGGAAAATCTGCGCCACCCTCAACTTTGATCAAGGCAACGTCTGTCCGAGGGTCTGTCCCTATTACTTTCGCGGTGTAAGTCTTTCCGGCGTCAGTCGATACTTCGACTTTGTCGGCTCCGTCAACGACGTGGTTGTTGGTGACCGCGTATCCATCGGATGAAATGAAGAACCCGGAACCCTGACCCATCATTTCGCCGTGCCGACCGTTACGCCCGGGATTTTGAGGTCCGCCATTCGGGCCACCGAACTGACGAAAGAAACGCTCCATTGGCGAGCCTGACTCGTCGTCATCGTCCTTGGTGTTCGCGCCAGTGGCCTTGTCCTTCATTGTGACTTTGACCGAGATCACCGACGGCTTCACCCGCTCCACCACATCGGCGAAGCCGATGGGCTGCGCGTCGCTGGACACAGCTTTACTCACTTGGGCGTGAGCTGTGCTGATAAAAAAATCAAAACGATCGGACGAAGAGCTGAAGCCGTACACCGCGAGCCCGATCACCACCGATGCCATCAATGCCACTTTTCGCCGCGAGAACAGGGGGCGGCGCGTCTGCTCCCGATGAGACGATGAAACAGGATTACGTTGGTCGGTCATGAGAAATCTCCAAGATGAGGATTCAGCGCGCGGTTGCTCGCCCTTATGCCACCGTAGATGCAGGCTCTCGCATTACACAATGCTGGCCGTGGAATTAATGTTTCGAAATGAACCCTGAAAATCGACGGCCACCTTTGGATCGGAAATCGCAACCACTGTCGCAATCACGAACTGCCTCGTCTGCTGAAGCGCGCAAATTATCAACGCGTTTGCTTTGATTCTAACGGCTCAGAGTTACGGATCAGCTGGCGACTGAGGTCAGCCGACGCCCATGCGAGCCAGGGCGGCATTGTCAGCCAACACCAGCTGGCGAAGCGCGACACGTTGTCGCGATGACACACCTAATAGTTCCGCCGCTCGCCAAATGATATTGGCTTCAAATTCATTTGGCTTCCCGTCCGCGTAAACAATCTCCCACATCATTCGAACGGTCTGGTAGCGGCCCTCGTCGTCGAGAACTTCACTGAGTTTCCGGGTGAAATGATAGAGATCAATCGCGTTCCGATCGACCGCGGCGGACTGTTCGATCAATCGAGCGGTAGTGAGATCGTCGAGTTCAAAGGCAGACTTCAATAAGGCGTAAAGCTTTTTCCGGCGCCCCTGAGACATTTCATCATGAACAGTTGCCACGCGCGTGAGTAATGCTGCGGTCGCGAGCCAGCTAGCTTGGCCTTTGGCTGTGGTCCGCGGCCTCTCGTTTTCAAAGAGATTCGGGATTAAAGTCTTGATCGATTCAAACATCGCGCGCCAACTTTCGTAATTGTAAGTTCGTAATTGTAAGGACGCCCTGCCTGACCCTTTGCGACCTTAGTCTGGTAGCAATAGGGTGGCTGCCCTCCGCAACATCTGCGCGCGAAGTAGTCAGGTCCACCTTGCAACGCAACCCGGCTTACAAAGCTTTAATCTGAATGCGCAATGGAGGGATGATTGGACGAAATTTCACTGGGCTCGGCATAGTCGTCCGACTAAATGGGGCCATGTCCCGCAATTACGCGCGAGTTGGCCGGGCAGTTTGCCCAGGTTGACAGCAATGATTACGCCAACAAGAATCAGAACCGCGAACACAAGAAAGGCGAATGCATCCAACAAACCGAATGAGGAATCCATTGCGTCGCCCTCTAAGGTTCAAATCATCCCTTGGCTCGTTTGCCTCTGACCTTCTCCCGCATGGGCCTCTTTAACGCTGGCTGCAGCGACGACCGCTTTGCCCCAAGCAGTGGACATCACTACCTTCGATCGCTGAGTCCGCTTTGTGCCCCTTATTCGATCACCTCATCGGCGCGAGTGAGCAGAAGCGGCGGGATGGTGAGGCCGAGCGCTGGCACGCCAACGCGGCAAAAAGGCGCACCGGTCATCCCTTCACAGCAGTGCAAGTGTAGCGGGTACAATCCTGGTAAACGCCCCGACACTCAAAGGATGGTATTTGCTTCAAGGACAGGCAGTCGCGATATCGCGCACGACAGGTATTTCTGCATTGCTGTTTGGCGGTCCGAGCCGCCGCGAAGGTGAGAGAGGCGAGACCGGCGTCGCGTGCATCGAGTTTACCCGTACCCGCGAGAAGTGAAAGCAATGACAGAAGCACTGCGAAGGGTACGGAGACGACGGCAAACGACCGCTTGCTACATTTCATGGCCCAGCTCCCCTTTTAGGTCGAAAAACACGGCGAGTTTGTCGTGACCTCGCAGTTCGTCATTGAAGTACAGCCTTTCTTCATCCGCAACAGTTTCTGTCAGCTTTTTAGCCTACTTGCCCTCGCATCACCCGAAATCCGGCTTGTTCAAACCAGAGCTATTGTAGGGTTACGTTGACGGTGATGACAGACGTGCCAGAACTCGTCGGACTCTTACCCGTCGCCTGGACGGAGAACGCATCGCTACCTCTATATCCGGTCCTCGGTGTGTAGACGTAGGAAGATATGTCGATCCTTCGCAACGTCCCGTGTGCCGGTCTTTGTGAAATGCTCGAACGGAAGATTTCACCCGAAATATTGACAGAGAATAAGCAGCTTCCCCCAGAAGCGATCATAATATAGCCAGTCGAGTTAAAGCCCCAATCTGATGCTGATCCCGACATTGGGCATTGAGGAGCGTTTTGCGCCGACGAGGGAGATACCAAGCCTGGAGCCGCGAGGATAAACGCAAAGGCGAAAGCTTTTTGATAATTGCATCGTAACCTCCCGGCTTCTTCAGCTTGGAAAACTACTCCAATTCGCTTTACGTGCTATGCACCTTCGGCAGAAGTGGGTTTGACTGGCATTGGCGTGAGACAACGCGCCTGGTCGCACTTGGACGTGCGGCGCTTCCGGATGGTGTCCGCTCTCGCCCTCAAATCTTTGGCAACAAAAATCCGGACCGAATACGTCGTGAACTGTGCCGCCGCGTCGTCGTTATTCATGCTGTTGATCATATTCTGCTGGGCGTCCGTAAAGCTCCCAGACGACAGGACGTCCGCCGGCAATGCCAAAAAGCTGGCTCGCTATTTGTCCATCGCAGCCACACTCCCGACATAGGCGCAGGTGCATGCCGAGGGGTCGGCGTAGACGTAGTAGGGGCGACCTCCCTTTTGCCGCAACAGGAATTGATTTGCTGGAAAGGACATCAAACGCGCCATCGTCGCCGGCGTGGTGGCGGCAATAGAGTTGAAGCCCGACGATATCAATAACTGCCCTGTCGCTTGCTGAGCATTGCCGAAAGAGCCCGAGGCAAGAAGCGCAGGAAGGTCATTGAGACCATGCGCCCAGCGGCTCTAACAACTCGTCGCGCCATCGTAGCTCCTAACTTAAAATTCGCGTACTCACCCTGGTGCTGATGAACTGCGTCCAAAGCTTCCAAATGGCGATCGAGAGCCGCACCATCACTCGCGATCACAGCACTTGCGTGTATTGTGCCGACAGCACACCTTCACCGCAGTTGTCTTACGACGGGCTACCTCAAAACGGACTGCGTATTCCTAGATTTCGGCCGCGGATACGGCTCAACACATGAGATCGTTAGAAAATTGCTCACGTCTATGCATATTCGGCAGAAACTTCGACGATGTCTTCGGTGGATGGCTCGCGCGTTGGGTATCTTCCCGCACATTGAACCAGATTTTCTCAAAGCTTGGTTGGCAAGGCCTGAAGTCATCGCAAGGTCGAGCCTGCTGAAGAGCGGCGAGCGTCACGATGCTGAGCGTTTCAATCGCCACCGGTGACGCCGCTATCTTCACCGATCACGTCAAACTGGCTCACGTCATCCGCAAGGTACCGCTGCGATCGCGATCGCCAACTACGTCAATCCGTTCTGACTGCAATGGACGTCAAGGCGGGCCGCTGAGCGTAAACCCGTTGTATATGCCATTGGCGGCACAAGACGGACATGCCGAAGTGGTATCGCAATGTCGCGATGATCGGGCGTATCCCCTGGACGGCGACTAACACCCCAGGGGATGTTGGGACCGATGCGGGTGCGACAAGCTTAGGCAAACGGCTGGGCTATTTCGTAATCATCCGGCTCACGGGGGGCGGAGGTGCCGCCGCGGGCGAAATGACAAACGTCAACCAGGTATTCCAGCCGGCCGGGCGAGCCGAGTTACCAAATTCTCCGTAACCCTTGACATTAATGTAACCTTGAAGGCCTTGACTGAGCGGAAACACATAGCCGAACTGCGGCCCGATGCCGAACACCTGCGATTGGAAGCACCCCACGTGATTGCCCGAACCGCTGTCGCAGCCGATGTCTTTGTAGGCGTAGCCTACCAGACCCACCTGAACCTGCTTGGTCAGGAATTGCGATGCGCCCCAATCGAAGTGCAGGTCGACGCCATTCTGATACTGTGTTGCAGTATTGATGAAATTATAGGTAAACCCAAGCACACCTGAGAACTCGTGGCCGGTCGCCGGATTGAAATAAGTGTAGCCAGCGCCTGCGTCGATCGCACCGTGCCCGATACCTATATTCGACAAGCGGTTGGATTGGTAGGCTCCAACAGGGATGTCGCCGGTGATGTACGTCATGTAGCTGTTGACGCCTGCGTTCCAACGCAAAGCGAATTGCGGGATCAGATCGCCAAAACCCCACGTCGTATCGCTGAAGCTGTCAGATCGCATGAACGGGATGCTACCGCCGCCCGGTCCTGTTAGGCTCCCCGCCAATTGGCCTGCCAGAGTGGTGCTTACGACACCGTAGGCACTCACAAGGGAAACCGACGCCTGGCCTCCGAGTACCGGCGTTGCGAACACATAGCTCGGAATGACAAATCCAAGATCTCCGGTGGCATTTACGTTCGCGTTCAGACGAGCCGACAAATTGGCTGGCACCTGTCTAATTTGAAATTCTTTAGCCAAGGCAACGTCGCCACCTGCCGAAACCGAGGTATGATAATAGACCGTGGCCAGCGACCAACCCGGCTGCTGAGGTGCGGCCGCAAGGCTTCCAAAGAAACCGGGGACCCAGAAACTCACGCCGCTTTCGTCGGCCAACGCACACTGGGAAAAAAACATGATCGCGGGCGCCAAGACGATTGCAGCAATGCCAAGTCTGCGTCGATGTGCTGAGATTGGCCGCCCGCTTTTCGCCGCGGCCAGTGCAATTCCCGCTGTCATATTGTGCCCCGTAAGGTGTGTCGCCTCCGAATACAACTCGGCGACACCCTAACCCTGGAGCAAGCGGGGCTCACCATGTAAAATTCAACCAGGATTGATTTGCCAGAAAAAAGATCAATACTGCGACCAAATAGCCACAGGCGCTACAGCAGGGATATAGTCGGGGTCTAGGATGGCGACGGAAACGAGGCCGAGCGAAATGACCCAATGGGGCAAGCCCATCTCGTGCTCTCGTTTACGAAATAGTGCATCCGCTTTCGGATAAGCTTTGCGGCTCATCGAGCTACCATGTCACGACTGCTTACTTATTGGCGATCGAGCATAACCAAGAGCAAAGTTGCCAGACCATGAAACTCAAGCGTGCGATAGCCGCCATCGTTCTAGTGTCTGCCTTTGCCGCACCTGTGGCCGCTGGCACGTTCGAGGATGCGGTTGATGCGCATGCCAGAGGCGACTACGCAAAGGCCCTGCGTCTCATTCGTCCGCTGGCCAATGATGGTGACGCCTCAGCCCAGTTCAATCTTGGGTTAATGTATGCGACTGGCCAGGGCGCGCAGCAGGACAATGCTGCCGCAGCATTATGGTTTCGGAAAGCTGCAGAGCAAGGCTACGCCCTCGCCCAATCCAATCTCGGGACCCTGTATCTCTACGGCCACGGCGTGACGCAGGACGATACCGAGGCAGTAATATGGTTTCGGAAGGCTGCAGACCAAGGCGACGCCGTCGCCGAGTTTCTACTCGGGAACCAATACGCAAACGGCAAAGGCGTACCGCAGGACTATAGTGAGGCGATGATCTGGTTTCAGAGGGCTGCCGAGCAAGGTCATCCCGTCGCCAAGCTCTATCTCGGGGTCATGTACGCCGAAGGCCGAGGCGTGCCGCAGGACTATGTTCGTGCCCACATGTGGTTCAGTCTATCGGCGGCACAGGGTGAGCAAAGAGCGGTCAAGACTTTAGAGATGGCCGAACGGAGGATGACCCCAGCTCAGATAAACGAAGCGCAGAAGCTTGCACACGACTGGAAGCCAGCTACGCAGCCACCTCCTCATTAAAGGAGTGTGCCCTGCGGCCTGTCCCCCAACTTGCAACCGGACAACGCCGCGCGGTCAGCTTAGCTTGGAAACGCTATAGCACGTCGGCCACATCGGCAAATGACAAAGGTTTTATTGGTGATGGTGCGGTTGTCTCTTATTTAAACAACAAAGGAGACAACCATGAAACTTACGGCAATAGCACTAGCCTCTGCGTTCGCGCTCTCCAGCACCTCCGCATTTGCCCACACAGTTCGTCACGGGTCGAACGTCAGGACCCATCCCATGTATAGCGATGCTGCGCCGTCAGTCGTCTTGCATCCGAAATATGGCAATCCGAACGGCAATTTCAGCGGGTACGGGAACCGCGATGTGTGGGGCCACTGGGGCGCCTACTATGGGCCCATGATTCCCACAGGCGCCGGCGGTAGGTGAAAGCGCTAATGCGCGCGGGACAGTAGCCGCCGCTGAACGCACCTACACCACCAAGCACGGCACGACCGCGAAGAAGCGCTCCTCGCCACCGCCGACGAGGTGATCGAATGGCTGGAGGGTCGGTCGATAAAGCGGCCGGCCAAGCCGAAGTCCGGCGCGACCTTTTGCGCCCGACGCCAGGGTCGAATGATGGCCCGCAACAACCTTTCCAATCGGATTGATGGGCCGGACGGTGCTGCGCCGAAATCTGTCCGACAAGCTTTGCCGGACGCGTGGACTTTCAATACGAAGATAAAAATTCAATATGAAGATAAAAACTCGAACGCGACACTGGATACCGAGTTTTGGCGGTCAACTAACTATTCGAATTTCTGGCGGGCCGGCACGATTCGAACTCTTGCCCCAGTTTTATCGCAAAAGACACCAAGCGGCGATTTTCTCTTCGATATTGATCTGCTTTCCTACTCTCTAGCTGAAAGAGCGCACGGAAGTGGCGTCTCTTGATGCTTTGTCGAGACCAGATACTCGCCCGCCATTCTCGATGGAGCTCGTCACACTTGCTAACAGCCGCCGGATCGGCTCCGTCGCTCGCCGTGCATTCCACGGAAGAGCCACGCCCGTCCCGGTGGTTAAACCGGGACGGTGAGTGCGCTATAACAAAAGTGGTTGCGGGGACACGCAACCGATACCGACGTTCGCTGATAGTAGCCATTTGAGGCGGTTTGGTCGGAGGATTTGAACACCCGTACGGTGGAATCAAAATTCGCGATTGACGCTCGTGCGACTGATCGAGACGCATGTTCGGCACGGACAAAATTTTCGGTACACAAAAAGCCAAAAGCTGTGGCACTAAATAGACTGCGGGTCTCTAGACTCCTTTAAATGCGGGCGTACGTTTTTCCGAAAACGCGCGCCGTCCCTCCTTATAGTCTTCGCTTGCAAAGCATCCGGCGACCGCATTTTCGACCGCGAAGATATCTTTGTCGCGGCTATCACTTTGCGCCACATCGATTGCAAGTTTCGCAGCCATGATGGTTAGCGGTGCATTCTGTCCGATCCGTGTCGATGCGTCGTTGACAGCCGTAAGCAGATCAGCGGCCGAATACGTGCGATTGATGAGTCCCATCGAAACAGCCTCGTCCGCCGAGAATTGCCGCGCCGTGTAGAAAATCTCTTTGGCGAACGATGGCCCGACGACATCGACGAGCCGCTTGATGCCGCCATAGGCGTAGCCAAGCCCGAGTCTTGCCGCCGGAATGGCAAACCGGGA
>Ga0209701_10003522_pt1 | contig 10249 bp, 13 predicted proteins | sample CZO8metaG_4_FD_188356 | JGI IMG/M metagenome (GOLD analysis project Ga0209701, IMG submission 188356) | Vadose zone soil microbial communities from the Eel River Critical Zone Observatory, Northern California, USA - CZOApr15con2H3.8 metaG... | ecosystem: Environmental > Terrestrial > Soil >...
AAAAAAGACGAGAGCCGCTGTGGGCGGCGAGGAAAAAAGACGAGAGCCGTCGTAGGCGGCGAGGAAAAAAGACGAGAGCCGTCGTAGGCGGCGAGGAAGCGGGCACCTGAGTGGCTACTCTAATTATGGCAGTCACAGGACAGAGGGCCATAGTAGCATCCCCTGCAAGCTGTGGGCTATAATGAAGCTATAATAAAGTATGAGATCGAATTCATTGGAGGAGTGCCATGCAAAAAGCAAAGCGGTACTTACTTATTGCTGGAATTGTCGTTGCGGTGCTGCTCATTGTTGGGATTATCTTCGCCGCGATCTATAATGCCTGGCTTGTAATACTCTACATCTCGCTCATCATCGTGGCCGCTTTCACATTGGTTGTAGCGGCTTTGCAGATTTACATGATCGTTATGCTCATTCGTACGATCTCAACGGTCCGCGATGAGTTGAAACCCTTACTGGCTTCGGTGCAAGAAACGGTGGGCGTGGTGCAAGCAACGGCCAGGTCGGCAGGTCAGACTGCGGCTACGATTGGGACTGCTGCTCGCTTCACGAGCGATTTTGCCGTCGAGCCGACCGTGCGAGCGGCATCCTTATTGCTGGCAGCTCAACATATGATCCGCGTATTTCTGGGTAGAGGTCATGCTGGGAGCCGGTTTGACCAGCGCCGCAGGCAGCAAATGGATGCAATATACGGAGGCGAATGATGATGCTCTCTATCCTGGCTAGCGGTCCAACGCCCACATTAGAGCAGGTCCTGGCCCCTTGGGCGCAGATCGCAGCCATCATTCTGATCATTGAATTGTTCTTCTTCATCCTGATCTGGCTGGCGTTCAATGCGGGTCTCACATTTTTGTCCGGCTGGGTCCGTGAAAAGGCTGAACTGATCAAGAAGTTGCGACCCATAGTCGACAGCGTGAACGCGACTACCGGAGCAGCTATCAAGGGTACCCTGCCCGCTGCTGGAGCCAATGATAACAAAATTGTGCGCACGGTGGCGGAGATACCTGCGCGTGCCAGTTCAATTGAGGAAAAGATCAACCAGGGAAGTGATCGCCTTGCCGGAGCCGTGATTGAATTCCGCGCTCGTACGGCGATGGTACAGGGCATCGTCAAGTCGTTCTTCTTGCCCGGCTTGAATAGGCCCACCACGCGTATACCTGCGATCAAGAGTCCCGGCCTGAAAATGTTGCTGGAAGAGCATTCGCCAGAGGTAACTGTGAAAACAGAGGATGGAAATGTAGCTCTCGCGGCTCCCGAAGCTACGGCAACAACTGTAAGTTCCGCGCAACTGAAAGATCCTGCGCGAGATGAAGCGCAAGCGGCAGCTTCCGCGCAATTGAAAGATGCACCTGTTGATTGAGTATACCCGGCAATTTGGACGCTTTCAACGCAACGCACGCCTCTACCTTATCAGCAATGCGTTGAGTGGGGTCTCCGTGGGCATTTTATTGGTGCTCTATAACCTTTACCTGGTTGCGCTGGGCTATGGTACCGACTTTATAGGTGTGATACTTCTGGTGGGAACGCTGGGAGCTGGCCTGGCTATCTTTCCCGCGGGATGGTGCGTCGACCGCTTTGGCGGGAAAGCGATCTTGATCTGGTCCAGTCTCCTCATCGGCGTGGCCGGGGTAGGGCTGCTTCTTTTTCGCCAGCCTGTACCACTGCTGGTCAGTAGTTTCATAACTGGTATCGGCGGCGCATTTATCCTTGTAGTCAACGCGCCATTCTTAACGGTGAATAGCACACCGGGCGAACGCTCCCACCTCTTCAGCCTGAATATTGTCTTGACCCTGGTAACGATAGTACTGGGTAAGGTTATCGGCGGCGTATTGCCGGTCTGGTTTCGCGGGAGTTCCTGGTTGATGGCCCCACTGCCATCGTGGTCCTCGTGGCTGCTGGCCAATCAGCCTGATGCTCGTTCCTATCAACTGGCGCTCCTGCTTGCGGGCATCATCGCGGGCCCCAGCCTGGTTCCACTATTTCTCCTGAGCAATGATCGTCCCCCTGTCACTTCTCAACCTGTAACCGCGCATTCTGTGCAAAGTCTACTCCTCGGCTTAGAACACATACAGGTGCGGGCTGTGCTGCGCAGCCCAATTTTTCTATTGTCGCTGACACAGGTCTTGATAGGCCTGGGCGCGGGACTTTTTATTCCCTACTTCAACGTCTACTTTGTCCAGCACCTGCGAGCCTCTTCTGCCCTGTTTGGCTTGATTGATGGTGGCGCCACCGCTATTACTGCCCTCCTGACCCTTGCCGCGCCCCTGCTGGCTCTTCGCCTGGGCAAGGTCAACACTATAGTCCTGACACAGTTAGCGAGCATCCCGCTTTTGCTCACCATAGGTTTGACCGGCACCCTGGGGTTCGCTGCCCTGCTTTACCTGCTCCGCCAGGGCCTGATGGATATGTCCAGCGGCATCTTCCAGGTTTTCTCTATGGAGGCAGTCCCGCAACAGCATCGCGGCCTGGCAAATAGCAGCTACCAGGCATCTTACCAGGTAGCCTGGGCGTTAACGGCTCCGCTGGGTGGACTGATTATTGTACGCCTTGGCTACCCGCCCATTTTTGTGGTTGCTGCAGTTTGCTATCTCCTATCCATTGCTACCCTCTGGGCATGTTTTGGGCGTATGAAGGAAACTCGTATCTCCGGGCCGATGGCCACGTTAAAAGCCGATGAGATAGCACTTGTCGATGATAAAAGCATGCAAAAAACACCGGCAAAAGAAACTGCAGGTCTATGATATGTTGACTGCTCAATCCAACAGCTGCCTGAGATCAGCAATAACCTGCTCCCTGTCCCAAAAACAATTTTGAGCAGTTCTCCCTCAGACAATTCGAGGCGCCCTTCCCACTTGCGGTGCTGTCTCCAGTCAGCCATGCGCACAAGGACGCCCCCAACGTCAAAGATCACTGCTCGAAGGGGCATAAAATGCCGTTACTTCTTCGTTATTCGGATGAATACAATCGTCAATTCGTATAGGAAAGACATCGCCACCCCCAGGATGATGGGGCTGTAAATGTCGGCGCCTGGTGTGAGAAACGTCGCTGCTATCCACATGCCAACATGTGCAGAGGTACGCTTCTTCTTGAGCGTATCTGAAGTAATTACGCCGATCTGTGCCAGGAATGTCAGTATAAGTGGTATCTCAAAGACGATACCGAACGCCAGCATGAAGAATGCCACAAATGTAAAGTAACTATCGGCCGTAATCAGCTCGGTGAAGTTGTCTGAAGCAATGTTGATCAGCCATTGCACCGGGAAGCGCAGTACGATGTATCCCAGTGAGACGCCTGCCAGGAAAAGAACGATGCCAACGAAAATGAAGGGCACAGCGTATTTCTTTTCGCGCGCATACAATCCTGGAGAAACGAATGCCCAGGTCTGGTAAAGTAGCACAGGTAACGCTAACAGGATACCAACGGCGAGCGAAAGCTTGAGATAAACAGTAAAACCTTCTGCCAAACCAAAAGCAAAAAGCTTGTGGCCAGTGTGTATGCCGAGCGCAACGCTCGCTTGATCTGGAAGCGGAAGCACCAGAAATTGGATAATCTGGTCGCGGAAGAAGAAGGCGACGATGCCGCCCACCACAATTGCGATCAACGTTTTGAGGATACGCCAGCGCAATTCCTCCAGGTGGTCTATCAGCGACATGCCAGCCTCTTCCTCTTCCTCCTCTTCTGTGCCGTCGTCAGTAGTAGCGGCCATGCTGTTCTGCGAATTTATTTTACTTGTTGCCATATCTTCTCTCCCATCAGATGTCAGCAACAAACATTATTCGTGCGTGGCCTTGGTTTCTGTGTTGCTAACTTCGCTGCCGACCTGCCTGTTGGCAAGTTCATGATCAAGCGCTTCGAGGTGGGCCTTTTTGCTGGCGATCTCCTGGTCAATTGCTTCAAGGTTGGTTGCGGCTGGGGCTGGCTCCTGTTCCTCCTCCTTCGCTTCCTTTGGCGCAGTCAGTTCGGCCATGCCCTTCCTGAACTCTTTAATGCTCTTGCCGATAGCCGAACCCATCTCTGGCAGCCGCTTGGGGCCAAAGATCAGTAGTGCAACGACGAGGATAACAAGCAGATCGAGCCCGTGAAATCCTGGTATCATGAGATGTGTCCTTTCCTGGTTGACTGGTTAACTTACCAATGCCACTACGTCGACTCATGGGTAGACAGGGTTCGTGACATCTTGACCCAGCAGCGCCGCTCCAAGCGTTTGTAAGGCTTCCATACCGATGCTTAAGGCGCTTACTCCGGTGGCCCCCATGGCTACCAGCTTGACAGCCTGGCGTCGACTCACTCGCTCTTGTCGCCAGTAGACAATGCTTTTTTCTTGCCTGTGCAATTCGGCGGCTTTGTGACGTACCGAGGCGCATAGTCGCTGCTCCAGGGCGGCAGGAGTTTGTGCTGTGCTTCCGTAGTGACGCAATAACAGTGTCTCGATAGAATCGCTGTGCATGGAACCTCACTTGATGCTAGGCAATGTACTGGCCAGATAGTCTCCGGGAACAGATAAACCGGGCCACTTATTCCATATCTCTTACTTAGTCGCCCTGTGAGGGCTTACAATAATGGAGATGCATGGGAGTGTAGAAATGTGACATGATTTTGCGGTGAATCACTTTCAGCGATAGATGTTTGTCCCATCTGCAGGTTGTTGCTGTCGCTGATATCTTCACCGCTTTCAAGCGCGTAAAACTGCTGGAAATGTTTGCGTGCGCGCACGAGGCGCTGGCGTACCGCCGCCCCCGAAATATCTAGTATCTCCGCAATCTCGCTGCTAGAAAAGCCGCCGACCACCGAGAGTAACAGGCAGGTACGCAGCGCTTGGGGTAGGCGTGCCATTGCGCGCTGTACAACGTCTCGTTCGGCTATGTTAGCGGCGGGATCTTCATTAGCAGCGCGTCCGGACGCGCTGCTAACTCCATATCCTGCCGGCTGTACCGGAGCCGCCTGCTGGTTTAGCACATCCTCTTCCGCTTCGCTTGCTTGCTCTCGCCGCTCCCGTTGCATGTGTGAAAAAGGGATAAAGCGAAAGAGGGTGCGGCGGCGGCGCTGCATCCGCACTGTATTGAGGGCAATGCGTAACAGCCAGGCCTTTGCGCGAAACTGCGCGCCACTGGCAGCGCGTGCAGCATCGATAGCTTTTAGAGCCTGGTGGAAGGTATCCTGTGTGAGGTCCTGACTTTCTTCCCAGTCCCCTGTTAGACCGTAAATGGTATGGAAAACCAGTTTGTAATATTCATGAATAAGCGCTTCTACCGCCTGGGCGGCAGACATAGTGTCCATAAAGTAACCAGAGAGGCGGTTTGACTGGATGTCCGGGGCGCTTCTCGTCTCCCGCCTCCACCATCGACCAGTCTAACGCAGGTGTTCTTCTATGTAATCCTCGGCTTCTTGAACCGTCGTAATCTTCTCCGCGTCCTCGTCTGAAATCTGGAGTTTAAACTCCTCCTCCAGGGACATGATCAGTTCAACCAGGTCAAGAGAGTCCGCATTGAGATCTTCAACAAAAGATGCGCTAGGAACGACCTCACTTTCATCAACTCCTAGCTGATCAACGATAATTTTCTTGAGCCGTTCGGAGACTGTGGCCATTAGTTCACCTCGCTTTCCGCTTTTGGGGTAGGCGCTTTTTGCGCCCGATTAAATATTGTACCCAGGACACCATTAACAAAACGGCTGGAAGTGTTACTGCCAAACTGCTTGGCAAGTTCCACGGCCTCGTTAATAGCAGCCTTTGCTGGTACCGTATTATTAAACAGAATTTCATAGATTGCAAGTCTGAGAATATTTTTATCAATTCGGGCCATCTGGTGTAATGGCCATTCGCGTGCCGCACTTTGAATATGCGCATCGATATCTACCAGGTGATTGCGCACGCCCATCACCAATTCGCCAGCATATTCAACCACCTTTGGTTGCAAATGGCGATCCTCAGCATGTCGCTGCAAAATCTCTTCAAGCGAGTGCTGAACGAGATCATATTCGTAAAGTGTTTGCAGTGCAACCATGCGTGCTTGTCTGCGTATCCCTATAGGCATAGTGTCCTCGACTGAGTTCGATTGGCCGGGCCTGGCAACATTGTACACCAGCCTGACTATTGCATAACGTTATGCTTGACTCCTGACTTATTGCCAGCGCTTCAGGCAACATCCTGGATATAGACGTTGACCTCTCGCACCTGCATCCCTACCATGTGCTCGATAGCAGAAGCTACTTCTTCCTGGACGGCGGAGCCTACATCAACAATGCTGCTGCCAGCAGCAACAACAATATAAAGATCGGCGGAGACGGCATTATCTTTGATCACCAGTGCTACGCCTTGCTTGGGAACTTCCCGGCCAAGGAGACGTGACCATTGATCGCCACTATGAGCCATACGGACAACGCCGGCGGCTTGTAATGCCGCCTTAATCACGATGGTCGAAAGGACTTCACGCGCAACACGTACGACCCCAGGCGGCTCGGTTGCCATCCGTATCTCCTTTCTCAAATGATTGGGTTATTGTCAACATTATACCTCAGGTATGAGGCCTATTTCACGCATAGTACTAACTGCTTTTTCGATCTCCGCCATGCCGCCTATATTGATGGTAGTAGCACCCTTTGCAATACGTTTAACCATTCCTGTCAATGCTTGACCAGGGCCGATTTCGAGGAAGATTGTCGCTCCCACACGCGTCAAGTATTCGATGGTACGAATCCATTGCACCGGGGAGGCAATTTGCTGGGCCAACTCCGCTCGTATCGCCCGTGCCTCCGTCAGTGGAATGGCATCGATATTCCCAATGATAGGGATAGCGGCATCATGTATATTGGTAGCATCAATGGCCTCTGCCAGGCTGCTGGCAGCAGGTTGCATGACAGGAGAGTGAAAGGCCCCACTGACCGCCAGTGGAATGACCCGTTTTGCCCCGCGCGCTTTTGCCTTGTCCATCGCCAGGCCCAGGGCTCGTCGTTCACCGGAGATGACAATTTGTCCAGGCGCATTGAAGTTGGCGACAGCTACCTGTCCCTCGCCCTGATGGACCCTGGCATCCGGTGAAAGGCTGCCAACTGTTTGCTCTGTCACCTCCTGGCAGATTGCCTCCAGCGTCTCGCCGTCCATACCGATGATGGCAGCCATTCCTCCAGGGCAAACGCTTCCTTCTTGATGCATCAATTCTCCTCGCATGCGCACTAGTCGCGCTGCGCTCTCAAGATCAAGTGCCCCGGCGGCAACCAAGGCTGCATACTCGCCGACACTATGCCCGGCAGTGTAACTCGGGACAAGCGGTGATGACCAAGAGGAGAGATGTGCAGGTGAGGAGAGCGCTTCTTGGAATGCTGCCAGTAGTGCCAGGCTGACGGTTACTATAGCGGGCTGAGCGTTAATTGTCTCGCGCAAACTATTTTCAGGGCCGTGAAAGCATAACTCGCTCAGCGAGAAGCCCAGGGCTTGATCTACGGCCTTGAAGACATGCCGGGCGGCAGTTGAGGCGGTGAAAATATCGGCACCCATGCCGACAATCTGGCTGCCTTGTCCTGGAAACAGAAAGGCGACTTGAGTTGTCATGTTCTTCAACTCTTTTGTTAGGAGATGGCGAGCAGCTTATACCCGCCTCCCCCGTGATCACTTTCTCTTCGCCTTGGGTAAAAAGACCTGGCGGCCGCGATACATTCCACAATTGGGGCAGGCATGGTGTGCAAGTCGCGGCCTGCGACATTGCGGGCAGGCGACCAGCTGCGGCAGCCTCAGGTGGAGATGCGAACGCCGCTCTCCCTGGCGAGCGCGTGAAACTCGTTGTTTTGGTAGTGCTCCCATAAAATTTACTCCTCTCCTATCGGTACTGTACCCCAGAAATTGGGCACATTTACGCGGGCATTATGCTTGCGAACCGTTTTGTAGTAATTTTTCTAGTATACTCAAACGCGTGTCCACCTCCGGCTTGCACTCGCAAGGTCCAAGACTCAGATCGTGCCCACATTGCGGGCAAAGCCCTGGACAGTCCTCCCGGCACAGGGTCACCATTGGTATCGCCAGCAGTACATTTTGCCGTACCGCCTCGGTGAGATCGACCTGGTGGTACACATCGATGGGGAAAATCTCTTCCTCATCGAAAGCAGGTAGAAAGACGCCGGTAACCACATCTACAGTCGGATAAAACACTTCTTCAAATGTCACGTGCATAGGGTGCTCAAACTCTTTCAAGCAGCGATTGCATGCAAGACCAAGCGTCAGGTCCACCCAGCCGTCGACCAGCAAACCCTGGTTCACGCGACGCATACGTACGTGCCCCTTCAGCGGACCGATGACTTTGATATCGTCGTCGAGCTGGATGTGCTCTTCATCAATATCGGCCTGGAATGAGGTCCCCACGTCCGCCTTCAGCAGTTGTGCCACGTTATAGAGCATAATTCTCCTTTCTTTCAATCTCAGATGAGAAGCCGCTCCACTCCACATGTGGTTCTATCAGGGTCTCATTTTCAATCTCAGATGAGAAGCCGTTCCACTCCACATGTAGTTCTATCAGGGCAGGTAAAAATAATGCTGGCACAGCGGACGTTGCATTTCGTTTTTCTCTAGTGCTCGCTTATTATAGGCGAGCACTTGAAGAGTGTCAAGGCCGTTTTGGAAGCTCTGCGCGGGCTGCTTATTTCGTATGCCATGGGAGGCTTGCTGTGAACCCAAGGAACGACTCACGCCCATCGACGCGAATGCGTAGCAGCACGAAGGGCGTGTCGCTACTCTGGACGATACCTGTCTGACCAGGATCAGTCGTTGCTCCTATGTAACCATCGGCTGCCAGCAGAGCCACAACGCGCTGCTGGAGTGCCAGGCTGCCGTGGCGAAAAGGCTCACCTGATGGATAGCAAAACTGTTGGATCACCACCCCCAGTTCCCTCTGCAGCCGTGCCTGGGATTGCTGTAGTTCTTCTTGCGCCACAGTTAGTGAGTAGAGCAGGGTCGATCCAATATTGACATGATGGATGGTGTGCGAGCCAACCTGCATGCCATCTGCCAGCATCCTGCGGATCTCTATCCAGTTCAAATAACCTTTCCACCCAACAACACCAGTAATGATGTAAAACATGCCGCTAAAGCCATGAGCTTGCAAGATGGGAAAGGCGAAACGATAGGCATCCTCGTAGCCATCATCGAAGGTAAGAATGATGGGGTGTCGAGGTAGTGGACCATTGTAGTAGAGGGCAGCAAACAACTGGTTGAAGGTGATAGTGTGATAATTGTGTGCCTTAAGGTAGTCCAGTTGCTGTGAGAAATGTGCAGGCGTGACCGTCAGGCTCCAGTCAAGCAAGTTAGTAGGGTGGACATCGGAAATATGATGATACATCAGAATCGGCACATGCGCAACCTTGCGCACTAGTCGCGCGGGCGGCAAAATAGGGGCTTCCAGGTCGACAGGTCCACCATCGAGAACGAACCAGCGAGTTTGCTGGTTGCTTTGCCCGGCAACTTGCTGTACAACGCAGGGGAGATCCCGGAACACCTCGCTGGGGTGCAGATCCTCCGGCGGTAGGCCTGCCTGTTTCAGTAAGACCGGCTTTGGCTCAATCTGGAGCGAGACAGGCAACAGTATCACCTGGGTATAGACCCTCATCGTCTCAGGATTCACCCAGCTCTTTAGACCGTGTAGATTGCCCAGCAGAAAACCGCGTACCGTATAATCCTGAAAACGATGCCGCCAGAATTTGTTAAACGCCGCCTCGCCCGGCCATATGGCCTGTACCTGTGGATACAACAAGGACCACATTTCACCGTACTGCCCCTTGAGAAAGGCCGTCATATATTGCTGCACGATGGTTTGCGCTTTGGCCTGGCGCTCGCTGGTAACAGAAACCTCATTGTTGACCGCAGGCATCTCAGTCGCCTGTATCGTAGCTTGAGTCCTTACGCTTAAGAACCAGATAGCGCCCCCGGCAAGGATAGCTATCGCTAATATTATGCTGGGGATAGCGGCAGCGATCAGTAGCCTGCGTCTTTTTGTGACAGATTCAGGGTCGCTTTCCTTAATTGCTTTGCTCATTCCCGCCTCCCCCTTCATCGCCTCGCTCGGTTTATCTGAAACTTACTCTCTTTACCCTCAAAGCATGCCTAACCATATTCATTAACGTGCCTTATTCTTCTCTGTAACCATAATAGATATATTAGTAAGTATTGTAACTAGTACATTGGGGCGGAAATAGTTCTGTAGTATACTGGGTCCTCAAGACTGAAAGAAAAAGGACCCAGCCTATACGTGGCCCGAAAACTGTACCGTCT
>Ga0209701_10003524_pt1 | contig 10247 bp, 10 predicted proteins | sample CZO8metaG_4_FD_188356 | JGI IMG/M metagenome (GOLD analysis project Ga0209701, IMG submission 188356) | Vadose zone soil microbial communities from the Eel River Critical Zone Observatory, Northern California, USA - CZOApr15con2H3.8 metaG... | ecosystem: Environmental > Terrestrial > Soil >...
ACCCAGAAAGATCCCGCGGCTTTGGAAGTCTTCCGCCACTCCGCCGCGCACCTGCTGGCCGCCGCCGTGATCGAACTGTTTCCCGATGTCAAGCTCGGCATCGGCCCGCCGATTGACTACGGATTCTTTTACGAATTCCTGCGCGACGACCCGTTTACCACCGAGGATCTCGCCAAGATCGAAGCTAAAATGCACGAGCTTGCGCAGCGCAATATTCCCAACGAGCGCAAGTTCCTTCCCAAGCCCGAGGCGCTCGAGCTCTATCGCAAGAGCGGCCAGACCTTCAAATGCGAGCTGGTGGAGGAAAAAGCCTCCGAGCCGATGGTGTCGTTCTACACCACCGGAAAATTCATGGACTTCTGCCGCGGCCCGCACATCCCTTCCACCGGACGCATCCGCGCCTTCAAGCTCATGAATGTCGCCGGCGCCTATTGGAAGGGACAGGAGGGCAACGCCCAGCTCCAGCGCATCTACGGCGCGTGTTTTTTCACACAGAAGGAGCTGGATGAGTATTTGCACCGGCTGGAAGAAGCCAAGAAACGCGACCATCGCAAGCTCGGCGCGGAGCTCGATCTCTTCAGCATTCAGGACGAAGCCGGGCCGGGGCTGATCTTCTGGCACCCCAAGGGCGGCCTGGTGCGCAAGCTGATGGAAGACTGGTCGCGCGAAGAGCATCTCCGCCGCGGCTACGATCTGGTCTTCACGCCGCACATCATGCGGCTCGATCTGTGGAAGACCAGCGGCCACACCGATTTCTACCGCGAGAACATGTTCGGCCCTATGGAAGTGGAAAAGGCCGAGTACCAGCTCAAGCCCATGAATTGTCCCGGCCACATCCTGATCTACAAGTCGCGCCTGCGCAGCTATCGGGACTTGCCCATCCGCCTTGCCGAACTCGGAACGCTCTATCGCTATGAGCGGTCGGGCGTGCTCCACGGCCTGCTGCGCGTCCGCGGCTTTACCCAGGACGACGCGCACATCTTCTGCACTCCCGCGCAGTTGGAAACCGAAATCGCAGCGGCCATAGACTTCGCCTTCGCGGTTCTGCGCACCTTCGGTTTTGAGAAGTTTCAATTGGAGCTTTCCGCGCGCGACCCGCAGCATCCTGAGCACTACGGCGGCACCGTGGAAGAATGGGATCGCGCCGAAGGCGCGCTCAAGAATACCCTTGACCGCATGAAGATCCCGTACAAGTACATGCCGGGCGAAGCCGTCTTCTATGGCCCCAAGATTGACTTCAAGTTGCTGGACGCCATCGGCCGTCCCTGGCAGCTCTCCACCGTGCAGTTCGACTTCAACCTGCCGCGCCGCTTCGGCCTCGAATACGTCGGCGAAGACGGATCGCGGCATCAGCCCGTGATGGTGCATCGCGCGCTGTGGGGCTCGGTCGAGCGCTTCTTCGGCGTGCTCATCGAGCACTTTGCGGGAGCCTTCCCGGCGTGGCTCGCGCCGGTGCAGGCCGAAGTCTTGCCCATCGGCGAAAAATTCCTGGACTACGCCAAGCACGTCACAGAGACGCTCGGGCGCCACGGCTTCCGCGCGCATCTCGATGGCCGCAACGAAAAATTGCAGGCCAAGATCCGCGACGCGCAGATGCAGAAAATTCCGTACATGCTCGTCGTGGGCGCCAAAGAAGCGGAAGCCGGCACGGTGGCGGTCCGCCATCGCTCCCGGGGCGATCTCGGCCCGCAACCTCTCGCTGAATTCGTCGCATCCCTCCGGCGCGAAGTCGAATCCCGCGCCTCAAGTTAATCCGCCGCTCGGAATCTTGGACGCTCCATGTCAGCCAACTTAGACGTTCTCGACGAGCAATCCATAAAGCACGGCCTGGAATTCCTCGTGCGGCGCGACGAAGACCTCGCCGGGATCGTGAAGAATTTCGGGCCGCCGCCGTTTTGGCAGCGGGAGCCGGGTTTCCCCACGCTCGTCTACTTGATCCTCGAGCAGCAGGTCTCGCTCGCGTCCGCCAAAGCCGCTTACGAGCGCCTCCTCGCCGCGACAGGATCCTCGCTTCATCCCCAACACTTCTTAAGACTCGGCGGTCGCGCGCTCAAGCGCATCGGCTTCAGCCGCCAGAAAGCGGCCTACTGCCGTTTGCTCGCGCGATCCATCTTCGAGCAGCGTTTGAGTCTGGAAGCCATCGGCGGGCTCGACGATGAAGGCGCGCGCGCGGCGCTGACGAGCATCAAGGGCATCGGTCCTTGGACCGCGGACGTTTATCTGCTGATGGCTCTGCGGCGGCCCGATGTCTGGCCTGTGGGCGACCTCGCATTGCAAAAGGCTGTGCGCCGCGTCAAGCGCCTGCGCAAACACCCGTCCACTGCGCGGCTCGAAAAAATCGGCGAGGCCTGGCGCCCGTGGCGCGCCGTCGCTGCGCGCCTTCTCTGGCACGATTATCTGAGCCGCCTGGCTGCTGCCAGGAACGGAGCGTCAAAGAAAAAATAGCCCGGAGTGAACTCGCGGCACCCGAATACCGGCGTGTCCTCTTGTTTTCCGTTGGCCGGGGCATGCTATACTCCTTAGCCCGTCCTTAGCGCCGGAGTCCGGCCGCACGAAGAAGGGGACGGAAAGAGTTTCGGAGGGTGATTTATCGCTGAACGGAGTTTCCGCATGGCCGACCGCATCCGCATCAATGAGCGGATTCGGGCGCGCGAAGTTCGGGTGGTAGACGAAGAGGGTGGGCAGCTCGGGGTGATGCAGCCGTTTGAGGCCATGCGGCTGGCGCGCGAGCGGGGTCTCGACCTGGTGGAGATTTCTCCCACGGCCGACCCGCCGGTCTGCAAGATCACCGACTACGGAAAGTACCTCTACCAACAGAACAAGAAGGCTCATGAGCAGCGCAAGAGCCACAAGGGCACGCAGCTCAAGGAAGTGAAGTTTCGGCCCAATACCGCCGAGCACGATTACCAGGTGCGGAAGAACCAGATTATCAAGTTCCTCGGCGAAGGCCATAAAGTGAAGGCCATGATCTTCCATCGCGGCCGCGAGATGGCGCACCAGGAAGTGGGGCGCGCCAAGATGGACCGGCTGCTGAAAGAGATCACCGACCACGCGCAGCTTGAGCTTGGGCCGCGCATGGAAGCAAACATCCTGATGGCGCTGCTCGCTCCGAAAAAGGGAGCCTCCGCGAAACCTGCGGCCTGACCGGGGCGCCGGCTTCCCGAGCGTAACGCTGCACCGCATCGAAGAAGGGACTTCGGAAAATGGCAAAGAAGTTCAAGCTGAAGACGCATCGCGGCGCCGCCAAGCGCTTCAAAGTGACCTCGACGGGAAAAATTCTGCGGCCGCATTCCGGGAAACGCCATTTGATGGGCACGAAAAAGCCCAAGCGCATGCGCCACTTGAAGAGGATGACCCGGGTGCATCCGTCGGACATTGCAAATGTCCGGCAGATGCTGCCGTACGCGTAGAAAAGTTTTGTCGCAAATCGTGCCAGGCAGCGCTTCACGGGTGCCTGCCGGCCGAACGTCCCGGCAAGGGACACTTAGAAATCACACCGGAGACAAACCCGTTTCGTCATCCCGGCGCGCCGGGATGGCGTCCTGATGTTTGTCTCCTCAAAGCTCCGGGCCACAAGTGCCCGGCCAAGAATAGGAGAACCCCATGGCTCGCGTAAAACGCGGCGCAAAACGCCGCGCGCGCCGCAAGAAATATCTCCGGCGCACAAAAGGCTTCTATCTCACAAAGAGCAAGCTGTACCAGTCGGCGCAGGAGGCCGTCAATCGCGCGGAGCGTTATTCCTATCGCGACCGCCGCAACAAAAAGCGGCAATACCGCCAGCTCTGGATTCAGCGAATCGGCGCCGCCGCGCGCAACGCGGGGATGACCTACAGCCAGTTTATGCACGGGCTGAAGGTCGCCGGCGTGGAGATTGACCGCAAGGTTTTGGCGGACCTCGCGGTGCGGGACGCGGCCGCGTTCAGCCAGCTCGCCAAAGAAGCGAAAGCCGCCGCGCCGCCAGTCGCCGCGAAGGTATAGGACTTCCCACTTTCCCTTTTCAGGGATAAGTTTCTTCGTGTATGTTCTCGGGCACGGGCCTAATCGGCGTCCAAGAAATTCGTCTTTGGGTGGACGTGACTGCGGGCTATGAGCGAAAAAATATCCTCTATCGCACAGACCCTGCCGCATCTCGGCGTCAATGATCCGGCGCGCGTGGGAGCGCTCTTTGCCGAAGTCCGCGCGGCGTTTGATCGCGACGCTTCCAGTGCCGGCGATGAGGCGTCCTGGAAGATTCTTCGCGATGCCTGGCTGGGCCGCAAGTCGGGCGTCCTCACGCTGGTCACCGACAACTGGCTCAAGCCGGCTTCCCCTGAGCTCAAACGCGCTGTCGGCGCAGCGCTCAACGAGCTGCGCGCGCACGTGGAAGCGCAAATCGAAGAGCGGCGAAAGGCGCTGCAGGCCTCAACGGAACAGACCGCGGCGGCCCGCGAGCGCCTGGACCTTTCCCTTCCCGGCGTGGAGCGCCCCATCGGTTCGCGCCACTTGGTTCGCCAGGTGCAGGAAGAGATCGAGCGCATTTTCCTTTCCATCGGCTTTTCGGTTGTGGAAGGGCCGGAGATTGAGACGCCCTATTACAACTTCGAGGCTCTCAACATCCCCGAGTACCATCCGGTGCGCGACGATATGGACACGTTCTATCTCGACGTGCCGCCCGGCGCGAAGCCGCTGCTTTTGCGCACGCACACTTCCCCCATGCAAATCCGCACGATGGAGAAGCAGAAGCCGCCCGTGCGCATCATCGTCCCCGGCAAGGTCTACCGCCGCGACAACCCCGACGCAACGCACTCGTTCATGTTCCACCAGGTCGAAGGCCTCGCCGTCGATACGGACATCACCTTCTGCGAGTTCAAGGGCACCATGGAATATTTCATCCGGGAATTCTTTGGCCCGTCGGTGAAGACGCGCTTCCGGCCAAGCTATTTCCCGTTCACCGAGCCTTCGGCGGAGCTTGACGCCTCCTGCATCTTCTGCGGCGGCCGCGGCAGCGGCTGCGCCAAATGCAAAGGCTCCGGCTGGATCGAACTCTTCGGCGCGGGGATGGTGGACCCGTCCGTGTACGGCTTTGTGAATTACGACGCGAAGAAGCTCAGCGGCTTCGCCTTCGGCCTGGGACCGGACCGCATGGCCATGTTGAAGTACGGCGTGGAAGACATCCAAACGTTTTTTCAAAACGACGTGCGTTTCTTGAGGCAGTTCCCATAAGCGCCGCGGCAGATTCGAAAAGTGCGATGACTGCACGGCAAGACCCGGCCCTGGCTCTGCAACCCCACTCGGGATTGCGCGCGCGCGCCTTTGTGTATCTGTTGCGGGCGGCCAACGCGCGATACGAGCTCTGGATCGCGGACCGCAAACGCGCGCTTTTGGGCAGCCTGCGCGGGACGGTTCTCGAGATCGGGCCGGGGGCGGGCGTAAATCTCGGCTACTATGCGCCCGGCGTAACCTGGATCGGCATCGAGCCGAACGTTTACATGCAGCCGCACCTGCGAAGAGAAGCGGAAAGCCGGGGATTGCATGTGGACTTGCGCACCGGCGTCGCGGAACGGCTGGAAGCCGCCGACCACAGCGTGGACGCAGTAGTGAGCACGCTGGTCCTGTGCTCGGTGGCCAGCGTCGCGGACGTTTTGCAGGAGATTCAGCGCGTGCTCAAGCCGGGCGGAAAGTTCGTCTTCATCGAGCACGTGGCCGCGCCCAGGGGGACATGGCTGTGGCGAATGCAGCGCATTCTGTGCCCTTGTTTCCGGTTCTTTGCGGTGGGATGCCATCCCGACCGTGAGACGGGAACCGAAATTGACCGCGCCGGATTTGCCAAAGTGCAGTACGAGCGCTTTCGCGCGCCGCTGCCGGTGGTTTCCCCGCAAATCGCCGGGGTCGCAATTCGCTAGGAAAATGGCGGAGGAATGAAAGTTCTCTACAACTGGCTGAAGGATTTCGTGGACGTCAAGTCCTCCGCGCAGGAGCTTGCCTCACGGCTCTCGCTCGCGGGATGCAACATCGGCGCCGTGGAAGATTCGCCGTCCGGCCCGGTGCTCGAAGCGGATTTGACCACCAACCGTCCGGATTGCCTCGGCCATTACGGCATGGCGCGCGAAATCGCCGCCCTCTGCGGCCTGCCACTGAAAAACGTAGCGCCGAAATTGCAGGAGGCCGCGGAGAAGGCCGCCGACGCGGTGCGCGTGGAGATCGAAAGCCCGGAATTCTGCGGCCGCTTCACGGCGCGGGTGATTCGCGGCGTAAAGGTTCAGCCTTCCCCAGCGTGGCTCCGCGAGCGCCTGGAAGCGCTCGGGCAAGCCTCCATCAACAACGTGGTGGACGCGACGAACTACGTGCTGCTCGAACTGGGCCATCCGCTGCACGCCTTTGATTATGATCTTGTCGCTGAACATCGCCTGGTCATCCGCAAAGCGCGACCCGGCGAAAAAATGAAGACACTCGACGGCATCGAACGCGCGCTGTCCCCGGCGATATGCATGGTCACAGACCCGAAGCGGGCGGTTGGAATCGGCGGCATCATGGGCGGCGGTGAAACGGAGATCAGCTCCGCGACGAAGAATGTTCTGCTGGAATGCGCCTGGTTCGATCCCATCGCCGTCCGCAAGGCAACGAAATTCCTGAAGCTGCACACGGAAGCTTCCCTGCGCTTCGGCCGCGGCGCCGACCCGGAAATGGCGGAGTTGGCTTCGCGGCGCTGCGCCGAGGTCATTCAGCAGATTTCCGGCGGGCAGATCCTGGCGGGCGTCGTGGACGTCTATCCGCGCAAGCCGAACCCTCTGAAGCTCACCATGACGCGGGCCGAGCTTTTGCGCGTGATGGGTGCGGACGTGCCGGACAAAGATATCGAGGCGATTTTCGCGGCACTGGGCTTCGCGCCGGTACGCACAGACCCCACGCGCGGCCAGGCCGGCTCGCTCATGGCCGCCTGGGAATGTACGCGCCCTTCGTGGCGCGCGGGCGACATCGAGCGCGAGATAGACCTGGTCGAAGAGGTCGCGCGGCTTTACGGCTTCGACAAATTTCCGTCGCGGCTGCCCGCCGCGCGGCGACCGGCCGCGCGCCTTCCGCACGCGGAAGCCGAAGACCGCCTGCGCGAGCGCCTCGTTGCGCTGGGGTATCGCGAGATCGTCAGCATCCCCCACGTGGATCCCGCGCGGGACGATGTGTTCCGCCCCGATAACGCCACGCCGGTTCGCCTCGCCAATCCGCTCACCGAAGACGCTTCCGTGTTGCGCTCCACCGGTACCGTTTCCATGGCCACGGCGCTCGAATGGAACCTCAACCACGGGCAGCGCAACATTCGTCTATTCGAAGTGGGCCGCACCTACCGGTTCCACGCCGGTGCGCCGGTGGAAACCCGCGTGCTCACGCTCGGCGCCACCGGCGAAGCGCGCGAGAAGAGCATCCATGAGACCGCGCGCGAATATTCTTTCGCAGACTTGAAAGGCAATCTCGATTCGCTCGGCCAACTGGCCGGCGGATTCCATTGGACTTCGGGAAGCGCGCAGTGGTCCCATCCGGCGCGCGCGGGACGCTTGTCGCTCGACAGGGAAATCGGAGCCGCAGGGCAGCTCGCGCGCCGCGTCGCGGAACGCTTGAAACTTCGTCAGGACGTGTTCCTCGCCGAACTGGAACTCGACCCTCTCTACGCCGCAATAGAGGCTGCGCGCACGGTGCGCCGCTACGAACCGCTGCCGCGCTTTCCGTCTGTGGAGCGTGATTTTTCGCTGCTTCTTCCCGACGGCACCACCTTCGCGCAAGCCTCCGAGGCCATACGCTCGCTCGGCATCGCCGAAGTCGCTTCGATCGAAGCCGTTGATTTATTTCGCGGAGGGCAGGTCCCTGCAGGGAAGTATTCTCTGCTCGTCCGCGTGACCTTCCAGAGCCACGAATCCACGCTCGCGGAGTCGCAGTTGACCGGTTTTTCCGCCCGCATCGTGGCCGCGCTCGAAAAGCGCCTTGGCGCAAAGCTGCGTGCGGGCTGAGGTGCATTCTCTGTGCTCTCCGTGACCTCTGTGTTATGTTCTAGCGAGTCCAGCCTGCGGAGCGAACCATGAGCAAGCCCGTCCGAGTGCAAATCTACGACCAGAGCTACCTCATCGGCGGCGATCTCGAAGAAGCCTACGTGCAAAAACTCGCCGGCTACGTGGACAACAAGATGCGCGACGTCGCCGAAGCCACGCACACCGTGGATTCGCTGAAGGTGGCCGTTCTTTCGGCGCTCGCCATTGCCGATGAGTTGCATTCCCTGCGAAACGAGCGCGAAACCCTCGACGGGACGCTGCGCGAACAAACCGAGCGCTGCCTGACTTTGGTCGAGCGCGCCCTGAAGCAGACGGCATGACTGAATGCCGGTTTTTCCTTACATGGACCACGGGGTCGGCTTGCGCACCCAGCGGTGTTTGCGTAGTTCGGCGTGGAGGGCTTCGGGCAGAGGCCCGGCGTCGCTTGCCGCCAAATTCCCTTCCACATTCTTCAGCTTGCGCATACCGGGAATGACCGTGCTGACGTCCGGATTGTTCAAGATAAAGCGCAGAGCCATCTCCGGCAGCGTCATGCCCGTGGGAAGCAGCGGCTTGAGCGCTTCCACGCGCAGGATGGTGGCCTTGAGGTTTTCCGCCACGAAGTAGATGTTGCGCCAGTCGCCTGTGGGCCAGCGGCTCTCGAGCGTGAGCGTCCCGGTGAGCGAGCCTTCGTCGAAGGGGACGCGCGCGATCACCGCCACATCCTTTTCGCGGCATGCCGGGAAAAGCTCGTCTTCCGGATTTTGGTCGAAGATGTTGTAGATTACCTGGACGGAATCCACGTGGCCCGCGCGCACGGCGCGCACGCCATTCCACGGCTCCCAGCGGTTAAGGCTGATTCCCACGGCGCCGATCAAGCCCCGCCGCCGCAGATCATCCATTTTACGAACCCAGCGGTCGTCGTCCAACCAGGCGTCTTCCCAGGTATGGAATTGGATCAGGTCAATTTTCGGGAGGCCCAGGTTGGCAAGACTCTTGTGAACATATTCCTCGATGTGCTCCGGAGGGAAGCAATCGTCGAGAGTGAATTCGGCGCGGCTCGGCCATTTGCGGTTTTTCGGCGGAATCTTCGTCGCGACGTACAGCCTCTTTTTCGGATTGGCGCGGATAATTTGCCCTAAAAGCTTTTCGCTGTGGCCCGTGCCGTAGACCCACGCCGTATCAAAAAAATTGCAGCCCAGATCCACCGCGCGCTGGAGGGATGCGAGGGACTCGGCGTCATCCGAGCCGGTCCAGCCTCCCATGCCCCACATACCGCAGCCGATTTCGCTGACCTTCCATCCGGTTCGTCCAAATCGGCGGTATTGCAATGCGGGTGCTTCCTTTATCGCCGCGTCATCGGCTCTTGCGCGCTGCCAAGCTCGCGGTGGGCGGCTTGCGCCCCCGCCAGCTCCCGCGCGTCGCGCCCATGATGGACAATCAAGTGGAGGAAGAACATCAGAATCAGCACGCCTCCGAACGTGCAGACAATTGTGGCGCCCGTGGGGAGGTCCAGCAATACGGAAAGATAGACGCCCAGCGCGGAAACCAGCGTGCCCATGGTCCAGCCGATCGCCAAGCGCGGCCCGATGCGGTCGGCGAAGAGCATGGCTCCCACCGAGGGCACAATCAGGTAGCAGAACACCATCAGCACTCCGGCGATGCCCACGGACCGCGTCACCACGAAGCCGAACGAAGCGTAGAAGAGAAAATCCCAGAAGCGGATGGAGAGTCCCTTGGCTTCGGCGGCTTTCGCGTCGGTGGAGATCAGCAGAAAATTCTTGCGGAAGATGTAGTGGAAAAGCCCGATGACGGCATAGAGCACCGCCGTGCGCCACACTACTTCCTTGGACACCGCAAGGATATTTCCGACGAGCATGTCCTTCAGGTGCTCGGTTTCGCCGGTGGCCTTGCTCATGACCAGGATGGTGGCAGCGGAGGCTACGGCGTAGGTAATCCCGATGAAAGCCTCCTGCGGGATGTGGCCGCGGCGAGTGCGTGCCACCGCGAAGATGCCCGCGCCGAGAAGGGTGAACGCAAGGCTGATCCAGTAGGAACCAGACCCGTGCGGGTCCATGCCTATGAGTACGCCCATCGTGGCGCCGAGCGCAGCGATTTGCGCCAGCGCCAAGTCCACGAAAATCACACCGCGCTCAACAACATGCACGCCGAGATACGCATGGATTCCGGCAATGATCAGGCTGGCCAGAAGCGGCCACTTGAGAAATTCCAGAATTTCCATCTATCCTCCTC
>Ga0209701_10003525_pt1 | contig 10238 bp, 7 predicted proteins | sample CZO8metaG_4_FD_188356 | JGI IMG/M metagenome (GOLD analysis project Ga0209701, IMG submission 188356) | Vadose zone soil microbial communities from the Eel River Critical Zone Observatory, Northern California, USA - CZOApr15con2H3.8 metaG... | ecosystem: Environmental > Terrestrial > Soil >...
TGCGCCACAGAATTTTCTCCGCTTCGGCAACTTGCTCATCCACCCACTGCGGAGGACTGAGATTTTGCGCCAAAGCTGAAGCGGGTTTCCCCGTCATCCGGTCGGGCATTGGCATCGTGCGCAGGTCAGCGGGATGATTTGCGACATATGCTTGATACTTGTTCATCAGGAATTCATGGATCTCCCTGGGCTGCTTACCGTGTGGAACGCCTTCGGTGAATCGCTTCTTTGTGTCAAATTGGAGCAGGTGGCAGGCAGCGCAGTGTTTGGAGTAGTTGATCGGTGCCATGTAAGCCCGCGTGGGGCTGGGACGGAGGGGATCTGGCTTTTCCATGGCCGCCGTTCGCAACTGTGCCTCGTCCCGGCCGGATGGCGTCTCGCCGAAGCGCCACGGTCGTTTGTCACCAGGAGTTCTGTGGCAGTCGTCGCAGTCAAGTTGTATTTCTTCAGGCCCGTTGGGGCTGACGCGGAGCTTTCTCAGGTGAACCGAGTGGTTGAGTTTGATTGTGCCGGAGTCGCCCTTTCCGGAGCGCAGTGCCGCGAATTCGGGATGTCGGCTATGGAAACCCTCGATGTTGCGGTCAACCGCAAAGCTGAACGAACCACCCTTGGCCTGGAGGCTCGCATGACACTGCGTGCAGTTTGTGTCGCTGGTCGCAGCCAGCCGGACTGGTCCTCTATGTTCCACATGGCAGGAAGCGCAATCCGGGGCAAAAACTTGATTAGCGTGATGAATCGGTCCGTCATGGCATTCCAAGCAAGCCTGGTTAGTGGCATGCTCACGAAAGGTCCCTGTGCGGCTGACGTGGCACGCGGCGCACTGTGTGGCCAGCAACGAGTGGGCGGTCGCCATCTGCCCGCTGCTGTAGACCCTGTTGTTCCGGGCGAGCGTGTGCCAGGCAAGCCACACTATTGCCAGGGCCGTCAGGCCCACCGACAGCAGGAACCTCCAGCGCCGGAACGGGGATGACCGCTTGAAATACTGGAGGTCGATGCGCTGAGCGAGTTTCTTCGTTGTGCGCGTGAACCGCGCCAATGGCCTTCTCCAGATTCCTTCAGTTTAGAAGCGAAGCGCTTTATAGGCGTGTACCGCTCCCAAGACCAGCAAAGCAAGCGACACCGGGATGTGCAGCAGCAGCCACCCGTGAAGCCAGTGGTGCAGGCGCGCCTGGCGGCTCAACTGTCGCTCCTCTTCGCAGATGTCTTCCAGATCTTGCACGGTTTCATGGACCATAGGCGGCACGCGCTTCCGCAGTTCCTCGAAGATTCCGCTCGCCTTGCCCGGATCGACAAGCGGATGGCCCCCCGCGCCGGGTTTCTCCAGATGAGGACGCATCTGGCGAAGATAGAAGCTGCGCAACGGCGCGCTCTCCTCCTCGGTCAGGGCAAGAGCCGGGGCTGCCGCCGCAGCAGGCGTCGCCCCGCTGCGCTCGGAGTAACCTCCGGCGGGAAGCTCCCGCGACCCGACGGCCATAACGCCCAATGGGCCGCAGACCGCGGCGACGCATTTGTCGGCCTCTTCCAGCAGTTGCGCGCGCACGCTATCGATTTGCTCGAAGATGGTTTCTAGCGGCACCTCGCGGGTCATCATCCGCGGCATGTAATGTTGCAGAACCGCGCCGAAGACTCCGCTCACAATTACGATGACGAGCAACACCATCAGGGCCGTCGTCAAGGTCCCGCCGAAACGGAACGCGCCGTGGAACAGGATCAAAGGAAGACTGAGCAGCCCGAGCCACAGATGGCCGCGCATCCAAGTTTGCGCCGGCCCCAGCCGCCAGACCGGAACCTTCTTGCGCGCGCCGAGCAGTCCGGCGAACACCATGAACGCCGAGCCGATGATGCCGAAGGCAATTCCTACGGCGCTGCCGCCACTCCGCCCCTGCGGTGGTCGCATCGGGTACCAGGAATAAAACGCGGTCGCCACCAGCAGAAACACCAGTGAGAAATCCCGCCATTTCTTGTGCGTTTCGTCGATTAGCACGGTCTTGTGTTCGAACGCCCTCGCCTGCTTACACGAAAATTTCGTCAGCGCTTCAGCGCCAATCCCGGGGTCTGTCCCAGCTTATCCGCAAAAAAAGTGGTCGGATCGACACGGTGAGCGGCGTCGTGCGGGCAGGCATAGACGCAACTGGGTTCCTTATACTTTGTGTCACTACAGAGATCGCAGGAGGTAGCCTTCTGCTTGACCACAGCCATCTTCCGCCGCGGCTGGATGGGATCATCCTCCATGACTTCGAATGGATGCAGGTTGATATTGCCGTACGGGCAATTCTTGGCGCAGAGGCCGCAGCCGATGCACCAGTCCTCGATGATCACCTCGAGCGAATTGCGCCGGCGGATCGAACCCACCGGGCAACCCACCATACACAACGGGTCTCTGCATTGGCGGCAGGACGTGGCCACCAGGTACTTGTCAAATCGGAGCCCCTCGCGCACCAGCCGCGTGACGCCGTTGTGGGCATCGGCGCAAGCGCGCACGCAGGCATCGCAGCGCGTGCACTTTTCCAGGTCCAGGATCAGCAGGCTCTGCGCTTCCATCAATCCCTGCGCCAGGAAGTGGTCAAGCGGCACCGAGCGCACGATGGCGAGCCGATCGCGGTTCTGCTGCAAGCGCTCCTGCGCTGCCGCTTCCAGGCCCCGGCGGATCTGCGGGAACCGCTCCATCATCTGCTGGAAGTCTTCGCCGTTGATGCGAACCACTTCGACGTGATCGAGCGCGGTGCACGTGGCGGTGCGCACCCCGCCGCCCAGAAGGCCGATCTCGCCGAAGTAATTTCCTCGGGAAAGGTAGGCCAGCACCAGCTCGCCGCCGGGATAAGTTTCAGAGACCTTCACAAAGCCGATGCGGACCAGGTAGAAACTGTGTGCCGGATCGTCCTGTTTGCAGATCACCTGCCCGGGCGCATAGCGGACCAACTCGACTGTTTTGCGCAGATGGTCCAAGAAGTCGTCGGTGATTTCGGCGAAAATGGGGACGCCCCGCAGATGATTGCTGAGCGCGCGTTCACGGTAGGTGCTGTCGAGTCTTTCTTTGAACGTCTTGTTCCTTTGCAGAATGTCGAGCACGTTGCGATTCATCTCGTACATCGTGCAGTCGGTCAGGGCGCGCACCGTTGCCGAGCGCGGGTAAAAACTCATGCAGGTCATTTCGCCGAATAAGTCGCCCGGTCCCATCTCCGCTACCGGGTTCTCATAAGCCAGGTCCGCCGGGGCATCGATCGGGATGTGACGCCGGTTGGCCTCTTCTTCGCGCGGGTGTTCCTTGCGCCGCGCCAGGGTGCTCACCATCTTGCTCAGGAATCCTCGCGCGGTGTCCTGGGTTTTCACGTGGGCGATGGGACTCCGAATCGAAACCTGGGACTTTCCTTCCAGAATGTAGAAGGCGGTCGAACCGTATTCGCCTTCCTTACAGATGATCTCGCCGCGCCTGAGCTGCCGGCGTACAATGGCGCCTTTGTTCAACTCGAGGAAGGTACCCGAAACGCCCTTGAAGACGGGCAACTGCAGCAACTCGTCCGGCTCGGCGATTTTCGCGCTGTGGTCGGGGCCCACATCTATGGGCAGTGTCTTCTTGTTGGTCAGCGCTCCGGTCGGGCAAGACACCATGCACTCCCCGCAGGAAACGCACGAGGAGTCGCCCATCGGCAAGTTGTGATCGAAGGCAATGCCTGCCTGGGCGCCTTTGCCCATGCGCCCCAGGACGAAATTCCCGCGGACTTCATTGCAGCCGCGGATGCAGCGGTCGCAGAGAATGCAAGCATCGAAGTTCACCGCAATGGCGAGCGAGGAGTCGTCGTTCCCGTGGGCGACGGTGCGCCGCGCAAAACGGGGCTGCGTGATGCTCGCCTGCTTCGCTAGCGCCTCGAGTTCGCAGTCGCGCGAGTGCTGCTGACGCAAGCAGGGAGTCGGATGGTCGGACATCAGCAATTCCAGAAGAGTTCGGCGCGCTTGAATTACTTTGTCGGAGTTCGTAGTGACCACCAGGCCGGGTTCAACCGGGCGCACGCACGAAGCGGCGTAGATAGGCCTTCCCACGTCCACCACGCACACCCGACAGACTCCCACCGGCGTTTCATTTTGCTGGTGGCACAGCGTCGGGATGGAGATTCCATTCATCCGTGCTGCGTCAAACACGGTCGTGCTCGCGGGGACGCTGATCCTCTTGCCGTCAATCGTGAGCTCCACTAGGGCGTTGGGACTCATGCTATGCTCCCTACGCTCGCAAAGCAGACTCCAGACGGACACTCCCGGCGCGTGATGTGCGCCTCGACCTCTTCCCGGAAGTGCTTCAGCACCGAAGCGATCGGCGCCGGCACTACCTGCCCCAGCCCGCAGATCGATGTCGCTCGCAGCGCGTGGGTCAGCTCCTCAATCAATTGATAGTCCGCCGGAGAGCTTTTGCCCTGCGTCCAGCCGGTGAGGATATCCACCAGCTTTTGCGAGCCCACGCGACAGGGCACGCACTTGCCGCACGATTCATTGCGGAAGAATCGCACTGCATTGAGCGCCATGTCGAGCATGCACGTGCCCTCGGCGCAGACCACCAGCGCGCCCGAGCCAAGCATCGAGCCCGCCGCAGCCATGGACTTGAAGTCCAGCCCCACCTCCACCATGGAGGCCGGCAGGTATCCCCCCGAAGGACCCGAAGGCGCGAACGCCTTGAGCCGCTTGCCATCCGGTAAGCCGCCGGCGTGTCGAAAGATCACCTCGGACGTGGGAGTTCCCATGGGCACCTCGTACACGCCGGGGCGCTGCACGTCGCCGCTGATGCCGATGAACTTCAGGCCAGCGGCTCCGCCCAATCCCTGGGCTTTGAACCTCTCCAGTCCCCAAACCAAAATCTGCGGCACGTTGGCAAAAGTTTCGACGTTATTAAGAACCGTAGGCTTATTCCAAAGGCCTTGCTGAGCGGGGAAGGGTGGTTTATTTCGCGGTTCGGCGCGTTTGCCTTCGATGGCTTCCAGCAGCGCGGTCTCTTCGCCGCAGATGTAGCCGCCTGGGCTGACGAAGATTTCGAGCTCAAAGCTTAGGTCGGTGCCCAGGATGCTTGGCCCAAGGAGTCCTTCGCGTCGGCACTGGCGAATCTCATCCGCGAGGATCTCTTCCTGCTCTTCGTACTCGTGGCGGATATAGAGGATGCCTTTGCGCGCGCCTGTCACCAGGCCTGCGATAATCATCCCTTCGATCACCAGGTAGGGAAGGTGGGTCATGATGAAGCGGTCTTTGATCGTGCCCGGTTCGCTCTCATCGGCGTTGCACACGGCGTACTTCTCTGGACCCGGCGCCTTGCGCGTCGCGCTCCACTTCATCTCCGCTAAAGCACCGGCGCCGCCCAAACCGCGCAGGTCGCTCGCCTTAAGCTTCTCCAGAACACCATCCCAGTCGCGCGATTTCACCAATTCCCTGACCGCGCCGTATTTCTGGCCGCTCGGATAGGGATCTGAAGCGCATTCCACATGTTTTTGTTCGCGCGGCGGATGCGGCAGATCTTCGCCCGAGAGCGCGCTGCGGACCAGTTCCTCCGCCTGCCTCTCGGTGACGCGGCTGTAGATACGGTCGTTGACGGATATGGCAGGCGCGCCGTCGCACCGCCCCAGACAGGAGACATCGCGGATCGTGACGTCTTTGTCGCTCATGCCCCGGAAGCGCTGCTCCAGACTGGCTTTGAGCTCGCACGCTCCGCGCAGATGGCAGGACATGTCCGCGCACACGCGCGCGTCCGCTCTGGCCGGCGGGGTCAGATAAAAGTGCGGGTAAAAACTGGCCACACCGTGGACACGGTAGAGAGGAGTTTGGGTCCTCTTTGCCAGCGCCTCAAGTTGTTCGGCCGGGAGATACCCGTACTGGCGCTGGATAGCTTTGAGCTCCTCAAAAATCAAACGCGGCCCTCCTCCACTCGGCCTCTCGGAGAGCTGGTGGGTTGGCCTGGCTGCTAAGTTCGAGCAGACTCATATAGCAAACCCTGGCCGCTCTGTCCAGAATAAGCGCTGCTATTCTGTGCCAGGTGGCCAAGAAGGTCGCGTCGATTTGATTGACATCTGATGACCCTAGCAGTATAAGCAACGCGGCTTGTGGAGTCTTCCCGCCGGTGAACACACTACAAAGGGGCTGCGTCGATTTGCGCCGGCATCCGGCCGGCCGGCAGAGCGCTGTAGCCCTCCGCGCCAGGGTACTGCGGCACAACGTGGCGACCTTCCCGAGATGAAAAATGAAAATACAACCTGAGGAAAAGCCTCTCCGATTACTTCTTGCCGCACTTCTCTTGGCCGTGTTCCCGCTGGCAAATTGGTTGGCGGGAGAAACCCGCTCGCAAAATCCTGCCGGGCGAACTGCCGCCGCTGGCGTTCCCGGCCAATACAACGGGCCGGGCTCCTGCAGTTCGACAAGTTGCCACGGCAGCCTGACCCCGGTCGATGGCAGCCGCATCCTCCAGAACGAATTCAGTACTTGGGTGGCGAAGGATAAGCACTCCAAGGCCTACCGAGTCCTCACAGAGGATCTGGGCGTGCAGATGGCGCGCATCCTGCATTTGGAAAAGGGCGCGGAGAATTCACCCAAATGCCTGGCATGCCATGCGCTGTACGTCGCCGATGAAAAGAAGCGCGCGAGGACTTTTGGCCAAAGCGAACAAGAAGGTGTGAGCTGCGAGAGCTGCCACGGCCCCGCTGCGGGATGGCTGGGCGAACACACGGCCCGCGACTGGCCGCACGACAGGTCGGTCGCCGCGGGGATGTATGACACGCGCGATCTAATCAAGCGCGCCGAGAAATGCCTCTCCTGCCATGTCGGTAGCCAGGAAAAATTTGTGGACCACGAAATGATTGCGGCCGGCCACCCTGATCTCCTTTTTGAGCTCGATACTTTCTCCACGGTCATGCCGCGGCATTGGAAAGAACCCCGGGAGAAAGCCCCCGGAGTTCCCGAGCGGAAGGATCCGTTGTACGGCGTGCGCGATTTGGCAGTCGGGCAAGCCGTGCAGCTCCAGTCGGCCTTGCGGCGTCTTGCTGACCGCGCGCGCGACAAAGGAAAGCTGTGGCCCGAATATTCCGAGCTGCAGTGTTCTGCTTGCCACCACAGCCTCACCAACCCGGAGAATAGCTGGCGGCAGAAACGCGGGTATCCAGGTCGGCGTCCCGGCGACCCGCCGTGGAATGCTGCTCGCTACGCGGTGTTCCGCATACTGGTTCGCGAGGCGGATCCACAGGCCGAGGAACGCCTCACGACCGACCTCAAGAGGCTTTCGGAGTTAATGAGCAGGGTCAACTCTGACCGCGACGCGGTCGTTGCGGCGGCGGGGAATTGCGCTGGCCTGGCCGAAAATCTGGCGCCGCGGATGGTTACCTGGTCCTACGACCGGCCTCGGACCCTGCGGCTGTTGCAGCAGATTTCCGCAGACGCCGACTTCATCGCGTCCCAGGGCGAAGGCGCGGCGGCGCAGGCGACCATGGCTCTGCAATCCCTTTTCACTGCCTACAACAATGCCCCCGATAACAAGCCGGGGAACGCTCAAGAACTCCGCGAAGCTATCAGGGGTCTTTTTCCGCTGGTGGAAAATCCGTCCGCTTATGACGAGCGGCAGTTTGCCGTCCAGATGCGCAAAGTCAATTCTCTCCTTCGCTAGCCGCGGATTCCGGAAGCGGTTGCACATCTAACAGTGGGGAACAAGAGCGATTTCGACGACGCAAGGACCAGGGATCGCCTCTTGCCTTTTTCTCCCCTGGGGCGGGACGCCATGGTCCTTATGCTCACCTGGGCTGCTGGCAGCGTGGACGCAATAAGCTATCTGGCGCTCGATCACGTCTTCACTGCCAACATGACCGGAAACACTGTGTTGCTCGGCCTAGCCATCGGACAGGGGCACGGTTGGGCGGCCTTGCGGTCGATTGTGGCCCTGGCAGGTTTTGCCCTGGGGGCGGCCCTGGGAGCAAGGATCGTCGAGCGAGCCCCGAAAGGCGGAGACTGGCCTCCTGCCGTCACAAGAGCTATTTTTCTTGAAGGAGTCATCCTGGGCATTTTCGCCGTTACCTGGCGCCTTCCTGGAATCGCGCGAAGCGGAAGCGTGGTATATGCGCTGATTGCGCTCTCAGCGGTAGCAATGGGGATGCAGAGCGCTGCGATCCGCCATCTCAATGTCCCAGGGGTAGCGACGACTTATATCACTGGCACTCTAACGAGCTTCATGGCGGGATTCGTTGGCTGGCTCGGCTCAGTAGATCTCCTTTCCTCATCATCGAAATCAGCAAGCAACACCGCTGTTCCTGCATCGCCGGCTGCACAAAAGAAGCACCGCGCAAGACTTCAGGCTGCCGTGTTCTTTGTCTATGGCCTTGCGGCGGTAGCCAGCGGCATTATTCAGGTTCGATGCCCGTCGTTCGTTACCTTGTCGCCTCTCGTCGCTGTGGCGTTGGTGGTGGCCAATGCGTCTCTGCGTCACCGGTATGAGTAGCCTCGCCTTTCCGCTCGCCAAGGAGGCTTCTCATGGAGACTAAACGCCACGCTGCCCTGGGCTTCATCTTCGTTACGGTTCTGCTCGACATGCTGGCCTTCGGCATCATCGCCCCGGTGCTGCCGCGGCTCATCTCCGACTTCCTGCACGGCGACATGGCGCGCGCCTCGAAATACATGGGCTTGTTTGTCACTACCTGGGCGCTCATGCAGTTCTTCTTTTCTCCGATTCTCGGCATGCTTTCCGACCGTTACGGAAGGCGGCCAGTCATCCTGCTGTCGAACTTCGGCCTCGGCCTGGACTACATCGTGATGGCGCTCTCGCCCACCATTGGGTGGCTCTTCCTGGGCCGCGTTCTATCGGGCATCACCTCATCGAGTATCGCGACCGCGAACGCTTACATCAGCGACGTCACGCCGCCGGAAAAGCGCGCCCGTGCCTTTGGCATTTTTGGCGCGGCGTTCGGCATCGGGTTCATACTCGGGCCGGCCATCGGAGGCTGGCTTGGCGCCGTCAATCCGCGCCTGCCGTTCTGGGTGGCCGGGGCCTTCAGCCTGCTCAACGCTCTCTACGGGCTGCTGGTTCTGCCGGAGTCTCTTCCGGTGGACCGCCGCCAGGCGCAGCTCAATTGGAAGAACGCGAACCCAGTAGGCGCCCTGACACTGCTGCGCTCGCACCGGGAACTGTTCGGGCTCGCCGTGGTGAACTTTCTCGCCTACCTCGCGCATGAGGTTTACGCCACTGTCTTCGTGCTCTACACAACCTTCCGCTATTCCTGGGATGAAAAGACGATCGGTGTAGCGTTGGCGGTCGTGGGCATCGCGTCGGTGTTTGCCTCCGCCGTGCTGGTCGGCCCATTCGTGAAGCGGTTCGGCGAGCGGCGGTCGTTGTTCGCAGGTCTTCTTTTCGGCGGCGTCGGATTCGCCCTCTTTGGCTGGGCTCCCAAGGGATGGATTTTCATGGCGGCCATCCCGATCAACTGCCTGTGGTCGCTGGCGGGGCCGCCCTCGCAGTCGCTCATGACGCAGCGCGTCTCCCCTTCGGAGCAAGGCGAGCTGCAGGGCGCGCTCGGCTCGCTGCGCGGCATCGCCATGGTGATTGGACCGGGAATGTTTTCCGGAACGTTCGCCATCTTCATCGCACCCGGTAAATCTTTTCCCGGCGCGCCATGGTATCTCGCCGCGTTCCTCTTAGTTGCTTCCCTTGTGGTGGCGTGGGTGGTTGCGCCCAAGGCGCACATAACCACAAACGGCGAACTGGCCCAAGACGGCTCTGCCTCACCGGCATGAGTAGTTTCCGCAGGGGGCCGCGCTGGATTGAGCGCTCCTCAAAAAAAGAGGCAGGTGCAATACACCTGCCTCCGTGGCCGAGCGGATGGGGCTGAGGAGCACGAACGCGTCAGCCCCGTTATGTGTGTCCTAGAACCTGAATTCCGCTCCGAACTCCGCGCGGAACGACTTAGGTACAATCACCCCGGAAGGCGTGATGTAGTCGGTGGCCTTCTGAAACGTACCGCCCAGGTCCTGGATGTTCCCATCAAAGTTGTTTCCGAAATTGGCATGGTTGGTCAGGTCGAAGAACTGGCTGATCAACCTGAGTCTTATTCTTTCTCCCAGGTGGATGTTCTTGCTAACTCGCAGGTCCAACTGGAAGAAAGCCTGGCCGCGCAGAGCATCGAATCCAATTTCGTGGCATGTGCCCGCTTTGAGGCAAGCCTGCAGGGTCGTTGCGTCATCGGCGGCGTGTTTCGTCAGGTTGTTAGGGTCGCTGTTATCTACAATGATGTGCG
>Ga0209701_10003526_pt1 | contig 10237 bp, 11 predicted proteins | sample CZO8metaG_4_FD_188356 | JGI IMG/M metagenome (GOLD analysis project Ga0209701, IMG submission 188356) | Vadose zone soil microbial communities from the Eel River Critical Zone Observatory, Northern California, USA - CZOApr15con2H3.8 metaG... | ecosystem: Environmental > Terrestrial > Soil >...
TCCGGCTACCGCCCGCCGACCGTGAGGATGAGTTCTGGGCGCGCGCCGACGTCGAGGTCGCCTGACGTTCCCTCATCGTTTTGGCGAACGAGAAAAGCGTGGTCACCGTCCAGCCCACCTCGCAACATCGACCGCAAGGTGCCACTGGCGCCGTGGAAGAAGAAGGTGTAGAGTCCGCTCGGGCTGGACGTCCCACGTAGCAGTCGGCGGTACCCGGCTCGCCTCGGTAAGACAGATTGCCGCGCACGCGACAGGGTTCCTTGGCGCCGCCTTCACGGGCCGTCGGGAGCTGCAGTCACCGAAGGCGTGGTTAGCGTCCAGCCCACCCCCGAAGGACACCGGTGCTGGCACCACGTTCGCCCATCCAGCATTGGTCAGCCCACTCCTTGCCAGCCTGGGCGTCCGGGTGTAGCGTAATTTTTGTCTGGTTCGAACACCGGCTCACTTTCGAGTCCTCTTCGTTCCGGCAGCGTCTCCAGTAGCTCTTCCGCGCTCAGGAGCGTTCAAACTAATGCGGAGACGTATAAGGAGAACGCCATCATGGCGCAGAAACTGTTCGTAGGCGGTATCGCCTTCAGCACAACCAGTGAAGGGCTTCGCGCGTTCTTCGCGCAGGCCGGGACGGTCGTATCGGCCAACGTCATCACCGACCAATTCAGTGGACGGTCGCGGGGCTTCGGCTTCGTCGAAATGGCCACGGCCGAAGAAGCCAGTCAAGCCGCGGCTCAATTGAATGGGCGCGACCTAGACGGGCGCCAGCTGAAGGTCGAACTGGCAAAGCCGAAGACCAACAGTGCCCGCAGTGGCGAGTACGGTGGTGGCCGGCGTGGCGGCTGGCGCTAAACGCGCGGGCCGTTAAAGTCAGGCGGGGGCGGCAGAATGCCGCCCCCGTTTTGCGTTCCATTGCGCCGGTTACCCGCGAACGGGTCGCGCCTCGCCCCCGAGATACATTCTCCTGACCTCGGGGTTCTGGAGCAGCTCCCGGCCGGTGCCCTCGAACCGGTTCCGCCCGAGCTCCAGGACGTACCCCCGATCGGAGATCTCCAGCGCGCGCGCCGCGTTCTGCTCCACGAGCATCACCGTGAGACCGTCCCGCGCCAGCGCGACGATCGTCTCGAACACGTCGTCGACGAGGCGCGGGCTCAGCCCGAGCGACGGCTCGTCCAGCATCATCATCTTCGGCTGCATCATGAGGGCACGTCCCATCGCGAGCATCTGCTGCTCGCCGCCGCTCATCGTCCCGGCCAGCTGACGACGGCGCTCGCGGAGTCGGGGGAACAGGGCGAAGACGTACTCCATGGACGCGTTGATCTTTGCCCTGTCCCGCTGGAGGTAGGCGCCCATCTGGAGGTTCTCGCGCACAGTCATCTGGCTGAAGACGACGCGTCCCTGGGGCACATACCCGAGCCCGACCGCGAGGATGCGGTCCGGGCGCTGGCCGACCAGGCTGTGCCCGTTGAACACGATCTCACCGCCGAGGTGGGTGATGAACCCCATGATGACTTTGAAGGTGGTCGACTTGCCAGCCCCGTTCGGGCCGATCACCGCGACCACCTCGCCCGCGTTCACGTGGAGCGAGACGTCGTGGAGGATCTGGAGGGACCCGTAGCCGGCCTCGACGTGGCGGAGGTTGAGGAGCGCGCGCGCACTCGAAACGGCGCCCGCGGCCATCCTAGCGCCGGCGGCCGAAGTAGGCCTCGAGAACGCGCTCGTCACGCTGGATCTCGGCGGGCGGTCCCTCGGCGATCTTGACGCCCCCGTCCATGACGAAGATCCGCTCGCAGTGGTTCATGATCACGTTCATGTCGTGCTCGACGATCACGATCGTCTTGCCCTGCCCCTGCAGCCGGTGGATGTGATCGAGCAGGTGCTGGAGCAGGGTTCGGTTCACGCCGGCCGCCGGCTCGTCGAGCAGGATCAGGTCGGGGTCGGTCATGAGCGCCCGCGCGAACTCCAGGAGCTTCTGCTGCCCGTAGGAAAGGCGCCCGCCGTACTCGGCGCGCAGATGCGTGAGGTTGACGAACGCGATGAGCTCCTCGGCCCGCGCGCGCGCGACCCGGTCGGGCACGTCGAGCCCGGTTACCGAGAGCATATTCTCGAGGACCGTCATCTCCCGGAAGATGCGCGTGACCTGGAACGTCCGCGTGACGCCCCTGCGGAAGATCTGGTAGGGCTTGAGGCCGGCGAGGTTCTCTCCCCGGTAGAGCACCTCGCCGCCGTCGGGCGCCGCGAGCCCGGTGAGCAGGTTGAAGGTCGTCGTCTTGCCCGACCCGTTGGGGCCGATGAGGCCGGAGATCTTGCCCCGGGGGACGGCGAAGCTGCATCCGTCCACGGCCCGGACCCCGCCGAAGGCCTTTCTGAGATCACGCGCCTCCAGGGCGATCCCGTCCGGGTGCGCGCCCATCAGTGGACCATCCCCTTGCGGACCCAGCCCCGGTCGATGGCGAACCCCATGAGGCCGCGCGGCATGAACCGCGCGACCAGGACGATGAAGAGGCCATACGCGATCAGGTGCGCCGTGGGGAAATTGACCCAGGTCAGCTCCTGGGCCGTATAGAGCAGGATCGCGCCCACGATGGGGCCGATGACCGTGCCCTTGCCGCCGAGCATCGACATGAGCGCCATGGCGATGGTGATCTGGACGAAGAACACCGACGGCGGGTCGATGTAGAGAACCTTGTAGGCCTGAATGCCGCCGGCCACGGCGGGGAACACGGCCGAGAGGGTGAAGGCGGTCAGCTTGTAGAGCGTGGCGTTGATCCCGAGCGCCTCGGCCGCCACCTCGTCCTCGCGGATGGCGTTGAGGCGGACCCCGAACCGGGAGTGCCCGACCCCGTAGGCGACCACGACCGTCAGCAGCATCAACACCAGCATCGCGTAGTAGGTCTCGAGGGAAGTCTCGGCGCTGGGCAAGCTGATACCCAGCCCGCCATGGGTCAGGCCGTCCCACACGGTGGCGACGACGCGCGTCCCCTCCGCCGCCCCGAGCATGGCGATGGCGAAGTAAGGACCCTTGAGGCGCAACACCGGATAGCCGATCGCCACCCCGACGACCGCGGCCAGCACGGCGCCGACGCCGAGCGTGGGAAGCCAGTGCCACCGGTAATCGGCCACCAGGATGGCGCAGGCGTAGGCGCCGATCCCGTAGAACGCCACGTGGCCGAACGACGTGTAGCCGGTGAAGCCGCTGATGATGTTCCAGCTCAGAGCGAGGACGACGTACATCATCGTAAAGAGCACGAATGAGCGGAGGTAGACGGTCAGGGCGTGAGGAAGGATCGCGAGCGCGACCGCGCACGCGCCCAGGAGGGCCAGGTTCCGGAGGTGCTCGACCCGCGTCACTGGTACCGGCTCAGCCTTCCTTCACGCCCATGAGCCCGCCGGGCCGGATCAGGAGCACGGAGATCATCAAGCCGTAGGCGGCCAGCTCGACCATGGCCGTGCCGTTGGGGACCATGAGCGAGACCAGGTTCTCGAGGACCGCCAGCATGAGTCCACCGATCAGCGCGCCCACGTAGTGGCCGCGCCCGCCGAGGACGATGATGGCGAACGCCTGCAGGGTGTAGACGACGCCGGTCTCGGGGTTGAACCCGAACTGGATGGACACGAGCGCCCCGCCCGCCACGGCAAGCGCCGCGGCGAGGCCGGTCGTGATCAGGTAGATCCGCCGCACGTCGATCCCGCACACCATGGCCACCTCGGCGTTCAGCGCGGTGGCGCGGACGGCCTTGCCCAGGCGGGAGAGCTTCAAGAACAGGTAGACGGCGGTGGAGATCGCCACCGCCAGCACGAAGCTGATCACCCTGTTCTGACCGACCGCGATGGCGCTCGTGAGCTGGACCGTTCCGGGGGCGTACGGGATCGTCCGGAAGTCCGTCGTGAAGATCAGCTCGGCGGTGTAGATCAGCGTGAGGCCGAGGCCGAAGGTGATCAGGAGCCCCGTCAGCTCGGGCGCTCCGACGGCGGCGTCCAGCAACAGCTTCTGCACCGCCACGCCGAACACGAAGGCGATGGGCAGCGTCAAGACGATGGAGAGCAGCGGATCGACGCCCAGGTAGAAGAAGGCGACCCACGTGAGGTAGGCGCCCATCATCACCATCTCGCCGTGGGCGGCGTTGATGATGCGCATCACGCCGAAGATCAGCGTGAGGCCGAGCGCGAACATCGCGTAGACGCCGCCCTGCATGATGCCGCCGACGACGACGGTCGCCAGGTTTCCGAGCCATCGCTCGTCGAGGCGCACGGTGCCCGCCCAGGCGCCCACGAGGAAGGGCATCGCGTACGCGCAGACCAGGAATGCCGCGAGCAGGTAGAGGCTGCGGACGTCGCTCCGTTCCACGTCCTCAGCCGGGGCTTACCGCTTGCTCCACTCCGGCGTCGGCAGCTCGGCCTTCGTCTCCGCCCACTTCTCGGGCCACACGACGCGGCGCTGCCCCCGGAGAACCTGGAAGGTCAGCCCCTCGTGGGAGTTCATGCCTCTGGCGTCGACTTTGTAGCGGCCGTAGATCGTCTGCACCTCCATCGTGGCCAGGGCGTCGCGGAGCTTCTCGTTGTCGAAGCTGCCGACCTTCTTGAGGGCGGCCTCGGTCACCTGGAGCGCGCCGTAGGCGCCCCCGGCATGGTAGTTCGGCTTCTCGCCGAAGCGCTTCTCGTACCGCTCGATGTACTCCTGCATGCCCGGATGCCCGAGCACCTTGGGGAGCGGCTCCCACTGGCTGAAGCCCAGGACGTACTCGGCGGTGGCGCCGAGCTGCTCGGGAAAGTTCGGCAGGCTCGGCCCGATCGTGCTGGAGTACAGCTTGAAGTTCAGGTTCAGCTCGCGCATCTGCCGGAGCTGGGCGGCGGAGTCGGCGAAGTAGCTGTTGGAGAAGACCGCCTCGGCGTCCGCGGCCTTGATCTTCTGGAGCAGCGCGGTGAAGTCGGTCTGCTTCGTCGGATAGTTCTCCTCGAGGACGACGTCGATGCCGAGCTTCTTGCACCAGTCCTTGGCGCCCTTGCCCGCCTGGCGGGGGAAGAGGCTGTCCTGGCCGATGATGGCCGCCTTCTTCACGCCGATCTGCCTGGCGAGGTGGACGGCGCCCTTCTGATAGTCCTCGGCGACGGCCACGATGTTGAAGATGTAACGCCGCCCCTTCTCCCAGATCGGGGTCGACGCCGCGCCGTAGGCGACGAAGGGCATCTTGTAGCGCTCGTTCACGTTGGCGACCGCCTCGGTGATGCCGCTCGAGTACGGCGCCAACAGCAGGTCCACCTTGTCCTCGGTGATCAGCTTCTCGTAGAGCTTGATGCTCGTCTGGATGTCGGACTTGTCGTCGAGCAGGCGCAAGACGATCGTATGGCCGAGGAGCCCGCCGCGGGCGTTGACCTCGTCGACCCACAGCTTGATCGAGTAGACCTGACGGCCGGCCGGCTCGGCGTATTGCCCGGTCTGGGAGATCGCGCCGCCGACCAGCACCTCGTTGTTCGGACGATGGCCGGCCCAGCCCGTGCCGACGCCGAGCCCGAGGAGGGCCGCGAGAGCTCCAGCGAAAGCCAGAATTGCCGCTGTCTTCATCCCTAGTCTCCCATGGGGTCGAGGTCACCCTTTGGTTCGAGTCGGAGCCGGAACTACTTGAGCCGCGGGTCGAGCGAGAGCCAGAGGTTGTCCTGGATGAAGGCCTCTACGATGATGGAGGTCGCGATGCCGAGGGTGGTGGTCACGATGATCGGCGCTAGGCAGTTGGGCAGGACGTGGCGCACGAGGCGGAGGGGTCCGGCAGCAGGACGGCCAGGGCCAGCAGCGCGATCGAACCGAGCAGAAGGGCGAGCGAGGGACGCGTTGAGCGCATAACCGTCTCTCCTTTGGCCCCGATGCGGCCGACCTACTTTACAAGACATTCCACTTGTCAACAACGGGGCTGTCGGACCTCCGCGCGACGCGCTGAGGATCGCGGCCGAGCGAGATGAGGAGCTGAGAGCCTTGGCGGAGCTGGGGTTACTGCGTCGCGCTGGCGGTGGCCGCGGCGTGCGTTACGTCCCGCGGACGCCCGTCGTCAGGTCGTCGAATGGCAGGAATTGGACGGCGGCCAGTGAAGCAGGACGTGGGCATACCGACTCGGATCCATGTCGGCTCCGGCTCGCCGGAAGTACGCTTGCCAGAACCGGCCGATGTTCTCCGCGAGCTCGGCCGACGCCGCGGACGCCCCCGAGACGTAGATGCACACGCCCGCGAGCTTGGGGATGAGGCCTTTCGCGTCCAGCTCGGAAAGCGTCTTTTCGGTCGTGGCGGGGCTCCAGGCGACCTTTTCGAAGTTGTACGGCGGACTGTCCTCGATCATATCGGACATCAGGACGAGCACTTTCCGTCGCGTCTCGTCGTAGAACAGCTTCTGGGCGAGGAGGAGCGAGCTGAAGATGTCGGTGTATTGGCTCGCGAAGCGTTTCGCGAACACGTTGGCGACTTCGGTCCTCGTCTTGTCCTTGAGGAGGAGGATATGCGCATCAAGTTCCTTGGCGCTGCGATTGAACTTCAAGACGTTGTCGAGAAACCCGTTGAAGTGGGGCCTGGCCGGCAGGGTGGCCTCGACGAGAGGACGAAAGTCGGTCAGGGTCTTGTCGTGGATCGGGGCGATCAGGAGCCGGTCTCCGGCTGAGAGCGAAGGGAGGATCTCGGCCTCGATCTCCCGCCGAAACGACGCCCGGTCATCGCCGGAGACGCTGCCGGAGAAGTCGATGAAGATGACGACCGCGGTTCCGCTCTGGCCCGCGGCCGGCGCGGAGCGCCCGCAGCCGGTCATCAGGACGAGCGCCTGCGTCGTCAGGACGAGAACCCAGGCCGTCAGGCTGCGTCGGAGGAGGGACTCAACGACCATCCGATGCCCCGTTCTCGCTGTTCATCGAGGCCTCCGGCCACCAGTCGAGTTTGGGGAACTCCGGATTCTTTCTGAAGGTGTGTGGCGGCAACAGTCGGCGGAAGCGGATGTTGGTCTGCCGGTACATGGCGACCCGCTGGCTGGTCAGCGCCCTGATCTGTTCGATATGGCTCTTGGCTGCCTGGATCTCTCCGTTGATCCTGGTGCCGATCCGGAAGAGCCTCTTGCGAACGGCTCTCCGCTTCCGGTCCAGCGACGTGAGCGACTTGTGGAACAGATCCAGCTTCTCGTCTGGATCGTGGGCGAAGTATGAGGCGGCCAGGGCGCCGAAGAAGACGAGGGTGTTGAGCGCGAACAGGGCCCAGGCCAGCCTTCCCTGGTCGGAACCCATCGAGGCTCCGGGGGAGAACTGGGAGGAAATGTAGGTGTTCCGCAGCAGGCTCACCGCATACAGGGCCCCGCCAACGGTGATAGGGGTCAAGAGCCCGATCAGGATGTTGCCGGCCATGCGCGGAAGCGCGTGCCGCATGTGGATGCCGATGAACACACCGATGAGCGGGATGATGAGCGCGAGGGTGGACGCCATCACGTACGTCAGGAACTCGGGCTCCCCGAACAGGCGAAACACGACGGTGTTGAGGGGGAACTCGCCGAAACCGAGGAAGACGATCAGCCCCCAGTGCAGCGCAGACGGGAAGGGGATCGTCACGTCCCGCCCCAGCTCCTTGGACCGGGCCTTGTAGCGGTCGGCGATCGGCTGGATCCGGCGTTCGAGGTCCTCCAGGCGTCCCGCAAGCGTGTGGAACGCCGGCTGGCTCTTGGCGATCCGGATCGAGGCGCGCTTGAAGATCCGATGAACCTCTTGTTCCCCGTGAGCGATCAACGCCTGCTCGAAGGGCGCCGGCATGTACGAGCCCATCTCGGGAATATTTCGTTCGCCGTCCTTTTGGCCCTCGGCCAGGATGCGCTCCTCCGTGAACGGGGTCGCTCGCGCCTTGATCCCGATGCGAGGCAATTCCATGATTGCTAGGCCTCGTGCTTCTTGAGGACCGAAGTCAGCTCGTCGATGAGGAACTTCATGTTGTCCAGGACGGTGTCCTCGGTGGAGTAGAGGTCGGTCATCCGCTTCATGACCGCCTGGTAGTCGACTTTCAGCTGGGCGAGCGTCATGTGCAGCCCGTCGACGCTGGTCCGGAGCTGCTCGCGTTCCTGCCGCAGAGAAAACCAGCGCTTCTGGAGCGTCTCGAGCTGGTCGCGCATCTCACTGGACTGCTGGACCAGCTCACGGTACTCGGTAATGGCCTCAATGATTCGTTTGACTTCAGTGTCGTTGAGCACCCCTCGACTCCTTTCTCAGTTTGAGGTCGCCGTTCTGGTGCTGGCGTCGTCCTGCGGATGAATCCGTGGCGTGCGCGCGGAATGCGGTGTCAAAGAGGCTTTCCCTGAGACCCTGCTCGATCCTCGGCGCCGGTTCCGTTCCCGATCGGCTCCCGGTAACACGATTCGGCACTTACCTCCCGTTGGATCCTTGCCAGTGCAATCTGAGATTGTTGCCACTAGGACCGGCGTTCGTGTGTGTTCAAGGGACGTGCCACAGCTAACCCCGCGAATATCCGAGTCTTCGCGTCCCACGAGAGGGCGATCTGGCACGTCAACTTGGAGTTTCGACATGTCGGGTTGTCTAGGCGTCAGCAGGTGAGCGCGAAGATCAAAGTGCGCGGAGGGACTTTCGGCGACCGGCGTAGAATCCTTCGGCGTATGACTGACGCGCAGGTATCGCCCGCCCGCAGGTGGGCCATCACGCTTTCCGTGATGATGGTCACGGTCATGCAGGTCCTGGACACCAGCGTGACCAACGTCGCCCTCCCTCATATGCAGGGCTCGCTGTCGGCCGGTATTGAGGAGATGTCCTGGGTCGTCACCTCCTATCTTGCCGCCAACGCGGTCGCCATCCCCGCGACCGGCTGGCTCTCGGCGCGCTTCGGGCGCCGGCGGTTCTTCCTGATCTGCACGGTGCTGTTCACCGTCAGCTCGTTCCTTTCGGGGATCGCGCCGAGCCTGGAGTTCCTCGTGGCCATGCGGGTGCTCCAGGGGCTCGGGGGTGGGCCAGTCATCCCGATGGCGCAGGCGATCATGTGGGAAATTTTTCCGCTGCGACAGCGGGGCACCGCCATGGCCGTGTGGGGGATCGGAATCATGATGGCGCCGATCCTGGGACCGACCGTGGGCGGCTGGATCGCCGATAACTGGTCCTGGCGATGGATCTTCTACATCAACCTCCCCATTGGATTTCTCGGCTTCCTGATGGTCAGCGCGTTCCTGTTCGATTCCCCGTTCGTCAAGAAGCCGCGCAGGATCGACGCGGTGGGACTCGTCCTTATGGTGTTTGGGTTCGGCTTCCTGCAGCTCATGCTCGATCTCGGAGAGAAGGAGGACTGGTTCGACTCAGGCCTCATTGTGGTGCTGTTCGTCCTCGCCGTGTGTACACTCGCCGGCTTCCTCATCCGCGAACTGATGGCGACCGAGCCGATCCTCGACCTGAGCGTGTTCAACGACCGGAACTTCGCAGTCGGGACCGTCTGCATCGCTCTCGTCGGCCTCGGGCTCAACTCGAGCATGCTGCTGGTTGCGCTGTATACGCAAAAGATGCTGGCCTACGACGCGTGGAACTCGGGCCTCGTGCTGGCTCCCGGCGGGCTTGGCACGATGCTGGCGCTCATGGTCTCGGGACGTCTCGTGGCTCGCATGGATCAGCGACTCATGCTGGCTGGCGGGTGCCTGCTGGGCGCCTACGCGACGATGCTCATGACGCGGCTGACCCTCGGCATGGATTACTGGAGTCTCGCTTGGCCGCGCTTCCTTCAGGGGTTCTCCATGGGCTTCATCTTTGTGCCGCTCCAGACGCTCACGCTTGCCACCATCCGCCTGGAGCGTCTCGGCAACGCCACCGCCGCCTACAACGTGGTGCGCAACGTCGGCGGGAGCGTCGGCGTCGCGCTGGCCACGACCCTCCTCGTCCGGCGCAGCCAGGAACACCAGACCACACTGGTGGCCCATGTGAACGTCTGGAGCGGCGACACGGCGAGGCGGCTCAAGGAATGGACCGCCCACTTCATGAGCCAGGGAGCCGACGCGTTCACGGCCGGCCGCCAGGCGCTCGCGATGCTGTACCGCAGCACGACCGAGCAGGCGCAGGTCATGGCCTACGCCGACGACTTCTGGCTGATCTCTGTGGTCTTCCTTGCGATCCTGCCGCTGGTTCCGCTCATGCGCCGCGTGCACACCGAGCAGAACGAGCGCGCCCGCGAGAGCCCAGGGCGGGTCGAGGCCCTGCCGGCGCCCGACGATTGACGGGTGACGCGCCCGCCTAGCCCACCATCGCGTAC
>Ga0209701_10003532_pt1 | contig 10225 bp, 10 predicted proteins | sample CZO8metaG_4_FD_188356 | JGI IMG/M metagenome (GOLD analysis project Ga0209701, IMG submission 188356) | Vadose zone soil microbial communities from the Eel River Critical Zone Observatory, Northern California, USA - CZOApr15con2H3.8 metaG... | ecosystem: Environmental > Terrestrial > Soil >...
GCGCGAGCCGGACTGTGACCGTCGCGCCTGCCGCCGGACAGACGGGGACGGCGACGATCACCGTCACCGTCGCGGACGCCGAGGGCGGCACAGCGAGCAGTGCTTTCGTCCTGACCATCAACTCGCCGCCGACGATCTCCGCCATCAACGATCAGACGACGAACGAAGACACGCCGACCAACGCGATCTCTTTCACCGTCGGCGACGCGGAGACCCCTGCGGCGAACCTCACCGTCTCTGGGACTTCTTCAAACCAGACCTTAGTTCCGAACGGCAACATCACCTTCGGCGGCGCGGGCGCGAGCCGCACCGTCACCGTCAGCCCGGCGCCGAATCACCGTCAAAGCAAGTTACGTCAGACTTGGTCCGAGCACGTACACCGGGACAAATGTTCGAAAAACAGATCTGCAAGCGGACAAATCCAGCGCGTTGCCCAACGGAGTCAGAATCCGTCGTCTAAGGGGCCATTTTCTTTGAACTCCTCAACTACCATTCCGAACACCCGCTCGCACAACGATTTATCAGCCACGAGACCAGCATACAAGCGGACAATCGACAGATCGGCCTTTGCCAGTCCCATCTCAATGTTATGGATCAGATCATCGAAGAGCGAGAACTAACCGTTCTGCTCAAGGTTCTTTTGTCGCGGGAATGCTTAGGAACGAGCGGCGGCGTTCACGGAAGGTAAGCAGAACATGCAGGACCAGCATTATTACGGAGGCCGCGATCACTACCATTAATCCGGTGCGCACATTGCCCGCCGCGCCACCCACGGCGCTCGACACATAGCCGACAGCCGGCGGAATCAGAAGAAGTCCCGCGAAACCAAGACCCATAACCAAACTCATCGCCGTTCCGGCAATCCTCGGCATCATCACCGATGCGAGACCAACCGACGTGGGGAAGATCGGCCCCATCCCAAAACCCGCTACAACTAACCCCGCACGAACCGTCCCCGCGGTACTCGCAGTGAAAGCAATGATCAGAGAGACAGTCGTTAACGCAGAGCCTGCAGTCATTAAAAGAAAACTATTTACTCTGACAATTCCGAGCAGGAAACTCGATACGAGGCGACCGCCGAGGAGCGCGATCGCAAACAGAGTGAGAGTGCTTAACGCATAACTTGCGACAGCGTACCCAAGCGGATCAGTTTCAAAGAACCGGCTCAACAAATCGGGTGAAGAATGCGCAAGCGTCTGTAGCTCAGCAGGACTCAATCCCTGGCTTGCAAGAATGCGCAGGTCGCGCTCCATAAAAGTCACGACCCACTTCCCGACCGATACTTCCGTGCCGACATACATTAAGAGCGAGATCGCCAGAAGCAAGAACGACGGATTGCGAAAAAGGGCCGGTGCTTCGGCTATCGGCGACGACTCCGGATGGGTCGGACTGGGGAAGTGCGAAGCAAGAATCAGCACGAGCAAGATCACGGTCGCTCCACCGAGCGACAAGAAAATCAAACCTGGTCCGCCGGCTTGTTGCAGTCGCTGGACAACCAGAGGCAACGAAGCGAGCCCGAGACCAAAGCATATGTCCAGCAAATTGAGCGCTGCATTGCGCCAACTTGATGCCGCATCAGCGACGAGGGCGTGGCCCGCGGCGACGATTGCGTTTGCGCCCAGACCAAGCGCCAATGAGCAGGCAAAAATAAGCAGCAGCGCCGACGATGCATGCACCCTGGTTACCGTAATGAAAAAACCGGCCATCGAGGCGACAACCATGGCGGTGCCAAACAGGAGCCCAAACTTCTTTCCAATGCGGTCGATGATCGGACCGCTGACAGCGTATGCCAGGACAGCGCCCACTGCATTAATCAACAGGAAGGTGGCGACCGCGCTATCATTCGGCAAATACTGGTTGCGCTCGAGAGTGGGCAGCACTGAGCCTGGCAGCGCGGCGAGTAATCCATAAACAAAAATACCCAGAAAGGAGATGATCATCAGTAGCAGGTTATGCCCCGTAAATGATCTGGCTTGTTGTGCGCTCAAGCGGGTTTCCTCACTTTACTGAAGCATTCGACGCGGCACGATCCACGGAATCACACGAATTAGCATTAAGCTCAGTCGTTTTGCGTGATTTCGTGGATCGTTTCAGCTTGCTCATCGGCCCTTCCACAAGCCTTGAGCTACCAGTGGGACATAGCTATCTAGACCTTCGGGCCTGAACTCGATTGTTCGCTCCTGCTCGGCACTCATATAAGCAGTCATCAGCAACTCAGTTACTTCAAGTCCATCGTAAAAACTCTCTTCCGGCTGCTTACCATCGAGAAAGCACTGAACAAAATAGCGATTCTGTGATTCGTAGCCGTACTCAGCGGCTTCATTGCCAAGGACCGGCATTAAGCCCTGCTCCGCATTCTGCTTTTCTAGCATGTCCTCACCTGCCTCGCCCTGCACCTGCCGGCTCATAAACAGTTTTAAGCCGCTGTCCAGCGAGTTCATGGAAAGCGAATACTCAGGCCCGAGCACTTCCAGACTCAATCGCAAACCCGCTCCCACGTAACTCCAGGACGTCGTCATTTCCACTATCAGCGGGTTCCGTTCTTCGTCCAGATAATTGATTGTGGCCCTGGCAAAGTCCTCCGACGGTTTGTTTTGGTAATCAACCTCGGCGCCCATGCGTTTCTGCAGAGATTTCGCATACTCGGGTTGCGACCATTTCAGACTGGCAATTTGGGCCGATACTTTCACTGGGCGTATGCTTGCACGCGGAGCGCCCGGCCGGGTTAACATGAATCGCGCAACCTCTATACTGTGGCACATCATGTCATTGAGCACGCCGCCGCCCTGCAACTCTCCTTGCCAGAACCACGGCGAATGCGGGCCGCTGTGTTCTTCGGCGGCGCGCGCAAGATACGGACGCCCCGTGAGCGCAGCAGCTCTGCTCCAGATGATCTGCTTTCCGCGCGTGACACTCGGCGCAAACATCTGGTCTTCGAGATAGCCGTGTAATAAGCCGGAACGTTCTACCATCTCAACCATCCGACGCGCCTCGGCTACGTTGCGAGCCAGCGGCTTCTCACAAGCAACGCCAATCAGTTTGCCTTTTCCGGCCCGGACCGCGTCGCAGATGGTCTGCATATTTTGCAAGCGCGAATGGTTTGGCGCGCAAAGCCAAAGGCAGTCTATGTCTGGCGCCGCGATCATCTCTTCAATCGAATTGAATGCCCGGGCGTTGCCCACGCGAAGCCCTTGGGCGAAACTGGCTGTCGCTTCAGCGTGCTCGTGATTTGGGCTGTACACACCGAGCACATCAGCATCGCGCACGCCCGCCCACGATTGAATGTGAAAGCGAGTCACGAATCCGCTGCCGATGAATCCAACTCCGAGCCTCCGAGTTGCCATCGATAAGATCTCTCCTTTTGTTTATCTGTAGAAGCCCCAGCATCCGATTGCCTTTAAGCTTGTCGTTGACTCGCAGAAGTCTCGTCGCACGAAACGACAAGCTGAAACACACCGGACACCGAAGCCCCCACAACTAATTTGTATTACTGACGAAAGCCACTCTTTTACTGTCTGGCGACCAGGAAGGCACGTTGATTGTTCCCTGCCCGCCATACACATAAGCGACAACCCTGGCCTGACCGCCTGGGATGGGCATGAGCCGAAGATAAACCTGCTTGTAAAAGGGGTGATCGCCCGGAGCTACATCTTTGGAGAAGGATAAGAAGCAAATCCATTGACCATTGGGAGAGACGTGCGGGAACCAGTTATTGTAAGCGTCATTTGTGATTTGCTGCTGGTTGGTTCCGTCAGGTTTCATGCGCCAGATTTGCATGGTGCCGGTGCGCGTCGAGTTAAAGTAGATGTATTTCCCGTCAGGGCTATACTCCGAGCCGTCGTCTAATCCGGGAGTGTTGGTGAGCCGTGTTTCATCGCCTCCAGTGATAGACATTTTGTAGATGTCGAATTCCCCATTTCTTTGCCCTGTATAGATCACGAACTTACCGTCCGGTGACCAACCGTGCAGATAGGAGGGACCACTCGCTGTGATTCTGCGGGGCTTGCCTCCTTCGATGGGAAGAACGTAGACATTAGACTTGTTGTCATCCTCCTTGCTGTGATTGCTGATGCCTATCATTTTGCCATCGAAAGACAATACATGATCGTTGTTGTTATCAACCGCAAAGCCGGTATCGATCGCAACCGGTGAGTTCCGGGCCAGGTCAAAACGATATAAGCGGCCGTTGCGGTTGTAGATTAACGCCTTGCCGTCTCTGGTCCAGTTGGGCGCCTGCAAAGAGTCGGGCACGCGGTAAACTACTTTTCTGTGTCCGCTCTGCACATCCAGAATCTCCAGATTGCTCCCTATATAATCTCGGTATGGGACAAACTCATCTTTCACAGGTCGGGTGATTCTGACGTCGCGGAAAGCGGCCCTCTCAACCACGCTGTTATTATGAGAGCAGACGAATATTCCGACATACACGTCGTCGCCCAGCGAGATGTCAGAGACCTGCTCGGTGACAAACGGCTCACCAAGGCGTGCGACCGCCATCACATATGTATTGCCTTTCCTCTCCAGTTGAACCACATCCGGGGCGGTAACATTTGATTTAATCTCCTCCGTTGCGGTTCCCCTGGTTCGTCTGAACTGAAGTGAAGTGAGGCCGTCACCGTGCACGACCGCACTGACTTGGGCAGAATCTGCCTCAAGGCCAGGCCGAATGATCCAGCCGATTTTCCGATGTGCTTCCACGCCTTTACCGATGAATGCTGCTCTCGCGGTGAGGATGAAATTTCCCTTCATGCGCTTCCAGAGGAAATGGAATTCATCGTGGTCCGTCCACATATTGGTGCCCGAGCCGGCGACGGTATATTCCTCTTTGTCGTCATCGTAGACGACAGAACCGGGTTGATTAACCTTGCCCACATCGCTTTGGCCATCGAACAGACCCAAAGGCTTCTGCCGGGGAGCGGAGTGTGTAGCCGTTGAGATAATCAATAAGGTAATAATGACCGCCGCCGGCAAAGACTGAAGGCTGCTGTTTTTCATGGGGATCAAAATTCGAGGCGTTTCAAATAATCGATGCTGAGCTTGATGCTCGAAAATGGGGAAGCCGGCGTTTCGTCCTGCTCGACAAAGTAGTGCTTGACACCCGCCTTCCGCGCTGCTGCAAGAATCTTCTTGAAATCAATCGTGCCCTGTCCCACTTCGGCGAAGAAGTGTCTGGGCGTGGCGTCCATGTCTTTGATGTGAATCAGCGGAAAGCGCCCCGGGTATGCGGAGAAATACTTAGTAGGATCTTGTCCGGCTTTGGTAATCCAGTACAAATCCAGCTCCATCTTCACCAACTTCGGATCTGTCCCGGCCAATATCATGTCGTATGGCAGTCTACCCTCCAGCGCTGCGAACTCGAAATCATGATTGTGATAGCCGAATAGAATCCCGACCTTTTTCAATCGCTCACCAGCGCGGTTTAAGAGCTCAACCAGCTTCCGGTAATCATCGAGTGACCTGCGTTCTTCGGCGGGCAGATAACCACAGACAAGATACTGGTGTCCGATTGCCCGGGCCGCTTCTATCTCCTCCTGCAAATTGCCGCGCAGCGCGGCAGTTGAGATGTGAGCGGAAGGCGAGGAAAGCTGATAGTGAGCGAGAATGGATTTGACCTCCTGCGGTGAGTGTTTGAAATAACCCGCGAACTCGACTTCACGAAAGCCCAAAGCCGCAACTTTCTCGAGTGTGCCGGCGAAATCCGTTTCTAACTCTCTTCTCACAGTGTAGAGTTGCAAGCCGATTGTCGAGATCCGTTTCCCTGCAGAGCTTAAGGCGTGAAGGCCAGGTCTGGCAGTACCCAGACTAACGACTGCACCGCAAAACGCTCGATGCAGAAATGAGCGACGATTCGTGCGAGATATGTGGTCAGGCGTAGAGGTCATGGAACACTCTCAACTCGCACGTACTCGTAGTCTCTTCAAATCAACAACCCCGGAGCACTTCTCAGCCAGTGTTCCGCAAACCCGCGGCGATACCGTTAATAGTCGCGGCCAGAGCATAATCCAGATTCACATCGTCTTCACCGTTTCGCTTACGGCGGAGCAATGCCACCTGAATCAGGCTTAGCGGATCGACGTAGGGGTTACGCAAACGGATGGAACGTGCCAATACGGGATTCTTCTCGAGCGGCTTGGTCTGCCCGGTCAGGCGCAACACCACACGTTTGGTTCTTTCGAACTCCTCAACAATCATGCCGAAAACCCGTTCGCGCAACGATTCATCAGACACGAGACCAGCATACAAGCGGGCAATCGACAGATCGCGCCTTGTTCGGTGATCTTGAGCTTGCCGCTAAATGCGCCCACTGGTTGTGAAACGATCGCGTGGTGGGTCGGGCCGCCTCCGCGTCCGACAGTGCCGCCGCGTCCGTGAAAGAGAGTTAGCTTTACTCCGCATTCCTGAGCGACCTGTTGCAAGGCACGATGAGCCTTGAAAATCTCCCAGGTGCTGGTCAGCATTCCGCCGTCCTTGTTTGAATCTGAATAGCCAAGCATCACTTCCTGTTGCCTGCCCCAAGACTCAAGCAACGGAGCATAATCCGCACTGGTCCAGAGAGCGCGACAAATGGCCGGGCTGTTGCGCAAGTCCTCGATCGATTCGAAAAGGGGCACAGGCATTAGACCCGGATCAGACCCGTCGTCCGCTCCAGCGACGCGCACGCCACTTAACTCGGCGATCCAAATCAGGGACAGTACGTCGGCCGCCGAACGCGTCCCGCTAATCACGTAACTTCGTATCGCTTGCAGGGAGTGGGTTCGTTTCAGCTCGCTTACCATGCGAAGTGAGTCGAGCGCCTTCCATGATGCTCACGCCGTTCAATCAGCAACGATCTCAGTTCCTCAACCGCGATGAAGAGTTCGTTGCCAACTTGTTCTTTCAGCACCTCTCCGAGCAGACGACCAAGCGAGCGGACATCACGACGCAACGGCGCTTCCTTCAGATCGCCGGCGTGGCTGACAAGCTCGGCCAGCCTCGCGGCCTGATCTTTAACTTTCCACAGTGGTTCCCCTCCCCCCATGCCTTCATTCCTCAGTTCCTGCGAATCAATATCACAGCTCGACAACTTGATAATACCGCGATCGGCGGCATGGCGCAGGTTTGAGGTGCTGGCTAATGCGAGCCGGTCGGGTGGCGGATCACGGTGAGCAGATTTCAGGGTTACGGTTAGCCAGATGGGTCTCTCGGATTAGTTATTATCAATGAGTCCACGGAAGGTGATGGTTGGATCTGCAACGAAGTGGTCAAGGTCTCAGGTCTTAAACCACTATGAAGGACGTCGCTCGTCTCTCAGAAGCTTCAATCCCTCGACCAGCGGTGGAAACTCAACCAGCGCATCCTTCTTTACTCCCCAGGTGGTGAACATATGGCCGAGCAGTTTTGGATCAGCATGCAATCGGGTGAACTCGATTAACCCCTTCGTCGCCTCAAGGTTCTTCCAACCAGCCGGCAAGACCCTGAAACCCTTATCGATGAACATCGGGATTGATGGATAATCGCCCCTCAGTTCGTAGTGCCATGGGCAGACAATGATATCTTTCGGGATCAGGTCGATAGCCGCAGCGGTTCCGTTAGTGGAGGCTTCCCACTCTCCAAAATCGTACTTCTTGCCGTCAATCAACCGATCGCCCCACATTAACATCTCGATGTGACGCTTACGCACGAGATGAGTGTAAATTTCGTTGACGGCTTTTGCAAAGAGTACGGCACTGTCTTTGCCCTTCGTCGATGGCGAGAGTTCCGAACCCAGCAAAAAGACTTCATCCATGCCGACGTGAAAGGCGTCGGCACGAAACGCGTCAATGATCTCGTCCATCAGCTGGAAGATGATTCGCCAGACCTCTGGGTTAAGCGGATCCCATTCGCGGCAATAGATACCCTCGTTATTGGGAAACGCTCCCGGCGTAAGGTCAAAGGCTGGGTAGATGCTGAGAAGAGGAAGAGTTTCAGCCTTCCAGGACTGATGACCGAGTGATTGAAACTCAGGAATCAGCCGGATGTTGAACTTCCTGCATAGCGCCGCGAATCTTCGTGCTCCATCGCGTGTAATCGGATCTGTTCCTCGCCTAAGTTCAGGGTGGGACTTGAACGCGAAGTTGTAGTCAACCTCGAGAATAATTACGTTAAGTCCCTGCTTCGCCAGGTTTTCAAGATCTTGCCCGAGTGCATCGAGTGCACTATCGCTGTTGTAGTTGAGGAGATGTAAGGCCCGCCAGGGTTTCGACCGCTTTGACCCGGCACTTGCACCGACAGGCGTCCATACGGCGCATACCAAGAGGAAGAGAACGACGCTGAAATAGGAGCTCAATTTCATGATTTAATCCCACACACGAGGGTGTGTGGATTGTTCAGATCCTTTCCCGCGAAGAAGCAGGCAAAGAGTAGTATGGTAATGATTATCGCAATCACGAGCAAACCAATGGTACGTAGGCACTGAAGGAGTTTTGAAGTTCATTAACCCGGGAGCGAATATAGGCGTCTTCAGACGCCTTGCCCGAAGGGTTACTAGACCAGCGCTTTAGCGCTGGGGCCAGTCGCAGAGTTATCGGGCTAGCGCGCTTCAGCGTGCTTTGAAAATCAGCGGTATCAACGCCACGGCTAAAGCCGTCAACTTTAAGCCCGTTGAAACGGGCTTTGAGATCAATCGCGCTCTACCCGGGCGTAAAACGCCCGGTCTAGTAACCCTTCGGGAAAGCCGCGTGAACGCGGCTAAAGGAAATGGCGACGCCTCGAATCTCTGTGACCTGTCGAGACTATTGGATGTGGACTCGCATCAATCCCGGTACGTAAGGAGAGCGTTGAGCGTGAATAGAACCTTCACCATGTCTGCCCTCAAGGCCCTTAGGGCGTTAGGCCTTGCAGTGCTCATCTCCAGCTGTTCAGCGCTTAACGCGAATAGCAGCAAGCCGAAGTTCAGAGTCATAGCGTTCTTTACCGCCAAACAGGATCAGGCGCATATCAGCTTTGTAAATGAAGCCAACCGATGGTTCCCTGAAATGGCGGCGAAATACAATTTCAGCTATGACACCACATCCGATTGGCAGAATCTGAATTCAGACTTTCTTGCCAAATATCAGGTGGTTATTTTTCTGGATACTCGGCCCGACGATCCTGCACAACGAGCTGTGTTTCAGGCGTACATGGACCATGGCGGAGCCTGGATGGGCTTTCACTTTGCCGGCTTTGCACTGACACCTTCAGCGTATCCGGCAAACTGGGACTGGTACCATAACACCTTTCTCGGGTCAGGCTCATACCGGAGTAACACCTGGAGACCTACGTCGGCGATTCTACGTGTCGAAGACCGCAGGCATCCGGTGACTCTCCGTCTGCCTGATACTTTCAAGTCTTCGCCAAACGAGTGGTACCGATGGGAGAAAGATCTGCGACAGAATCCTGACATAGACATTCTCCTCTCCATAGACTCAACCAGCTTTCCGCTGGGCACCGGGCCAAAACAGAACGAGATCTGGCACAGCGGGTACTATCCCGTGGTCTGGACGAACAAGAAGTACAAGATGCTCTATCTCAACATGGGCCACAACGACATTGACTATGAGCACAAGTACGACACTACCAACAAGACGTTGTCATATACGTTCAATAACCCAATTCAGGATCGACTGATAATCGACGGCTTGTTGTGGTTGGGCGCCAGAGATAAGAAGGAACCTTAAAGCAGCTAGGAGCGCTTACATTGACGAATGCGAAATTCCGAGTAGAATATCCGGCCAACACCCGGCGTTAAGATTGGTGGTGATATGATGCGCTATCGCGCCATAACCTTGAAGTTTTCAGTCCATTAGGTGGGGCTCCGTCTTCAATCAGAAGTTGGAGATTCCGGCGGCGCGCGTCTCGGCTGCAGGCTTCCTCTGTGTGCAGAGCTTTGGTCTGCCAATACAACGAGCCGAGGCCTGAATTTGGCCGATGATCTCGCGCCACTTCTCGGCGGGGATACGTGTTTGTACCAAGCGAGACGTAGCTTGCTTTGACGGCTGAAACGTCGGTAAGTACGGCTTGGTAACGCGGCTCGCACCCTTGAACTCATCCGGCTAATACGAATTTACGAGCAGACTTTTGTGCGGAAACAGCCTGACCGCAAAGCAAAGTAAGCATCAGAAGTTTTATGATTGTTCTTCCTCTAAAAAAAGGTTTCGATCATAATTAGTCTACCGACCCGGATTCTTCATCCTAACTGAATACAGCGAAGTCCGCGCGGCAATGAAGA
>Ga0209701_10003533_pt1 | contig 10224 bp, 8 predicted proteins | sample CZO8metaG_4_FD_188356 | JGI IMG/M metagenome (GOLD analysis project Ga0209701, IMG submission 188356) | Vadose zone soil microbial communities from the Eel River Critical Zone Observatory, Northern California, USA - CZOApr15con2H3.8 metaG... | ecosystem: Environmental > Terrestrial > Soil >...
CCATCTCTGCTTCTGCGGGCGTCTGTAGCCGGGTAGTCCATACCTGGGATAAATCCACCGGAGTCTCTGGTATCGCTGTCATCTCCAACGGGGTTATCGCTTCATGCTCATCTTCTCCTGTGGGGAAAAAACGATTACGTTCCATGATAGGATAACACCTCCACCACCGTTTTCAAGATAATCAACAGATCAAGTTTGAATGACCGGCGTTGGATATAGTAGAGATCATACTGCAACTTTATCCGCGCTTCTTGATCTGTACGAGTATATCGATACTTCACCTGTGCCCAGCCGGTCAAACCAGGTTTGACTTCCAGACGATTACGGTAAAATGGAATGGTTTTTACCAACTCAGAGACAAACTCCTCGCGTTCAGGTCGCGGCCCTATCAGACTCATCTCGCCGCGCAGAATATTGATCACCTGAGGCAACTCGTCCAGGTGAATAGCACGCATGAAGCGACCAACTCTTGTGACACGCTCATCATGTTCAGCAGCCCATACCGCATGGCCTGCGGCCTCCGCGTCAACATGCATGGAACGGAACTTGAGTATGCGAAATGTTTTGCCCAGGTATCCCAAACGCTCCTGGCTGTAAAAAATGGGGCCTGGTGAGTCCAGATATATCAATCGAGCCAGGATAGGTAAAATCAGCAGCATGATCGCTATGCCGCACAAGGCAAAAGTCAGATCGATCGCCCTGCGCACAAAGAGATAGAATGGTGAAATGACATGCTCTTCCAGTAAGAGCTCGTCCCGGTGTTCCACCGAAATGCGAACATAGTCTTCCTCATCCCTCACACCCACTGCTTCAATTTCAATCACTTGCACCTGCGAAAAGTACCCGGGTGTGTTCGGTACAACCGAATTGAATGCGTACAGGTTTGGTTGAGACATTACGGGGGGAGTATGCTCAAGATCATGCTGCATTTGCGGTTCCTCTTCTTTTTCTTCCCAAAAGGTAGCTTGTTCCAATATGTATCTATCCATTTCTATATAACGAAGCATTGATATATTGCTAACCTTGTTCTACTGTAGTACTCGCCGGAGAAGTAGCCACAAGCGTTGAGATAGCCTCTTCTTTTTTAAGCAACTTTGTGAGACGCGCATGTAGTGCTTGCGTGAGCAGGTCATAGTCAAAGCGGGCCTCCACCAGTGTACGGCCACGCTCACCTAAAGCACGGGCCAGTTCTGGATTATTCCGTAGAGAGAGGATGGCCGATACTAGCGCGGTTGCATTCTCTGGCTCTACATACATCGCCGCCCCGGCCTCTTGCTCGGTTAATTCACGGGCCTCCCCATCGACCGCGAGCAAGACCGGGCGAGCACAGGCCATCGCTTCATACATTTTTATAGGTAACATGCCAGTAAATAATGGTATCTTGCGCACATGAACAAGACAGGCGTCAGCCGCAGAGAGAAACACAGGTATGCGGTCGTGTGGTTGGGCATCAAGAAATGTCACATGCTTGAGATCCCGTCTGTGGGCCTGGGCTTGTAGGGACGCCTTTTCCGCTCCATCACCCACAAGCACAATGCGTATATCAGGATGATCTCGTAATTGCTCCGCGGCATCAAGTACAATAGTTAATCCATGTGATAGCCCGTGAGTGCCTGCATAAATGACGGTAAAGCGATCATCCCAACTTAGCTCTTGACGGGCCTGAGCCTGGGGCATTGGGTGGAACCTGGTTGTATCGACCCCATTGGTCAAGAGAAAGATATGCTCTGGAGACAGCCCACGTTGCACAAGTGCTTTCTTGATACCTTCCGTGACCACCCAAACAAGGCTGGCTCGCTGATATGTTGACCATTCCAACCATTCGGCAAGACGAATTAACAGGCGATTGCGCAAGGCACCCAGTTGCACGGCGGACTCAGGCCACAGGTCAGAGACCATAAATACAAAAGGACAGCGTTTTCGCCACGCCATGATGCGCACCGCGAAGGCATCAAAAAGAGGGGGTGACTGAACAATAATCATATCCGGCTGGCCAACCGCCTTCCCTCCCAACAATGGAGCAAGGAATCCGAAGGAAAAATGAGCCAGTATGCGGCGCAGAAAACCTTTGTTTGGACTGACGTAGCTCCATATACGCACGACATCTACCCCATCCAGTACCTCACGTTGAATAGCCCGCCCACGATATGCTGGTGGGACGATACCTGTTGGATAATTTGGGACTGTGGTGAGCACGGTTACTCGATTTCCCTGTTTCACCAATCGCTTCGCCGTCTCACTTACACATACCGCCGCGGCACCTTTTTCCGGGGGATAATAGGGAGATATAAACAGGATATTGGCCATGATTGTACCTCGATTGACTATCAATAATCATATATCTCTTTGTTGAAACGGCAAAAGCGGAATGATAAGCATAGGTATTTTGCCTATCTCAAAATTAGACATTTTGCCCATTCCGAAATATACCGTACTGCTGTATATGCTTGTCATTCTGCCAGGTCCAGGGTTTTTCAATAGTTGGCAGTGCAAAATGCGGAAATCCCCTGCTGGAGTTCGTGAGGCACCTGGTATCCCCACCACCATCCCTTTGATTCCCGTTTTACATCCGCATAGATAAATATATCCATGCATCCAACCGCCCTGGAAAGGGCCTTGCATAGATTGTTCCCCTGGGCTAATCCTAATCAAGTGTTCGGTAATTGTCAAGCCGCCTCATACCTATAGCCAAATAGTATCTAGTCTTTTTGCCCATTTATTGGGTTAACCTGTTCCAATCATATTTGCTTGTGGTAATATAGTATTACTTATCTAAGGAGCAATGTTAGTGATGCAAATACCCCTGGTAGACCTGCAAGCGCAATATCAGTCAATTAAGCATGAAATTGCCGACGCCATCGACAATGTGCTTGAAACCATGCAGTTGTTTCTCGGCCCGCAAACCGGGGCTTTTGAGGATGAATTTGCCACCTATTGTGGATGCCATTTTGGAATAGGAATGGCGTCGGGAACAGATGCTCTTGCCCTGGCGTTGCGCGCTTGTAATATTGGGCAGGGTGACGAAGTGATTACGGTTGCGAATACCTTTATTGCCACGGTAGAGGCGATAGCCCTGGTGGGAGCCACCCCTGTTTTTGTCGATATTGATGCAGAAACCTACACTATGGATTGGCGACAACTCGACCAGGTGCTGACCGCCCGCACTCGCGCCATTATCCCCGTTCACCTGTATGGCTTTCCAGTAGATATGCAGCCGGTGCTGTCCTTCGCCCGCGCACATGGACTGCGCGTGATCGAAGATGCGTCCCAGGCGCACGGCGCAACTTACCAGGGACAGAGAGTAGGTAGCCTCGGCGATATTGGCTGTTTCAGCTTCTATTGCAGCAAAAACCTGGGAGCTTACGGTGAGGCCGGCATGTGCGTAACCAATGATGCTGAGCTTGCCGGGACGCTGCGAATGTTGCGCGACCACGGCTCGCGGGTGCGTTACCAGCATGAGATGATGGGAGTAAATGCCCGCCTGGATGAAATGCAGGCGGCAATCCTACGGGTAAAGCTGGCTCACCTCGATGCATGGAATGCCACACGACAGGCTCACGCCGATGCCTATACAGAGCAACTCCACAGCCTTGTCGAGGCCGTGCCGGTGGCTCGACCGTGGGGAACGCATGTCTACTATGCCTATGTAGTGCAGGTACGAGAGCGCGATGCCTTCCGCAGCGTCCTCTCACAAGAGGGGGTAGCTAGCGGCGTCCACTATCCAATACCTATACATCTTCAACCGGCCTGTGTCCAGTATGGCTATGCACGGGGAACACTGCCCGTGACGGAAGCAGTCACCGAACGGATCGTCTCTTTACCCATGTATCCAGAACTTACGGCTCAACAGAGAGAGGCAGTGGTACAGGCTGTCGCAAAGGGCGTTTCACTGGAGGTGAAATCATGAACCTGACAGAACTGCGTTTTGGCGTCATCGGCTGGGGATATTGGGGGCCCAAAATCGCACGCAATCTCGATACCTTACCTCATGCCATAGTATCAATGGTAGCAGACACAGACCCGCATCGCCTCGCAACCCTGGCCCTGAACCAGCCATGGATCCAGACAACCACCCAGGTAGAGGATGTCTTTCAATCCGATGTCGATGGCGTGATCATCGCCACTCCCGTCCACACGCACTACCAACTGGCGAAACAAGCCTTGCTCCATGGCAAGCACGTTCTCGTCGAAAAACCGCTCACAGCCGATGTCGCGGAAGCCAGAGAACTTGTAGCCCTGGCCAAAGCACAGGGACGCATTCTGATGGTGGGACATACTTTCGAGTACAATCCTGCCGTCAACGAACTGCGCAAGCTGGTGCAAAGTGGTGAACTAGGGAAAATCTACTGTATCGAGGCGGAACGTGTCAATCTGGGCCTGTATCGCAGTGACATTAATGTCATATGGGATCTTGCTCCGCACGATATATCCATATTGCTCTATATACTTGGGACGCGACCGGAGCAGATCACCGTTCAGGCGAATGCACATCTACTGCCGCATATCCATGATATCGCCCATCTCGATCTGCGTTTCGCGGATGAGATGACCGCGCACATTCATGTAAGCTGGCTGCATCCCTGCAAGATTCGCCGTGTAACCATTATTGGCGATGCGAGAATGGTGGTGTATGACGATACCAATCCCGCCGAAATGGTGAAGATTTACAACAAAGGGGCCGATGTCCATGCCGATCCCGGCGTCTCCTACCGCTTTGGTGCCATCACCATTCCCCACATTGACTGGATTGAGCCTCTGCGATTGGAATGTGAAGACTTTGCCAATTCGATGCGCATGGGAACTCCCCCTCGCGCTAGTGGAGAGGTGGGCCTGGCCGTGGTAGAAATCCTGGCGGCTGCCCAGGAAGCACTGACGCGCTCTTCCTTCAATAACCAACAAGGACAAAAGACGACGATCAAGGTTGAAATGTGACAGGTGAAAGCAACGCCTGCTTCACTTCCTCCCACGTTCCTTCAACCTGCGGTGGTGGCTGAAAAATAGTGCTCAGGCTATTTTTCAAGCCATGGCTGGTTAAAATGCCAACCACACCATGCTGGCGCAGCTCTTCCGTTTGGAGCAGGCCCAACGCCACTGCCTGGCGTATACCGGCCAGCGCAGCCGCGCTGGCCACCTCGCAATATATACCCTCGTAGGAGGCCAGGTCTTTGACTGCTGCGAGCATCTCGGCATCAGAGACCGCGACCGCTCCACCGCCTGATGCCTGGATGGCTTTATAGGCATGGTAGCCACTGACACGATGGCTGATAGGCGGGGCCACGTTTGGCTCAATCTGCTCCAGCACGGCAGGTACTTCCTGCTGTTGCTCTCCTCTCCCTCCTCCCAGGGCCACTACCAGAGAAGCGGCTCCCGCTGGCTGGACGGCAAACATGCGCGGTACCCTGTCAATAAAACCCAGTTCTTTAAAGATCACAAACCCCTGCCAGATTCCGAAAAGATCCGTTCCCGTGCCGGTCGGCACAAAGACGGCGGCAGGTGTGCGCCAGCCCAGTTGCTCGCAGATTTCAAAGGCTGTGGTCTTGTCGCCATCGGTCTGATACGCCTGCAAATTATGTATAAACGTCCAGCCCAGCTCAGCTTCAATACGGTCGGCCAGGGCGTAGAGCTGCCCCAGGTCGCCGACAGGGGTGAGAACCTTGGCACCATAGGCACTGATCTGCACGTACTTTTCCACGTTGACGGCTGCATTCTGACCGGCCATGCCAGCCGAGCCAAGTAAAAACACCAGGGCTGGCACACCTGCCCTGGCAGCGACAGCCGCCAGGGCTGAACCTATATTGCCAGAAGTAAGACAGGCCAGGCCGCCAGCACCGCGTTCCAGGGCCACACTGGCCGCGACGCCAATAGGACGATCTTTGAATGAGCCACTTGGATTGGACCCCTCGACCTTCATAAAGAGTGGGTAGCCCGCCATGCTCTCCGGCAAACGGGCGAGTCGTGCCAATCGCGTACCTCCCGCTCCCAGATCAATGCGATATGCAGGGTCGTCCACCGGCAGTAGCTCATGGTAACGCCATAAGCCAGCCGGACGGTGCGACAGTTCTTCCCGGTCAAGGCTAGCCTTCAGCCTTGCCAGGTCATATTTCACACCCAGCGTCTCATTCAGGGCACTCTCTTCGCCCGGCCTGGAACAGGCTAGGCAGGAGCCGAGGTTAGTTAATGGGTAGTCGGCTCCACAGAAGAAGCAGTGCAGGCTTGTGGCGTACATAATGCTTGCTCCGTTAGGCGATCATCACCTGGTCAATGTAGCACCAACGCCAATTTTCGCCAGGCTGAAACGATTGGATGATCGGGTGGTTTGTCGCATGAAAATGTTTTGTCGCGTGCTTGTTTTTCGATGAGTCACAACACCCGACGTGCCCGCATTCAAGGCAGAGCCGCAGGTGTACCCACGAGTCTCCCGTTTTCAGGCAGTCCTCACAGCCATTCGCGCTGGGCGTGACCTGCTGTATCTGGTCAAGATGTGTACATTGCATTGCCATAATGTTCTCCCTGCTGTTAAGGATGTGATGCCATATCACATTCATACCAAGCATTGTAACGTTGCGATTATTGAATTGTCAAAGAAAAATCAAATAAACAGCGCAGTTGCGGCAGGCAGTTTCCTATGGTATAGTATAGAAAATCTACTGAGACCTTACTTGCTCTGACTATAAGAAAGATGGCTGTACTCATCATGAGCATTTCTCGTGAAAGAGCCTGGCGATTGACGAAAGCTCGGAAAAACGGCTAAGCCGCTGCTTACTGTTCCTCGCGTCGTTTGTAAGCAGCGGGACGGACGCACCTCACTACGGCTCGGATGGGTAACTACACAGTTGACCCTATAGCCGCTTCATTGGCGTACCCTCCTGCTCCATTTCCCATCGCAACCCAAGGAGTGTATTGGTATGCCCATGCCCCATCAAACCCAGCTACAGATTATTAAACGCCGACTGATCGGCAAAGAAGGCTCTGAACGTGCGCGCGAGCTTCGCGCCATTCTTGCCGAACTTCCTGGATATCGCAATGGCCCTTACGCGGATATCCGTAAATGGGTACTCAGCCAGATTGAAGAAACCCATATGCGCTCTCACGTCGTGCAGCGAGACACCATCGCCGTCCGCCGTGAAGGTGTGGCCCAGGTAGCACTGGTGGGCGCACCGAACGCGGGCAAGTCATCGCTGCTCCACGCCCTGTCGCATGTACAGATTAAGATCGGCGACTACGCCTTCACCACCCTGCGCCCGGTCGCTGCCCTCACCCGTATTGGCGGAGTACTCGTGCAACTGGTAGAGATCCCAGGGCTGATCCAGGGAGCCCATGAAGATCGCGGTGGAGGTCGCGCCTTGCTCGGCGTTCTACGCGCTGCTGATGCAATCGTCTACTGCCAGGATGTTCGCTCACCCTTCGAGTTGCTTAAAGACGTTATCGCGGAGGTCGCTGCCGCTGAAATCCACCTTCCATCGCTGCTTGCCGCCACAAAAATGGACGAAGCACTTGAGGGAGACTTCGCCACACTGCGAGCAGCCGTGCAGGAGCAGATGCCAATGGTTGGCGTCTCCATTATCGATGATGAAAGCCTTACCCTCTTCAAAGAGGCCGTGTGGAAGTTGACCGGCTTGATGCGCGTCTACCTGCGTCACAACAAGATCGTTGAAGATGAACCTCTGGCCCTGCAACCAGGAGCGACGGTGGCCGATGTAGCGACCGAGATTCACAAAGAAATGGGAGTCAAATGCCGCAATGCACGCATCTGGGGACCATCTGCCCGTTTTGACGGTCAACAGGTTGGACGAGAACATCGTGTACAAGATGGTGATATCGTTGAGATTATTGTTTAATGCCGAGGAGAGATAGCGAGCCCAGCCGCGCGCGGCTGGGCTCGCTATCTCTCCTCGGCATTAACAGAGCAAAACGAGAGCAATGTTATCAGAGAAGCGTTATATCTGTCATATAGAGCCTGACCACCACCAAGGGTGTCACTACATGTCGCCCGCACGATACGAGGAGAAACCGGATGCTACGTCTACGTTATGTACTATACATCAGCTATGTATGCGCTTTTACAATGAGCTTTTTACTCCCCATCAATGTCAATGCCCATACTTACACCCCCAACGCCATACATCAATCACAAGGCTTCACGGATTTTCCAATTGCTGACCCTCTCTACATCTATAACCAATTGGCTTATACGACATCTCATTTTCAGCAGCGTGAGGCGGGCTATGTGAGCAACCAGGGGCACGATCAATTCGCCGCCTATTGGGCACAGGAAATGGCAAAGAATTTACAGGGCTTCGGGCCACAGGTACGGCGGGACGAATTTCCTATTCACGGGTGGCGGGAACGCATAGCAAGCCTGCCCGCCTTCAATATGGAGGTGAGCGTTCCGGGTATCACCCACCCTGAGCAGGAGGTGGTGATTGGCTGCCACTATGATGGGAAAGCGGATTCGACGCAATCGGCCTTTGACGATACCAGTGGCTGCGCTTACGAACTGGGCGTGGGCAAGGCCATGGGCGACTACTGGCGCAGTCACCAGCTCTACCCGGCACGTACAGTTCGCTTCGTCATCTTCGATGCTGAAGAACAGGGGCTGTTCGGCTCGTTTCACTACCTCAATAACACCATCAACGGCGACCTGCCGAACGTTACCGCCATGTTTAACGAAGAGCAAAGCGGCATCAACTACCCGGCACGCTTTCTGGGAAAGCAGTCCAATCCATTTATGCCGGACTATATCGATGTCATACCGCTGCAAGACAATGCCGCATACCCCGGTCGTATCCACCTCACTTCGGCGCAGTATCAACATGTGGTGCGTTTCCGTTCGCTCTGGCAGCAGGCTATTCCCGCCGTCTTTGCACAGTTCCAGGCAGTTGGTTATTCATCCCTCGACTATTATGACAACAACAACCAGAACATCTCCCTACCGATCTTTAGTACCGACCAGGCAAGTAATGTACACATCCAGGATGATCCTTCAAGCAACAGTGACCAGGTGCCATTTATTTATGCAGGCCTGCCTGTTGTCACCCTGACGGGCGACCAGACCTATTACGACTCCAACCCACCAGCATGGGCTTATCCCTACGACCTGCCGGTGGATACCCTCCAGATGATGGACACATACGTCAGTGGAACGACGCGCTCTGCCCCGGCCCTGGCATTAGCACTTGCTCTGCCAGCTATGCTGACCACCTGGATGCTTAGTCAGCCCGATATCCTTGGGCAATCTCCGGCAGACGCTAACCCTATCGCCGCCATCAGCGATGTGGGCCAGACCGTGATCGGGCAGAGCATCTCACTCGATGCGAAAGCATCCTTCGACCCAACCAACAACAGCAATCCCTTGCAATATGCCTGGAACTTCGGCGATGGCACGACCGCAAGTGGCGTCTCAGCCAGCCACACCTACCGCGCAACCGGCAACTATACCCTCACCCTGACCGTCACCTCGCCGGGTGGGAAGCGCACCATCAGCAAAATTCTCAATGTCGGCACAGGGCCAAACACCTACTCCAATCCCTATTCGCCCCTGGGCGGTACAAATCACTACAACCCGGCGGTCACATTGCCAGTAGCCAATAACAACCTGCCGGTACAACCTTCACTGGCACCACTACAAATTGCTACACCGACTCCCATTCCAACAACACCAACGCCTATACCAACCGCGCCTACGGGCGCGATAAATCGGACCCCTACGCCTGTCTCATCAACCTTGACAACAGGTACGACAGATCCACCTCTCTATCTACTCGTAGCTATCGGCATGGGTAGTGGCATTATTATTGCAGTGATTGGCCTGCTAGCTTTTTTGTTTATGAGGAGGATGCGCAGACTCACCTAAAACTGTCACCGCCGAAGGCGGCTGCCTTATACAGTCTCCACGAATTTCCGCTTTTTCTCTGATGTGCGGTATCAGTATAGTAGAGTACCAGGTGGCAAGATGAGTTCATTACAAGCAATAGAGAGAAAAATGATTTCTTATCAAACGGCTGATTCTGGCAGGTGGTTCTTGCCATCTTTCATGGTATACTTGTAGGTGAAAATGGCCATGCTATGGCTTTGGTGCTCTGAAAAATAATGGAGAAGGGCGAAAAGCATGTCAGAGCATCAACTGTATGATAGTGCCTTGAAGTCGTTACTGGGAGATGAAGGAGCGGAAATACTCCCCAATCTCTTACCAGGATCGACATTTATCAGCGAGCAAAACATCGA
>Ga0209701_10003537_pt1 | contig 10219 bp, 9 predicted proteins | sample CZO8metaG_4_FD_188356 | JGI IMG/M metagenome (GOLD analysis project Ga0209701, IMG submission 188356) | Vadose zone soil microbial communities from the Eel River Critical Zone Observatory, Northern California, USA - CZOApr15con2H3.8 metaG... | ecosystem: Environmental > Terrestrial > Soil >...
CTACCGATTTGCGCCGTTCTGCCACTGAGGCGAGTTCTTCGTTAAGGCGCTGACGATCCCACAACTCTACCCCCGTAGTTTGAGCAAGGTTGTGAGCAGGCCCGGTGAAGGCGCTGGTCGTTACCACGATCGCCCTCACGGCGCCGTAGTGCAGCCGAGCAGCAGTCGCCTCCTGGACTGCATCAAGGCCGAGAGTCCCGACGTGCTCGTCATGACGGCCACGCCGATCCCGCGCACCCTCGCCCTCACCCTCTACGGCGACCTCGACGTCTCCGTGCTCGACGAGCTGCCGCCCGGGCGCAAGCCGGTGCGGACGGAGGCTCGCGAAGAGAAGGCCCGGCAGAAGATCTACGCCTTCCTCCGCGACGAGATGATGGCGGGCCGGCAGGTCTACGTCGTCTGCCCGCTCGTCGAGGAATCCGAGGTCTCGGATCTCCGCGCCGCCACCGAGATGGCCGAGCGGCTCCAGGGGCAGGTTTTCCCGGAGCGTCGCGTCGGACTGATCCACGGCCGGCTGGGTTTCCAGGACAAGGAGCGCGTCATGCGGGAGTTCAAGGAGGGCGCCCTCCACCTTCTCGTATCCACCACGGTGATCGAGGTCGGCATCGACGTGCCCAACGCCTCCGTCATGCTCGTCGAGCACGCCGAGCGCTTCGGGCTCTCTCAGCTCCACCAGCTTCGCGGGCGCGTGGGGCGCGGGCCCTTCAAGAGCTTCTGCATCCTCATGTCGGGGGCGGCGGGCGAGGACGGCCAGCGACGCATCGAGGCCATGACGGAGACCAATGACGGGTTCAAGATCGCCGAGGTCGACCTCGAGCTCCGCGGGCCGGGGGAGTTCTTCGGTACGCGTCAGTCGGGCTTGCCGGAGTTCCGCGTGGCCGATCTCCTGCGCGACGGCGCCGTCCTGGAGCCGGCGCGCCGCGAGGCCTTCGCCGTGGTGCAGGGCGACCCGAGCCTGCTCGCTCCCGCGCACCGGAGGCTGCGCGCCGCGCTTCTCTCGCGCTGGCGCGGCAAGCTCGACCTGGCGGGGATCGGCTGATGCGCGTGCTCGCGGGCGAGCTCAAGGGCCAGCGTCTCGTCACCCCCAAGGGCCGGACGACGCGGCCCACGGCGGACCAGGTGCGCATCGCCTGCCTGGACACCCTCATGCCGTATCTCGAGGCGGGCCCCTTCCTCGATCTCTTCGCGGGGGCGGGCGGTGTGGGCATCGAGGGACTCTCGCGGGGGGCGCCCTCGGCCGTCTTCGTCGAGGAGGACCGCGGGGCCATCGCCGCCCTCGCGGACAACGTGAAGCGCCTCGGGCTCGGCGAGCGCGCCCGGATCATCCGCGCGGACGTGACGCGCGCGCTCGCCACCCTCGCCTCCGAGGGAGCGCGCTTCGCCGTCGTCTTCCTCGACCCGCCCTACGACTCGCTCCAGAGCGCGGAAACCCTCGACCGGCTCGGCGAGGGCGCCTGTCTCGCCCCGGGGGCCATCGTGGTCGCCCAGCACGCAACCAAGCTGCCGCCCGCGCCGGACAGCGGCGCCCTCGGATTGTGGAAGAGCCGGCGGTTCGGGGAGACGACCTTGACTTTCTTTCGGGCCCGCGCGTAGAGTGAGCGTGCTTTTTCCACCATTTCCGCGGCACGAACGGGGGACGACGTGAGCACGCGGGCCGTCTATCCAGGCATGTTCGATCCGATGCACAACGGGCACCTCGACCTGATCGAGCGCAGCCTGCGCATCTTCGACGAGGTGATCGTGGCGGTGGTCGCCAATCCCTCGAAGCAGCCGCTCTTCGACGTCAAGGAGCGGCTCGAGATCATCGACGAGGCCACCGCGGGCATGGGGAGGATGCGCATCACCTCCTTCGACGGGCTCCTCATCGACCTCGTGCACCGGGAGCAGGCCGACTGCATCGTGCGCGGCATTCGCGCCGTCTCCGATTTCGAGTACGAGTTCCAGATGGCCCTCATGAACCGCAAGCTCCGCCACACGGTGGAGACGGTGTTCCTGACGCCTCACGAGAAGTACACCTACATCTCCTCCCGCCTCATCAAGGAAGTCTCCTCGCTCGGCGCGGCCGTCACGGGAATGGTGCCGTCGGTGGTGGAGGAGCGACTGAACGCCAAATTCTCCAGAAAGTAGGCGCTCTGCATGCTCGCTGACCGGGTCGCCACTCTCCAGCCCTCTCCCACCCTCGCCATGCAGGCCAAGGCCAAGGCCATGCGCGCGCAGGGCATCAACGTCATCTCCTTCGGAGCGGGCGAGCCCGACTTCGATACCCCGCGCCGCATTAAGGACGCGGCCATCCGCGCCATCGAGAGCGGGCAGACGAAGTACACGGAGGTCGGCGGGATTCCCGAGCTCCGCGCCGCCGTCTGCCAGAAACTGAAGCGCGACCTCGGGCTCGAGTACGCGCCCGACGAGGTGACGGTGTCCTGCGGCGCCAAGCACGCCCTCTACAACATCGTCATGGCGCTCGTGAACCCGGGCGACGAGGTGCTCATCCCCAGCCCCTTCTGGGTCTCCTATCCCGAGCAGGTGCAGCTCCTCGGCGGGGTGCCCGTGCCGGTGGAGACGTGGGAATCCACCGGCTTCGATCTGGACCCGGCCGCCGTGAAGAAGGCGGTGACGGCGAGGAGCAGGCTGCTGATCCTGAACAGCCCCGGCAATCCGACGGGCGCGGTCTTCTCCGCCCAGGCCCTGCGCGAGGTCGGCGAGCTGGCCGTGGAGCGCAATCTCTGGATCGTCTCCGACGAGTGCTACGAGCCGCTGACCTATGAGGGACGCCACGTCTCGATTGCCTCGCTCTCACCCGAGATCAAGGCGCGCACCCTCGTCGTCAATACGTGCTCCAAGGCCTATGCCATGACGGGCTGGCGACTCGGCTTCGCCGCGGGGGCCCCGGCCATCATCAAGGCCATGACGGATATCCAGAGCCAGGTGACGTCGAACCCGACCTCGATCACGCAATGGGCCGCCGTGGAGGCGTTGGCCGGGCCGCAGGACGAGATCGCCACCATGGTCGGCGAGTTCGACCGGCGGCGCCGGGTCATCGTGGAGGCCCTCAACGCCATGCCGGGCATTCGCTGCGTCATGCCCAAGGGCGCGTTCTACGTCTTCCCGAATATCTCCGGGCTCTTCGGCAAGCGAGGAAAGGGCGGCGTGCTCAAGGGCTCGGCGGACGTCTGCGCTTTTCTCCTGGACGAGGCACGCATCGCCACGGTGGCCGGAGTGGACTTCGGCTCGGACGCCCATATCCGCCTCTCCTACGCGACGGGGCTCGAGACGATCAAGGAAGGCATGAGCCGCATGGCGGCCGCCCTTCGAGGGCTCGAGGGATGAAGATCGAGGGCGCCTACGACATGCCGGCGCCGCGAGACAAAGTCTGGGCCGCTTTTCTCGATCCGGCCACGCTCGCCAAGGCCATTCCTGGCTGCGAAGGGCTGGAAGAGATCGGGCCCGGCGAATACAAGGCCAAGATGAAGATCGGCGTGGCCGCCATCAAGGGAACCTTCGAGGGCAAGGTGCGCCTCTTCGACCAGGAGCCCCCGACGCGCTACCGTATGGCCCTCGAGGGCAGCGGGGGGCCGGGCTTCGTGCGGGGCGAGGCGGCCATGGAGCTCTCGGACGCCGAGGGGGGCACGCGCGTGAGTTATTCCGCGGATGTCCAGGTGGGCGGGCTCATCGCGAGCGTCGGTCAGCGCATGCTCGGCGGCGTCAGCAAGATGATGCTCGACCAGTTCTTCACCCGCATGACCGAGATCCTGGCCGAGAAGACGTAGCGCGGCTCCGTCTTGATGTCGCCGCTCCGACGGCTGCTCCTCGCCGCGCTGCTCCTGATCCCCTCCGCACCCGTCGCCGCGGCCACGCCGACGCCCGCCGAATGCTCGGGTGGCCCCGGTCCCTTTCGCTGCCTCTACCGCTCGCTCCTGCCCAGCTCCGGCATCATCGCCGATTGCCATAGTGACCGCGATTGCCGCGTCGGCTATTACTATGGCCGCCCGGAGCAGGCGACCTGGTTCACTCCGCCCGCCGGCCTGAGCACGCTTCCCAAGCCTGAGGTGCTCTGGCACACGGCGACCTTCGCCGAGACGCGGCTTCCGTGCGGCCGCGCCTGCACCTGGAGCTACTTCTTCGAGGCAAAGCGGCGGCTCCTCTCGGCGCCGCGGCGTGACGTGCTCGACGTCGACCATCGGCGGCTCCTCATGGCCCAGATCGATGGTCGCGCCCTCGCCCTCCGCCAGATCTTCTCGGCGCGTGACATCTCGCGGATCGAGCGCGACTGGACCCCGGGCCTCACCGTCGGCGAGGCGATCACGGCAATCCACTTCGACCCCGACGGCCGGCTATCCCTGACCTGGCTCAAGGGCCCCGAGCGCGCTGCCGTGTCAGAGCGCGTCACCGTGCCAACCTCCGTACGTCAGTGAGGGAGGACGCCCCGACTGATGTCGTCTCGGGACGGCATTGCTTGACTGAGCCTCCGCGGCTGGGGCAGGATCTGCTTCCGGGAGGGTTGCTGTGTCCACGCCGCCGCGCGAGTAGCTTTTCGCGCGCGACCACCGAGCTCTGCGGCATTGCCTGCTGCCTGAAGGACGTCGACAGGAGGAGGCGAAACCGTCATGACGGAACCCACCCGTTCCACGACGGGCAAGCGCTCGTGGCTGGCGCGCCTGGCGCAAAAGCGCTGGGGGACCTGGCTGGTCGCTCTCCTCATCCTGCCCACTCTCGGCCTCATCGCCCTCCTGATCTACGGCGCCCTCCTCATGATGGAGGACGAGCCGGTCGTGTACGCCAATATCGAGGAGCACTTCAAGTACGGCTCCACGGGCGGCGAGCGCGAGTCCGGCTTCCCCTACTGGATCTTCCAGGCCTTGCCGCGCGTGTGCGCCATCCATCTGCCCGGGCCCGGCTACGCGTCCCTCGGCATGGTCTTCGAAGAGGGCAAGGACCTGCCCGTGGGGATGTCCAGGCGGCGGTATCAGGGGGTCGATCGCACGTTCCTCAACTGCGCCGTCTGCCATGCCAGCACGGTGCGCGACAGCCCGGCGGCCCGGCCGCGCCTCTATCTCGGCATGCCCGCCCACACCTTCAACGTGTGGGCATTCCAGAAATTCCTCTTCGAGTGCGCGAAGGATCCGAAATCCAGCGCCGAATATGTCGTGCCGGAGATCGATCGCCTCATGCGCGAAAAGGGCGAGCGGCTCGGCCCCGTCGACCGCTATCTCATCTATCCCGTCGCCGTGGCCCTCGTCCGCGAGCGGCTCCTCATGCTCCGCGGACGCTTCGAGCCGCTCATGCCGTACCCGGAGTGGGGCCCGGGGCGCGTGGACACCTTCAACGCGGCCAAGGTGCTCTTCAACTTCCCCCTCGGCGCGCTCGCCGAGGCCGAGAAGAACGCGCCGTCGGACTTCCCCTCGATCTGGCTGCAGCAGCCGCGCAAGGGCAAGCAGCTCCACTGGGACGGCAACAACACGGTGGTGGAGGAGCGCAACAAGAGCGCGGCCTTCGGCACCGGCACCACGCCGCCCACCATCGATCTCCAGGCCATCGGCCGCATCGAGAAATGGCTCCTGACCGCCGAGCCGCCGAAGTATCCATACCCCGTCGGCAAGGTCGCCCGCGGGGCGGCCATCTACGAGCGGTACTGCATCTCGTGCCACGGGGCGAGCGGCCGGGACTTCTCGGGCGAGCTCGTGGGCAAGGTCACGCCCATCAAGGACATCGGCACCGACCGGCGACGGCTCGACAGCTACACGTACGACTTGGCAGTGAACCAGTCGATGCTCTACGCGGGATACCCGTGGCGCTTCCAGCACTTTCGCAAGACCTTCGGCTACGCGAACATGCCGCTGGACGGTATCTGGCTCCGCGCCCCCTATCTCCACAATGGGTCGGTCCCCAGCCTGCGCGATCTGCTCGAGCCGTCGGCCCAGCGGCCCAAGATCTTCTTCCGCGGCAACGACGTCTACGATCCGAAGAAGGTCGGCTTCGTGTCAAACCTAGCCGCGCAGGGCTGGCGGTCATTCTTCAGGTTCGACACCGCCGTGCCGGGCAACTCCAATGTCGGGCACGAAGGCAAGCCGTACGGCACCGAGCTGCCGCCCCCGGACAAGGACGCGCTCGTCGAGTACCTGAAGACCTTCTGACGGGAGACCGACCATGGCGGCCAAGCGGAAGCTGGGCTCGGGGAAGAGAAAGCTCCTGATCGCGATCGGAATGGTCCTCGTTCTGGGCGCTCTCGGCGGGGGCTTCACCTGGTACAAGTTCTTCCGCGAGGAGCCGCAGCCCGATTGGATCACCAAGGACCCCGACATGCGGTTCAAGTACGGCTCCATCGGGGCGGAGCGCGAAGCCGGGATGCCGTACTGGATCTTCTACGTGCTCCCGCGCATGTTCCCGGAGAAGCTCCCGAAGCCGGGGGGTTGGGCCGCCTTCGGCGTGTCGTGGGAGCAGGGGCAAGAGCTGCCCATCGGCTTCACCAAGATGGTCGTGGGCTTCCCGAGGGTGGCCAACAACTGCGCCTCGTGTCACGCGGCCCGCTACCGGACCTCCCTCGAGGAGAACCCGACCTTCGTGGGATCGGGCCCGGGGCACACCCTCTACCTCGTCGGCCTGTTCCGCTTCTTCGTGGACTGCGCGAAGGATCCGCGCTTCAATGCCGACAACATGATGCGCGAGATCAGGCTCGTCACGAATCTCTCGTGGATAGACCGGATGATCTACCGCTTCATCCTCATTCCCGTCACCAAGAAGCGGCTCCTCGAGCGCGAGGCCCAGTTCGCGTGGATCTATCGGAGAGACCTTCCGGACTGGGGCCGCGGGCGGGACGACGCCATGAACCTGACCAAGTACTTCCTCCTCAAGCTCCCCATGGACGACAGCACCGGCCCCACGGACATGCCTCCGATCTGGAATCTGAAGAAATACGATCGCGAGGGGACGACCATGAACCTGGCCGGCGATAGCCACGACGCCTACTCCGTCATCATCGATTCCGCCCTGGGAGTGATCGGCGCCGCCCCCAAGCGAAAGGAGGAATTCCTGGAGCAGGTGAAGTGGCTCCAGCAATACCTGCGGGCCAAGGAGCCGCCGAAGTTCCCCTTCCCCATCAACGGCAAGCTCGCGGCGGCAGGCAAGAACGTCTTCGACGCGAACTGCGCGACCTGTCACGCGAGCGACAAGACGGGCAAGCGCATGCCCCTGGAGGCGGTGGGCACCGATCCGGAGCGGATCCGCACCTGGAACAAGGACAATGCTATCGCCGCCAACAAGGTGGTGCGCGGCTTCGGGATCGAGCGCAAGGGTCTCGTGGAGGCGCCCCTCGAGGGCTACAACCCTCCCTTCCTCGACGGCGTCTGGCTGCGCGCGCCCTACCTGCACAATGGCTCGGTGCCCAGCTTGCGGGACCTCCTGACCGCCCCCGAGAAGCGGCCCAAGGTCTTCTGGCGAGGGTACGACCTCTACGATCCCGTGAGCATGGGGTTCGTCTCGCAGGGGGCGGAGGCGCAGCGAGTGGGCACCAGGCACGACACGAGCGAGCGCGCCGCGGGCAATCAGGGTCACCTCTTCGGCACCAATCTTCCGCCGGGCAACAAGGATGCGCTGATCGAGTATCTGAAGACGCGCTAGCGTGCTGAGGGTCGAGCTCGTCAGGCTGTGCCTCGTGGCTACGCGAAGAGGGAGACGGTCATGACCGGAAACCGCCTGGGCCCCCTGTGGGCCTTTTTGACTCTGTGCCTCGTTCTCTTCGCGAGCTGCAGCAAGGAGCGGGCGGGGCACGTGCTCGATGAGGCCAGCCGCGTGAGCCGCAGCGCCGAATCGTTTCCCGCGGCGGACGAGGACTACTTTCACGACATGGACGGCGGCATCACCCTCACGCGCGAGGAGATCCAGGGGCGCAACACGTGGATCGTATGGACAGGCGGCAATGACCGTTTCTGGGACGCCATCTCCGTCAACAGCTTCGGCAATTTCGACCTGCTCAAGATCGTCTCCTCGCACGCGAGCTTGAAATTCAGCCGCGACAACCGCTGGAACTATCTCGGGCTGGTCAACGAGCCCTGCTTCGAGAAGCCGACCGGTCCCGATCCCCAGCGCCACGGCCTGTGGGTCGACAAGCGTCGCCCCGACTGCTCATCCGATCCCTTCGAGAACGGCAAGAAGTACCCGGGGGTGGCCATCGGAGCGCGGGGCAAGAACCTGCCCGCCGGCTCGTTCTACGGGTACGCCAGTGGCATCGTCGGCCTGCGGCTCTTCCCCAATCCCGCGTTCGATGAGGCCGCGGCCAAGAAGTGGGATCCCGCGAAGTACTACACCGACGAGACGTACTACCTGAGAAAGGATCTGGTCAGGCCGTATCGCGTGGGTATGTCGTGCGCCTTCTGCCACGTCGGGCCCAACCCCATCAAGCCGCCCGCCGATCCCGAGAATCCCCAGTGGGAGAATCTGAGCTCGAACGTGGGCGCCCAGTACTTCTGGGTCGACCGGATCTTCACCTGGAAATACGACCCCTCCAACTACATGTTCCAGCTCCTGCGGAGCTCGCGTCCGGGTAGCCTCGACACGTCGCTCGTGTCCACGGACTACATCAACAACCCCCGCACCATGAACGCCGTGTACCACCTGGGACCTCGGCTGGTCATGGGCAAGCGCTGGGGCAAGGAGACGCTGGCCGGGGGCGGTCTCCACAATGCCCAGTTCAACGATTACGTGAAGGACGGGCCGCTGACGGAGTTCTTCGAGAAGCCCGACACGGTGTGGACGCCTCACGTCCTCAAGGACGCCTCCGATTCCGTGGGCGCTCTGGGCGCCCTCAATCGGGTGTACCTCAATATCGGCCTGTTCAGCGAGGAGTGGATGCTGCACTTCAACGCGCTCGCGGGCGGAACGCCCATCACGCCCATCGAGATCGCGGTGGCGCGAAAGAACTCCGCGTACTGGCGGGCCACGGAGACGCAGACGCCCGCCATGGGGCTGTTCTTCCTCAAGAGCACGGCGCCGCACCTCCTCAAGGATGCGCCGGGCGGCGAGGCCTACCTGACCAAGGACCAGGCCACGCTCAGGCGCGGCAAGGTGGCCTTCGCGGAGCGCTGCGCGCGCTGCCATTCTAGCAAGGCGCCCACGCCCGCCGTCGGGCTCGACCCCGGCGGCTGTGCGGGCCCTGGCTATCTCGGCTGCTGGAGCCGGTACTGGGAGTGGACCAAGACGGACGAGTACAAGCAGAAGATGCGGGAGATCGTGCTCGCCGATGACTTTCTCGAGGACAATTTCCTGTCCACGGACGCGCGCGTGCCCGTGACGCTCCTCGAGACCAATGTCTGCAGCCCGCTCGCCACCAATGCCATCGGCGGCAATATCTGGGACAACTTCTCGTCGAAGTCCTACAAGGACCTGCCCTCGGTGGGGACGGTCACCGTCCACGATCCGTTCACGGGCGAGTCGCGCCCCTACACCATGCCGGGGGGCGGGCGCGGCTACACGCGGCCCGCCTCGCTGGTGAGCGTGTGGTCGACGGCGCCCTTCCTGCAGAACAATAGCGTGGGGAAGTTCGACCCGAGCCCCTCGGTGGAAGCCCGGATGCGGTCGTTCCAGGACTCGATCGAGCAGATGCTCTGGCCCGAGAAGCGAGACAAGGACCCCATCCTGGGGGCCAAGGTTCCCGGCGTCATCGACCGGACGACGGCGAGGAGCTATCTGCGGGTGGCCGGCGGCTACCTGCCCCCTTTCCTCCGGCCCTTGCTCGGACCGCTCCATCGGTTTCTCCCCTGGCTGGTCGGCGAGGGAGGTGTGCAGATCGGGCCGATTCCCGCGGGCACGCCCGTGAATCTCCTGGCCAATCTGGAGCTCTTGCCCGACGCGGGCAGCCATGCCGACCAGGTCAAGCACGGCAAGGAGATCCTCGAGCTGCTCGTGGCCATCGAGCGCGACCTGCGGACGCTCCCGCCGGGGGCGTCCGACGAGGAGGCGCGCAAGAAGTTCGCGAATCTCCGCGATCCGCTGCTCAAGCTCAGCAAGTGCCCGGACTTCGTCGTGAATCGCGGCCACTACTTCGGCACGGACATGTTCAAGGAGGAGCCCGGGCTGAGCGACGAAGAGAAGCGGGCCCTGATCGAGTTCCTCAAGACCTTCTAGTGCCGGGCCAATTTGCTTCGCCATACTTCGTTCTCGGTCGCCAGCGACGCTCAACGTACATACAGGTACGCCTCGCGCCGCTGGCTCCCTCGGGCCTCGTCTG
>Ga0209701_10003544_pt1 | contig 10211 bp, 4 predicted proteins | sample CZO8metaG_4_FD_188356 | JGI IMG/M metagenome (GOLD analysis project Ga0209701, IMG submission 188356) | Vadose zone soil microbial communities from the Eel River Critical Zone Observatory, Northern California, USA - CZOApr15con2H3.8 metaG... | ecosystem: Environmental > Terrestrial > Soil >...
GGTCAAGATTTCGTCGGCTACTCAAGTCGAGCAGTTGGTACGGCGCGCCCTGCCGGGAATCCAGCTGACCCATGTGGCCAAGCCTAGCTCCATTCCCGTTAAGTTGAATTATCAATACTTCAGCTTGAATCAGTCCGGAGCGGCCTGGGAAGCAATTGGAAAAGCGAGAAACCTGGCCGCCTACGTCCCTGGAGACATTCCCGTGCCGCAGTTGGAGCTTGTCATACTGTTGCCGCAGGCTGCTTGATCTCTTCCACGCTCAGAAATCCACCGCTTACCAGTAATCCAATCAGATCGATAAACTCGCGCGGCGGCGTGTTCGGCTCGATCCAGCCCGCCTCGCGGCATTCGCTATAAAGTTCCTGGACGCTTTTCGAACCGTCGCAGCGCACGAGCAAATAACCCATCCATGGCTGGACTTTGCAATCCATCAAGAACGGATAATCGTTGGTAAGGGTGAAATCGTGGGGCGTGAAGTCGCCCCCTTCAATGCGGTGACGGACAATGAGCTCAACCCGGGGCGAGGCGATCGGCCTCGATCCGAAAATCTTTTCCAAGGAGTGCCCGGCTACCAGCTCCGTTTCCCAGCGGAGCACTTTTTCAGTGGCTCCGGAATCGACATTGGAAGCGAGAGAGCGGCGGATCGTGAATACACGCCGCTTCATTTCCCTTCGCTGCACGACGAGCATTCCGGTCAGAATCTCTTTTACATGGAGTCTTTCGAATAGCACTCTCCACTGATTGATTTCGGCTTGCCCGGTGGACCTCCTCACAGCCGAGTCCGTCGCGAAGCGAGCCGGTTCCAGGTTTTTTGAGATGAAGACCGCAATGTCGAATTCACCTTCGGCCTCGCCAAGCCAGCCACGCAGGCGCTGTTCGAACGGCCCTTCTTCACGGTCCGTACCCAGGGTCCGGCAGTACAGCCGCCCTCCGGGATTGAGATGTTGCGGCAAGCCTTCCACGATTCGTCTCGTGAGCTGTTCGCCGTCCTCGCCGCCATCGTAGTAAATCTCCGCCGGGCGCAGCACCGGCATGTATGGAGGGTGCGCGGCAATGCAGTTAAAACTACGTCCTTCCACAGCCGAATACAAATCTCCCTGTACAGCGGATACGTTGCTCGCCCCGTTTAGCGCAGCGTTGAACTCGGCAAATCGGGTCGAGCGCTCGGTGATGTCGCTGGCCCAGGCGTGCTGCGCGCTTCGGGAGGCTGCCAGCGCGGCAATCCCGCTTCCTCCGCACAACTCGAGGAAATTCCCGCAGGAATCGTTCGCGAGAAAGCGAAGAAACTCGCGCGTGCTCTTGGTCAGCGCCGGGTAAACAATATCAGGGAAGGATTGCTTCGGTTTGCGATCGGGGTTGGACCATCGGTCGGACACAATGAAAAGATCTCCCACCGGATAAAGCGCTACCGAGCCGAAGCATCGCTTACTGTCAGCCGAATCCTCCTCGATCAGCCCCAGCGCGTTCATGGCCGCCCAGGCGGATCCCGGAAACTGGGTCTCCGCCTCGGCAATGGATACAAATTCACCTAGCAAGAACAGTTTGATAAGCGTGTTGAGCGGCTCGGGGGATACCACTCTTTCCTTCAGGTTTTCCGAGAGCGAGACTATGTCCAGGGCTTCGGCGGACGCCAGTCCCAATTTTTCGCAAATCCGAGACTCCCGGTAATCAGCGCCGGCGAGGAAACCGCGTAGCGCGGCGAACTGTGCGGCCGTCCCGATCTCAATCAGATTCATGGTCTTCAGCTTTCCTTCAGCGACCCGAAAGCAAGCCGCATGTCACCGCAAGAGAACCGAACTCGCTTGACAACCCGTGGAGCAAACGCCATAGTTATGCCACAAATCGGGTCTCCGATGCTCTTGCCATCGCGAGTTCGCGCGTCTCGGAGAGGAACAAGGGATCCACTCCGCCGTCTTTGCCGGCAGGGGAAACGGAACGCGAGACAAAAGGATGAATGGTTCCGGCCCGGTTTTCTCGTCCATGAAACATCTCTCCAAGGTGGTTTGGTTTGAGGGGATGTATCTTGCGCCGCACCACTTCCAAGCGCAAACTCAATCTTTTGAAGACCTGATCCAGTTCTCCACCACCAGTCTCTGGTTCGAACCGTACGGCCTGGTGGGAATCGACCTCGACGCCGAAGCGCTGCGAAACGGAAACGTGGCGCTGATTCACGCGCGCGGAATTTTTCCGGATGGTCTGGCGTTCCACATGCCGGATTCGGACCCTCTGCCGCCCGCTCGCTACATCGCTGATCTTTTCCCTCCTACGGTCGAGTCCACGCTTGTTTATCTTGCGGTGCCGTCGCGGCAGGCGGATGGACCCAATTGCGTGATGGAACCGCAGGCCGATCAAGATCACCTCAGATTTGCCGCTGAAGCGCGAAGCTTGCACGACGACAATACAGGCCGGGACGACCGTTCCGTGCACCTGGCTCGCAAGAACATTCGATTCCTTCTCGAGATGGAAGCCCGGGAAGAAATGGTTTCTCTCCCCATTGCCCGGGTTATGCGCGATGGCACGGGACATCTTCTCTACGACCCGCGGTTCATACCTCCCTGCCTGCAGATCACCGCGAGCGAACGATTGATGATGATCTCCCGGCGCCTGATTGGAATCCTGGACGAAAAGAGCGCTACGCTTTCCCGCGCACGCAGCACTGGACGTGGCATGGCAGGATTTTCCTCACAGGAAATCGCGAGTTTCTGGTTCGTGCATACCATTAATACCAGCCTTGCAGTGCTGCGACATCTTTGCTCGTCGGAACGCGGCCATCCGGAACAGCTATATCTGGAGATGGCCCGGCTTGGCGGAGGACTGTGCACATTCGGTCTCGATTCGCATCCCCAAACGCTTCCTTTATATGACCACCTGAATCTCGGACAGTGTTTCCAGGATCTCGACGAGCACATCCGCGCGCATCTTGAACTGGTGGTTCCCTCGAATTGCATTTCCGTGCCGCTCAAGCAAACCGGCCGCTATTTTTATGTGGGCGAGATCACCGATCAACGCTGCCTGGACCGGGCGCGCTGGATCTTCGCCATCCGCTCGGAAATCGGCGAGCTGGAATTGATCTCCCGCACGCAACGGCTGGTAAAAATCTGCTCGAGTCAATTGCTCCCCGAGGTCGTGAAAGCAGCCCTGCCCGGACTCGCCCTATCGCATTTGCCCGTGCCGCCCTCTGCCGTGGCGCCGAAAGTCGAAAGCCAGTATTTTGGAATCAGCCGGGCGGGTTCCACGTGGGAGCAGATTGTGCAGACTCGCGGCGTTGGCGTATACGTTCCGGGCGAGCTTCCGCTCCCGGAAATCGAGCTTCTTGTGATTCTAGATTCTTGAGAGGACCCCCATGGGTGCGACCCTGTTTGGCGCGACTAGCATTCAGCCTTCGCCGCAACCGACGAACCGGCGGCGCGACAATCTTGCCATCGTGTTTCAAAACCTGTTTACTGTGATTGTCCGCCTGCGTGCCAACCGGCAGGTCATAAACGACGCGCAGGCCTTTCGAGCACAAATGCAAAGCGCGCTGCGCGCTGGGGAAAAAGAAGGTATCAGCAAGCTGTACCCGCCCGAGGATGTGCGCCTGGCAACCTTCGCTATTGTCGCCTTTCTGGACGAGTCCATCCTCAACTCCGCCAATCCTGCCTTCTCCGATTGGGCCCGCATGCCCCTACAGGAAGAGATGTTTGGACATCACCGCGCTGGAGAAGTTTTTTTTGAAAATATCGAGCGGCTCTTGACCCGCGGCGACTCCCACGGCGTCGCAGATCTGCTCGAAGTGTATTCGCTCTGCATTCTACTCGGTTACAAAGGGAAGTACGGCCTCAGCAACCTGGATTCCGTGCGCCCCGTGCTCGATGCCATCGCCGAGAAGATTCGCCGCGTTCGTGGACCGCTCCCAGGGCTATCGCCGGCCTGGGCCGTCCCCGAAGGCAATATCCGGACTTCAGAGGGGGACCCCTGGATCCGGCGTCTGGCGGTCGGCGCACTTGCCGGCGTGTTCATCGCTCTGCTGTTTTTCGTGATCTTCAAGACTTTGCTGAGCAGCGATGCTTCCAAAGTCCATGCGCTCGCCGCATTCTTGGGATGGTAGGGGACTGATGCAACTTTCCTGGCAACATTTCGCTGGCGGTATCGGGCTGGTTTTCGCAGCCATGATCGCGTGGTTCGGCGCTCTCTGGTTGAATTTGCAGGGGACAAATTTGTGGGTCTTCCGTCTCTGCATGTTCCTGGTCCTCGCTCTGGCAGTCGGAGCCATCGTGTGGTGGCTGCACAACCGGCAAAAAGCCAAACCCGCTGGCGAGATGTCTTCCAGCGCCGAGGGAACGCCCAGTGCAGGGGTGACGGAAGACATCCTGCTGATTTTGCGCGAAGCGGAGGCCCGTGTGGCCTCTTCCACGCAGCTTCCCAGGGGCACGCGGCTTTCTTCCCTGCCGGTCATTTTTTTGGTGGGAGATTCCGCCGCAGGCAAGACCTGCGTTGCTACCCAGTCTGGTCTCGAACCTGAATTGCTCTCCGGCCAGGTCTACCAGGAAGGTAATATCGCGCCGACGCGGCTTGCGAATCTATGGTTTGCCCGCAAGGCAGTTTTCGTCGAGATGGGTGGAAAGACTCTGGGTGACGCGAACCTGTGGACCCGCCTACTGCATCGTCTGGCGCCGGGAAAACTCAGGTCTATTTTCAGCGGCAAGCCCGCGGCCCCGCGCGCCGCGGTCGTCTGCTACGACAGCGAAAAGCTCGCTAAAGCCGCTGGCCCGGAAGAAATCACTGCACAGTCCCGCGCGATCCGGGCGCGGCTTGAGCAGATTTCCCAGACTCTCGGAATTAGTTTTCCTGTCTATGTTTTGTTTACGCGCGCCGACCGCCTGCCTTTTTTCGACGATTTTTTCCGCAACTTGAATGACAGCGAGGTCACGCAAGTCCTGGGAGTCACGCTTCTCCCCCTCCCCGCTTCCGCCACCGGGGTTTATGCGGAGCAGGAAACAAAGCGGCTCACCGCGGCCTTCAATTCGATGTTTTTCTCTCTCGCGGAATGCCGCCCCGGTTTGCTGTATCGCGAGCGCAACTCGGAGAAACTACCCGGCATCTACGAATTTCCGCGCGAGCTTCAAAAGCGCATTGCGATCGCAGCGCAGTTCCTCGTTGATCTTTGCCGCCCCAGTCATCTCCGCACCAGCGCTTTCCTCCGCGGATTCTATTTCACCGGCATCCGGCAAGTGGAAGCCGCGAATCCACTTGGCGGCACGGTAATGGCCTCGAAAACTTCCCTCATGCCAGCGAAGCCGTTTTCAGCAAATGCCACTTCGCTGATGCGCGCCGATGATTTCACCAAGACGCAGTCGCAAGGCTGGCAAACATCAACAATGGGCGGCTCCGGCGGGGAAGCCAAGAAAACCACGCAGTGGCTGTTTCTCAGCCACATCTTCAGCCACGTCATTTTGCAGGACCGTGCCGCACTGGGTGCCAGCGGCACCAGCTCGCGCGCCAATGTTTTGAAACGAGTGTTACTAGCCACCGTCGGCGCGCTCGCGGCGATCTGGTTTTTCGGCTTGATCATTTCTTACTTTGGGAATCGCGCGCTGGAGCAACACGTCCGCAGCGCCGCCGAGGCGATTGTCCCGATCAAAGCGCAGGCTGTTTCGATGGCTTCGCTGGAAGATCTGCAGCGCCTGGATGCCGCGCGTTTGCAGTTGCAGAAAATCACTGAGTATCACCGCCACGGAGCGCCATTGCATTTGCGCTGGGGACTCTACGGCGGTAACGACATTTACGACGATTTCCGTACTTTGTACTTCGCGCGTTTCAAGCTTCTCTTGCTCGACGGGGTGGAGGCTCGCTTTCGTGAAGACCTGGGAAAGCTGCCCCCCACCGCAAGCCCCCACGATGAGTGGCAGAGACCGTACGAATCTCTCAAGGCTTATCTGATTACCACTTCGAACCCCGATAAGAGTACGCGCGAATTCCTCTCGCCCGTCTTGATGGAGCGATGGCTGGGCAAGAGCACTATGGATGAACAGCGCGTGCAGCTCGCTCGCGAGCAGTTCGACTTTTACGCTGATGAGCTTCGCGTGGAAAACCCTTTTTCGGATCCAGAGCAGCCCTTCGTCGTTCAACCCGCTCGCAGGTTCTTGAATAGCTTCGCTAACGGGCCGCAAATCGTCTATCAAAAGATGTTGGTCAAGGCCAACCAAGCTGTTCCCAGCTTTAATTTCATGCAGCGGTATCCGGAAGCAAGGAATGTGGTGAGCGAAACGAAGGTCGTTGATGGCGCCTTTACTGGTGCCGGTTGGAAAGTAATGACGGATGCCATTACCCACCCGGAGAACTATGCTGGGGGAGATGACTGGGTTCTCGGAACAGCCACGGGGACGCGCACCGTTCAAAATGTCTCGCCGCAGGACGTCCGTGTCCTCTACGAAGCCGATTACAAGAAGCAGTGGCGCGATTTTTTGACGCACGCCAGCGTGCGCCCTCTTGGCGGACCTGAGGACGAATCCAAGCAACTTGAGAATCTCACAGGGAACAGATCGCCACTCCTCGCGCTCTTGTGCGAGGTTTCACAGAACACCGCTGATGCTTCTCCTGATATCGCGGCGGCATTCAAACCGGTTCAGGAGGTCGTGGCTCCAAAACCAGCCCCGCAATCTTGCCGGGAACAGCTCAAACAGCCATCGAATGATATCTACACAAATGCTCTGGTGGCCGTGAAGTTCTGCCTGGATAGCTACTTGCTGATGCCGCCCCAACCCGGAGTTACTCCCGATCCCCGCCAGGCCAAGCTCGGCGAGTGTAACAATCTATCGTTGCAAGCCCGGAATGTCGCTGGGACGCAGGTCGTGAGGACGAACGATCCCGTATGGAGGGTAGATACAACAGTCATAAGTTTGCTTGTCGCACCCACTGCACCTCCGAAGGAGGAACATCGCGACGGTCTGGCAGGCGTGTCGCAGTTCTGCAGTGTTCTGCGCGCCCTCAGCAGCAAATTCCCGTTTGATCAGAGTTCCCATCAAGAAGCCTCTCTGGCTGAGCTAAACGGTTTCTTTCAGTCGGGTGCAGGGACGCTTTCCAAGTTCCTCGAAGCCAACAAGCCAGTCTTCGAGTTGCAAGGCTCGCAATACACGCTGAAGAGTGGCAGGCCCAGTTTCACCAATCTTATCAACCAAGCGGCCGGTATTCAGCGCTCTCTCTACCCAAACAATTCTGCCTCGCCTCAGTATCAGTTCTCTCTCAAAGCAACAGTTCCCCAGCACATGACGGGCGAAACTGTGAGAATTGATGGGCAGACGCTGAGCGTCGTCGGAAACGGACAAAATACGCAGAGCTTCACCTGGCCCGGGCGTGTGGGGGAGGCAGAGCTGACTATTTCAGATCTCACCTACGGTCAATCAACAGGAACATGGGCGGCCTTTAGGCTTTTCCAGAACTACAACTGGTCACCAATTCCTGGTGGCTATCGACTTCAAGGGCAACTTTTAGGCCCAGGGGGACAGGTCGTAAAATTCAAGGGCGAACCTGTGCTAGTCGAATTCGAACTGCTAACCAGCGGAGTACCTCTATTCCAGAGAGGGTACCTGGCGGGGTTAAGGTGCCCGGCGGGGACCAACAAGAAATAGTCGTTGCCTGTCCCGTCTAACGTGATGGCCTGCCGATTGACGCGGCGTATGTTTGACCATATTCTGTAAACAAAAGTTCACACTTCGGAACTTCCCTGTCATCTTGTGCCAAATGTGCCTCCCACGTAGGCATGGTCCCTCTCCCTTTGATTTCTAGGCTGATTCGACAAACCGTTGACACGACAGCTCTTATTTGGGAGTATCGCCGCGATTGTGGAGTCCGTTGGTCCCTGCTGGGGCTCTGTGAGAAATGCGTCTGAAATTGCTCTCCTATTTCTGAGGGATTAGTTTGTTTGGTTAGGGGTGTCTCCAGGCGGCGATGAAGAAGCTCGGTAAATTCGAGATCATTGAGAAGGTCGGCCAGGGTGCCATGGGCGTCGTCTATAAGGCCCGCGACCCCTTCATTGACCGCATCGTCGCGCTCAAAACGCTGACTACCGGCCTTTCTGACGACGCCAATCTCCTAAAGCGTTTCTACTCCGAAGCGCGCTCCGCAGGAGGTCTTCAGCATCCCAACATCGTCACCATTTATGAGCTCGGGCACGAAGGCGACACCCCCTTCATCGCCATGCAGTTCCTGACCGGTGAAAGCCTCGACAAAATCCTCGATCGCCGTCCGAGCCTGCCGCTCTCTCAGAAGATCGGCTTCATCGTCTACGTTTGCCGCGCTCTCGAATATGCCCACAAGCAAAACCCGCCCGTGGTCCATCGGGACATAAAGCCCGGCAACGTGATGGTCACCACCGAAGGCGCGGTGGTGGTGGTGGACTTTGGCATCGCCCGGCTGGGCGAAGGCACGCGCTCGCAATCAGCAGGAATGCTGATTGGCACGCTGGGCTATATGTCTCCTCAATTGTTCCGCAACGGAACCGCCGACGCTCGATCCGATATCTGGGCCACCGGGGTGATGTTCTACGAACTGCTGGCCTACCGCAGGCCTTTCGAAGGGGACAATGCCGCCGCCCTGATGTCCAACATCATTCTCGAAAAGCCCCGCTCCATTGCCGATGCCGCTCCCGGCACACCTCAAGATTTGCAAGCCGTAGTGGAACGCATGTTGGCCAAGGAGGCCGAAGCGCGTTACCAGAACATGGAAGAAGTGCTCCTGGAGCTGGAACCGATTTGGAGGAGGCTGCAGCAGGCAGAGGTTTCCGATCTGTTGGCGAACAGCCAGCAACTTTACGAGTCAGGCGACCTGGAGAATGCCAAAGCGAAGGTCAGCCAAATTATCCAGATCGATACCTCCAACACACAGGCGAAAAGCCTGCTGGAAAAGATCAATGCGGAAGTTCGGCGCAAGCAAGTCGTTCCCCAGATGAAGGCGCGGGTGGAGAACGCGGGGAAGCTTCTTGCGAATGGACAGGTCGAGGATGCCAAGGCGGAGGCGGAAGCCGCGCTGAAGCTCGATTCGACTTACCAGCCGGCACGGGAAGTTCTTGGCCAAGTGCAAGCCGCCCTCGAACGCGCCCACAACATTACGCAAGCTTTGCGCACTTCCAAGCAACGAATGGCGGAAGGCGCCCTGACCGAAGCGGAACTGCAACTCGATAGAGTGCTCGAAATCGACCCGGGCAACGCCGCCGCTCGGGAACAGCTCAAACAGATCCGCGAAGAACGCATCCGGCGGGAACGCAGGAAGCAGCGGGATGAAGCGCTGCATCGCGCCCGGACATTATGGACCAATCTCCAGTATGAAGAATGCATCAGCCTTCTTATTGCTGCGCAGAAGCAATTCCCGGGCGATTCGGAAATCACCAAGCTCTTGGAAAGCGCGCGCCAGGATCAGACCGAGCAGCAGCGGCAATCTCTCCTCACCGAAGCACGAAACCTCCTCAGCGCTCAACGATTTGATGACTCCCTGCGGGCCTTGGATCTTCTGCTTGAGAGATATCCCGCCGATGCAACCGCCAAGAATCTTCGGACGCATGCATTGCAAGGCCGGAATCAGCAGAGGCGGGAACAGCGGCTCGCCGAGGGCAAGTCCAACCTGCGCGCGTGGGTCAAGGAAGGGAAATACACGGAAGCGATCACTCATGCCGGGCAGTTGTCCAAGGAGTTTCCGGATGACTTCGAACTCAAGGAGCTGCTTGATTTTGCCCGCACGGAATTTTCGCAGCTGGAGCAAAAACACCACCTCGAGCAGTCCTCCAAACAGATTCAACAGGCGCTTAAAGATGGCCGTTTCTTCGAGGCTATCCAATCGGCAGAAAAGGCCTTGCTGGAGTTTCCGAAGAACCTCGACTTGCTGATTCTCCTCGACCGCGCCAGGAAAGAACAAAGCGAAAAGGAAAGGCACGAACTACTGAAACAGCGTCTGCGCGAAGTTGAGAGGATGGTGGATCGCCAGGAATTGACCGACGCCATCGATCTTGCGCGTCAGACACTTGCCACCGTCGGCCAGGATTCCCGGCTCGCCGACACCCTCCTTAAGGCGGAGCGCGAGATCGAATTCCGCGAGCAAAGGAAGCGCCAGCAGAACGACACGGTTCAAATGGCCCAGACTCTGCTCGAGGCAGGCAACTTCGCGGGCGCCACCTCCGTGCTGAAAGTCGCCATCGAGACCCAACTCCTCCCGGCCAACGACCCACGGCTCGCGCAACTTCT
>Ga0209701_10003547_pt1 | contig 10206 bp, 8 predicted proteins | sample CZO8metaG_4_FD_188356 | JGI IMG/M metagenome (GOLD analysis project Ga0209701, IMG submission 188356) | Vadose zone soil microbial communities from the Eel River Critical Zone Observatory, Northern California, USA - CZOApr15con2H3.8 metaG... | ecosystem: Environmental > Terrestrial > Soil >...
CAATCACGAACCTCGCTCCGCGTGGGCTATTAGCTTCCGCGTAAATGCGTCCGCGATGTTCGGTGATTATTCGTTCGACGATCGCGAGGCCGAGGCCCGTGCCTCTTCCCTTCGTCGAAAAGTAAGGTTGAAAGAGCCGCTTGAAATCTCCGCCGGGAATTCCTTCTCCGGTGTCCTCGATCTCAGCCAGCAGTACTTCGCGCGTCGAGTCGTGTCTGGTCGCGATTCTTACTACGCGTCGATCCGAAACTGAAAGTAGCGCTTCCAGCGCATTGTCAGTCAGGTTCACAAACACGCGTTTGATTTGTTCAGTATCAAACATCGCCGGCGGCAGTTGCTCAGCCAATTCCAATTTCAACTCAACGCCATTCAGACGCTCATGGTAAAGCAAGGCCGACTGGCGAATTACCTCGTTCAAATCGCCGAGTTCCAGACGCGGATTTGGCAAGCGAGCAAAGCGCGAGAATTCATCCACCAGAGCTTTCAAGCCGGCCACCTCACGCGTGATCGAAGTCGTGCACTCCTCGACCACCCGGGTGAGTTCTTCGCGATTCTCTTCGGTCAGTTCAAGCGCGCCGTTACCATTGGTGGGATCGTTATCAGCAGGCGTATTCGACCCGGTCGCATCCACCACCCCACGCGGGCTGCCCGCGCGGGGACCCCGATCCGCTCCCGGTTCTGACGCACTCCAGCGCACGTGAAAGTTGCGCGCGATCCGTTCAGCCGAAAGCTGAATCGGCGTCAGCGGATTCTTGATCTCGTGCGCAATTCGCTTAGCTACTTCACTCCAAGCCGCGGCGCGTTGCGCCGCCAGCAATTCCGAAAGGTCCTCGATCACCAGCACCACTCCGCGACTCTCGTTTGAGATTCCGCGCAATGCGGTCGCGGTCAAAGCTACCGGTATCGCGGCGGCGCCTGCCGCACCGCGAGTCAGACGGCTCTGCTCTGCCGCGCGTCCGGTGCGGCGCGCGCGCCGCACCAAGCGGTCAAGCACGATTCGATCGTCGTTGCTCAAGATACTTGAAAGCCTGGCCCACGCCGGCGGCGGTTCGCTCAGCTTCAGGATCGACGCAGCCGCGGCGTTGATCGTCGTAACACAGTCCGCTCGATCGAGCGAAATAACTCCCGTCGATAACGAATCAAGGATGGTCTCGATATAGTTGCGCCGTTCTTCGAGCGCCAGATTCTTTTCCTGCAAAGCGGTCGCGCCCGCTTCGATGTGGCGGCGGTTTTGATCCAGCTCCGCGGTCATTTGGTTGAACGATTCAGCCAGCAAAGCCAACTCGTCATCGCCGACCGTATCCACCCGGTGCGCGAGGTTGCCGCGGGCCACCTCTTTCGAAGCTTCGGCCAGCGATTTGATCGGCGCCGCCAGCCCACGCGCCAGATGGATCGCAACCCACATCGAGGCAAACAGCAACAAAAGCGTCATTAGTCCCAGCGTGGACAGTCCCAGCAAGCGCACTTTTCGCTGCCGCGCGACCAGGTGCTGGTATTCGCTTTGTGATGGCGCGATGGTGTCGCTGACATCGGTGTCAGCCAAACGATGCGGCACGACGATTAAGCGCCAATCGCCACTGAGCGGAACTGAAGCCAGGTCAAATCCTTTACCGTCAGTCAGCGCGTCATTGGCGCTGGCCCTGGTTGCTCGTCCTTGCTGCAACAGCGAATTCAACTCAGGGCGTTGCGATTCCGGAATCGATGTTTCGCTGTGCGCTAAAACTTCGCCATTGCCGGAAACGATTTCAATCGCCGACAAGTCGCCGGTCGAAGCTAATTGATTCAGTGTCGCTTGCCATTCGGATTGCGGCTTATCTTTGATCATCGTGGCGAGCAGACTCGCCATCTCGCGGAAGTTACGGTTCTGCGTGGCCAGGCTTTCGCGCTGTTGCTCGCGCACTCTCTCGACGATGCTTTCCGGCAAGCGGCCGAACCATTTTTCGACGGAGCGATTTATGAACAGATACGAGAACGCCGCCATCGCCGTGATCGGAAGCAAACTGAGGGCAATGAAATAGGCGAGCAGCCGGGTCTGGATTTTGGAGCCGAGCAGGCGCTCGCGTCGCTCGCGCCGCAGTCTCAGCAGGCTCCGCAGCAGAATGAAACTGAAGACGACAAAGGCCGCGAAGTTCAACGACGACAACGCGTACAGCAGCAGCGTATCTGAACCTGTCTCGGGCGGCACGACGGCCCACACATTGAAGAGTTGCTGCGCTACGATGATTGCGAGCAGGACCAGGACCAACCCGCCCAGCAGCCAGGGCACGCTCCGCCGCCGGGGCCGGATTTCGCTCGACTCGTCGAAATTGTCTGTTGGTTTGCTCACGGAAAAACGGCTTGATAAGCGGCCAAGCGTCCGCAAAGTCTAGCACACACTCCTTAGCTATTCCCGTCCCAGCGAGTTGGCCGGCGGGTCGGTTTAGAGTTCAAGCTTTAGCTTGCGCCCTTGCAATCGGCAACCTAAAGGTTGAACTCTGAACCCAAACTGCCCGACGGCCCGAGTTCGCGGGCGACGAGGATGCTAGAATGCTGCGCTCGATGGACGCCCGAAAGCTTTTCTTCGACGACAAACGTCATTTGCGCAGCGGCTGGCGGCTGTGCTTGTTTGTCGTCGCTTTCTACATTTGCTCCACATTGATCTTCATACTTCTGCTCGGCGGGTTGGGACTGGTGCTGCATCGTCCGGTTGCGGAATTGGTGAACAGCCATTGGGTGTTCGTTTTCGGTCACGGATCCATTTTGATTTCCGCGGCGTTGGTGGGCTGGGGCTGTGGGAGGTTGTTTGAAGGACTACCATTTCGCGCGCTTGGCTGCTCGCTCCGGCCGGGTTGGCTGAAAGATTTGGGAATCGGATCGGCGCTCGGCGCAGCGTCGCTCCTGCTCGCAGCTTTGCTCGCGACGGTCACGCGCGGCGTCCACTTCAGTCTTGATCAAGTTAGCACCGGTGCAATCGGCAAGACGCTGGCCATCTCGGCTCTCGTGTTCGTGTTTGCGGCGGCGGCTGAAGAGATGCTTTTTCGCGGCTATCCTTTGCAGACGTTGACCCGCGCAAATCTCCCTTGGCTGGGCGTTGTTCTGACTTCAGCTGCTTTTGCCTCAGCGCATCTGGGCAACCCAAATATCGTTCCCCGTCTTACTTTTCTGAACACGGCGCTGGCGGGCGTGTTGTTGGCGGTCGGCTATCTGCGCAGCGGCAGTCTATGGTTTCCAATCGGCTGGCATTGGTCGTGGAACTGGATGCAGGGAGCAGTCGTTGGCTTGCCGGTGAGCGGCATCAATCGAATCGCGCCGGCGCCTCTACTGCACGCGATGAACAGCGGACCCGATTGGTTGACCGGCGGCGCTTACGGAATCGAAGGCGGCGCGGCCTGCACCATCGCGCTGCTGGTGTCGACCGCGGTCATCTGGCGCTGGAAACTAATGACTCGGGTGAACGTACCACAGGCTTAGTGTCAGACGGGCCGCCGTCAGGAAGGGCCTTGGCAGCCCGCCTCACGGTCGGGCTTCTGATACGGTTAACACTCTCTCCGCAGTTCCCGTCTTAAGCCATGTCAGACAGACGCAAAGGCCAAACTCAGGCTGGCGATTCGCACCGGACCCTTAGCGTCGTAGCATCCGTCGGTTCAAAGGTTCACAGGGAAGCACCAATGTTCGAAGCCGAAGCCACCGCGGACGTCTTTCTTATGACTCAACCGTTCAGCGCGCCCGCCGAACAATCAGTAGAGGCGAAGCTGATCGAGGCAGTGCTTAACGGCGAACAGGATTGCTTTGCGCGGTTGTATGAAATGTATGCCCCGATGGTGCACGGAATTTTGCTGGCGCGCGTGCCCCGCGCTGAGGTCGATGACCTGGTGCAGGACATTTTTCTGCACGCGCTCCGCAAGCTGCACACGCTCCGCAATGCGGGCGCGTTCGGTGGTTGGCTGGCGATGATTACGCGAAACCGGGCCATGGATTTTTATCGCAGCTCAAGAGAGACCGTGGAAGTTACAGAGAAGACCGCGGTCGCCAAATCGCCCAACCGCATCGCGATGGAAATCCTGGACTTGATTCGCAGCCTGCCGGAAGCGTATCGCGAAACTCTGGTGCTGCGATTCGTCGAAGGAATGACCGGGCCGGAAATCGCGTCGCGCACCGGACTAACCGCCGCATCTGTCAGAGTGAATCTGCATCGCGGCGTGAAGATGTTGCGCGAAAAGATGGGAGTTATGTCAGAACCGCCTACGGTAGCGGGCGGTTGATCTGGGGCAGTAGCCCGACCGTAAGGGAGGGAGTGGAGTTGAATTATGGATAACAACTACCTTTGGGATCGTTCCGGCGAGATTGATCCGGACATTCAGCAGCTTGAAGAAACGCTCGGCGCTCTGCGTTATCAGCCGCAGCCGCTGCGGATTCCGACGTCTCTTCAAATCAGACGCCGCCGCAGCTTCTATCCGCTCTTGGCGATTGCCGCCGCGATAGCCCTGGTGGCGATCGCCCTCGGTCTCTGGTTCGCTTTCAAACAGCACCAGGTAACGACACCGTTAGACGTAAGACAAAACGCGCAGCCCGCGCCTAAGCAGATCGAGAAGGAACTACCTCAGCCGAAGCGCGAGCCGGAGCAAGCGGCTCTTAACCCGGGCGCGAATCCCGTGAGGAGTCAGAAGCGCCATCGTGAACCGACTCATGCTTTGCTGGCTCGCTCTAAAGTTCGCGCGCCCGCGCCGCCGCCGCTAACTCCGGCTGAACTCGCGGAAAAAGAGCAGGTGCTGGTCGCGCTGCGTCTGGTCAGCGCCAAACTCAATGTCGCCCAACGAAAGGCGCAAGGTCTGCCCGCGCCGAACCCAATTCGCAATCAACACAAGATAGGATGAATGAATTATGAAAACACTCTTCCAAACTTCATTAAGACTCGCAGCGGTCATGCTGCTGCTATTGGGCGGCGCCGCCATCACGGCGCACGCCCAGGGCGCCCGGCTGCAAATCGACCAACTCGATTCTCTGGCCAACAGGGCCAGCGAAACCGTCGACGTCAAACTGGACGAACGATTGATGGCTACTACCGCCAAGATCTTTTCCGGCAAAGACGACGAGGACATCAAAGAGATTCTCAAAGGGCTGAAGGGCATCTATGTCAAGAGCTTCGAGTTCGAGAAGGAAGGCCAATATTCGCCAGCCGACGTCGAGTCGGTGATGTCGCAGTTGCGCGGCGGCGGCTGGAGCAAGATCGTCGGAGTGAGGAGCAAAAAAGACGGCGACAACGTGGACGTCTATTTGATGATGCAGGGCGATCAGATCGAAGGCCTCGCGGTGATCAGCGCCGAGCCGAAAGAGTTCACGGTCGTGAACATCGTAGGGCCGGTCAACCTCGAGAAGCTCACCAAGCTCGAGGGCCAGTTTGGCGTGCCTGACCTCGGACTCGATCAACCGAAGCCGAAGAAGAGCAAGTTAGTGCCATGAAGATGAAACTCGCAATCATTGGTCTGATCATCGCGACGACTTTCTTCGCGCCGCTCACGAGCACTTTTGCTCGCGGCGATGACTTCGACGCCGTGGTGAAGGCCATCGAGCAGTTCTATCACGTCAAGCACCAGAGCCTGCCGCTGCTGGCGCGCGCTGGAATGAAAGGCGCCAGGACCGTCGCGCGGGTCAGAGGCGGCGACTACAAACGCCTCGCCGATGCCGGCAGCGTGAGATTGGTATTCTTTGAAGATCAGGAATTCAATTCGCATGGCCGAATTGCCGGCTTCAAGGCGTCGATCCAAAGCACGCTTAACGAAGCCTGGTCGCCGCTGATAGCGACCTTGTCCGCGAAAGATGAAGAGCAAACCTACATCTATATCCGTGACGCCGGCGCGAAGTTCCACGTGCTGGTCGTTACCATCGAACGACGCGAAGCTACCGTGGTCGAGGCGACAGTCGCGCCCGACGTGTTGGCGATGTTGATGAAAGATCCGAATGAGATGGGCAAAACCCTGACCGATGATGCCGCCCTCAATAACAACCAGGAGCCAATTCCATGAACTACAACACCGCGATCAGAACCAATCGAAACGCACGGCTGATGTCCCTATCCGCCCTTCTGGCAGCGGCGCTTTTCTTAGCCGTCACAGCCATTCCGGCCTCGGCGCAGGAAGTCGCCGAAACGATTAAGGTGCGCACGCGCGTGGTCTTTATGGACGCGCTGGTAAAAGACAAGCGCACCGGGATCAATGTCTCTGATCTCGCCGCGGACAATTTTGAGGTTCTTGACGACGGCCAGCCGCGCACGATTTCTTATTTCACTCGCGAAGGCCAGGCGCGCAAGCCCCTCGCGCTGATCTTGATTCTCGATCTGCGCGATGATGGCGCCGGGCGCTTTCTCAAACGCGAAGAGGTTCGTAAGTCAATGGTTGACGAGTTGGCCAAGCTTCCGGAGGGCGACAAAGTCGCAATCCTGGCGATTAACCTGAACAGCGTTGATGACAAGACCGCCGCGATTAGAAATGGCAAGGCGATGTGGCTGACTGAATTCACGCGCGATCGCGCGAAACTCGACGCCGCCCTGGCTCGCGTGCCGGCGCTGGTCGCCCCCGCTCCCGAAACCGACAAGACGAAACCCGATGAGAAGGACTCTGCGCCACAGAGCAGCGGGAGTCTTACGGTGAGCTCCGACACGACCGCAACGGAACCGAAGGATTCTGCTGGAGCAAAGAAGAAAGAGAGTGACGTCCTTGAAACCGAGACGATCAAGGGAAAGAACGGGGCGGTCATAACGCGCACGATCAAAAAGGATGGATCGGTTAACGTCAAACGCGTGAGCCGCGACGGCAAGGTCTCAATTCAGTTAGACAATATCTACGACATGGCCGGGGCGACGCGCGATGCGACGCACCTGGCGGAGGAAAAGCTTCCCAACTCACAAGCAGCCGTCGTGTGGCTGTCTGACGGCATCGCGCCGATCTTTTACGAAGACCGCGACGCGACCGAACAGATCCTGATCCGGCAAAACGCGATCTTCAACACGCTGACTGTGGACATGCGAACGCTCTACAAGTTCCTGCTGCCTCTGGGTCAGCCGCTGATTGGATGGACCGGAATAAGCCTGGCCGGCAGCGCCAAGCGTCTGGCCCAACAAAGCGGTGGCGAAGCCGTTCATGTCAGTCGCGTCAGAGACTATGGCGCCGGACTCGCCAGAATTATCGGCAATTTGACGGCCCGCTACAGCCTCGGCTTCTCACTCGGCGAGGATGAGAAGGACGATGGCCGCCTGCATCAACTCGATCTGCGCGTCAAGGCGCTTGACGCGAAAGGCAAGTCGCGCAAACTCGAGGTGAGCGCGCGCAAGGGTTACTACGTACCAAAGAGCAACACCGACCAGACCTCGGCTGCGGTCAAGTAGCGCGATCAGGTCAGTTGTTTACTGGGAGCGCGGGCGCCCTCGCCCGCATGGCAGGCGGAGCGCGCTCAATTTGCTCAAAACGTATTCGACGGCTTCGAGAAAATTGTGTTCGCGCTTCGCGTTCAATGCGGGCGAGGGCGCCGCGCTCCCAGTGATAGATCGAGCCCTTAAGCTCAAACTGACCTACTATTCCCAATCTTCTCAAGTGGCCTGGCTCTTCCGAAACAAGTAGAATGAGTTTCGTGAGGTGGACGGTTGTTTCAATCGTCCCCACGAGACTCATTATGAAGCTTTTCACTTTAGAAGAAGCAAACTCCCTGCTCCCGAGCGTGCGGCCGATCGTGAAGTCCATTCAGCGATCGCATCGCCGTCTGCGTTCTTTCCAGAACTCTGCGAAGCTGGCCGCGGATGCGGCCGAGAACGGTGGCGGCGGCATGCAAAAGGGTTCCCAGTACGCACGGTTGCTGATCGACCTGTCGTTGGGGGCCGGCAAGTTGGAAGGACTCGGCGTGCAATTGAAGGATTACGCCAATGGCTTGATAGACTTTCCTTCGATGCGCGAGGGCCGCGTAGTCCTGCTTTGCTGGAAAGCAGATGAAGGCGACCAGCTCGAATGGTGGCATGACGTCGAAGCGGGTTTCGCCGGTCGCCAGCCGCTCTAGGGAAGACAGCCAACCTCAAGCCCTGCTATATTTTCTCGTTGACGAGTTAAAGTAAAGTCTGATACCATCCGGCCCGATGCGCAACGGGTTCGGGCTTTGCTGAGATCGTGCCCACCCGTTTTGATTGCCGCGCCGACTGAGACTTTGCTATGCAGCCTTGCTCTTGTGGCGTAGCGCACGAAAACACCTGCCCCATTTCCCGATCGCAATCAGCGATGCCAGAAGTATTCTCTGATCTTCCTCAGGATAAAGTGATGGCGGGTCGCGCACCTGTCGAGGCTTCGGCCTCAGATCATTCGCGCCCATCCAAGTCCGAAGCATCGAAATCTACCCTGATCGAGTTTCCCGGAGTTTCGCGCGCAGTGCCTGAGTGGCGCAAGCAATTGAGTCAACGCGTGCGCGAGGTCCAGGAGCAGCGTGCCCGCGAAGCCGCGGAAGCCCTGGCGTCAGCCCAGGAAAGCGAGACGTTTTCCTGCGCGCTGCCGTCGGCTCAACTGGAACTCGTGCCCGATCGCGAACAGCAGGTGATGAATCCCATCGTCTCGAAAGCCCTTGAGCGTTTGGAGCGCGCGCGCAGGTCAGACTTTGCGGTGGGCAGCACCGGCGCGGCTACGGCTACCGCTCTGGCTCCGGTCGCTGACGATGCCCCATCGACAGGAGCGACAGAAGTGACAGAAGAGACAACAGCGACGATTCAGGGCGAGACCGCAGCGAGAAAGGGCAAACTGGTGGTGGTTCCTTCCCAGCCGATCGTTGACGAACCAAGACGTAAGCCGGTTCGGGTAATCTCTGACGGCATAGAGGACTCTGCGCTGGCGTACCTTGAAGCGTGTCTGTCTGTGCCGGCGCTCGCTTCAGATGTGCGCGGTGATCGCGCCGGCGTCTGGCGGCGAATGATCGCTGGACTCCTGGATCTTTTCGTCGTAGCAGGGATAACGGCACCGATCGCCGCCGGGATCGAATTTGCCAAAGGCCAGTGGTCCGACCCGCGCGTGATTGGCTTGACGGCAGGCATTGCCCTGGCCATGATGTTCTCGTATCTAACAGTCTCAATCGCCCTCACCGGACGAACGTTGGGCATGCGTCTGCTATCGCTGCGAACCATTGACGTGCGCACCGGGCTGATTCCCACGGGAGGCCAAGCCATGAAGCGCGCCATTGGTTACATCTTCTCGCTGGCTACCTTCGGCATCGGTATCATCTATGCGTTGGTCGATCGCGAAGGCCGCACGATGCATGATCGTTTCTCAAAGACGATAGTCATACAGACCTAGCGCCGTTCCTTCTTTCCGATTTTGTCAGGCGAAAGTCTTTCGGCTTTCGCCTTTTGCTTTTCGGGAGCGCCGGCATCGGAGCCCTACTTTGATAAGCGGTGTTCAGAGTACCGACTTTAGTCGGGTTTTTGTTAGGCGGGAAGAGACCCAACTAAAGTTGGTACTCTATACGCCGTCAAATCAAGACACGACCTGCGGCGCAGCGGCATCCCTGCCGGTGTTTGTGCTAACTTCCCTCAACGGAAACATGGATGAGGAAGCAATCAAAGAGATCGTTGCTGAGCTCGGGCCGCTCTTGATTGGCCGCGCGCCGGGGAAAATCTTTCAACTCGGACCGCTCTCGCTGGCGATCGATTTCCGTCTCCGCGACGGCTATCTCTTCATCAGCGCTGAGCCCGGCCTGCCGCGTCTCTATCTAATCAAACGCCGCGTTCGCGATCTGGAAAAGCAAAGCATCCCGCTCACGCAATTCGCTCTGGCGCTGCGAAAAGAGCTGGCGGGCGCAACCTTGCGCGAGCTGGAAAAGGATTCGGCCGAGCGGGTGGTACGTTTCCGATTCACCGGCAAGGATGAGTTCGAGCAAGCGAAAGAGCGCACCCTCATCGCTCAATTGACGGGACGATCGGCGAATCTTTTTCTGCTGGATTCGCGCGACCACCTCACTCATCAGCTGCGCCCGGCGCGCGGCGCCGGCCAGCAAATCGGCGACGAATACCGGCTATCTGGCAGGAGCGAGACGCGCGTGCGAGAGCGGGGCACTATTCCGACCCGGGGTCCCCAGACGGGCGAGCCGCACGAACCGGGCATTAGCCCGACCCGGGGTCCCCAGACGGGCAGCCCGGCTGGGGTGGGGGCGGTAAGGGAGGGCTCCACCGGCACACCGTTAGAGTCGTTTCTTGCCGGACAGTTT
>Ga0209701_10003549_pt1 | contig 10205 bp, 6 predicted proteins | sample CZO8metaG_4_FD_188356 | JGI IMG/M metagenome (GOLD analysis project Ga0209701, IMG submission 188356) | Vadose zone soil microbial communities from the Eel River Critical Zone Observatory, Northern California, USA - CZOApr15con2H3.8 metaG... | ecosystem: Environmental > Terrestrial > Soil >...
TCGTGATTCGTGACTGGCGACAGACAAAATGTGGCAGGCACCGGGAGGGTGCCGTGCGGCGGTTGTGCGTTCGACAGGGCAGTCATCGTCATTTTCCACGGCGTATTTTACCATACTGGTACGTACGAAGTCAAGAAAATTCAGTAAGTTGTGAGGAATGAGGAGGTTGGGGAGTGGCATTTGTCTGCGAGCCAGGCGGTTGCGGGCGAATTCAATCCAGCGTAAACTACTGGTTGTCTGAATCAAGGTTCGGGGCGTGGCTCAGCCTGGCTAGAGCGCCTGGTTCGGGACCAGGAGGTCGGTGGTTCAAATCCACTCGCCCCGACCACTTCCTCTTTCATTTCCCACCATCCGGCGCTGGTTGAGCGTCCCGGCTTGGCCGGGAAGGTCGGTGGTTCAAATCCACTCGCCCCGACCATTTCCTCTTTCATTTCCCACCATCCGACGCTCGTCGAGCGTCCCGGCTTGGCCGGGAAGGTCGGTGGTTCAAATCCACTCGCCCCGACCACTTTCTCACCGGATGCGATCTCACCTACAGCCTATTTCGCGGGAGAGAGGTCCTTCGCTGTGCTCCCACGGCAAGCCGGGGCAGGCAGGATTTCGGCAGCGGGCTGGGACGCCCGCTTGACGCCTCAAGTTCAAATCCACTCGCACGGCCGAATCCCTCGTTTTTTCGGGTTATGCTGCCGCCGCCTCGACGAATTCGCGTGGAAATGGTAAGAGAAGCCATGCAATCTGGCGATAGGGAGTTAAACAACTATGTTTGCACCCGCGACTTTTGTCACCGCGCTTATCATGACCATTCTCAGCACGATCTGCTGGGGCTCGTTCGCCAACACTTACAAACTCACCAAGAATTACCGTTTCGAGCTTTACTACTGGGACTATGCCGGAGGAATTGTTTTGATTTCGCTCGTGCTGGCCTTCACGCTGGGCTCGAGTTCCGGGGGAGAGCAGAGCTTTCTTGCCAATCTGCACTCGGCAGCGCCGATGAATATGCTGGACGCGGGAGTCGGCGGCTTCCTCTTCAATATTGCGAACGTGCTGCTTATCGCCGGTATTGAAATGGTGGGGCTGGCGATAGCGTTTCCGATTTCCATCGGCATCGCGCTCGTGGAAGGTGTGGTGCTGAGTTACCTCATTCAACCCAAGGGCAGCGCTTTCCTGTTGGGCCTCGGCGTAGCCATGGCGGTGCTGGCTGTCATTCTGATCGGCAAGGCCTACGGCGCGCTGCAGAGCGGAAACAAAAAAGCGCCGCGGAAAGGTATCGTTGTGTGCATCACCTCGGGCCTGCTGATGGGCACGTTTGCTCCTTTCGTCACAAAGTCCATGACCGCCGCGCATCCCCTGACGCCTTATGCGGTGGCGGTGTTGTTCACATTCGGAGCGCTGATCTGCTGCTTCTTTTTCAATGTGTTTCTGATGAAGAAGCCTCTCGTGGGCGCTCCTGTGGGCTTCTCCGGCTACTGGAGCGCGCCGGGCTCTTACCACGCTCTTGGTTTGTTGGGAGGCGGCATCTGGGGCCTCGGGACAGTCTTCAATTTTGTCGCTGCCAGTCTGGTCGGCGTGCCCATCTCGTACGCCATCGGGCAGGCATCACCGATGATCGCCGCATTGTGGGGAGTTCTTATCTGGCATGAGTTCCGGGGGGCCAGCACCCGGGCGAAAATGTACCTGGCGGGTATGTTCGTGTGCTATGTACTGGCGCTGGTTCTCATTGCGCGCGCGTATCAAGTTTCCTAGCCACGCGCCCTACTTTTAGGGAGATCCCCGGATGCCGGACAAATGGATCACGGTCCTCGGAAGTTTCGTCGCCGACCTGGCTTTCCGCACGCATAAAGCGCCGGCGTGGGGCGAAACGATACTCGGGTCTGATTTCAAGCTCGGACCCGGCGGAAAGGGATCGAATCAGGCCGTCGCCGCGGCGCGGTTGGGCGGGAAAGTCAGCTTCATCAGCAAATTAGGCCGCGACCCCTTTGGTGATTTGGCGCGCAAGACCTACGCGCAAGAAGGAATCGACACTCGCTTTGTGTTTGAAACCTCGGAGCATGCCACCGGCGGGGCGGCCATCATCGTGGACGAAGTGAAGGGTGAAAACGCCATCATCGTGTTCCCCGGCGCGTGCTTTCACGTGACGCCTGCGGAAATCGACCAAGCACGGGCGCGGATCGCGGAATCGTCTGTCTTCCTCACGCAGCTCGAATTGCAGATTCCGGCCGTCGAGCACGGCTTGCGAATCGCTCACGAACTGGGCGTCACAACCATTCTCAATCCCGCGCCGGGGCTGCCGCTGCCGGGGCATATCCTGGCGTTCTGCGATTATGTGACGCCGAACGAAAGCGAGGCCGCAACCCTGACCGGCATTCCTGTGGCGAGCTTCGCCGATGCCGAACGCGCCGCGGATGCGCTGCTGGCGCAAGGGGCGCGGAACGTCGTCGTGACTCTGGGCGCGCACGGGGCTCTGGTGAAGAACTCCCGCCTCACAAGACACGTCCCGGCCGTTGACGCGGGCCGCGTCGTCGAGACGACAGGCGCGGGCGACGCCTTCAACGGCGGGCTGGCCTTGGCCCTTGCGGAGGGCCGGGACATTGTCGCGGCCACTCGATTCGGATGCGTGGTCGCGGGCATTTCGGTGACGCGCCCGGGTACGGCTCCTTCCATGCCCTCGCGCGCCGAAGTGGATGCTCTGCTGGCGAAGGTGTTTTGATCGCCATGCTCGGTGCATTTCGGCACGAACGAGGGAGAGGAGACGTTGATGGCCCTGCCTGACGAACTTGCGTTTCTGGACGCCACCGCGCAAGCCGAACTGGTGCGCCGCAAGCAGGTGAAGCCAATCGAGCTGGTGGACGCAGCGATCGCGCGCATCGAGCGATTAAACCCCACGGTCAACGCCGTCGTGACGCCGCTGTTCGAGCCTGCCCGCACCGCGGCACGCGGCGCGCTGCCGGACGGGCCGTTTCGCGGCGTGCCGTTCCTGCTGAAAGACCTGCTCGCCTCCTACGCCGGTGCGCGCATGACCTCCGGTTCGACGTTCCTGCGCGACTTCGTGCCCGGCTACGACAGCGAGCTGGTCGCGCGGCTCAAACGCGCCGGGCTGGTGATTCTCGGCAAGACCAACACGCCGGAATTCGGCATCCTGCCGACAACCGAGCCGCGCCTTTTCGGGCCCAGCCGCAATCCGTGGGACACCTCGCGAATCACCGGAGGTTCGAGCGGGGGCTCTGCCGCCGCGGTGGCCGCAGGTATGGTGCCGATGGCGCACGGCAACGATGGCGGAGGCTCGATCCGCATCCCATCGTCGTGCTGCGGGCTTTTCGGTATGAAGCCGACGCGCGGGCGCAACCCCCTGGGTCCGAATCTTGGAGATGTCATGAGCGGGCTGGTTGCCGAACACGCGGTCACGCGCTCGGTGCGCGATAGCGCCGCGCTGCTCGACGCCACCGCCGGCCCCGACATCGGCGATCCCTATTTCGCTCCACCGCAGGCGCAGCCGTTTCTCCGCGAAGTAGGCGCTAACCCGGACAACCTGCGGATCGCCTTCACGACGGCAGCTCCCAGCGGTGTGCCCATTCACGCCGATTGCGTGCGCGCCGTCCAGGAAGCGGCGAAACTCTGCTCGGAGCTGGGCCATACGGTGAGCGAAGGCGCCCCGGAGGTGGAGTCGGAGCATCTCGGCAACTCCTTTATGGCTGTGTGGTCGGCAGGATGCGCCCAGGTTATCGACGGTGCCGCGCTAGTGACGGGCCGCAAGCCCACGCCGGATCAATTCGAGGAGTTGACCTGGGCCCTGGCCGAACGGGGGCGCGGCGTCAGCGGACCGGCGTATCTGCTGGCCGTGACCGCGCTGCAAGGCATGGCCCGCCAAATCGCGCGGTTCTTTGTGAACCACGACGTGTGGCTCACGCCAACCCTCGCGGAACCACCGCTGCCGCTGGGCAGCTTCGACGCGCGCGCGGGTAATCCGCTTTACGGTCTGCAGCGCGCGCAGGCGTTCGTTCCCTTCACGCCGCTCTGCAACGTGAGCGGCCAGCCCGCCATGTCAGTCCCGCTGTTCTGGAACGCCGAAGGTCTTCCTGTGGGCACGCACTTTGTGGGACGATTCGGTGACGAAGCCGCGCTTTTTCGTCTGGCCGCGCAACTCGAGGCGGCGCGGCCCTGGGCGGCCCGCCGCCCTGCGTGTTAGACGATTAATGCGCGGCCGCGAGCTTTGCGGCGGCAGCGTCAATCCAGGCGGCTTCGCCCTCGATCACCGCGGCCACGCGCGAGATCTCCGATTCCGTCTGCTTCCACTTTTTCAGCTCGATGGCTTCACGGACTCCCGGAACCGTCTTTACGCCGTAGCCGGTGTAAAGACCCGGAGCGTACAGCAGGTGCTTGAACCACGGGCGCACCGGCAGTCCCTCCTCCGCTGTCAATTTGCGCTCGCTTTCGAAGAGCATGCGGTTCACTTGGGCGATTCCCGCGCTTGCCAGACCCGCGCCGCCGTCTTCGCGCGCTTTGGCCAGAGCCTTTTCATAACGCTGCGCGCTGTGCGTGAGGGCGTCCGCGGCATTTTCGAGCGGCGCAAAATTCAGGTGCGGCGGGATCTCCTCGAGGGAGGGAGGAACATACGGCCTTTTCGGATCAGACGTCGCGGTGAAGAGGCCTTCCTCGATTTCCAGATTCCGCTCGCGGATTCCGTCGGTCTGGTCCTTGGCGAGTTTTTCCAGATCGTGGACGTATCGCTGAACCGTCTCGGCGAAGTCCGAAAAATCAAACGGCAGCAGGTCGGCATCCGCCAGGCGCAGCGTCGCGCTTCCCGCAGTCTGCGCCAGAGCTTTTCCGTAGGCGAAGTCCGGGTCGCCAAAGTGCGTGTACCAGTAAAAATCGTCGTAGACGGAGTGGTAGATGCCGCCGCCGCTTTCGCCGCCATATCCGAGGCTCAGCGACGCAATGCCCAGGTGCTGCAGAAACACGGTCCAATCGGAGCCCGAGCCCAGCGCCTCGATCCGCGTGTCCATCCGCTGGCGAATGCCTTGGCGGTCGTCCGCCGAGCGGGCCAGGGAAATCTCCCGGAGTTGCCGGCGCTTCCAAACCGAAATCTTTTTCTCCGGGTCCTGGATTTCCCGCGCCACATCGTTGATGAATTTCTCGAGCGTATGCGAGCCGCCCACATTGAGGTAGCCGCGGCCGTTCGAATCGGAGTTGATATACGCCACAGCGTGCTGCTTCAATTCCTCGGCATGCTCTTCCGCCCATTCCGTCGAGCCCAGCAGGCCCGGCTCTTCGCCGTCCCACGCGCAGAAGATCACCGTGCGCTTCGGCTTCCATCCCGCTTTCAGCAGCTCGCCTAGCCCGCGCGCTTCTTCCATCAGGGCCACCTGGCCCGAGATGGGGTCTTCGGCGCCGTTCACCCAGGCGTCGTGATGATTCCCGCGGATCACCCACTCGTCCGGATACACCGCTCCGGGAATCTTGGCGATCACGTCGTAGATTGGCTTGATGTCCCAATTGGAGCGCACCTTCAAATGCACTTTTGCCGGGCCGGGGCCGATATGGTAGGTAAGCGATAACGCGCCGCGCCAGTTTGCCGGGGCCACCGGCCCTCTCAGTGCCGCCAGCAAGGGTTGCGCATCCGAATAGGAAATCGGCAGCACGGGAATCTTTGTCAGCGTGGGGGCCTCGCTAATGGCCAGGCGCTTTGCTTTCGGAGTCGCTCCGACACCCGGCGTCAACGGATCGCCCGGATACAGCGGCATGTCTTCCACGCTGCCGCGTTGCACGCCCTCTTTCGGCCGCCACGCTCCTTGCGGAAACACTTCGCCTTCGAAGTAGCCGTCCTCTCGCGGGTCGGAATAAATCAGGCAGCCGACGGCGCCGTGTTCTGCGGCGACCTTTGGCTTGATCCCCCGCCAGGACGCGCCGTACCGCGCGATGACGATGGCTCCCTTGACCGAAACTCCCAGGCGCTCGAGTTGCTCGTAGTCATCGGGGATGCCGTAATTGACATACACCAGTGGAGCGGTGACCTCGCCGTCAATGGAATACGCATTGTAGGTGGGCAATTGCTCTGCCGTTTGATTCGACGTGGGATCATCGGCCACGACGGGCTCCTGCAATTTCGCGGTGAAATGCGGCCCGCCCTCCACGAGCTCAACCATCCGCTCTTTGGGCGTGGGGAAAAGCACGTCGAACTGTTCGATGTGCGTATCGAGTCCCCACTCCTTAAACCTTGCGGCGATCCATTCCGCATTGTCTTTGTCGTAGGGAGAGCCGACATGGTGAGGGCGCGCGGAAAGGCGCTGCATGTAGCTGCGCATGTTTTCCGGGCTGGGGATCTCGCGGAACTTGCCTTCCCAGGCGCGCTCGGCGCGCGAGGATGCCGCCGAGAAGCCCGCCAAGGGCGGCTCATCGGCAGCCAGAGGCATCAGGAAAAATAAGGCCAACAAGCAGGACGCAAAGCGATGCGAAATTTTCATTTTCTCCCCCCTTGGCGAGCCGTATCGGGCCAGTTGCAAGATGCTGGAAGAACCGCCGTCAAGACTCCGAAAATTTCCGGCAGCCAACCGAGCGCGCCATTATACAAACAAAATCCCCAGCATCACACGCTGGGGAGCGAATCCTCGACGGCGTTGAGCAAGCGGTCCAGATCCTCTGGCGAGTTGAAAAAGTGAGTGGAGACGCGCACGCCGCCGACCTGCGAAGTGTAGCGCACGGAAACCAGAATTTTCCTTTCCAGAAGGCGGTTCATGAGCGCTATGTTCCGCGCCGCCGAGCCTGCGCTGAAGGTGACAATCCCGGAGCGGTTCTTGCGCGCTTTTGGCGTGACCACCTCGACCTTCAAAGCTTGCAGGCCCGTGAGCAAATGGTCGGTAAGCTCAAGGATCCTCGCCGCGATTTGATCCATCCCGATTTCGTGAATCAGCGAAAGCGATGCAGCCAGCCCAACATTTCCCGGGTAGTTGGATGTTCCGCCGGTCTCGAAGCGCCGCGCGCTCCCACAGAACTGGTAGTTCTGCACCGGCGTGATCGCCGGTGTTTGAAAGTATTCGCCCCAGCCGCCCGCGGGCGGCTCCACGCTCAGATAGCCCGTCAATCCCGGGCGAAGCCGGGCCTGCGATTCTCTGCGCACGTAGAGGAACCCCGCCCCAAAGGGTGAATTCAGCCATTTGTGCCCGCCGCATGCGAAAAAGTCGGCCGGAGTTTTTTGAACATCTATGGGAACCGCTCCGAGCTGCTGAATGGCATCCACCACCAGCCAGATTCCACGCTCCCGGCAAAACGCACTGAAAGCTCCGAGGTCGCAGCGATACCCGTTGCTCCACTGGACGGAGCTGAGGGCGATGACTCTTGTTTTTGGGGTTACGCGCTCGGCAAACGATTCGACGAGTGCTTCCCCGTTGCGATGCGGCACGACGTCAACACCGATACCGCGAGGGGCGAGCTGAATCCACGGCAGCGCCACTTCCAGGAACTCGAGATCGCTCAACAGGACGCGATCGCCGGGCTCGAGCGGAATCGTCCCAGCGGCGAGGTTCAAGCCGTGCGACGTGCTTTCCACCAAAGCGATCTCGTCCTCGTGCGCATGCAACAGCCGCGCCGCTTGCGATCGCGCCGCGTTGCGCATCTCGTCCATGGCGATGTGATGCAGCGTGGAGGACGGCGCGGGGCAATGCACGACCATGTCCAGAAAACGCGAAATGGCATCGGTGGCCACGCGCGGCGCCAGGCTGACGCATGCGGCGTCGAGAAAAACTTTTTCCCGTAGCGCGGGGAATTGTTCGCGGATAACCGGCCAGTTCGGTGGAGTCATTGATCCTCAGAGATTCCCGGCAGAGCGTTCAGCAACGGTCAAATTGAACCATATCATGTGAAACGCGGGCTAGGCCGGTTGAAAATGCATCTCTTCTCCAACCCTTTTCTTATCAAGAAGATAGAGGCCGCCTAGAATTGAAGCTGCGATGCACTGGTACTCGATGTGTCCAATTGCGAACGAGCAGCGCGCCGCTTATATCGGCGCACCTTGTTACACTGAAGCTGTTCGCCAGTCCGCCCGAGCGAGCAGAGTATGGGAGATATGGGCCAAACCGGGCGCTCCAATTTATTGTCGGGCAGCCTTCCTCATCTGGCGGGATTCACCGGCATTTTCGTGTTTTCCCTGTGGCTCCGCCAGCAGCCGCACGTTCCGGATTCGGTTGCTCAAGGATATCTGCAAATCATTTCCGGTCTGATCGCGCTGATTTTTTCCGCGGTCACGTTGGTGCGATTCCGCGGCACGCAAGACCGCATCTCGCTCATCCTCGGAGCAGGATTCCTGCTGACCAGCGTGCTCATCCTTGGATCGAGCATCCTGTTTTTCCGCTTGATACCCGGCGCGCCACAGCGAATCCAGTGGGCACCGTTTGCCTGGTGGCCGGCCCGGATGCTGCTGGCCGTGTTGCTCCTCGTGGCGATCGTTGTGGACAGATTTCTGCCCAGGTCGCGTCACCCGGGCCTGGAGATTGGCGGCGCGTTGTTCGCGGTAGTCGCTTTGACGTACTTCATTACCATTGCCCTTCGTCACCTCCCGCAAGAAATCAATGCCCTGCCCGGAGCCATTCTGCCAAGTCCCTGGAACCTTCTGCCGGCCTCGCTGTACTGGATGGCGGGATTTGGATTTAAGCGCCGGCTGGCGACGACCAACTCCGCATTCGACCGCGCCATTTATTCCTCCACCTGGCTGCATGCCGCGGCGCAAATCGCCGCCTGCCAGTCCGAGCGCGTGCTGGACGCGCCCTTTGCCTTCGCGCAGCTTCTCATCGGGACGGCGTTCGCGGTGATTCTCGGCGGGGCGCTACTGGATAACGCCCGGCTGTTCGACGAAGTGAACCACCTGGCCTCCAGCGACGCGCTGACGGGTCTGGCGAATTACCGCCGGCTTCTCGATATGCTCGACAGCGAGATGGAGCGGTCAGGGCGAACGGGCCGTCCGTTCGCCGTGCTGCTGCTCGACCTGGACGGATTGAAAAAGATCAACGACACGCTGGGCCATCTGGTTGGCAGCCGGGCGCTGTGCCGGCTGGCCAACGTCCTGCGCATCAATTGCCGCACGATTGACACCGCCGCGCGGTACGGCGGAGACGAATTCGCCCTGGTGCTTCCGGAGACCGGCGACACTGAAGCGCAGCACGTCATTGTGCGCATCCGCGAGCGGCTGCTGGCAGACAAGGAAACGCCGCCGGTCTCCGCCAGCATCGGCGCTGCGGTGTATCCCGAAGACGGCGCGACCATCGAAAAGCTGCTGGCCGCCGCCGATCGTTTTCTCTACGCGGCGAAGGCGCGGCGGCCGAAACGCGGCCAGCGCCAATCGCCTCCGCCCAACAACGCCACATTCAAGTTTTGAAGCCGCAAATCCGCGCTCCTCTTTTGCAATTTTTCGAAATCAATACACCGCACGCTTTTGCACGCTCTGCTTCGTGGCCAGAGAGAATCGGGGTTCGAGAGCGCCGCCGCCGGTGATTCGCGTGGCGAGATACTCGCCAAGCGCGGGGCCATGCTTGAATCCGTGGCCCGAACCGCCGCCGACCAGCCAGACGTTGGAAAAATCGGGGTGGCGGTCAATCAGAAAATCGCCGCTCGAAGTATTTTCATACTGGCAGACGCGCGTTTCCACCACCGGAGCGTCTTTCATCGCCGGGAACCTCCGCGCCACGTACTTGCGGATGGCCGCCGCGGACTCCGGCGAAACCACACGCGATTGCATGTCGGGGTCTACGCGCTCGCCGTGCGCATCGAAAGCAATTTTGAATCCGCGGTTCTCCAGGTCCGGCAAGCCGTAAACTTCATCGGCCAGAAAGATCCATGTGGGCATCGCGGGGGGCGCAAAGCGATCGTCCCCCGCAGGCGCCCCCAGAAAGAAAACCTCCTGGCGGCTGGGAAAGATTCGTTCGCCCAGCAATTCCGGAAAGATTTTTCCGAGCCACGGCCCGCAGGCAAATACAAACGTTCCAGCATGAAACTCGCCGCCGGAGGCGGTCTTGACAGCGTCGAGCGATCCGCGGCCGGTTGGTTTTGCAACGGCTGCGGAGATCAACTCCGCGCCGGACTTCACTGCGGCTGCGGCGACGGCCTGCACTGCGCGCCGCGCCATCAGCGCTCCGCTTTCCGGTTCGAGCAGGCCCCACTCGACGCCGTCGAGATTGAATTGCGAAAAGCGTTTTTCAAGGTCCGCGCGAGACATCCGTTCC
>Ga0209701_10003550_pt1 | contig 10204 bp, 11 predicted proteins | sample CZO8metaG_4_FD_188356 | JGI IMG/M metagenome (GOLD analysis project Ga0209701, IMG submission 188356) | Vadose zone soil microbial communities from the Eel River Critical Zone Observatory, Northern California, USA - CZOApr15con2H3.8 metaG... | ecosystem: Environmental > Terrestrial > Soil >...
TTCACCCAGTTCTTCCTCACCCGCACTTACCTCGGGAACGCGGTTCGTGCGTACAGTCAGGACATCGCCGCGTCCAAGTTGATGGGCGTGAACCCCGTGAGGGTCGCCGCCTTCGCGACCGCCCTCGGGCTCTCGATCACAATGGCCGGAGGCGCCCTGCTGGCCGTGTGGATTCCCACGGGCATCAATCCGGAAATGGGCCACCTCTATGCCCCGATCAGCTTCGTGATCGTCGTCCTGGGCGGTCCCGGTCGGATGTGGGGCAGCCTGCTCGGAGGCCTTGCGGTCGGCATCATCATCGACGTGGGCCAAGCCTTCGTTGACCCGCCGATCGCCTACGCGGCCGCGTTCCTCCTCCTCGTTCCTGTGCTCCTCATCTCTCGGGTGGGATCGCTGCGTTGAAGCTCCCTCGATTGGGCGCGTCCCCTTACGGACTCGGAATCGTCCTCCTGGCTCTCGCGGGAATCGTCCCCTTCCTTCCGCTCTTTGTTCAGGCCCTTGTCATCTCCTTACTGATCTATGCCGCCCTGGCGTACTCGCTGAACCTCATCACGGGCCTGACGGGCTACGTCAGCTTCGGCCATGTCGTCTTCATGGGGTCCGGGGCCTACGCGTTCGCGTACGGAGTCTCGGCGATCCGTTTCCATCCCCTCGGCGGGGTCGCTCTTGGAGCCGCGGTCGGGTTCGTCCTTGCCCTCGGCATCGGGGTCGTCACCCTCCGATTCCGCGGCGTCTTCTTCGGCGTGGCGACGCTCGTGATGGTGCTCGCGGCCCAGAACATCGTCCTCGTCATCCCCGCGCTCGGCGGCGGCGAAGGGATGCCGCTGAACATCGGCTTCCAGCCCCTCGGATGGTTCTATACGATCTTGTCGATCCTCGCGGCGGAGATCGCCCTCACTCTTTGGATCACTCGGGGACGACTCGGATACGGGATCCGGGCGATCAAGAGTGACGAGGACGCGGCGAAGGCGGTAGGAGTCGACGCCCCTCGGTTGAAACTGCTCCTGTATGGTTTCAGCGGGATGTTCGCCGGAGCCGCGGGGGGCGTGTTCGCCTGGCAGAATTCCGGCGCCTTTCCGCTGACGAACTTCAACCTCGTATTCTCCCTCCAGATGCTCGCGATGATTGTCATCGGTGGCATGGGCACGCTGGTGGGCCCCTTGTTGGGTGCGGCCGTCGTGCAACTGCCTTCGTACTACTTCCAGACCGTTGCCATCGGAACTCAATTGATTTTCATCGGGGTGCTCGTCGCGATCTTCGCCTTGTTCGTACCGGGAGGAATCGTGGGTGCCCTCCGAAAGTATGTCCCGGAGATCGGGAGGTACCTCGAGTGACGGGCCCTCTGGTCGCGACAAAGGTCGAACGCAACTTCGGGGGCGTCCAGGCGCTCCGCGGACTGTCCCTGTCCCTCGAGGAGGGCCAGATCCTGGGGTTGATCGGCCCGAATGGCTCGGGCAAGACCACTCTGCTGAACATCCTCTCGGGTTCCCTCCGGCCGACGTCGGGCACCGTTTTCCTCGGTGGACAGCGGATCGATCGATGGCCCACGAGCCGGATCGTCGCGGCGGGAATCTCGAAGACGCACCAAATTCCCCGGCCCTTCGCGACGATGACGACCCTCGAGAATGTGACGGTCGCGGCGATGTACGGGCGCGGGATTCGCCGCCGTCTCGGGGACGTCCGGGCCGAGGCCGACCGAGTCCTTGCGATGGTCGGACTCGAGCGACGGAGGGCCGTCCTCGCGAGCGCCCTCACCGTCCAGGAGAAGAAGACGTTGGAGTTCGCGCGCGCGATCGCCACGGGAGCGAGGTTCGTCCTGCTCGACGAGATCTTCGCCGGACTCAGCCCGGATGAGCTGCGGTCCGCCATGGACGTGTTCTTGGCCGTCCAGAAGGAACTCGGCTTCGGGGTCCTGATCGTCGAGCACGTCATGCAGGCCGTGCTCACGCTCGCCGAGCGGGTGGTCGTCATCGAGGAAGGTCGAAAAATTGCCGAGGGGCCTGCGCGGGAGATTGTCACGGATCCTGCGGTGATCGAAGCCTACCTGGGCCCGGAGGTCTACCTTGCTCCGTCTTGAGGCCGTCTCGGCGGGTTACGGAGAAACGCAGGTCCTGTGGGACATCACCCTCGAAGTCCCCGATCCGTCCACGGTCGTCCTCGTGGGCCCCAACGGAGCGGGGAAATCGACCCTCCTGAAGGTCGTCAATGGCCTCCTGCCCGCGCGGAAGGGTCGGGTTCTCTTGGATCAGGAGGACATCACGGCCCTGCCCGCCTACGACCGGCCCGAGCGAGGGATTGCCTCGTGCCCCGAAGGCCGGCGTTTGTTCCCCCACCTGACCACGGAGGAGAACCTTCGGCTCGGCGCGTATCCTCTCCGCGCCCGCGAGAAGGCCCGCGAGACCCTGGAGTACGTCTACGGTTTATTCCCTCGGCTCCGCACCCGCGCGCGGGTGAAAGCGTCCCGGCTCAGCGGCGGGGAACAACAGATGGTGGGCATCGCGCGGGCGCTCATGGCCAAGCCGCGGATCCTCGTCCTCGACGAGCCGAGCCTCGGACTGGCCCCGAAGGTGGTGACCGAGATCTTCGAGAAGATCCGTCTCTTGCGGGAGCAGGGACTCAGCGTGCTGATGGTTGAACAGAACGCCTACCAGGCGCTCCGCATCGCCGACTTCGGACACGTCGTCCAGGCCGGCCGTATCCTACGGTCTGGGCCGCCGGCGGAGTTGATGAATCTCGAGGAACTGCGGAAAGCGTACTTCGCAGTCGCCTGAGCCTTCGCGGCCCGCGGCGCCAGAAACGTTTATGGAGGGCCCCTTTCATCGGCGTCGGCTTCCGATGTTCGAGCGTCCCCGCGGGACCAACGACTGGGGTCCTGAAGAGATGGCGAAGCGTCGCTTCGTCGAGTCGCGGTTCGTCCAGCTCGCCGAATCCTTCGGGTTCCGTGAGGTCTCCACGCCGACCTTCGAGAGCCTGGACCTCTTCACGGCGAAGTCGGGTCCCGGCATCGTCCGAGAGCTGTACACGTTCAAGGATCAAGGGGGCCGCGATCTCGCCCTGCGGCCGGAGTTCACGGCCCCTCTCCTCCGGTTCTACGTGGGCGAGCTCCGCAGCCGGCCGAAGCCCCTGAAACTGTACACGATGGGGAACGTGTTCCGATACGAGGAGCCGCAGAAAGGCCGCTACCGCGAGTTCTCCCAGCTCAACGTGGAGATCATCGGCGGGGCCGCCCTGCCCTCGGACGCGGAGGTCCTCGCATTGGGGATCGGGACGATGCGGGCGATCGGACTGAAGCAGGTGAAGGCGCGGGTCGGGAACATCGGGATCCTGCGGTCCCTGCTCCCCTTCGACCCGGTCGATCAGGCCGTCGTCCTTCATTCCCTCGACAAGCGGAACTTCGAGATGCTCGATTCGGAACTCCGCCGCCTGGGACGACCGGAACTCGCGGAGCCCCTCCGAAAGTCCATCGGGCTGGCGGGCAACGCCTCGATCCTCGCGGAGGCCCAGAAGGTCCTCGCGGGAGCGAGTCCGGAGGGATTCGACTACCTTCGGTCCCTCGGCGACCTCCTGACGGCCTACGGCATCCCGCCGACAGACTACGAGTTCGACATGGGAGTCGTCCGAGGTCTCGACTACTACACGGGCATGGTCTTCGAGATCGACTCCCCGAATCTCGGCGCCGAAAAGCAGGTCGGAGGCGGAGGGGCCTACAGCCTCGCGGAGATTTTCGGCGGCGAACGCGTGGCGCAGACCGGTTTCGCCCTCGGGCTCGACCGGCTCGTCATGGCGGCGGAGGCCGAGGGGACGATCCCGGCCGAACGGGCTCTGGACGCGTACGTCATCCCGGTCGGCGATGGGATGCGGGATCGGGCGGTCAAGGTCGTCACGAAGCTCCGTGTCGCGGGACTCCGGGCCGACATCGACCTGGTGGGGCGAGGCCCGACGAAAAATCTCGACTACGCGAACTCGGTTGGCGCGAGGACCGCCGTCTTGGTCGGCGAGAAAGAGGCGCGGGCCGGGTCCGTCGCGCTCCGGAACATGAAGACGGGCGCCCAGTCCGTCGTGGCGCTCGATGGACTCGCCGAGGCCATCCGCGCGTCGTGAACCGCGGCGCCTTTCCCTACCGGCCCAGCCCTCGAACCCTCTCTACCCAGGTCGAGAGACGCGGGAACTCTTTCGGTACCTTCTCCCCGGCGGTCAGGAGGGGGGACAGAGATCCATAAATGCCGAAGTCGGCGAGGCTTGGCTCCCCGAGGATCCAGTCCCGGCCGTCGAGCATCGCGTCGACCATGCCGAGGTGCTTGTTCATGTCCTCCCGGAACTCGTCCCGCCGCATCTCGAGGACCTGCCACGGCCCGCGGGCCCGGGTCTGCATCTCCTCAAACACCCAGCGCTCTTGGTCGTCGTGGAGGACGGGAGGAATCTTCGTCACGACATACCGCCACACGCGCTCCTCGAGGACCTGATGGCCCCAATGCTCCAACGTGACCGCGAGGCCCTTGTTCCCGTACGCGTACAGGGTCGGCTTCGGTCGTACCTTCTCGAGGAAGTCGGGGATGTCGGACCACAGGACCGGCTTCCCGTCCCACACCAGCGTCGGCACGTAGTCCTGGCCCGTCGCCTTGATCAGCTCGGTCTTGTCGTGATAGGGCACATACCGCGTGTCGAAGGGGACGCCCTTGAATGCGAGCATGCGGTCGGCCGAGATGCAGTAGTGGCTGATCGGCATCGAATACAGGAGGGGACGGGCTGCCATGGGACCGCGAAGGACGCCGTCGGCCATGAGCCTATCGCGGCCCTCCTCCTGGGCGCTTACTCAAATCCACTTGACAGAACGGTCTTGACCCCCGGGCGCGGTCGGAGGCGTTGGAAGGAGTAGTTCAAACGCTCGGATTTTTGGCTGGACTCATACCCGCGGTGACCGCGATGGTCGCCCCTTTCAGCTTCCGAGGTCGCGCCGACGACACGAGCGTCCGCGCCGTGTACCTGTTTCACCGGAGCGGCGACCCGCTGGTCACGGTCGCTTCGGATTCCGTCCTACCGCTCGAGTCGACGCAATTGGAGCCGGTCCTCGGTGCGGTCCGGGACTTTGTCGAGAGCCCGGAACCGGCGGGCCGCGGAATCCACCAAACGGTCCGCCGATTCGGCGAGGAAGGGCTCGTCGGAGTCCGCGGTCAGTTTGTGAGCGCCTGTGTCGTGTTCCACGGTCGAGGCGACGGAATCATCCGCCGCGACCTGGTCCGATTCGTCCGGGAATTCGAGGAGCGGAACGAGAACCGCCTCGGGTCGTGGGAGGAAGCGACCGCCCTTGCGGGCGAAGCTTCTCTTGCGATGACGGGCCTCATGGACGGACAGATCTCCTCCGAGCCCGCCGGATTCGACTTCGCCGTGGCCTCGAACTAAGCCCAGGACCGAAGCGCGTCTTGGTCGACGCTTGACGGTTGAGCCACAGCAGTGAGCTGATCCAATTCCGTCTCTACGCGGACACCGCGCGTCGGAACATCGTGGTCGTCGCCGAGAGCGTGACGAATCCCACCGCTCCGATGATCAGGAACGCAAACCCCACAGTGGACCAGTCCAAGCCCGGCGTGATGATCAGGCCATGCAGACCGTCGGCGATGTATGTGATCGGGTTGTAGACGGCGATAGCCCGGACGTTGTCTTGCAAGAGCGGTTTCGGCATCACGGCGGTTGAGAGGAACAGCAGCGGGAACGTCGTAAGGAGCGAGATCATCAGCGTCGACTCCGAGTTCCGTGTCGTCAAGGCAATGAACGTAGAGATGCCAGACCATGCGATGCCGAATCCCAAGGCAATCGCGAAGAGGAGGACGAGGCCCAGGAGACCCGTCGCGATCCCGACGCCGAGGGCGAACGCGAGGATCAGGATGACTGCAGTCTGAAGCAGAATCCGCGCACCGTCGCTCAGAAGCTTCCCAAGGAGGATTGACGAACGATGGATCGGCGCGACCTTGAGCTTGTCCAAGAAACCTGATTCCATATCCGTGACGAAGCCCACGCCCGACTGCATGGCGGACGCAAGGACCGTCTGGATGATCACTGCCCCGCTGAAGAAGACGAGGTACGAGCTCGTCCCCGTACTTTCCTTGAACCCGTTGATGTTCGCGATGCTGGCGAATGCGGCGGTGAAGAGGACGAACCACACGACCGGCTGGACGAGGGAGAAGAAGAGGAACGGCGGTCGCCGGAGGGTCTTCTTGATCCATCGGCCCGCGATGCTCCCGACCTCGCCAGCGAAATCCCCCGCGGTCATCACATCGACCTCCGACGGCGGGCGCCCCATGGAGTGCGTCGTTGCGGCGTGACTTCCTCGGTGCGCATCTTGCGGCCCGTGTACTTCATGAAGACGTCATCCAGGGTTGGGTGCGTCAGGGTGAGTTCGGCGATGTCGAGATGCGCGTCGTTGAGGGCAAGGACGATCTGTTGGATCAGGGCCGGTGCATCCTGCGCGTAAATCGCGATCCCGCCGTCGACCTCTTGAATCTCGCGGATTCCGCGGATCCTCGCGAGCGCGGCCTTCGCCGCGGCATTCGGGTTCGGCGTCCCGTTCTCCTTGAACGAGAGCGTCACGACATCTGCGCCGATCGACCCTTTTAGGGAGGCGGGCGTCCCCTCGGCCATGATATGGCCGTGGTCGATGATGCAGAGCCGGTCGGCGAGGCGGTCGGCCTCCTCCATGTACTGCGTCGTCAGGAAGATCGTCATCCCTTGCTCGTTGAGCCCGCGGAGGTACTCCCACACCGCGGCGCGGTTCTGGGGATCCAATCCGGTCGTGGGCTCGTCGAGGAACAGCACCTTGGGATGCGGGATGAGGGCCATCGCGAGGTCCAGGCGCTTGCGCATTCCGCCCGAGTAGGTCCCGGCGCGGCGATCCGCCGCCTCTTCGAGGTCAATCGCCTTCAGCATCTCCGAGATCCGCCCGTCCCTCTCCTCCTTCGGGAGATGGTAGAGCGCGCATTGGAGGCGCAGGTTCTCTCGACCCGTAAGTTCGTCGTCAATCCCGACTTCCTGGGCCGCATATCCGATGATCTTGCGGATCCCAGCGGGATCCTTGTCCACATCGATCCCGTCCACGATCGCGGTGCCCGACGTCTTCTTGATGAGCGTCGTGATCACCTTGATCGTCGTGGTCTTCCCGGCACCGTTCGGGCCGAGGAACCCGAAGATCTCACCGCGGCGGACCTCGAACGAGATCCCGTCCACCGCGCGGATATCCGGGTCGTAGACCTTGACCAAGTTCTCAACTTGGATGATTGCGTGGCTTTCGGCCGCCACCTTGGATGCCGCGACCGTTTCGATCCGGGATTTGGAAACGCTCGTCGAAGCCTGGGCGGTCATGCCGCCCCCCAAAGGTCCGTCGGATTTAAGGGAGCCGGGTTTCCGCCTGTCGTGCACGCTCGCGAATGGCAAGCCGCGGCCTCATGGGCGCTCCAAGGGAATGCAGCCGGTTGAGGCAAGCGAGGAGCCCCAAACTTTTCCCACCGATGAGCAATCGAGGCACCGGGGAAGAAAATGAAGCCGAAAGAGCTCACGGGGCTAATGCAGACGCTGGACGATGCGTGGAACAAGCAGGACTGGCCGGTATTCCGGAAGCGGCACGCCGAGGACACGGCCGTGTACTGGCCGGGACAACCTGATCCAACGCACGGGCGACACAATCACGAAGTGGAGGCAAAGGAGTTTTTCAAGATTTTCCCCGACAACCATCTGATCAACAGGCCGTACAAGATCCTTTTCGCGGAGGGCAGTCACACGTGCTCCGTGGCAGACTTCTACGGCACGATGAAAGGACCCATGAAGACGGCAGAAGGCAAGGTGATCCCACCGACCAACAAGGGCTTCCATGTCGAGTTCTGCACGGTCGCCACGTGGAACGACGCAGGGGAGATCACCGAGGAGAGGCTCTTCTACGACCTCGCGGGACTCATGAAGCAAATCGGCATCGCCTGAGCACACGTCGGCCCGCCAGGTCCAACGAGTGCACACAACGGGAGTCGAACGCCCCGGTCGGGATTCGAACCCGAGCACCCGGCTCGACAGGCCGGGATCATAGACCGCTAGACCACCGGGGCAGTGTCGCTCGCCAAAGTTCGTGGCCTAATTATCCTTTCCCATCAGGGCGGAGACTTTGGGGAATTCCGCGCCCTGGGGAATGGTTCGCGCCCTTCGCTCGCTTTCGCATCGAGGGTCGGGAGCAGGGCGATCAGCACGACCACGGCCACGAGGCCGGCGGAAAGGAGGAGGGCCGTCGGAATCGTCGTGAGGGGAACGACGCCCGCGACCGCCAGGTCCGCCGCGAAGAGCGGGACGACGACGGCGACGATCAACGCCGCGGCAAGTCGGGTCCAGGCGCGGAGGAGGGCACGACCGAACTGCCCTCGGTGAGCGGGCGTGATCGAGGCGAGGAAGAGCGGAGCGAATCGTTCGGAAAGGATCCGGACTTCGACGTACCCCATCAACAAGGCGACGACCGCCAGCGCGGGAAGGAGTTGGACTCCGAGGACGAAGACGTGAGCAACGACGTACGTCGTCCCGAGGAGGACGAGGCCCAACCACCGCGCCCATCGCCAATGCAGGACGTGGCCGACCGCCAGGAGAACGAGGTTTACCCCGAAGGCAAAGGCGAGGCCTCCAATCCATGCGCGGTCGAAGATGAAAACGAGATCCCATGCGACTCCCGCCTCCAGGAGGCCAAGGAGGGCAGATGGTGCCAGCCGCAAGGCCCTCGAGATCAGGCGCGGCTCGGGCGTGCCGTCATCCTCCGGAGGGCGAGGGCCAAGGGCGTCGCCGGATCCCAGTCCACGACGGTGGCGACGCGGCGCAGTTGTCGGACCACGTTCGCGCGCTCCATCGCGAGGATCTGGTAGGCCATCCGGTCCTCGCGCGAATCCGTGCGCTGGCGTCTCTCGATCTCCAGGGCCGAAGGCGCTACGATGGTTACGGCGTGGCCCCGCGCGGCAAGGCGGATGACCGCCTCGAGGACGTCGCGGTCCAGGAGCGAGGTGATGAGCACGACCCCGCAATCCCGCGGGAAGAACCGCGACAGGACGAAGCCCACGTGGGACAAGGGCCACTCCCCTCCCGGCTGGACGTGGAGCAGGTGGTCGAGGATCCGATAGAGCTGCTTCCGCCCGAAGGCCAGGGGCACCCAGTCGATCACCTGGCGCTGCACGATCAGCCCGACTCGGTTCCTCGCCGCAAGGACGCGGTCCGCGATGCCGAGGGCCGCCCGGACCGCGTGCTCGACCGGATTGTCCACGGGCGTGCCAACGAAGGATTCGCGCCGCGCATCGACCACGAGGACCACGTCCCCCGAGCGCTCCCCCTCGTACTCGTTCGTGAAGAGCCGGTCGAACCGGGCGGACGCCTTCCAATTGATCCGACGGACCTCGTCGCCCGGCGCGTATTCTCGCATGCCCCAGAACTCCGTGCCCACGCCGATCTGACGGGAAGGCGCCTGCCCGAACCAAGGCCGCGTCCGGCGGGGCAGGAGCTGAACCCGTCGGAGGTCCTCCATCGCGGGCGCGACGACCAGAGACGAGCGGACTTCCAGGACCGCATCTTGGACTCCGAGGCCGAGCGGGTCAAGGGATCGCGCGCGGACTGGCCCGATCACGAAGTCCCCTTTGACGGCCGATTGGACGACGTAGGAGAGAACGAGGGTCCCGCCCGATTCCAGCGCGACGAGGGCATGGTTCGTCCCGCGGACGACCGCGAGATCGCGGGGGAGGACGTCTGCGACCTCGAGCAGGTCGAGCGGAGGACCTTCGTTCCGAATGACGAGCTCCACTTCGACGTCGCGACCGGCGTCGACCCGCTCCCGGGCCAGGGACCGCATCGCGACGAGCCGGGGCCTCGGGGGCGGAGCCAGAGAACCGAGGGCGAGGACGATCGTCGGCGGCAGGGCGAGGAGGACGACCTGCCAGCTCCGGAGGACGAGCCCCAGGAGGAGGAGCCCGACGGAAGCCGCGGCGAGGCCGCTCGACAGCGGCGTCCGCATGTCACGGCACCTTCGGGACGGGCACCTGCGCGAGGACGTCCGCCAGGACGGCGGAGGTCCGCACGCCGCGGATCCAGGGATCCGGCTTCAGGATGAGGCGATGCGCGAGGGCGGGCATCGCGACCGCCTTCACGTCGTCCGGCGTCACGAAGTCGCGGCCCGCCATGGCCGCACGTGCCCGGGCGGTTT
>Ga0209701_10003553_pt1 | contig 10202 bp, 8 predicted proteins | sample CZO8metaG_4_FD_188356 | JGI IMG/M metagenome (GOLD analysis project Ga0209701, IMG submission 188356) | Vadose zone soil microbial communities from the Eel River Critical Zone Observatory, Northern California, USA - CZOApr15con2H3.8 metaG... | ecosystem: Environmental > Terrestrial > Soil >...
CAAGATCCCAGGGAGACGACCTGGTAGATAGACCGGAGGTGGACGGCGGGTAACCGGCGCAGCCAACCGGCCCTAATGATCGTACGGCTTGTCTCAACTTCAACTGGCTTGCTTACTCCTTCATGAAGGAGTGAGTGAAGGTGTGGAGGAGACGGTCAGTGGGTATCTTCATCACTGTGGGCAATGCATTTGGCCTGGCCACGGATGTGCAGGGAGGAGAGTATGCTCCTGCCTCTGGCTCTTGGTCTCGGCAAAATTGAGCTAATCCTTTCATCGGGTGTTCAGGAACAAAATTTTATCTAGATTATCGTTGTGGAAATGGGAAGGCGGTACAGCGAGCAAATGCGCCGCATTTGCTCGCTGTACCGCCTTCCCATTTCCACAAGTTCACTTCTCCTCCCCGAACATCTAAACTACCTAACGCCGCTTCCGTCGCCGTAGCAACACCACTCCAATCAACACTCCAATGCCAAATGCAACCAGCAGTGTGCGCTGCTGCCTTCTGTGATCGATTTCCACCTCGCGTATAGGTATTTCATATAGTCTTCCGGCACGGTAGGCCTCGTCAATGAGCTGGATGGGGTGGACTACATCTAACTCCATGCCGCGTTCGCGAACACCCAGGGAGATCTGCATCATGCAGCCTGGGTTGCCGGTGGCGATGACGCTGGCTCCTGTGGCCGCGATATTGTCCATTTTGCGCTGGAGCAGGGTGTTAGCCATCTCCTGGTTGGTGATGTTGTAGATACCTGCGCTGCCACAGCACCAATCGGACTCTTTGAGATTGACCAGGGTCAGACCGGGGATAGCCTGGAGCAACTGGCGCGGCTGTTGTTTGATCTTTTGTCCATGAACGAGGTGACAGGCATCGTGATAGGCCACGGTACGTGATACTTCACCCATCTCCCGGTTCAATTCGATGCTTGCCAGGAACTCACTGATATCTTTGACCTTCGCGCTAAAGGCCTGCGCTCGTTTAGCATAATTCGGGTCGTCGCGCAACAGGTGCCCGTATTCTTTGAGGTTGGAACCACAACCTGCCGAGTTAATGATGATGACGTCGCAGTTATACGGTTCGAACACGTCTATGTTGTGTTGAGCGAGCTTCCTACCTCGTTCAGCCTCTCCCGCGTGGATATGCAGTGCGCCGCAACATTGCTGCTGAACTGGTGTAATTACCTCGCAGCCGTTGGCAGTCAGGACGCGAATCGACGCTTCATTAATATCGCGAAAGACCTGGTCCATGATACAGCCACTGATGAAACCCACGCGATAGCGTCGCCGCCCCAGTGCTGGCGTGTTCTCCGGCAATGGAGCCGGTAACAGGTCACCTCTGACATCGGGCATTAACTCTTCCGGCGTCTTGAGTTTGCCCTGCAACGGCGTTGGTAGGGCGTTGACGGCATCGAGCAATCCTGTCCGGTGTACCAGCGTCTGTAATCCGCTGCGTTGGTAGAGCTTCAAACCGCCAAATACAAGTGACGTGATCGGACGCGAGGGTAACATCATATCGAAGAAGAAACGGCGCAGCAGCCTTTCAGTCGGCGACTCAAGGGTAGGTGGTGCAGGTATATGCTCATGTAAGGGGTAGTCTTCATCGCCCTTCGCTACCGGCTGTTCTTCTTGTAGTGCTGTTTCAGGGCTTGCTTGTTCACCAAAAAAGGGCATCCGAGCTACTTCCATCTGGATGTGTTCGCGGGCAGCCTCAATCAATTTGCCGAACTGCACACCTGAAGGACAGGCCGTCTCGCACGCTCGACAGCCCAGGCAGCAATACATGTGATCTACAAATTCGGCGGAAACTTCCATACGTCCATCGGCAACCGCCTGCATCTGGTAAATGCGCCCACGAGGAGAGTCCATCTCTACGCCCAGTACCGCGTAGGTTGGGCAGGTGGGCAGACAGAAACCACAGTGGATGCATTGGCGCATCAAGTCGTAGGTGTGGGTCTGACGACGCAATGGCCCTTGAACTGTTGGAGCGGTCTTCTGTGATACAGCTTGTAGATATGGTTGTTCAAGCGACATATCGGCCTCCCGAAATAGTTATACTCACTCAGCTTACATATTTTTATGTCCGTATAGGTAGCGGTTTTGCTGTAAGGACCGTAATTTCCTGGCGGTTATGAAATAGCTGCCGGACCTGTACCACCCCATAGCTTTTGTTGAGCAAGGCCAATGTCGCTCTCAATGTTGCCAGAGGGTCAATTTCGCGGGTAGCATGGGGCAATTTGAAGACACTGATTACAAAGCCATCTCTCTGCAAGCAGCGCGATGCCTGGACCAGCAGGCGAGCAGCATCGCGAGCATCCATACGCATATCATTGACGATCAGATCAAAGCTTTTGCGTGTCTTCACTGCATCCTCAAGATAGGTTTCCGCGTATCCATGATAATGCTCCAGGCGCGGCTGTTTTGGCAGGCGCGGATCGAGATTGGCCGGGTCTACTGCTACCACATGCAGTCCCGCTTCGAGCAGCAGGCGCGTCCAGCCGCCGGGAGCCGCTCCAAGGTCAAGTACTCGCCCTTTTGGAGGCAGGCTTACTCCAAAGACCTCCAGTGCCTCCAATAGTTTAAATTCTGCACGGCTGATCTGTTCAGGCGTCTGTGCGTAATGACGTGCTCCTCCAGGCCAATCGCTCAGGTTCTCTTTTGCCAGGGAGATACCCAGATAACCCTTTTCTGTCGTGCAAAGTAACGAGACCACGATCTGTGGCTTCTTGATGGCTTCTACCGCCCCCGTCTCTTCGGCGATGGCCCCGGCCAGCATCTGGTTCAAATGCCCACTGCTATATGGCCGCTTGACGGCATTCCCCTCGTCCTGGATGATGCGCGTCTGTACTGCGAAGCGTTGGCCGCGTTCCAGTAGTTCAAATGCCGGAAGGCTGGCTACCGCTACGGCAAGCTCACTCACGTCCTGCTCGGTATTGCTTAGCGGAACGATGGCCTGTACCGGTGCGAGGTGCCGCACAAATATGGGATGCTGCTCTGCTGCCAGGCGCATCACTGTGGGGACATCAGGCACGGCGCATAAGGCGGTGCCTGGAGCCAATAATTCGACATTGGATAGCCTTTTATCGATTCGTCTTATTTCGGCTATGCCCGCGTCCAAAAATTCAGGATGCGCGGTGACAATCAATAGATTTTCTGAAATCACAATCCTCCCACAAAACGCCCTCTTACAAACGTTCCCTTTGGATCAAATTGTTGCTTGAGACGCTGCATCAGGTAGAAGTCTGAGCCTGGCTCGCCCCAAACAGTAATCCGCCGTTTCAGGTCAACAGGGCAGCGTTCAACGACCAGGCTTCCACGGACTTCTTTTGCATGTGTGCGCAGCTCGGCGATTGCCTGAGTCAGGCGCGGCGTCGCATCGCCCGGTCGCAGTTCAATGTAGAGTATGCCGTTGCCCGCGTGAGCAACAATCGCTGTCTCAAGGTCGTGAAGGCGACAGACCTGCTCAACCTGCTCTAGATAGGCAGCAATCTGTGATACCAGTATAGCAGCTTTGCAGGTGACCGACCCCCGCGTGTGCTCTCGTACTACCTCCCAGAAGCGGTTCTGCGCTTCTCCTGTCAGATCATCACCCATCAACGCTCCATTTTTGCGTGCCAGTAAGCGCGTCTCATCGACCTGGCGATCAATCGTCACGCTTCCGCCCTCGAAGTTGACGGCCAGCGTATAGCCGTTGGCTGGCAGGTTGATGCCAAAGAAGTCACTCATATCGCTGGCAGCCCCGGCATCGATCAATTCGATGGCACTGGGGGTCAACAGGGAACCCAGTATAGCGATCACCGTCTGCATGGCCTCTGTGGCATTGATGAAAGTGAGCAGGAGTGTACGTTCGGCGATAGGCAGTGGGTGCAGCCGCAGATTGGCATCGACAATCACGCCGAGCGTGCCCAGGGAACCGATATAGAGTTTATTGAGATCATAGCCGGCCACGTTTTTGACCACACGCCCGCCGCTGCGTGCCACCTCTCCATCGGCCTGCACAACATGTAACCCGATCACCAAATCGCGTAGCGAACCATAGCGCAGTCGCTTGGGGCCACTGGCGTTCGAGGCCAGTAAACCGCCAATCGTCGCCTGTACCGCGTCGGGCGGGTCAAGTGCCAGCCACTGCCCTTTTGTTGCCAGTTGCGCCTGTAGAGCAGCCAGTGTCAGCCCAGCTTCAACATGGCAGGTGAGATCAGGGGCCTCGTATTCCAGTACTTGCGTCAATTGATTGGTTTCAAGCAACACATCGATCTGCTCAGGCAGTTCTCCTACGTTTATACGAGAACCACCGCCCCGTGCGAGCAAAGACAGACTGTGCTGGTTGGTCAGGGCCACTATTTGGGCTACCTGCTCCACCGTGGTAGGCGTAACGACCAGGCGAGGTAACAGACCATCGATCGCATAGCTGCTCAACACATCGATGTCGCTGTTCAGCGAGGCTGCTGGCGCGTGTTCCTGAATAGCCCTTGCTAGGGTCTCAATCTCACCCATACTTGTCTCCGAAAATATGCACAACTACAACTGCTTGATATCCGCGCAGCGTCCCGGCATAGGAAAAAGTTTGCCGGGATTGAACAACTGGCGGGGATTCCATGCCTCGCGTATCTGTTGCATCACGCGCAGATCGACCTCGTTGAAGATCAAGGCCATCTCCTCCTGTTTCTCGATGCCCACACCGTGTTCGCCCGTGATTGTTCCGCCAACTTCTGCACACACCTCCAATATCTCATGACCGGCCTTGCGCACGCGCTCGACTTCCCCTGGAATCTGTGAATCAAAGAGGATCAGCGGATGTAAATTGCCATCACCTGCGTGAAAGACATTGCCCACGCGCAGCCCATAGCTCGCACAGATCTCGCCCACGCGCCGCAACACGTAGGGCAGGCGCGTGCGCGGTACCACCCCATCCTGGACATAGAATTCTGGACTGATGCGCCCCACCGCCCCAAAAGCGTTTTTGCGACCCGCCCAGAACAACTGGCGTTCAGTCTCATTCGCCGCGATCCGCACTACCCGCGCATGATGCCTGTTGCATACACCCACGATCTGCTCTACCTGCTCTGCTACGCCTTCACGCAATCCCTCGGCCTCCATCAACAGCACGGCTGCAGCATCCATCGGATAGCCAGCGTGGGTATCAGCCTCGACTGCCTGCAAAATCATCTGATCCATCATCTCAATGGCGGCGGGAATGACCCCACTGGCGATAATCTCAGAAACCGTGTTTGAGGCATCATCCATGGCATCAAAGACCGCCACCATGGTTTTGACGGCCTCAGGCAAGTGGACGATGCGCACAATGATTTTAGTCACGATACACAGCGTCCCTTCCGAGCCAATCAACAACCCCGTGAGGTCGTAGCCAGGGGTATCCTGGGTCCATCCACCCACCTGGACAATCTCACCCTCCGGCGTGACGATCTCCAATCCCAGCACGTGATTGGTGGTGACACCGTAGATCAGCGTATGTGGGCCGCCGGCATTTTCTCCCACATTGCCGCCAATGGTACACGAACGCTGGCTACTGGGGTCTGGCACGTAGTAATATCCCTCTGGATTTAGCGCGTTACTCAGGTGCAGGTTGACCAATCCGGGCTGGACAACGGCACGGAGATTCGCATAATCAACCTCAAGGATGCGATTCATGCGCGTAAAAATCACGACGATACCGCCGTAAATAGGGATGGCACCCCCACTCAAGCCTGTTCCCGCGCCTCGCGGTACAACCGGTACATTATGGCGAGATGCTATTTTGACAATGGCCGCCACCTCCTCCGTGGAGGCTGGCATCACCACTATGTCGGGTGTACAGCGATCAATCGAGGCGTCATACTCGTAGAGCATCAAGTCATAGGGGGTGTGTAAAACGTACCGCGCTCCAAGCAACGCAGTCAGTTCTCGTACCACTTCAGCCTTTTTCATAGGTGATATCCGCTCAAATACGTGTAATGTCGTTGGAGGTAATGCGGTGATACTCATGGATGTGGTCCTCCTGGATGACAGATGTGTTGCCTGCTCTGAATGCTACTGAACTGTATGCCTTTTGTTCTATATGCAGATCATACCATGCAATTTGAGCAATGGGAAGATGTGGTGTATGGCAAACAGGGCGAGGACAAGCCGTCGCCCCTGCCATGCCTGCGATGAAGCAGCCAGTGAAGGGCGTCCATAGTAGGGGCGACGGCTTGTCCTCGCCCTGCTGCGTCAAGTTTTGCTGTACTTTCGCCAGCACCAGAAAAGCGTCAAAGCCAGAGCTATCAAGAGGATCGTCAGCGCGATGCGCCGCACGAGCTCAAATTGGGTATTGCTCGAAGGCGACGAAGAAGATACTGTTGTTGGGAGCAGCGTCACCGAGGAGGAAGTTGGAGTTTCGGTGGGAAGTTGCAGCTTATTCCATCGAGGCTGGTTGCCGTTGACAAGTGTTTTGTTCCCAGTTGGTGTACCTGTATTCCCGCTGCCGTTTCCCGAACCTCCACTGTGTCCATTAGGCGGGGATGTAGGGGTGGGAGTTACCTGCAACGAGGTATTGCTGGCATCGATAGTTGGTGTACTGGTCACCTGCCAGCTAGAAGCTCCATCGGATGTACGAGCATACGACTGATCGGGGCCAAGTTGGGGAACCGTGACCTGGTCAACCACCACATTGGGGATAATTAAACGCAGTGTGGAGGTCTCCGTAGAGAGAAAACTGGCATTGGTGCGAGGAAAAACGACGAGGTAGCCGTGTGCTGCGATAGCGGCACCAAAGGGGAGGGTGAAGGCATTGGTGTTGGGGCCACTGTCAATCTCGGTATGTGCCGCATACAGGTCGTATGGCTGATTTTGTGTATTGTACAGTTCAAGCCAGGAGTCGGTCGTGATAAAGTAGGTGCCAGGCGTTTCCGCACAGTTCCAGGTAGAGTTTGGTATGAGCAGTACTTCGTTGAGAACAATAATGCCAGAAACTGCTGGCACGGGTGAGGGTGAACCGGGTATTCCAGGCGGTGTCGGCCAGGCACATCCGTGGCCATTCGTCCTGGCCGCTGAAGCCGAAGCAACCGATGAAGCGGTCAGGCTTGAGAGGAGAAGAAGACTTATCAGAAGTGCCGCCGCTACTAAAAACCGCATGTTACCCCCCTCTCTTAATAAACGCATGTGTCGTTATTGTCGTTTAATAGAGATATTTGTAGTCTATTCCACGTTTGCGTGAGAAACGCCTATCGATAAATCGGCGTACCGCTCCGATGCTGCTTTCACCCAGGGTGAAGGCAATAATTGAGCCGATAATGATGCCACAGATACCACCGAAGGCGATACCTTCGAGAAACATCCGGTTACGAAAAAATGTCATCATTGCCACCTTTTCTGTCTGTCTAATGGATTGATTGATTCATTCATTGCAGGTAGACCACCGTCTTTGCTTCACTCCAGAGGCGTTCCAGTCGGTAGTATTCCCGTTCCTTGGCCCCAAAGATATGAACGATGACATCGCCAAAGTCTAGCAGTACCCAGCCAGTCTCGGCAACACCCTCTCGATGAAACAGCCTGGCTCCCTGTTTTCCTAATTCTTCGTCAATGGTATCTGCGATAGCTTGAATCTGGCGTGGGTTGTTCCCACTACAGATGACAAAGTAGTCAGCAAAAGCGGTAACGTCTCGGATATCCAAAAGGATAATGTCCGAGGCTTTTTTATCAGATGCAGCATCGACCGCCGTCTTTGCTAACTGAGCTGGATCGAGCAGAACTTCCTCCACAATTACTCCCTATATTCATACACTCTATGCCATATACAGGTCTTGCATATAGCAATACATACAAGTCTTTGTAACCGCATTATAGCATGGCAAAACAACGTTTGTTAAGAGAAGCAGAGGTAAAAAAGCACCATGCTGTAAGCTGATTTTACTCTACAGTAGCCATTATTGTATCAATCCTGTCAAGCCTAACCATGCTTCCCTGCTAGTATGACGTTCGATACCCACACCTTCTAAAATTTCTGAGCGAAGCTCGCCCAATGTCCCCCAGCCTTCGGCCTCCACATCATATTTATGGATGGTTTCCTCGTTACGTTGTCGCACCCAGACAAAGGAGTCATCGGAGAGATCGGTGTATTTCTCGACGACGGCTCGCAAAATCTCACGTGCTACATCCTCAACGAAGCGAGGGTTGCTATGCGCTTTGTTAACGATATAGAGCTCATCGGGCCGCTTGAGCAGAGCATAGTTCTCGGAACTCATGGCACTCTCGACCAGGGCGATCAGGTCTTTAGCCTCCACAGGTTGATCTGTCCCAAGCAAGAGCGTTGCTCGTCCACGTTGATTATGCGTGGCTAATGGCGTCACATCCAGCATCCTGGCGATCACATCTTCGGAGAAGCCCTCTTCTTGCAAACGCACGCGAGCGTAAGAATGCACCATATCCTGGGCGCAGGGGCAGGCCACCATGCCCTCCACTTCGACGCCAATCATGCGCCGGCTGCGCTCCTTCGTCGCCACGGCCTGCGCAATCAAACCATAGACTTCTTGAGTGCGGCGACCAGAGACCGGAGTCCACTTTTGCAGCGGCAGCGTGGTACGAATGGACACCTCCGCACGCGAAACCTTTTGCCTCTCGACAACAGTTTTCGCTATGTGCTCGGCCAGCAGTTCAATCTGAGGCCAGGTGCTCGTCGCGATCTCTTCGATAACCTCTTCTAACGCATCGCTGAAGCGCGACATATGCACTCCCGCCTGCGTCGGATCGAGGTTGGTGTAGAGGTCAAACGTGGCATCAAACCACTGCTGGTGCTCCTCATTGCCGATCAAGAGTGCCTTCCGAATACCGACCACACCGGCTCTACCAAGGCGAACATGGACGGTAGGTTGACCACTTTGAATATCTCGATCAAGAGAGATACGTAAATTTGGTGCTACTTTTCTCACACCATCTTGCGAGACGTCCGCCAGCAGTTCCTGTGCGGTTTTTCCACTAACGGGGTCGACCATTTCAGGCGCAATCTCTGCCAGGGGAGCCAGCACGAAAGCACGCTCAGCCATGCGGGGATGCGGCACGGTTAAATCGTCCTGCATGATGTGGAGATCATCATAAAAAATGAGATCAATATCGATCGGACGGGGGCCATTGCGAAACGAGGGCTGGCGACCAATAGCCACCTCAATCTCTTGCGTGCGCTTCAACAACGCTTGTGCCGAAAGCCCTGTGGTTCCACTGCACACGATATTCAAAAAGCGTGGTTGGTCAAGATAGCCAACCGGCTCCGTTTCATAGGTGGATGAAATGACGGAAATCTCCATGATCTCTCGCAGGCGCTGTAAGGCCGCGGAGAGATTGCCACGTCGATCTCCCAGATTGGCCCCCAGAGCCAGGTAGATGGTATGTGTAGCAACGGACGCATGACCGTTTAAGGGAAACAAAGGTGAAACGGTAGTATCAAGACTCATATATACGTAACCTCTCTAAAAAAGTGTTTTTTTACTCTCGATAGATGATAACAAAGAAGAGCCCAAATTCGTTCCCAATCTACATGTAACACGATTCATTCCCATCCCCTGTGGCATCTTTGGCCTGTTTACAGGATATACGTTATATCGTTACTCACCCATGAGCCATCCCAAATTTTGAAAGCGGAAAGCGACGGTTCGGGCAAAAGACGCAGTCTTTTGCCCGAACCGTCGCTTTCCGCTTTCAAATTGTATCACCTTTGGAAGACCCAAACATTGCTGAAGACAGCTTCTGTCCCCCCCACACTGTCCCCGCCAACCAGAAAACCGATCATACCGGAGGTGTAGAAAGCATCTGAAAAATTGGTGACAACCAACTGCTTGTTGATATAGAAGCGGAATTGTGAACCTGTCGCCAGCACCAGAAACGTGTTGGTATGACCGTATCCACTGATAATACTGTTAGAATGTGTCCAGTCGATTAAGGTCAGCCAGGCAAGAGGATTATCACCCCAGGCACGCACAAAACGATATTCACCCGTACTATTAATCTCCAGCACGTAGAATTCCTGGTTAATGGGACTGAGGCGAAAGACCAGGCCGTAAATATCTCCATGCAGTAATTGCCCTTGTGCGGTAATCACCGCGTCAGAAAACTGGTGCTGGTTGGAGTAGCACCATGCTGACACATGTTTCACAAAGGATTGCACATGATAGCCCTGGGGAGAGAAATAACATTGGACTCCATCATTCACCCAGCCACCTCCTGGCGTAGTCAGATCATCT
>Ga0209701_10003554_pt1 | contig 10198 bp, 13 predicted proteins | sample CZO8metaG_4_FD_188356 | JGI IMG/M metagenome (GOLD analysis project Ga0209701, IMG submission 188356) | Vadose zone soil microbial communities from the Eel River Critical Zone Observatory, Northern California, USA - CZOApr15con2H3.8 metaG... | ecosystem: Environmental > Terrestrial > Soil >...
GTCCGCAGTTCCTTAGTGTTCGAGCTTTATGCGCGGCGGCATCCCAAGCGGCGCCTGCAAGCCGGCGAGTACTTCTTCAACCACGCCATCAGCGGGCATGACGTATTCTGGCAAATAGCGGATGGACGCATTTACGAGCAGCCCTTTACCGTTCGCGAAGGTGAGACCATCTTTGACATCGCGCAGGATTTGGAAACAGAAAAACTGATGACCGCCGATGACTTTCTCGCTGCGGCGCAAAACCCGGATTTGATTCGCGACATCGCGCCTCACGCCAAAACCCTCGAAGGCTTTCTCTTTCCAGCGACTTATTTTCTGCCCCGCCATCCCGCTGCTTCCGATGTCACTGCGGAGATGGTGCACAAGTTTAAAGAGGAGTGGCAGCGCATTGCTCCCCCCGAAAGCAAGCAGGACACCACGGGATTGGAGCACGGCCGGCCGGTGGCCTCGGTAGTAACGCTCGCCTCGCTGGTGGAACGCGAGACGCCGAAGCCGGAGGAGCGCCCGCTGGTCGCTGGTGCATTTGAAAATCGGCTGCGCAAGAATATCCCGCTACAATGTGACCCGACGGTGATCTACGCCTTACAGGATGCCGGCCAATACAAAGGAAGGCTGACGGTAGCTGACTTGCACTTTCCATCGCCTTACAACACCTACGCGCATCCCGGCCTGCCGCCCGGCCCGATCGGGAACCCAGGCCAAGCCTCGCTTCGCGCGGCTCTGGATCCAACGCATACGGACTATATCTATTTTGTGGCCAACACCCAGGGCGGCCACTTTTTTGCCGCGACGCTCGCGGAGCACAATCGCAACGTGACCCGGTACCACAGGCTTTTAGCAGGATTGCCTGCCGATCCACCCGAGCCTCCCGCGCCGCCGCCCCAGCAGATGGCAAAATCGCACCGAAAGCACGCCGTGACGGCGAAGAAATCTCCAGCCAAACACAAGACTCGCCGCAAACGGCAAGAGGCCGCGGCGCAATGAGCGAAATGCTGAAGACCAAGAAGGCGCTGATCTTGGACGCCGCGCGGGCCATTGGCGCGCAAAACTTTACTCCCGCGGAGATCGAACAGTTGCGCCGCCGCTTGATTGCCGACCACGGTGAGGAAGGCAAGACCGGCACCGACTACATCGCCGAAGTGTTGAAGGGCGCGGGCCTGAGAGTCGTCTTGTCGCAGCAGGAAGAAGCCGAAGAGCAATACGAAGAAGAATTCGAGGACTTGCTGCACTTCAAGACGCTGGAAGACGCGGAAGTCAGCATCATGCGCCTAGATGAATTGATGCGGAAATTTCAGGCCCACGGCGAACACGCAGCCGTCGAGCGCGTCTTGAACGTGGCCCGTCTCGGTAAGCGCCGCGCCGAGATGATCGCGCGAAATGCAAAAGTCGAGCCCGGCAAACGCACCGAAAAGCTCGAAATCGCCAGCTGGTTCCGCATCTGGCTGGAAACGCCGGACGCCTTTTTCGATTGGCTGGATGTCCGCAAGCAATCGCCGGACTTCCAGGCAAAATTTCCGCAAGCCGAATCGGAAGTATGAGCGCGCCGGGCAAGCCACGGCTCGACGCCAGCGCGCTGGAATTGCCGCCATTCTCGATGGACGTAGAAGCGTTGGATCTCGGCAGTGACGTCAAAGCCGTTGGACTCGAACTCTTGGAAACGCAAAGCCGCGAACCGGTTCGCGGCCAGGATGCGGCTGTGGTTTGGGCCGCGGTTTTCCCAGCGCTGGCCGCCAATGAATTCTTTGTGGTGGATTTCTTCAGCCATCTCGATCGCGTCCGCGAATTCTGCAAGCTGCACGAAATTCATTTCCGGGAAGCCGCCGAGCGCTGCCTGGTGCTCCCGCAGCCCGGCGAAACGCAGCTCGAGGAACTCTTCCAGCGCTTTGAGGGCGAGACTTTTGGTGTTCGCGCCGGCGGTCCCGCACAAGGTGGCGACGCCGCTCTGGAAAAAGAGCTTTCGCGGCGCGGGCTCGATGCCTACCAGCCCGAGTATGCTCGCTACACTTTCTGCGCCGTCTGCGAACCCGAAGACGGCTGGGTGACCCTGCTCAGCGAAACCCTCTGGCCCACCGAGATCATCCGCCGCATTCGTCCCGCGGCACAGAAGTTCAACGTCTATATCGCCCGGCCCCACTAGTCGCTGCGATTGTCAGGCGTACGTTTCGTCTGAACCCGCCGCTTGATGTACACTTTGGAGTTTGCACCTTGCGCGTTGGACGCGCTGCGCGAACGAACTCGAGCAAATGAGCCGCATAGCCGCCATTCTTCCCGCCGCAGGTCTCGGCACGCGCATGGGCGCGGAGACGCCGAAGCAATTCCTCGAGCTCGATGGCGTGCCCATTGTGATTTTGAGTTTGCGCCGCATCGCTTCCTGCGAACTGGTCACGGACATCATCGTGGCCACGCGCGGCGACGAGGTCGCGCGGCTGGAAGAGCGCATCCGCGGAGAAAAATTCAAGCAGAGCGTGCGCGTGGTGCGCGGCGGCGACTCGCGGCAGGATTCCGTGGCGCAAGCGCTGCAGCTGGTTTCCAACGACACGGAGATCGTCCTGGTGCACGATGCGGTGCGGCCGTTCGTCACGCGCGAGCAGATCGCGCGAGTCATCGAAGAAGCGCGCAAATGCCGCGCGGCCATCCTGGGAATTCCGGCGATGGACACCGTCAAAGAAGTGAAGCGCGCCAGCTTGCCCGAGGACGTGGCGCTGATCACCGCCACGATTCCTCGCGAGCGTATCGTGCTGGCGCAAACCCCGCAGGCGTTTTCCACGAAACTGCTGAAGGAAGCATTCGCGCGCGCGCAGGCCGACGGCGTCAACGCCTCCGATGAAGCGGGGCTTATCGAACGGCTCGGCTATGACGTGCACGTGGTGCTGGGCTCCGAGCGCAACATGAAAATCACCAAGCCCGCGGACATGGAGCTCGCGCGCTTCTACATGGAAGGCGAGCGGCAAAGGAAATGAGCGTGCGCTGCGGCATAGGGTACGACTTGCATCGGCTGGAGGCCGGGCGAAAACTGATCGTAGGCGGTATTGAGCTGCCGTTCGACAAAGGCCCGGTGGGCCATTCGGATGGCGACGTCTTGGCGCACGCGCTTTGCGACGCGCTGCTCGGAGCGGCGGGACTCGGAGATATTGGCACGCATTTTCCGGACACCGATCCAAAGTGGAAAGGCGCGAACAGCCTGATTTTCCTGGAGCACGCCAGAAAGCTGCTTGCAGAAAAGAATTTCGCGATCGAGCATGTCGATGCCGTGGTGATTACCGAAAAGCCGAAGCTGGGACCGCATTTTCCGAAGATGCGCGAGGCGCTGGGACGCGCGCTGGGCGTGCCTGCCGAGAAAATTCACCTCAAGGCAAAAACGAACGAAGGCGTCGACGCCATTGGCCGAGGCGAAGCCATCGCAGCCCACGTGATAGCGACGATTGCGGCACGGCAGCTTCGTTGACCTTGCGGCCCTTCGCCTTTAAGTCTGCGATAGAATCCTGCCGATGATTCCAGAAGAGAGTCCTGGCAAAGTTGGCGTTGCGGTGAACCCGTTCGCGGGAGCAGACGTGGCGGGCATCCTTCGCGAGCAGGGTTGGCTCGCCGGGGAGCCATCGCCCGAACAGCTGGCGTGGTGCGAGCACGCGGCGTTGATTCTCGGCACTCATGCCGCAGACCGAAGCGCGCTCAGCGGCCTCCTCAGCCTGGTCTTCCATTACGAAGCGGCGGAGATTCTGGCGCGCGTCGACACCCATGTGGTGCTGTCGCGCTACGCGGCGCGCGACGTGTTGCGCCAGCTTGCGCTTTTGCTTCTGGATGGGATACCGCTGACTTCGGAGCGATTCAAGGAGATCATTACCGCGCTGAAGGACGGGCTGGATATTCGCGGGCGGGAGTTGTTTCATCCCATCCGGCTGGCGCTGGCCGGGCGCGCCGGAGAAGGCGAACTCGACCGCGTGATTCTGCTTTTGGATGAAGCCGCCGGGCTTTCGTTTGCGGCTCCAGTGAAGCCGGCACGGCAGCGGATTTTGGAGTTTTGCGCTTCGATGGATTGATCGGGCAGCAAGCAGCTTGCGCGAGGACTCGAGATGGACTGGCTGACGGGAATACACGCGGTGCGCGAGGCTTTGGAAGCGGGCCGCGCGTTCGACCGCATCGTGATTGCGCGCGGGCGGCAGGATACGCGCGTGGAGGAAATTGTGAAGCTGGCGCGCGAGCGGAACATCTCCGTGCGATTTGAGGAGCGCGGCCAGCTCGACCGCCTCGCTGATTCCAAGGATCATCAAGGCGTAGTGGCGTTGGCCGCCGCTCGCGCCGCAGCCACGCTCGAGGATATTCTCGCGGCCGCGAATGCGGACCAGGGACGCGGAGAGAAAGGCTTGATTGTGCTGCTCGACGGCGTCGAGGATCCACACAACCTGGGCGCAGTCATCCGCACCGCGCTGGCCGCGGGAGCGCACGGCGTGGTCATTCCGGAACGGCGCGCGGCGGGATTGACGGATACGGTGGCGCGCGCTTCCGCCGGCGCCCTGTCGCATTTGCCAGTGGCCAAGGTTACGAACCTCGTGCGCGCCATGGAAGAGCTAAAACAAGCGGGCTACTGGCTCGTCGGCCTCGATGAGGATGCCCCGAAAAGCTACACGCAAGCCGACTACACATCTTCTGTAGGGATCGTCCTTGGCGGCGAAGGCCAGGGCTTGCACGAGCTAACCCGCAAGCGCTGCGATTTCGTGGTCTCGCTCCCCACCGTCGGCCCAGTGAAATCGCTGAATGTCTCCGTGGCTGCGGGAGTCGTCCTGTTCGAGGCTCTGCGACAACGCCGAGGCAAGGCTGCAGTCTGAGCCACCTCGCCGCACGATTCTCTAATCAGGCGACGACCCCACCCACCCGCCTCTCGCCTTTACAGACCTGCGTCCCTTCCTTTACTCTGAATACCCATGTGGAACGTCAACGAAAGTTTTTCGCAGAAAGCCATCGAGAGTCTCGCCGCGCTGGGCTTTGGCGTCGGAAGCACCCGCGGCGTCGTGCGCGTCGAAAAATACGGCTGCGGCGCGGAGTTTCGCAAGGAAGCCGATGGCAACTACCAAATGACCGTCACGCCTACCATCATGCTCAAAGGCCAGTTCACACGTCTGTGGGACGCCGGCTACCAGAAATTTCTGCTCACCGACGACGGCCTGAAAGTTCCCGCGCTCGCCTCGCACCTCGCCAATTTGCGCAAGTTCAATGAAGAGCTGCGCACCGCCCTCGGCATTCCTACCTTCTACAACGAAGCCCTCGGCTCCGTCAGCCAGGTCTCTGTCTACGATCGCGTTAAGGGCCGCCTCGGCGACGTCCCCGACAAAACCGTCGGCGCCCACAGCCCCGGCGGCGAGCATTAGAAATGCCTCGCCGCTTCATACCGCGTCCCGCAGTTGCCGGCGGAACTTCACCGCGTCCACGCGATGCTTCGCGGCTTTGCGCGCGCCAATAAAAATCACCGGGATATCCACGCCATAGCGCTCCCGCAGCGCGTCATCCTCATCGATGTTCACCTCGCGCAGCGTGGCGCCGAATTCGCCGAGCATCGGCGCGATCAACGCTTTCGCTTCCTCACACAGATGACAACCCGGACGCGTGTACAACGTCACCACCCGAGGCCCACTGCTCGCCAGTCGCTCGTCTTCGGGAGTTTCCTTCACGGTCGTGAACTCAAATCTTTCTGCCCGTGGCGAAGCAGCGTTTCCAGCGCAAACAGCGTCTCTTCGATTAGCTCTCTCGCCGTGTGGCCTGCGCCAACCTCCGGCAAGGCGGCATCGAAAGCGGAACAGGAGCATAATGCAAATTGCCAATCAGGAGGCGCAAAACCAATGGGAAGAGTTGTCGCTCTCATGGACGACCTGTTCTTCCAGATGAAAGTGGCGGAGACCGCCAAGCACCTCGGCGTGGAGCTGAAAGTCGCCACCACCAACGACGCGTTCCTCACCCTGCTGGAGTCCGCGCCCAAGCTGATCATCATCGACCTGAACGCCCGCAGCCAACCCTTGCAAGCCATCCGACACCTGCGTGAAAAAAAGAACGGCGTTCGCGTCGTAGCCTTCCTTTCCCATGTGCAGACCGACCTCGCCGCCCAGGCCCGCGCCGCCGGTTGCGACGACGTCCTCCCGCGCTCCAGCTTCACGCAAAATCTCGCCTCCATCCTCAGCGCCGCCAAGGATTGACGTGCTTCCCGCTAAAAGAAAAATCCCGGTGCGATTTCTTCCGCTGGCCCTGCTTGCATTCTTGCCGACGCTATGCGTTCGCGCGCAGGAATCCAGCTCGCGTCCAACTGCCAATGCCAGTTCGCCCACCGCGAGTGCGCCCGGCTCACCCACCGCCGCCCTGCGCGACGCCATCTCCGCGGCCTGCTCGCAAAGCGAACAAGCTTTTGCCAAATCCCTCACCGCCCGCAACGCGGACACCTTCGCGCACCTCACCCCTTCCGCCCGCGTGGCCTTCATGAAGCGTTTCGTGCTCCTCAATGAACCCGGCAAGCCTTCGCTGCTTCCCAGTCCCTCGGGCCGTCCCATCGTGCATTGCCAGACTCCTGGCGGAGCCGCCGAACTGCAAATCGGCGGCGCGGAAACCGCCGACAATCTCGCTTTCCTCCCCGTGGAAGTGCGCGATGCCACGGACACCGTCGGCAACAGCGCCGTGCGCGTCAAAATGGGCCTCGTTCGCGAAAACGGCGAGTGGAAACTTCTCTCCGTCGGCCTTCTCCTTCTCGATTTGCCCACGCTCGCTTTCGAATGGGACGCCGCGGAAATGGATTCCACGGAGCGCGCCGCCATCGACGCCCTGAAAAAAATTGCCGAAGCCATCGAAGCCTACCGTCGCACGTACGCGCGCCTTCCTGATTCGCTGGGCAAGCTCGCTCCGCCTAAGACTGCAGCTGCCGCAAATCCTGACGCCGCAGGACTCCTCGACGCCGACCTTGCCGCCGGCGTCCGAAACGGCTACAAATTCCGCTACGTCATCTCTGGCGGAAGCACGCTGGGCGCGCCGGCAAAATACGAAATAGCCGCGACGCCCGAAACCTACGGCCGCACCGGCCGCCGCTCCTTCTTCCGCGACATCAATGGCGGCCTGCACGGCGCCGATCGCCAAGGAGCCGTAGGCAGCGAAATCGATCCCCGCGTCGAATAACTCCACCCACCGCCTCACCGTTAACGTATCGGAAAGGGTCTTGGCCTTCCCGCTTGCCCACTTGCACCCTTGCCCACAAAATAGAACCAGGCCATCTTTCTTCCCGCGACCCTCCTCACGGAGCGTTTGCGACCTACCGGTCTCTCAAGGGCACAAGGAGACCTCAGAGTGCCAGACGTGACGACTGACCGGCGTAGTGCACCCCGCTATCCGCTGATTCTCTCCGCGGAAGTCTCGGACAAAACCAGCGGCGCCAAATTCGCGGCCCGCACCTCCGACGTCAGCCGCACCGGCTGCTACATCGATATGCTGAATCCCATCCCCGCGGGCTCACAGGTGGCGGTACGCCTTCAGCATGAAGACGAATTCTTCGAGGCGGATGGTCGCGTCGTGTACATCAGCCCGGGACTCGGCATGGGCATCGCCTTCGCTTCCAACGTTCCGCCCGCTCAGCAAGCGATCCTCGATCGTTGGCTCGCGAGCGCCGCCAAACCCAATCCGTAAACACTTCTTCTCTGGACTAAAAGCTGAGAACTAACAACCAATAACTGACTTGCGCTACCATCGCTCACTCCACTATGCGATGCCTCGCGCGCGCGTCCCTCGGCCTTATCTTGCTAACCGCTGCATTTTTCTGTCCCCATTCGCTTTCTGCCCGCCCGCAAGCTGATCCCTTCTACGGCCCGCTTCCGGTCTTCGAACTGCACAGCGGCTTCTGGCTGAATCTGCATCACACTCTTTACCAGGAGGCCCGCCAGCAGCGCGGCGCTCCGCCGGTCAGCAGCAGCGCGAAAGCCGCCAAGCCCACGCTGCAAATCGCGCCTGCCGCCAAAACGCCTCTCACCGCCGCCGAACAACGCGCCTGGGATGACGCCGTCTCCTACTACGCCGCCAACTATGCCGACAAAGATCTTCTCTTCAGCACCGAGATGATCCTGCTCAAAAATCAGCTCGGTGATTTCGAAACCTGCGACGAACTCTCCGGCGCCAAGAAAAAAACTTGTGACGCCGGTTTGCCGCCCAAGCTCACCCACGTCCTCGAAGCCGCGGCGCCCGTTTACCGCGCGCACTACTGGCCCGCGGACGACCGCGCCAACCGCGCCTGGATCAAGCGCGTCGCCCCGCTGGTCCGCGAGCAAGGCGTCGGCCTCTCGCACCGCCTCGCGGACATTTACCAAACTCGCTGGCCCACCGAAAAAATCCGCGTTGATGTCGCCCGCTTCGCCAACTGGGCCGGGGCCTACACCACCCTCGATCCGCTGCGCGTCACCATCTCCAGCACCGATCCCCGCAATCAGGACGAAGCTGCCCTCGAAGTCCTCTTCCATGAGGCTTCCCATGGCATCGCCGAGCCGGTCGAGGAAGCCATCGCCCGCGAATGCCGCCAGCGCGAGAAACCCATCCCCCGCGACCTCTGGCACGCGCTCATCTTTTACACCACCGGCGAGGTCATCAAGCCCATCCTGGACACACAGGCGGACGCCAAGAGCGGCGCCTCGCGCCGCGGCGACGCTGACCCTCGCGCGAGCGCGCAGAACGCGCAATACACTCCGTACGCCAAGCGCGAAGGCCTCTACCAGCGCGGCTGGGAAAATTACCTCCAACTCCTCACCCGCTACTGGCAACCCTACCTCGACGGCCAAACCACCTTCGACAACGCCATCGCCCACATGGTCTCCGCCTTATAGACTCAACTCGCACGCAGGTGTACGAAAGCGCAGGAATCGACAGCTGTCCGTATTGAAGGGGAACTTGAGTTTCCGGGGCGGATTGGCAGCTATGCGTGCCGGTGCGGTCCGTGTGTTCTTGGAGATTTGTTGAGCGCCGTTACTGAGTGCGGCGGACCAAGTGCCCCAGCGGCCGTCTCATGCGTTTCCGCCGAACAGGCTATAGAACAGCAGGCCGAGCACGATCAGCGTCACCAGCATGTAAGTCCAATCCCGCTCATACAAGAAGGCGAGCAGCGAAAAAGCTACGCGGGCGATGGGTGTGGCGATGAGGAGGAGCAGGCCGAGCTGGATCAATCCGCGGCCGCGAAGGGCGAGCGCCTCGTGGAAAATTCCGGTGATGGTGCGCAACTCTGCGGGTTCGCCCTGGAAGACGTGATAATTGGTGACCGGGGTGCCGTGGCGCATCAAGTACAGGGCGCCGCCGGCAAGCACAAAAATGGCGGAGAGAATCACTCCGGTGCGCAGGAGCTTGCCCATGATTTCGTCGATGCGCTGATCTGTTTTCTCGGCCATTTGTCCGTTCTCCGGATTTCTCACTTCAGCCCGTGGTAAATCATCTGTGCCGCCAACACCGCAACCACACCGCTGAACACAAGTCTAAGAACACGGACCTTTGCGCCTCCGAGGAGTTGCGCACCGAGCAGCGACCCGGCCAGAACACCGAGCATCACCGGCATCGCCAGTCCGGGATCGATATATCCGCGGCTCAAATAAATCCCCGCGCCGGCGGCCGCGGTGACGCCGATCATGAAGTTCGAGGTGGTGGTGGAAACTTTGAAGGGCAGCTTCATGGCCTTGTCCATCGCGAGAACTTTGACCGCGCCGGAGCCAATTCCCAGCAAACCGGAGAGCACGCCGGCGACAAACATCAAGGCGAAACCGAGCGGCACACCACGAACGTGGTAGCTTTCGGGACCGTTTGGCGTGGGGTAGGTGCTGTCCATCTTGAGCCAGGTGGCGATGCGATCGGCTTTGCCGTCAGCACTGCGATGCGAAGTATGGCTAACGGACGAGTACGCGGAATAGAGAAGGACCACGCCGAAAATGACGGAGATGACCGAAACACGCAGATGGAGAACCAGCGCGGCGCCGGTCAAGGCGCCAACGGTGGTGGCGACCTCGAGAAACATGCCCACGCGGATGTTGGAATAGCCTTCGCGGAGGTAGGCTGCGGCGGCCCCGCTGGAGGTGGCAATCACAGAGACCAGCGCAGCGCCGATGGCGTAATGAATATCCACGCCAAAGAGGAGCGTGAGCAGGGGGACAATCACGACCCCTCCGCCCAGGCCGGTCAGCGCGCCGAGGAGGCCAGCGGCGAAGGA
>Ga0209701_10003557_pt1 | contig 10193 bp, 14 predicted proteins | sample CZO8metaG_4_FD_188356 | JGI IMG/M metagenome (GOLD analysis project Ga0209701, IMG submission 188356) | Vadose zone soil microbial communities from the Eel River Critical Zone Observatory, Northern California, USA - CZOApr15con2H3.8 metaG... | ecosystem: Environmental > Terrestrial > Soil >...
GAAGTTCATCGAGAACTCGAACTACCGTGACGGGCTCGGCTCCTCAGTACGCGCCGGAGTGGCCGCGCTGCCGCCGGACTCTCGGGCAGCGATGTTCCTGCTCGGCGATCAGCCGTTCGCGACGAGCGAGCTCATCAACCAGCTGCTGGAGCGGTCAACCGCGGACAACATCGTCGCCGCGGCGCTCAATGGCCGAAGGGCCAACCCGACCCTCTTCGGGCGGAAATGGTTTCACGAGCTGCTTCGCGTCTCAGGCGACAGCGGTGGGCGGACGATCATCGAGGCTCATCCGGAGGCCCTGGTGCTGGTTGAAACGACCGCCGACCTACGGGACGTTGATACGCCCCAGGACGTGACCGCGCTCAGCTAGGCCGCGCGAGCGGGCTCGTCCTCATGGAACAGCGCGTAGGCCTCTTCCTGGCTCATCTCAGCACGCCTGCGCGCAGCCAGGAACTCACGGCCGCACTGCAGGCAGGACAGCACGTCGCCGTCCTCGGCCACCGTCTTGTACAGATCGCCGCCGCAGCGAGTGCAACCTCTGCTGATCCACATTGCCGCTACCTCCACCAGATCAAGTCGAGCAAGAGAGTGAACGCCGCCGGAGCGCCAATCGTGACAACCAGCCCCACGGCCAGCGCCACCATCCAGGCCGTCATCAGCCACCGCCTCTCAATTGCCACGACCTCAGGCTAAGGGAGCAACCTTAGCGAAGACTTAGAACCTGATGAGGATTGCCTAAGGATTTCTATACTCGCGCTATATGCAGCTGATGTTCGAGCGCGGCGATGCGCAGCGGCCAAAAGGCCACGCCCTGGTTTACTTCCGCGACTCGGACAGCCCGGGCGTGCTGGCCACGTACCTGGTGGTGCCGCCCATCACCATCGACTTCGCCAAATACATCCCGCCGATGTTCGCCGGGCAGGGCATGGCCGCCAATCTCTCCCAGGCATCAGCGATCGTGCCGTTGCCACCCGTGCCCGAAGCGGTGGCCAGCGTGGAGACGCTGCGCGTCCTGGCCGAGCAGCGGGACGACGACCTGGTGCTTGCCGGCGACGCCTCGGCCGCCCAGATCGAGCAGCTGCTGACCTACACCACCGAGGCGGCGCAGCTCTACTTTCACATGTATGAGGACTTCGCGCGCGGCTTCCCGGAGGTGAGCTCGCCGGAGGTCGCCGAGGCCGTGCAAGGCCCTTCAGCCGAGGAGCTGACCTACGCCCTTATGGGCGAACGCGAACGGCTGGGCGAGCTGGCCAAGCTGACCGGGGCGCTGCGCTACGCGCTGGGGGGCAACGACGAGACGCTGGCCCGCGAAACGGGCGACAGGATGCGCCTGCTGGCCAAGCACATGCCGGCCAAATATTGGGCCGAGCGCCTCATCGAAGCCGCCAATACACCCGGCGAGGCCGGCGGCCATCTGTCACAGCTCTACCTCGAGCGCGGCTACAAGCTGCTGGACGAAGATTACGCCGCCGTCGCCCAACTGGACGAGCAGATCAAGCACGCTCAGTAGCTCCGGGCATCACTGTGCGGGCCTCCTATTCGTTCAAGAAGGTGCAAAGGCGCACCGATAGTTGGATAAAAGAGACAAACAGATGGTGGCGAAGTGATGCTCTGGGCGCTCACGGCCTCGTGGCTTGCAGCCGCGAGCCTCGCCGCTGCCTGCTTTGTCATCGCCCGCCGGCTGTATCTGCAGCGGCAGGAGCTGACCGGATTGATCGCGGCCCTGGAGATATTTAAGGAGCGCACGGCAGTTCGGGCTCGTGAGATGGAGCGCCTGGCGTTCGAAGACAAGCTGACCGGGCTCCGCAACCGCCGCTTCATGGATACCGACCTACCACGCGAGTTCGAGCGCACCCGGCGCTTCGGCCGCGAGTTCACGCTGGCCATCCTCGACGTGGACGGCTTCAAGCAGATCAACGACCGCTATTCGCACCAGACCGGCGATCGCGTGCTGGCCGAGCTGGGCGCGCTGCTGCAGCGCGCCTGCCGCACCATGGACGCCGTAGTCCGCTACGGCGGTGACGAATTCGTGCTGTACTTCCCGGAGACGCCGCTGCCGACCGGCCGAAGGGTCTGCCACCGTGTGCTGGAGCACGTCAACAACCATGATTGGGACGCCATCGAGCCGGGCTTGCAGGTGACTCTGACTATCGGCCTGGCCTCGACGCGCGACACGGACACCGTGGACGAGCTGCTGCAGACAGCCGACACGCGCTTGCTGGCCGCCAAGCAGGCCGGTAAGAACCGACTGGTGGACGAGCCCGTCCTGGCCCGCGTCGCCTAGGAGGCGCTCAGCAGCCGCGAGGCGATGGCCTCGCCCACCTCACGCGTCGTAGCGGTCCCGCCCACATCCCGGGTAAGGTAGCGCCCCTCGCGCGTAGTGTCTTCCATAGCCCGCATCATACGACCGGCCGCCTCGGCCTCGCCCAAGGTATCCAGCAGCATCGCGCCGGCCCAGATGGCGCCGATCGGGTTGGCGATGCCCTGCCCGGCGATATCGGGCGCGGAGCCGTGGACCGGCTCGAACATCGATGGGTACTTCTTGAAGGGATCGAGGTTGGCGCTGGCGGCGGTGCCCATGCTGCCCTGGATGGCGGCGCCCAGGTCCGTGAGGATGTCGGCGAACAAGTTGGAGCCGACGACCACGTCCAGCGTTTCGGGGTGCGTCACGAAGCGAGCCGCCAGGGCGTCCACGTGCCACTTTTCGGTCTGCACGTCGGGATAGCGCTGGGCCACCTCGCTGAAGACCTCGTCCCAGAAGACCATGCTGTACTGCAGCGCATTGGACTTGGTGGCGGAGGTCACTTTCTTACGCCTGCGGTTGCGCGCCAGCTCGAACGCATAGACGATGATGCGCTCCACGCCGAGCCGGGTGAACACGCCACTCTGCACGGCCACTTCGGTGGGCGTGCCCGCCTGGACGCGGCCGCCCACGCCTGAGTACTCGCCCTCGGTGTTCTCGCGCACGCACACGAAATCGATGTCGGCCGGACCGCGGCCGGCCAGGGGCGAGCGGATGCCAGGCAGCAGCCTCACTGGCCGCAGGTTCACGTACTGGTTGAAGGCTTTGCGGATGGGCAGCAGCAGCTCCCACAGCGAGACGTGGTCGGGCACGCCGGGATAGCCGACCGCGCCCAGGTAGATAGCCTCGAACTCCCGCAGCGTGTCCAGAAAATCGGCGGGCGCCATGCGTCCCTGTTCCAGGTAATAGCGGCAGCTCCAAGGGAGCTCGGTGTACTCCAAGCTAAAGCCGCCATCCGCTTTGGCGGCCGCGTCCAGCACACGCCGCCCCTCGGCCAGGACGTCCGGACCAATCCCGTCACCGGGAATGACGGCGACTTTGTAGGTACGCACGGTTTGCAGAATACTCCTTCGCTACTCTTTTGGGGCATGGCTGTCTTCAAGTCACAGGCTTACGTCGTCGAGCTGTATGCGCCGGGCGCGGTGGACCCCAATCGCTACCAGGTGACGTTCACCAAGCGCGATGGGTCGTCAGCCCTGGTGAGCGGTGGCGAGACGACGTTTGCGGCGGCTCCACGCAGCTGCACCTGCGTCGATTTCACTTTGGGGGACCAGGTGTGCGCGCACATGCGGGCCCGCGAGCGGGCCTTCCGGAGGTTCGCCCGGGACTACGGGCTCGTGCTGCCGGGAGTCGCCCGGCCGCTGTGGGCGGAAGACGTCGGCGACGAGTGAGCTAGACCGCCCGCCGGTAGTAGCGGAGGGTGAGATAGCCGCCAAGAGCGGCGCCGAGTAGGAAGAAGAGGCCGGTGCCGGACCTGAGGCCGAACACCAAGATATTCAGCACGCGCAGCACGAAGAAGATGCCAGCCACCACGGCAATCAGCAGGCACGCGCCGCCCATAACCTGCGCCTTGCGCCCGTAGTAGCTCTCCGACACAGCGCGAAAATGGCCCTCGTTGGTGGCCCGCCAGCCGGTCAAGCCCAGAGCCACGACCATGGCCAGCCAGATGGCGCCGTAGATGAACTCGTTGAAGATACCCATGGAGGAAAGCTATCAGCCCTCAGGTCATAGCTCTAGCGATACAGGGCTATGCCGATCAGCGCCGTTGCGCCAATCATCCACACCGGGTGCAGGCGGAAGCGCGCCGAGACCACGAAGCCGCCTATCCCGGCAGCCCACTCGAATACGTCGCTGGAGCTGCCGGTCATGATCTGCCATGAGGTGAAGCCAAGCAGGCCCGTGAGAGCGAAGCTGAGTACCATCAGCGCGTTGGCGGTCCGCTTGAGATGAGCCACGCGGGCGTACAGCGCCGCCACCAGCAGCACCACGAAGGGTGGCAGCGCCAGGGCGAGGCCGCCGATGATCCCGCCCAGGATGCCGCTCATCTCATAACCCAGGCTCACCACGTACAGCCCGTTGGGACCGGGGCTGAGCCGGCCAACCGCCAGCGCCTGGCCAATCAGCCGGTCCAGATCCGGCACGGATCGCGCCGCCAGGTCCTGATGCAGGATGGGCAAACCGCCCAGGCCTCCGAACGACAGCGCCGACGCCTTGACGAACAGCACGAACAGCTCGGCCGGGCCGATCACGGCAGCAGCGCTCCCAGCGTCAGCGCAGCCACCATGATCAACGGGACCGGCAGGCGCACGACTCCCACCAGGACCGAGCAGATGAGCACCGCGACACCTTGCCCCACCAGGCGAAGCACGTGTCGGGGCAGGCGTGGCACTTCCGGGCTCCACATCTGCAGCGCGATGGCCATGGTCATGCCGCCGGTGAGCGGGATCACCAGCCGCAGCGCATCCTCGATGTAGCGATTGCCGATCACGGCTACCAGCACGATAGACATGACGATCGTCAGAAACACTGACGGCAGCATGAAGCCGGCGACGGCCACGGCAATGCCGCGCCGGCCGGCCAGCTTCTGGCCGTACAGGATCACCTGGCCGATCTGCTGGATGCCGACGGTCAGCTTGCTGAGCTGCCAGATGCGGTTGTATTCGATGTCGGTCAGCCAGCCGTGTTTCCAGACCAGCTCCTTGCGCATCAGCAACTGGCTGGCCGACCCGCCGCCAAACGACAGCAGGCCAATCCGGGTGAAGGCCCAGGCCACCTCGCTTAAGCTCGGCGCCTGGATGATCTCCCCTACGATGCCTCTTCTCGAGGTTCCGCTTCCGCGGGTTCGCCCTCGTAGCCCAGGGCCATCAAGTAGCCGCGCGCCCGCTCGGCCAGGGGATAGCGGTTCACCAGCTCCCAAAACCGCGGCCCATGACCGCTGTAGGCCAGGTGGCTCAGCTCGTGCACGATGACGTAGTCCTCCACCCAGCGCGGCAGCGCCGATAGGCGGCGGCTGATGCGAATAAGGCCCGTCGAGGGGGTGCAGCTGCCGTGCAGCGTCCGCTGGTTGTCGGCGTAAATGATGCCGGTAAACGCCAGCTGGCCGTCGAAGTGGCGCATGTTCAGGCGCTGAGCGCGGGCAAAGAGCTCGTCGTCGCGATTGCGGGCCGCCTTGCGCCGCGCGCGCTCGACCCGATCCTGCATGCGCTTGACCCACTCGCGCTCCTGCGCCGCGCTGAGCCGGGCAGGGAGGGTGACGACCAGCGTGTCGCCGTGGATAACCGCCGAAATGGTCCTCGTCCGCCGCTTGCTGCGAATCACCTCGACGTTCATCGCCGGGAATCGTAGCAGCGGAAGCAGGAGCTGGGCGCTAGGGCTAAACGCTAGCTACGAGGCGTCAGTTTTGGCCTTTTCAGCCCCTGGCTCGTCCTCGGGTTTGGTGGCCTTGCGGATCTCGCTGATGCCCTGGCCAATGCCTTTGGCGAGCCCGGGGATGCTCTTCGCGCCAAAGATCAGGACGACCAGCACGAGGACGATGATGAGCTCGGGGAGATGACCCGCGAGAAACATGGTGCCGAAAGCTTATCCTAGCGAACGACTAACGACTAACGACTCGCGTCTCGCGTCTCACTCGACGGCGGCTTCTTCCAGCTCCGGCTCTCGCACGCCAGCTGTCGGGCCGAGCGCCAGCAGCGCCTCGCGCTCCTCGTTGGGAATCTCGCGTCGCTCCTTGACCACCTGCAGCAAAGCAGTGCGCGACTTGGCCGCTGGCCCGATCAGCACCCCGCCGACCAGCAGGTGCTCGTAGAAGAACAAGCGCTTATACCCAAAGGTGTCCATGTCGCAGTCCATCACTGACTCCAGCATGGGCTGGTCGGCCGGCGTACTGCCGAAGACGGTGATGCGCGAGTCGAACAGTGTGCTGGTGTACGTGGGCACGTGCGCGAACGGCTGCCGGTCGCCGTGGTGCTCGGACATCATATTGGCGGCCGCCATGCGGCCTTGCAGGCCAGCGCTCTCCCAGGTGCCGAGCATGTTGTAGATGTGCAGGTACATGTCGTAGAACTCAGCGCAATCGCCCGCGGCGTAGATGCCGGGTACGTTCGTCTCCAGGAAGCGATCGGTCAGGATTCCGCGGTGCAGGTGGACGTCCGTGCCGCGACAGATGCGGGTGTTGATGCGCAGGCCAAAGCCGCAGCCCACCAGGTCGGCCGCCAGACGCTTCTTGGATTTCGTCGAAGCCGACGAGACGCTGCCGTCCTTGGCGTCGATCTGGCCCGGCTCGTCGCCGTAAATGATGCGCACGTCGTGCATTTCGGCCAGCTTCTCGACCATCTGGCCGCCCACGTCGTCCAGGATCTGGCGTAGGAAGCGCGGGCCCCGCATGACCCAACTGGTGAGGATGCCGCGCGAGGCGAAGCCCTCGGTGAGCTCGTAGGCGATGTAGCTGCCGCCGAAGGTGACCGCGTGCTTGGCCGTCTGAGCGATCTCCAGGATCTCATTCGTGTCGTCCAGCGTCTGGAAGTAGCACACGCCCTTGGTATCGGCGCCCGGCGCGTCCATGCGATTGGGCGTGCCGCCGGTGGCCAGCAGCAGGGCATCGTAGGGGTACTGCTCGCCATTGCTGGCGGTCACGACCCTGTTCTCGGTGTCCAGCGCCTCGGCGCGAGTATTGAGCAGCAGCTCGATATTGCGCTGTTGGTGCTGCTCGACGGTGCGCATCAGCACTTTCTTCTCGGTGACCTTGAGCTTGAGGTAGGGCGGCAGGGCCACGCGGTTGTAGAGAGGGTAGGGCTCCTCGGCGATGAGGACGATGCGGGCCACAGGATCGGCCTTGCGGATGGTCTCCGCGGCGCTGGTGCCGGCGATGCCGTTGCCGATGATGACGTAGCTGCGGCGGCCGTTCACCTCTTCGAGGATAACAGTGCCGGTTGCTGCCTTTTTGACGGGTAGGATCGCCGTATGTTCGTCAGCATCTCCCGCTATCGCGTCAAGCCTGGCCTGGAGGAAGAGCTCAAGTCCCACAACGAGGAGTGGAAGGCGAGCATCCGGACGCAGGTGGCGGGCTTCATCAGCGTGCACGTGTACAAGAACCCCAAGGACCCGCTGGAGTGGACGAGCGTGGCCACGTTCGTGGACCAGTACTCGGAGATGGCGAATGCCAACAGCACCGAGCACAAGCTGTGGTACCGGCGCATGCTGGAGATGCTGGATGCGCCCCCGGTCTACTGGCAAGGGGAGCTCGTCCAGGAGGGCTGAGGCCGCTCGACGCAATTGTCAAGCCACGCCGCCCGCGTTTCAAAGCCAGAACGCGCAAACCCAACTTGTCTGGTCCGACAAACATCGGGCGGATCTCACCGGTGGTTCTGAAACCCTCTTGACCGGGCGCGCCGCCGGCGTAGTATGAGCCTGCGAATCCCGAGAAATCGTGGGAGCGCGGAAGAAGGCCTGAATCGTCAGGTCGAGGCAGCGGGCCAGGGCAACCGAAACACGTTGAAGGCGCCAGCCCTCATCGAGATAGGTCGTCCGAATCCGCATCCCAGCCCGAGCCGCAAGGCGGAGGCCTGGAAGAAGCCACCAGGACCGGCAGGCGGCGGTCGCGAGACCGCAGAGTCGCGGTCCGGGTAGGCGGAAGCTGAAACTGACGAGCCAGCGCGGTGGAGCTCCAACCGGGGCAACTCGGTCAGAGCGTCGAAGCCGAACCGGTGAAGGCGGCCCGAAGCACCCTCTCCGCGAGGACTCGGGATTTGTATTTTGGCGGGCTAAAATTCGGTGCGCCGGCCGGAGTAGCTCAGCGGTAGAGCAGCGGACTCATAAGCCGTTGGTCGTCAGTTCAAATCTGACCTCCGGCACCTTCACTAGTTCCTCAGGACATGCCAGGTCAGTTCTTGGTTAGCCGGTCCAGGATGCGGCGATCGACGAACTGCCCCGCTTTGGCGCCCTTGGCGGCGGGGACGGCGGTGTCGGCCAGGAAGTCGATCATGCTCTGGATGCCCTCCATGGTGGGCTCGAGGTCCTCCTGGAAGTGCGTGTCCTTGGCGTAGAAGTCGTATGTCTTCTTCAGGATGGCCGGGTCCGACTCCTTGGTGTTCTCTTCGATCAGCTTCATGGCCAGGTCGGGCTGCGCGTTGAAGGCCTGGATGCCCTGCCGCACGCCCTGCAAGAAAGGGGTCAAGGCGGGAGACAGCTCATCGATGCGAGCACGCAACACGACTGGCCCGATGTTCTGATAGGGGATGTCGAAGGTGTTGTCCAGCAGCCGGAATCCCGCGGCTTCCGCTTGGAACAGCTGCGGGACCGCGATTGCGCCGGCGTCCACTCTGCCCGAGATCAGGGCGGTGAAGATGACCTCCGACGCGCCGATCGCCGGCAGCTGCACGTCCTCCAATTTGAGGCCCAGCTTCGACAGCAGGACGCGTGTTTGGAAATCCGTAGTCGTGCCCCCGCGATCGGTGCCCACGACCTTGCCTTTGAGATCAGCGGCCGAGCGGATGGAGGACTTCACGGCCAGCGCGAACTGCGAGTAGTTGAAGATGGAGCCGACGTACACCAGATCGAGGTTGCCGTTGAGATTGGCCGGGATGATGGCCGATGGCGACTGCATGAGGACGTCGATGTCCTTGTTGATGAGGGCCTTGGTCCCAATGTCAGGCGCGACACGCTGCCTCTCGACCCGCGCGCCCCGGTTGTCCCAGGCGTGCAGGTAGTCCGCCAGCCACAGCGGCGTCTGGCTGCCCGCCGCGGTGGTCGAGGCTACGATGAGCTTCCGGCCGGCGGGCTTACTGCTGGCGGCCGCGCTTGCCGCGGGGCTGCTGCCGCGGGCCGGCGCCGTGCTGGCGCTGGCACAGGCTGCCAACGCCAAGCCCGCGGCGGCTGTGCTCAACGTAACTTGCAGAAAGCGTCGGCGAGGCAGTCTAGCCGGCGTCAGGACGGTTGCCCGAGCGAGATGTTGTACTGCTTCCTCAGCTGATCGCTGACGCCGCTGGCTTTCAGCTTGTCCAGCACGGTGAGATCGACGTAGTCGCCAGGGGTCTGGCTTTTCAGCTGAACCTGGTTGAGGACCGGCACCTGCTTGATGACCTGCTGGATGCCTTCGTCGGTGGGCCGTAGGTCCACGGGCCCCGCGAGGAATTCATCGTAGGCAGCGTTGATAAGCTGCATGTCAGTCGTCTTGTTCTGCTCGGCCAGGATTTTCTTGCTCTCATCGGGGTGGCTGCGGGCGTAGTAGTTGCCTTCCATCATCGCTTTGGCCAGGCTCAGGAAGGTCTCCTGGTGCGCATCCGCATAGCCCTTTTCGACCACGACGCCATCGAATATCCATTTGGAGTCGCGGGTGAGATCCAACAGTGGCTCCAGGCCCTCGGCTTTGGCCTTCAGCTGGTCAACCGCCGTGAGAGGCGATGCTCCGATAGCGCCGCCCAGCAACGCACTCAGGCGCGCCGTTCCTCCGCCGATCTGGACCACCGCCACGTCCTTGTCGCGGGCGAGCCCGATCTTTTCCAGGAAGAAGTTCGCGGCGACGTCGCTTTCCGAGCCGTAGGTGCTCACGCCGATCTTCGAGCCCTTCAGCTTCTGGGCGGCGTTGCCGGCGTTGATGCCTTTCGCGCCGAAGAAGATGTACGGGATCGAGTTCGTGGTCGACGTGATCAATCGGAAGTTAGCGCCTTGCGCGTTGCCGATGACTACGGGCGCAAGCCCGACTTCCATGGCTTGCAGCTGGCCGCCAAGCAGCACCTGAAGGCCACGGGAGCCGCCCTCGGCGTTGACCACGCCGATTTTCAGGTTGTTCTTGGTGTCGAATGCCTTCTGCTGCGCCATGAGAATCGGAAGCGTCGACGCTTGGGTTGCCGTGGAGGTGCCGTAGTTGAAGGTGATTGTCGGGCCGCCGGCGGCT
>Ga0209701_10003558_pt1 | contig 10192 bp, 7 predicted proteins | sample CZO8metaG_4_FD_188356 | JGI IMG/M metagenome (GOLD analysis project Ga0209701, IMG submission 188356) | Vadose zone soil microbial communities from the Eel River Critical Zone Observatory, Northern California, USA - CZOApr15con2H3.8 metaG... | ecosystem: Environmental > Terrestrial > Soil >...
CGAAACCAGCCGCTCATCCCCAGCCCTTCGAAAATTCTGGTCAGATTCCCGGCCTCGGCGACCTCGACCTCAATCTCCTCGCGGACCTTGTATGACCCAAAAGAGTCGCTTTCTATCTCTGCAGCCGCCGGCTGGGCCAGGGGCTGCTTGAAAGTCAGGACCACGCGCTGCTTCGGTCCCGTGACTTTCGACCTCCCTCGGACTTGGGGCGTCTCCGTTCGAATGCGCAGCAATTGCCCATGTTTGGCAAGTCCACCCTGCGGGGTATCGAAAATCACGTTTTCCTCATGAACTTTGGAGGTTCCGGGCCCGGCGAGGCGCGCACCGATCCGCTTCAAAGCACGATGAAACGCAGGCACGTCGCTGATCCTCAGCTTGATTTCTGTCTCTCTGGCCATTGGGTTTCTAAGGCTCCGCCGCAGGCTGCTTTCTCCCGCCGCCGACTTCCGATAGTATAGCGGACGCACCCAATTCGTTCCGCGCGTCGCCCCACCCCGCCGCGCACATCAACGATGCACCGTGATGCGGTCCCAGCTAAGACTCGCTAAAATTGGACCGCATGCAGGTACGCGACAAATAGAGACGCATGAACCCGGACGCCAATACCGCGACGACAGCGCCAACACAGGAAACTTCAGCAGGTACAATTCTCAAGCCCCCGGTTGCCCGGCGCGAACCTGTAGAGCACATTCTGCATGGCGACCGCCGTGTCGACCACTATGCATGGCTCCGCCACAAAGAAAATCCGGAGGTCATGGCTTATCTGGAGGCGGAAAACGCCTATACCGACGCCATTCTGCAGCCCACAGAGGCATTTCAGGAAAAGCTCTATCAGGAAATGCTGGGGCGCATCCTGCAAACGGATCTTTCCGTTCCCTATAAGCTTCGCGGATATCACTATTTCACGCGTACCGAAGAGGGAAAGCAGTACGCGTTCCATTGCCGGCGGCGCGACGCGGACGGTGCAACTGTAGAATTGCTGCTCGACCTGAATCTGCTTGCGGAAGGCCATTCGTTTCTAGGAATGGATTCCTTCGAGGTCAGCGAAGACAATCACCTGCTTGCGTATTCGACCGACACCACCGGCTTCCGCCAGCACTTGCTTCAGGTCAAAGACCTGCGCACCGGAACTACTCTTCCCGAGCGATTCGAACGTGTCACCAGCGTGGCCTGGGCCTCCGACAACCGCACGTTGTTCTACAGCGTCGAAGATGAAACGACGAAGCGCTCGCACCGGCTGTATCGGCATGTTGTGGGCTCCGGCGAATCCGACCCCCTGATTTACGAGGAGCCCGACGAGCGGTTTCGAATCGAAGTAGAACGCACGCGCAGCGGCGCTTTTCTACTTCTGACCATCGCGAGTCATACGGCCAGCGAAGTCCGGTTTTTGCGCGCCGATCAGCCCGCCGGAGAATTTCAACTCATCGCCCCGCGCGAAGACAGCCACGAGTATTACGCTGACCACCATCCCGGGCTGGTCCAGAATGCGAGTTCCGGAATCTTTTACATTCGCACGAATTCCGGCGGGCGCACCTTCCGACTCGTGACCGCCCCGGTGGCGGACCCTCGCCGAAAATTCTGGCGCGAGATGATTCCCAATCGCGCAGACGTCATGCTTGCTGCGGCGGAGGTTTTCCAGAGCCACCTGGTGCTTTTCGAACGCGAAGGCGGCTTGCCGTATCTCCGCATCGTGGATTTGACCGCGGATGCCTCTAACTCTCTTGCGGCGTCGCATCGCATCGAATTCGCCGAGCCCGCTTACAACGCTTCCCTCGGTGAAAACCCGGAGTTCCGCGCCTCCCACGTGCGATTCCAATATGAATCGTTCGTAACTCCTCGCTCCATCTTTGACTACGACGTTCGAACGCGGGAACGAAGCCTTCGGAAGCAGCAACCCGTTTTGGGCGGCTACGATCAGGCGCAATACGTCATCGAACGTCTGCACGCCACCGCTGCCGACGGCGCGCGAGTGCCAATTTCAATAGTTTACCGGCGGGATGCCCCGCACGACGGCTCCGCCCCGCTGCTTCTCTACGGCTACGGCAGCTACGGGATCTCTGTGCCGGTCAATTTCAGTTCGAATCGGCTGAGCCTGCTGGATCGCGGCGTAATTTACGCTGTCGCGCATATCCGTGGCGGCGGCGAGCTTGGAAAGCCGTGGCACGACGCCGGCCGGATGAAACAAAAACGCAACACCTTCACGGACTTCATCGCCGCGGCCGAACACCTCATTGCGCAGCGCTACACGACGCCGGAAAAACTCGTCATTGAGGGAGGCAGCGCCGGAGGGCTTCTCATGGGTGCCGTGGCGAACATGCGCCCCGATCTTTTTCGCATGGTCATCAACCATGTGCCGTTCGTCGATGTCTTGAACACCATGCTGGACGCGTCGCTTCCGCTGACTGTCGGTGAATACGAGGAGTGGGGAAATCCGCAAATCGCTGAAGATTATTTCTACATAAAGTCGTATTGTCCCTACACCAACCTGGAGCGGAAGTCTTACCCCGTGATATTGGCAAAGACGGGGCTGAATGACAGCCAGGTGATGTACTGGGAAGTGGCGAAATACGTTGCGAAGTTGCGCGCGTTGAAAACCGATTCGAATCCGCTGCTGCTGAAAATCAACATGGGTGTGGGACACGGCGGGGCTTCCGGCCGCTATGACTATTTGCGCGAGATCGCCCTGGATTATGCTTTCTTCCTGACGCATCTAGGCATTGCGGAATGAGTGTCCGCTGACGCCTGACGAATGAGCGAGCCTACCACACCGCTGATGCAGCAATATCACGCCATCAAGGCGCGCTACCCGCATGCCTTGCTGCTCTTCCGCCTCGGCGATTTCTACGAACTATTCTACGAAGACGCGATCATCGCGGCGCGCGAACTTCAGATCACGCTCACTTCACGCAACCGCGAAAAGGGCCAGCCAATTCCCATGTGTGGTGTACCGTATCACGCCGCGGAAGGCTACATCGCGCGTCTGATTCGCGCGGGATTCAAAATCGCGATCTGCGATCAGATGGAACAGCCCGGCCCGGGCAAGAAACTCGTCCGCCGCGAAGTCGTGCGCGTCATCACGCCGGGGACCGCGACGGACGTCGCCCTCCTCGACGCCCGCGAAAATAATTTCCTCGCGTCCGTGGCCAAACATTCCTCGGGTTCGCCCATCGGCCTCGCTTTCGTCGATCTTTCCACCGGTGAATTTCAGGCCACGGAATTCTCCGGCGCGCGCGCCGATGACGATCTTCGCGACGAACTTCAGTTGCTTCGTCCGCGGGAAACTTTGCTTCCCCGGCCGCAGCAGCTTTTCGAAACGGCAAAGACATCGCTCCTGGAGGGTGTTGGAGGCGTGGAATCCCGCCTCGAAGATTGGGTCTTTCAACGCGACTACGCCGAGCGCATCCTGCGCGAACAATTCGGGGTCGCGGAGCTGACGGGTTTCGGCCTCGACGATCACCCGCAAGCACTCGCCGCGGCCGGGGCCATCGTTCACTATCTTCGCGAAAATGCCGCTCGCGGGGATCGCTCCGCAGACGCGAATGCAAACGTGGATGCCTCCGGCGTCGAAGCATTGCGTCATCTCGACCGCGTGCGCTACTACGAGCAACACGATACTCTCGTCCTCGATCCTGTTTCCGTCCGAAATCTGGAGCTGCTCGCGCCCATTTTCACCGAGGAAGCCGGCCGCACAAGCGGCCCTACCACTCTGATTGCCGCGCTGGACGCCACCGTGACCGGCATGGGCGCGCGGCTCTTGCGCTCCTGGGTTCTCCGCCCACTGATTGACAGCGAAGCCATCGAGGCTCGTCTCGATGCCGTCGGACACCTCGTCCAGCAAACTGTTGTCCGGGGCGAAATCCGCAAGGAACTCAAAGGCATCCTCGACCTTGAGCGGCTCACCAGCCGCATCTCACTGGGGCTTGCGACCCCGCGCGAGCTCGTGGCGCTGCGCAAGTCGCTCGTGCAGCTCCCGGTGCTGAAGAATTTCCTCACGCCGCAGCCCGCGGGCGGCAGCGAACTGCTTCGTCACCTTCATCAGGAAATCGATGAGTTGGCGGACGTGCGCGAGCGGCTGGAACGCGCCATCGCCGACGAGCCGCCGGCCCTGGCCACCGATCCAGGCATGATTCGCAGCGGGTACCACGCCGAACTGGATGAACTTCGCGACCTCAGCAAGCACAGCAAAGAGATCATCGCGGCCATGGAGGAGCGCGAGCGCAAGCGCACGGGAATCGGCTCGCTGAAGATTCGCTTCAATCAGATCTTTGGATACTATATTGAAATCTCGAAGCCGAATCTGCATCTGGCTCCGGCTGATTACGAGCGGAAGCAAACGCTGGTCAATGCCGAGCGGTTTACTTCCAGCGAACTGAAAGAATACGAGCGGAAGATTCTTGCCGCCGACGAGCGCATTCTGGAAATCGAGCGCCAGCTTTTTATCGAGGTGCGGTCTTCGGTGGCCGACAAAGCCGCGCGCTTACGGCGTACGGCCGTGGCCGTCGCGCAGCTCGATGTGCTCACCTCTTTTGCCAAGCTGGCCACCGATCGCGGCTATGCGCGCCCCGAATTCAACTCGACCGGTGAACTCCTCATCATCGGCGGGCGCCATCCGGTAATCGAAGAGCTGCTGCGCCAAAAAGGCGAGCGCTTCGTTCCGAACGATCTGTGCTTCGAGCCTGGGCGGCAGCAGCTTCTTCTTATTACCGGGCCGAACATGGGCGGCAAGTCTACCTATCTTCGCCAGTCCGCGCTGATCGTCTTGATGGCACAGATGGGTTCTTTTGTTCCGGCGCGGCAGGCGAAGCTGCCTATCACGGACCGCATCTTTACGCGCATCGGCGCGAGCGACAATCTCGCGCGCGGGCGTTCGACCTTTCTCGTCGAGATGAGCGAAGTCGCGGCAATCCTTAATCACGCGACTCCCGCGAGTCTCGTGCTCCTTGATGAAGTGGGCCGCGGCACGGCTACTTTTGATGGACTGTCCATCGCCTGGGCCGTGGTCGAACATCTCCAGAAGCACACTCGCGCGCGCACGCTCTTCGCCACGCACTATCACGAATTGACGGAGCTTGGCGATTTACTTCCGACGGTCAAGAACGTTCACGTTTCCGTCAAGGAAACTCCCAGCGAGATTATTTTTCTGCGCCGGGTCGAGCCCGGCAGCGCGGACAAAAGTTACGGCATTGAAGTGGCGCGGCTCGCCGGGCTGCCGCGCAGCGTGATCGAACGCGCCCGCGAAGTCTTGAAGCGGCATGAGCAGAGCGAGCACGAACTCAGCGAGACGCTTTCCCCCGGCGCCTCCGACATGGTGAACAAGAACGGCAATCAGCAGGTGCTCTTCACCGCGCTGGACCGCGAGGTGCTTGAAAAACTGCGCGGCGCAGACCTCGACCAGTTGAAGCCGCTGGACGCGCTCAATCTTCTCGCCGAGCTGAAGAAACAGATTTCCTAGCGTGTCCCTTTTTGTCGGACTCCAATGCTAATGTAAGGGAATGATTAGAATGAGAGTTGCTATCTGCATGCCGGTTCTGCTGGTCGGAATGTTCGCTCAGACAACTGATGCGGCTCAGTCCCCTCTCAAGAAGCCAAAAACCTACCCTCTTTGGGATTTCGACGAGCAAGGCCTCACCTGCCGCGCGAAGGGTCGTCTGCAAGACCGCGACTATTGTGCATCTCATTTGATGGACCGAATTGTTGCGGACGGAAAAGATGCAATCCCAATTCTGATCTCGCAACTTCGCGACGCTCGCTCTACGAAGGAACCTATCTACGACTATTGGTCGCTGACTACGGCAGGCGATGTCGCCTATTTCATACTCAACGACCTATTTACGGATTCGAACTGGACAAGTTTTAATATGCCCGGGCTGGAGTCTCTGCAAGACAAGTGTGATAGTTACGCGGAAGACTGCTGGCAGAGGTTTCTGAAAAAGCACGGAAGAAAGTTCGTCCAGGACCAATGGCTAGCGGCGTGGAAGAAAAACAAGGACCGCATCTACTGGGACGATAAAGCGCGCTGCTTCCGCCTGTCCTCCCAAACGAAGGCTAAATTGCTTCCACACAACCAGTGAAACGCACATCCAGCCTCGCCCTCGGTATGATGTCTGGCACGTCTGCCGACGGCATTGAAGTTGCCCTCGCCCGCGTTTCCGGAGCGCCGCCAAATCTGAATGCGAAGTTGCTCGCGCACACCTCCGTGCAATTCCCTCCCGCGGTACGAAAGGAAATTCTTCGCGTCGCCGAACAGCATCCCATCACTGCGGGCGCTCTCAGTCAATTGAATTTTCGTTTGGGAGAACTTTTCGCCGATGCCGCCATTGCCGCTTGTCGTAAATTTCGTGTCTCGCCAAGACGCATCTCGCTCATCGGCAGCCACGGCCAGACGATTTTCCATCAAGGCAAGCCCGCCAACTTTTTAGGCCGGCCCACGTCTTCCACGTTGCAAGTCGGTGAGCCTTCCATCATCGCCGCCCGCACTGGTATCACGACCGTTGGCGATTTTCGCCCTGCGGACATGGCGCTCGGTGGCCAGGGCGCGCCTCTCGTTCCTTATGTGGACTACCTTCTCTACCGCCATCCGAAGCTCGGCCGCGTGTCGCTCAATCTCGGCGGCATCGCCAATATCACGGTTCTTCCGCGCGCCTGTAAGCCGCAACAAGTTTTCGCCTTCGACACTGGCCCCGCCAACATGCTCATCGACGCCCTTGTCTCGCATTTCAAGCGCGGTCGTCAGCATTTCGACAAAAACGCGCGCCTCGCATCCCAGGGGCGCAGTATTCCCGCGCTGCTCGACGATGTCTTGCGCGATCCTTATCTAAAGCTCGCGCCTCCCAAGTCAACCGGCCGCGAATACTACGGCAACGCTTATCTAAAAAAACTCCTCGCGTTTGGCCGGCGCCATCGCGCCAAGCCTAACGACCTCATCCGTGCCGCGACAATTTTCACGGCGCTCTCGGTCGTCGATGCTTTGAACCGTTTCGTTCTACCCAAAACGAAAATTGACCAACTCATTGTTTCCGGCGGCGGGGCGCACAATCCGTTGATCCTCGGTCAACTCGCCGCTGCTCTGCCCGGCATCGAAGTCCTGCCCTCTTCGCGACTGGGCGTTCCTGAGGACGCCAAGGAAGCCTTCGCCTTTGCGCTTCTGGCCTACGAAACATTTCACCAGCGCCCCGCGAACCTGCCGTCCGCAACCGGCGCGCGCGGCCCCGCGATCCTCGGTAAAATATCCTATGCTCCGTCGCGCTAATCGCTCTTTCTCGAAGTCCCGTCTATTCATTACGTCTTTACTTCTTTACGTCATTGCTTCGTTCTGTCTCGCTTCCTGTTCACATTCATCTCATAGCGATCCTTCATCCATTACCTTTCTCATCGAATCCAGCCCCACCAATCTCGACCCGCGCTTTGCCACGGATTCGCAATCCCAGCGCATGGATGGACTGCTCTTCAGCGGCCTCCTCGAGCGCGACAATCAGTTGAATTTCCGCGGGGATCTTGCCGAATCCTGGTCGACGCCCGACCCGCTCACGTACGGTTTCCATCTGCGCCGCGGAGTTCGCTTTCACGATGGCCGCGCGCTAACCTCGGCCGACGTCAAGGCGACGTTCGATTTCATCAGGAATCCCGCCAACAAATCCCCGAAACAGGGCGCGCTTCGCATGGTCGCCTCCATCGAAACGCCTGACGACGCCACCGTCATCTTTCATCTCAGCCAGCCATACGCTTCCTTCAGCGTAAATCTCATTCCGAGCGCCATCGGCATCATTCCCGCGAACGCCGGCGCCGACTTTTCTCGCCATCCGATTGGCTCCGGCCCGTTTCGTTTCGTTCAGCAATCGCAGGACGAAGAGGTTGTCCTTGAACGCAATCCGGAATACTTTCGTGATGCGCCACAGATCATTCGCGTCCGGTTCCGCGTCGTTCCGGACGGCGTCGTCCGTGCCCTCGAACTTCGCAAAGGCTCCGCCGATCTGGAGATGAGTTCCCTTTCCCCGGATATCATTCCCGTTCTCTCGCGCTAGCCCAATCTCGCGGTGAGCGACCGCTCCGGCACGAATTTCACTTATCTGGGTTTCAACCTCGAAGATCGTGTCCTATCTCATCGCGAAATCCGCCAAGGGCTCGCATTCGCGACGGACCGCGGAGCGCTCATCCGCTATCTTCTTGACGGCCAGGCGAAACTTGCCGCAGGCGTGCTGCCTCCGGATCCCTGGGCGGCCGAGCCGAACGTCGCAAGGTATCCCTATGATCCCGCTCGCGCCGAACAGGTTCTCGATGCTGCGGGTTTTCCCCGCAAGCAGGATGGCGTGCGCCTGCATCTCACTCTGAAATGTTCCACCGAAGAGCAAGCCCGCCTCATTGGCGCAGCGCTTCAGGAACAATGGCGCCGCGCCGGCATCCAGCTTGAACTCCGGCCGCTCGAACTCGCCACGCTGTTCTCCGACGTCGCCAAAGGAAATTTTCAGATCACCTATCAGCGCTGGGTCGGCGCCAACACCGATCCGGATTTTTTCGAATATGCTTTCTCGTCGAAGCGCTTCCCGCCCGACGGCGCCAATCGCGGACACTATCGCAACGCGCGCATCGACGCGCTCACCGACCAGATTCGCGTGGAGATGAATCAGGAAAAAAGGAAAGCTCTATGCAGTGAAGTTCAGAAAATTCTGGCGGACGATCTTCCCTACCTGCCACTGTGGTTCAACGACGTCGTTTCCGTCCACCGCCGCTCGCTCGGCGCGCTCGATCTTCCCTCTACAGGCAACCACAACTTCCTCACGACGCTTCATCCGGATGGAAACTAATCAGCAGCTACCGCCTTGCGCCCCCGAATTTTGAATTACTCCAGCGTTTTCTCAATCTCCGCCACCGGGATCGCGCCTTCCCTGCCGATCCTCCAGGTGTCGCCAGTCAATTCCACGATGGTCGAAGCCAGCGTCCCGCCGCTTTCTCCTGTGTCCACCACGAGCGGCACGCGCAACCCGAGTTGCTTCATCACCTGTTCCACGTTCGAACACGACGGAAACCCGGAAATGTTGGCGCTCGTCCCGGTGACCGGGCCCTCGAATTCCTCAATCAAGCGCCGCACCAAAGTGCTATTCGGCCAGCGCAAGGCGATGCGGCCAGTCCCTGCTGTCACTTTGAGCGGGATACGCTGCGCCGCGTTCACCACCAGCGTCAGTCCTCCAGGCCAGAACGCTTGCGCCAGCCGCAAGAATTTCCGCGGCGCCTCGCGCGAGAGAAGAATGGCCTGTTCAATTGAATTCACGAGGATGGGCAGCGCCCGCGTCTCCGGGCGCCCCTTCACGCGGTAAATTTCATCCACCGCGGCCAGATTGAACGGATCGGCCGCCAGCCCGTAGAAAGTGTCGGTGGGAATCGCGATCACACTTCCGCGAGTAATAAAATCTGCGGCATAACGCAGCAGGTCCGGCTCCGGGGATTGTGCATTGACGCGCAGCAGTTCAGCCGGCAATTTTTTGGCCTTCGGCGAAGTCGTGACGCCACCCTGCAGCGCCCCGCCAGCGCTGCCCTTATTTGGGCGACGCTACCATACCCCCTCAACCCACGCAATAAGAGCTTGCAGATGAGCAAGTTTCCTGCCTTATCTCTCCGTCCACCGCGGCGGCTGTCCTGAATTGGCTTCTCACGCCGAAAGTTTGCTACCCTCCACGGTAATGGCTGCGCCAGGAAAAACCGCTCGTAATCCGCGCACCGCAGTGGAACCCGCGCTCCTCACCAGCCGCGACAATCACTGGCTCAAGGAGTTCCGCGTGGCGCTGCGTGGCGGCCTGCCCACGGAAAGCGGCTTCGTCGGCGTCGAGGGCGTCAGGCTCGTCGAAGAAGCACTGCGTTCCGGATGCCGCATTCAAGCCGTGCTCTTCAGCGAATCCGGCGAGCGCCATCATGAACGACTCTCCTCCTTCATCGACCGCCCCGAAATGGCTTTTCCCATCCTTCGCACCACGGATCGCCTCTTCGAAGGCCTTGCCGACACCGAGCATCCGCAAGGGGCCGCCGCGCTGGTTCATCCTCGGGAGATCTCTTTCGATGACTTCGTGCGCGCTCCCCTTTCTGCTTGCGCTCCCCTTCTCGTCGTCCTGGCCGGAGTCCAGGATCCCGGCAACGTCGGGACCATTCTGCGCACCGCTGCCGCCTTCGGTGCGACCGGCGCCGCCACTTCCGCTTCCGGTAT
>Ga0209701_10003563_pt1 | contig 10186 bp, 10 predicted proteins | sample CZO8metaG_4_FD_188356 | JGI IMG/M metagenome (GOLD analysis project Ga0209701, IMG submission 188356) | Vadose zone soil microbial communities from the Eel River Critical Zone Observatory, Northern California, USA - CZOApr15con2H3.8 metaG... | ecosystem: Environmental > Terrestrial > Soil >...
TGCCCTCTCCCGCAACTGAGCGGGCGAGGGATCTTCGGAAAGGCCTCAGGCAAAGACAGCCCATCAACTTGACGCACTGCGAACGTCGATTAACGACTTGTCGTTTCGCTTTCACTTTTCATCCTGTCGGCGGTAGGGTTGGGGACGCTATGTGAAACGCGGCGCACGGGATGCGCTCGCATCTGCATTACGGAGGATTCGATTATGGCTGCCCGGCTTCCATATATGACCCGCAACGACCTCGCGGAAGGGGATCGCGCTATCTGGGATAGATTCGTCAAAGAACGCGGCGAACCCGGCCATATCCATCGCACGCTATTCAATGCGCCCAACCTGGCAGGACGCTTCTCCGACCTCGCGATGGAATTGCGCAACGGTACGCAGCTTGACCCGAAGCTCCGCGAACTCGCGCTGATGACCGTCGGACGGCTCACCAACGGCGACTACGAGTTCGAGCATCATTGGAATATCTGTCTGCGGCTTGGCGTGAAGCGCGAGCAACTCGAGCATCTCGCCGATTTCGCGACCTCGCCGCTGTTCAGCGATCAGGAGAAGGCCGTGATGCGGTACGCGGCCGAGGCAACGCAGAACATCAAGGTCAGCGACGCGGCCTTCAACGCGCTGCGCGGTTTCCTCGACAACCGGCGCATCATGGAGTTGGTGCTGAACGTAGCGTTCTACAATGCGGTCGTACGAGTGCTGGTTCCGTGCGGCGTCGAGATCGAGCCCGGCTTCAAAAGAGATTGACCTGTTTCGTCTATCGACCGATCGGGAGCGTTGCGAGATGATAGCGCGCTTCCCGCGTCGCTACCGGTTCAGGTTCACGAGTTGCAACCTGGGCCATCGGAGTGGATCTATCTCGGCTGTGTACAGCGCGGCGCGCCGCGTCCCGCCTAAACCTTATCGAGCGACGTCCAACCCTCCTCATTCGCCTTCTCGAGGGCAGCATCATAGAGCTTCCAGAAACGCTTGTTTTGAGACAGCGCAACGATTTCCAGGTCTGTGTCTTCAGTGATCGGCATCAGCACAGCGCAGGGTCGGCCATTCCTGGTGATCACGACAGATCCCTCTGTGGCAAGCTCTTTCACGATGCGGTTGAAGCGTGCCTTGACTTCTTTGATGTTTTCCACCTTCACAGCGTGAATCTCCTACCGTCTATTAACAGATGGTTCCCTTTCTTCCTTCCGATTAGGACGACCCGAACTTCATTTCCCGCGACTCGATAGAACACGCGCATGTCTGCCACGCGCAGCTCAAAATCGGCATATTCGGAAGGCCTGCGAAGATGGAAACGATGCTGCGTCTCGACCGTCGCGTCGTCTTCACTGAGACTCGCAAGCAATGCCTCGCGGAGCCGCGACCGATCCCTCGCGTTGAGTTTCTTGAATTGCCTGAAGGAGTCCGGCGAGAGGACGATAGTACGACCCATTCAGAAATAAGGGTAGTCTCAATTGAGGTCTCCATCAACCAACACACTCGCGGCTCCACCGTCGGCGCAACACCGCATGTACCCGCACTCCATTCCTCTCGTCAGGTTCGCTGAAAGTTTAGTCGGGCTCGTGAAACGTCTCCCCTTGAAAGTTTCGGCGGGAAAGCTAGGTTGGGAGAGTTCCCAAAATCAGGCGTTAACGAAGCGCCGAAGGTTTTATTCCGAATCAGGTGCGGAGGTTCCACATGGCCGCGAGACTTCCTTACGTAACCCGTGAAGATCTGCCTGAGGGCGACCGCGACATTTTCGACCGGCTCGTGCAGGATCGCGCCGGTGCGCCCGTCGGACACATCTTTCGCACCATCGCCAACGCGCCGAATCTCCTGCGCCGCTTCCTCCAGCTCGGCGGTGAACTGCGCAGCAAGACGCAACTCGATCCGAAGCTGCGCGAACTCGCGCTCATGACCATCGGGCGGCTGACCGGCGCCGAATACGAATTCGTCCATCACTGGAACATCTCGCTCGAGGTTGGGGTGAAGCGCGAGCAACTCGAGCACCTCGCCGACTTCGCGACGTCGCCCCTGTTCAATGAGCATGAAAGGGCGGTGATGTGCTATGCGGTCGAGGCGACGCAGAACATCAAGGTCAGTGACGCGACCTTCAACTCGCTGCGCGGCTTCCTCGACAATCGCCGCATCATGGAACTCGTGATGAACGTCGCGTTCTATAACGCGGTCGCACGGGTTCTCGTACCGCTTGGCGTAGAGTTGGAACCGGGCTATAAGAAGGAGTAGCTTGGCGTGGTGGTGATCAACATTTATCAAGCTTGACGTTCAGGCTCGAATGGCATTGACTTTCGATCTGTGATTAAGATGGTGTGCTATTAGGGCTTGCCAAATCCAAAGCGGAGATCTGCTAATGCCAGAATTCGACTCAGTCATTAAGGACGGGATGATCGTCGACGGTACCCGTGCACCGCGCTTTCGCGGCGATGTGGGTATCAAAAACGGCCGAATTGCCAAGGTTGGGCGCATAGCGACCCACGAGGCAACCAAGGTCATCGATGCCAGCGGGCTCGTTGTCGCCCCGGGCTTCATCGACCTCCACACCCATTACGACGCCCAGATTTTCTGGGATCCGTATCTCACGATTTCGGCCTGGCACGGTATCACCTCGGTCGTGATCGGCAACTGCGGCTTCGGCTTCGCGCCGGTCAAACCGGAGGATCGCGAGCGTGCGATGCTCACGATGGTGCGCACCGAGGCCATTCCGCTGCGCTCGATGAAGGCCGCGATGCCGTTTGACTGGGAAACCTATCCCCAGTTCATGGACAAACTCGACAAGCAGCCCAAGGGCATTAACCTGCTGCCCTACGTCCCGATGAACCCGCTGATGGGCTACGTCATGGGCGTCGACGAGTCCAAGACCGGCAGGATGCCGACCGATCAGGAGCATGCCACGATGCGCCGTCTCCTCAATGAGGCGATGGACGCCGGTGCATGTGGATGGTCGGCGCAGCGGCTCAAGCCCGATGGGCCGTCGGCCGTGCAGCGCGACTTCGACGGCTCCCCGATGAACACCGACATCATGCACGACGAGACGTGCATCGAGATGGCGAAGGTGCTCGGTGAGCGTGGCGAGGGCTTCCAGGAACTGACGCTCGCGAGCTGGGACCCCAAGGCCGACGCGAAACATTTCGAGACGCTCGCGGAAATCAGCGGACGTCCGATCATGTTCGAAGCGGTCATCACGCAGGACCGCTACCCGCATCGCCATCGCAACACGATTAAATGGCTCGAGCGCTGCCGCCAGCGCGGACTTCCGGTCTACGGCCAGGGCGTCACGACCGACGCCGGCCTGACCTTCACCTTCGAGGACTGGAACCTGTTCGACGATTCCGAGCCGTGGCGTGACGCGACCTGTGGCACGCTAGCCGAGCGCAAGGAGAAGCTCGGCGATCCGCGCCGGCGCGAGTCGCTGAAGACCACGATGCCGCGTGAGAGCCTGATCACGAGCTACTTCGACGAGATTATCATCACCGAAGTCGCAAAGCCGGAGAACAAGCATCTCGAAGGCCTGACGCTGCGCAAGGCAGCCGCCCAGACCGCGAAGCATCCGGTTGACGTGATGCTCGACCTGGCGTCCTCCGAGGATCTGAAGACCGAGTTCTTCGCCCCCGCCATCAACCAGAATTCGGAGTTGATGAAGGAACTGATCGAGTATCCGTACCTCACTTTCGGTGTTTCCGACGGCGGCGCGCATACCAAGTTCCTCACCGCCGGACGTTTTCCGACCGAGGGTATCGTCAACTTCTGCCGCGAGCGTCAGTGGCTCTCGCTCGAGGATATCCACTGGCGGTTGAGCGCGCTGCCGGCCTTCTGCGGCGGCTTCAAGGATCGCGGCTTCCTGCGCCAGGGCATGGCGGCCGACGTCGTAATCTACGACTTCGACAAGCTGAACGTCCTGCCGGTCGAGATCGTGCACGACCTGCCGGGCGACGAATGGCGCCGCGTCCAGCGCTCGGAAGGTTACAAGTGGATCATCGTGAACGGCGAAGTGACGTTCCAGGATGATCGTTGCACCGGCGCGACGCCGGGCAATCTGCTGCGCTACGGCTTGTCCCGGTAAGACTGCACGCCGGCTGACGATCTGACGAACAAGGGCGGTGGGTCTCGATGATCCGCCGCCCTTTCTTTATTCTTCGGGAACCGCGCCACTGAAGGTTACGAGGCGCAATCACATGGATAGTGCTATTCGTACATCGCCTCGATCGTGTCGCGGTAGTGCTCCTGCACGACCCTGCGGCGGAGTTTCATCGTGGGCGTGAGCTCGCCGTTTTCCTGCGTAAACGGCTTTGCCACCAATCTAAAAGCGGAGATCGCCTCGACGTCCGAGAGCGGCTTGTTGAATTCGCGGATGCGGTTATGAAAAAAATCACGCAGCTTTGGATCAGTGACCGCTGCTTCAGGCGGCTTCGCTCCGAGCCCGAAACTCTTTAGCTGCGCGGCGAGATTTTCGAAATTCGGCACGATCAGCGCCGCCAGATGTTTTCGCCGGTCGCCCATAACGCATGCCTGTGCGATGAACGGATCGCTCTGCAGCCGCGCCTCAAGGTTGGCCGGTGATATATTCTTTCCGCCTGAGAGCACGATTATCTCTTTTTTGCGATCCGTGATCTTGATGAAGCCGTCGGCATCTATTTGGGCAATGTCGCCCGTATGCAGCCAGCCGTCCTGGTCGATCACCTCGCGCGTCTCGGCTTCGCGCTTGTAATAGCCCTTCATCACGTTGGGTCCGCGCAAGAGCAGTTCACCATCGTCGGCGGTCCTGACCTCGATTCCCTTGAGCGGACGCCCGACCGTTCCGATCCGCGTCATGCCGTGCAGGTTCACCGACACCACCGGCGACGCTTCGGTCAGTCCGTACCCTTCGACGATCGGAACTTCCGCCGCCGCAAGCATCCGATTGATCTCGGCCGGTAGTGGCGCGCCGCCCGAAATCAGATAGCGGAGACGCGTCCCGAAAATTCCACGGATCCGCGCAAAGACCAGCCGGCGAAACAGCGCCATCGCAAGCGCGATATGTGCCGGCAGCGCGCGTCCGTGATGGCGATATTCGGCCGCCTTCCCGCCGGTCGAGAGCGCGATATGAAATAGCTTGCGGCGAAGCGGCGGCGCCGATTCGACTGTCCGCATCACGCGCGCATAAATCACTTCGAGCAGACGCGGAACGGTCAGCACCAGCGTCGGCTCGATTTCGAGGAGATTCTGCGCGATCTGGGTCAGCCCCTCTGCGTACGCGGTCGTTCCGCCGCCCGTCATCACGGTGTAGTAACCGCCGGTGCGCTCGAACGAATGTGCGATCGGCAGGAACGACAGAATCGAGTCGCGCTCATCGAGGCCGAGCGCGTCGCGGTTCGCCTCGCAATTCGACAGGATGTTGCCGTGCGAGAGCATCGCGCCCTTGGGCGGCCCGGTCGTGCCCGACGTGTAGATAATCGTCGCCACCTCGTCGCGGCTGCCCTCGATACTCCGCATCGGGTCCGCGTCGCTCACCTGCTCAAACTTCATCACGCGAGGGCCGATGCCGTCTCGCGACGCCGCACTGGGATGCATCGCGAGGATGCCCTCGACATTGGGAAGCGCCGCACCCAGCGCGAGAACCTTCTCGATGAGATGGTCGCCATTGACCGCAATCAGCCGCGCGCCCGAATCCGCAATCACGTGACGCGTCTCTTCGGCGCCGCTGGTCGTATAGAGCGGCACCACGGACCCGCCCAAACCGAGCACGGCCTGGTCGACCACCACCCAGCGAGGACAATTGTCGGAGAGTATCGCGATGCGGTCGCCGGGCCTGATACCGAGCCTCACCAAGCCCGCTCTGAGGCGCATCGCCTGCTCGGCGACGTCACGCCACGAATGATCGCGCCAGGCCCTCTGATGCTTGTCCTTGAGAAACGTTCGCGCGCCGTACTTCGCGGCCTGGCGTTCGAAGGTTTGCGCTAGAGTAGCGACTCGGTCAGCCACCCGTTTTTCACCTTTCCGCGCGACTCCGATGTCGCCGCGCCTTTTTCACCTTTACCCAGCTCAGATCACTTTGCTGGAGCGCAGGCGCGCGATCTCCTGTGCGTCGTAGCCGAGCGAGGCTAACACGGCGTCGGTGTGTTCACCCTTCTCTGGCGTCGGCATCCGCAACTGCCACGGCGTGCGGCTAAGTTCGACCGCCTGCCCGACAAGTTCCTGGCGGCCGCGGCGCGGATTGTCGATCGCGCGTACGATGCCGATGTGTTGCACCTGCGGATCGGCGAACACCTCGTCCATGTGGTAGATCGGGCCGCATGGCACGCCGGCGCGGTTGAGCACATCGATCCATTCGGCGGACGGCTTGGTGCGGGTGATCTCCTCGATGAGCGCGTTGAGCTGATCCCGATTCTTGCTGCGCGCCCCTTCGGTCGCATACAGCGGATCCTTGGCGAGGTGCTCGACGCCGAGCGCCTTGCACAGGCGGCCGAAGATGCCGAAGCCGGCGGCGGCAATATTGATGTGGCCGTTGGCCGTCGCGAAAACGCCGGTCGGGATGCCGGTCGGATGATTGTTGCCCGCCTGAGGCGGAACTTCCTTGCCGAGCAGCCAGCGCGCGGACTGGAAATCATTCATCGCGATCTGCGCCGCGAGTAGCGAAGTTTGCACCCATTGGCCTTCGCCTGAATGCTCACGCTCGATGAGCGCGAGCAGAATGCCCATCGCGCAGAACACTCCCGCGCTGACGTCGGCGATTGCGATACCGACGCGCACGGGGCCCTGGCCGGGCAGTCCCGTAATCGACATCAGGCCGCCCATCCCCTGCGCGATCTGATCTACGCCCGGGCGGTCGCGGTAGGGACCGTCCTGGCCGAAGCCGGAGACGCTGCCATAGATCAATCGCGGATTGATCGCGCGGAGGCTCTCGTAGTCGATACCGAGACGATGCTTGACGTCGGGGCGGTAGTTTTCGATGACCACGTCGGCGCGCTCGACGAGGCGTTTTAGGATTGCGACTCCCTCAGGCTCCTTGAGATTGAGGGTCATGCTCTGCTTGTTGCGATGGAGATTCTGGAAGTCGGGGCTATTGCGCCCGGCGAAGTCCCCACCTTCGCCGGGTTCCTCGACCTTGAGGACATCGGCGCCCCAGTCGGCGAGCTGACGCGCGGCGGTAGGCCCGGCGCGCGCGCGCGTCAGGTCGATCACTTTGATGTTGGAGAGGGGCAGATTGCTCATAATGTTACCTTCACCATTCGGCGCAGCGGAGCGCCAGTCTTCAGATGCATCTGTAAGGGGTGTTTCGTTTAATTGCAACTTGGCGCGGCGACAACGGAGCTGCGCGCAAAGGTGAAAAAGGCGCGGCGAGAACGGAGCCGCGCGGAAACGTGAAAAATTTCGTTTAATTGCAACCGCCGGTTTTTCTTGACGGACGGCGCCCTAGGAGCGCAGCCTAATCACGAACAAACCCACGCTCGCGAGGAAAACACTATGGCATCGAATGGACGTTATGAGATCGATGTGGAAGACGTCGAATACTTGCGGCATAAGGACAAGCCGCTGCTGGCGCGCATCTTCAAGCCGCGCGGCAAGGGTCCTTTTCCGGCGATCGTCGAACTGCATGGCGGCGCCTGGTGTATGTCCGACCGCCTGGCGGACACGGTAATCAACGAGCCGTTGGCGAAAAGCGGCGTCGTAGTGGCCGCGCTGGATTTTCGGATGCCGCCGGATGCGCCGTATCCCGCGTCGATGGCCGACATCAATTACGGCGTACGATGGCTCAAGGCGCACGCGGAGCAATTTGGCTGCGGCCCCAACATGGTGGGAATCGGGGGAAATTCCAGCGGCGGGCATCAGGCGGTGCTGCACGGGATGCGTCCGCGCGATTCCAGGTACAGCGCGATTCCCTTACCGGCGGGTGCACCGTCGGTCGATGCGACCGTGCGCTGCGTGATCGCGTGCTCGCCGGTGATCAGTCCGATCGGGCGATATGAGTACGCGAGGAAGATTAAGGAGGGCGGAAAGCCATATCCGGAGTTCGTCGATACGGTCATGCCGCTGCATGACAAGTACTGGCAGACCGAAGCGGCGATGGCGGAAGGCAGCCCGGTGATCGCGCTCGAACGCGGCGAGCGGTCCGAGTTGCCGCCGACGCTATACGTGCAGAGCGAACACGACATCGTACATCCGCGCGCCGACCTCGACCGTTTCGTGGCGGGCTATCGCAAGGCGGGCGGCAAGGTGGATTTGGCGCTGTTCGACGGCCCGAAATCGGGTTTCATCATGGGGGACCCATCGACGCCGGCCGCTCAGCAGGCGATCGAGAAGATAATCAGCTTCGTTCACGAGCAGATCCGGTAACGCGCCTGGCAAAGCGCTTGCGGCCTAATTGCGGGCCTGCTGAAAGGTGAAAGAGGCGGGTTTGCTGAAAGGTGAAAGAATGCCGAATACGACGCTCGAAGATTTCAAAGCGCTGGTCCGGCGCGCCGGACTCACACTGACGGACGCGCAACTCGCCGAGATCTATAGCGCGTGGGGCCACGTGGAAGGGATGCTCGCGCGTATCCGCACGCCGATGCTTCCGCGCGAGGCCGAGCCGTCGCATACCTTCAAGCCGGAGTATTTCTGAGCAGGACGGAGTATTCGGGAGATGGACGAATTCCTTACGATCTCCGAAGCGTCGCGGCTTATCGCGTCGCGCAAGCTCTCGCCGGTGGAGCTTACACAGCATTGTCTCGCGCGGATTCGCAGTCTTGATTCGGTGCTGCACAGCTTCATTCGATTGACGGAGGAACGCGCCATGTCAGATGCGCGTGCCGCCGAGGCGCGCATAATGGCAGGCAGTGCACGCGGCAAGCTCGACGGCATCCCGATCGGGCACAAGGACATCTACTGCACCGCGGGCATCGCGACGACCGCGCATTCGAAGCAGCTTCAGGATTACATTCCGTCGGAGGACGCGACCACCGTGCGCAAGCTCGCGGAAGCCGGCACGGTATTGTTGGGCAAACTCGCGACCCACGAGTTCGCCTTTGGCGGTCCGTCCTTCGACCTGCCTTGGCCGCCCGCGCGTAATCCGTGGAACCCCGACCATTTCACCAGCGGATCGTCTTCCGGCACGGGCGCCGCGGTGGCGGCCGGGTTGATCCTGGGCGGCACCGGGTCGGACACCGGCGGTTCGATTCGTGGGCCGGCGGCGCTGTGCGGTATCGCCGGTATCAAGCCGACCTACGGTCTGTGCAGCCGGGCGGGAATACTGCCGCTTTCCTTCAGCCTGGATCACGCCGGGCCGTTGGCCTGGACGGTCGAGGATTGCGCGATACTGCTGCAGGCGATGGCCGGTCCCGACCCCGCCGATCCCGCAAGTTCCGGCCGCAGTGCGCCAGATTACGCGTCCGCGCTCAATGGCGGCGTGAAGGGGATGCGCATCGGCGTCGTGCGGCATTTCCACGAGACCGACAACAAGGTGAGCGAGGGCACGCAGAAGGGAATCGATGGGGCGATCGACGTGTTGCGCGGGCTCGGCGCCGAGGTGCGCGAGGTGAAACTGCCTTCGTTGGCGGATTATTCGGCTTGCGGCTTCCTTATCCTGGTGACGGAGGCCTTCGCTCTGCACGAGCGTTGGTTACAGACCAGCCTTGAGAAATACGGCGAGTTGCTGCGCGATCGCATGGCGCTCGGCGGGCTGATTAGCGGCGTCGACTACGTTCAGGCGGTGCGGCGGCGGCGCGAGCTTTGCGCGACGACAGCAGCGGCGATGAAGGAGATCGACGTACTGTTGACGGCGTCGCAGCCGACGGAGGCGCCGCGAATCGACGCGGTGCCAAAGTGGGCGATACTGGAAAAGCCAGGTTTCACCATTCCATTCAACGTCACGGGACAGCCGGCGATGTCGGTCTGTAGCGGGTTCGGTGCAGGCGGACTGCCGGTGTCGATTCAGCTCATCGGCAAGCCATTCGAGGAGGCGACGGTATTTCGCGCCGCGCATGCCTATGAGCAAGCGACCGAATGGCGCAAGCAGCGGCCGGCCATGGCGAAGCTTGGGGAGCGCAGCGCCGCGTGAGCAGGAATCGTGCGCCGTGTAAGCCACCTCCTGGCACGCACGGCGCAACGTCAGGCTCTCCATGCTGACCAAAAAGAGGTGGCTTGCCGCCTCGCTGTTGCGGGTGTAAGTTTTGCGATGAAGCGCGGGCATTGAACGCCCCGCTTCGTCGCTTTTGTGAGCTATCGTAAGCACACG
>Ga0209701_10003564_pt1 | contig 10185 bp, 7 predicted proteins | sample CZO8metaG_4_FD_188356 | JGI IMG/M metagenome (GOLD analysis project Ga0209701, IMG submission 188356) | Vadose zone soil microbial communities from the Eel River Critical Zone Observatory, Northern California, USA - CZOApr15con2H3.8 metaG... | ecosystem: Environmental > Terrestrial > Soil >...
TATCACTCGCCCCGGCGATTTGCAACTTCGCTCTTGGAACAAACAGGTTCCAGCCGCGCGATAACAGACGCAAGGCGCGTCTCCGGCGTTTCAACAGGTTTGCGCAGCCCGCGCCGCGCGTTTGATTTCTTCCCTGGCTGCGTCTAGACTCTTGACCCGCATGCCATCCCGAAAAAGGAGAGGCCTGGAAATGCTCAAACGATTTGCCGCGCGCGTCCTATTGCTTTCCCTTGCGCTGGCCCTGAGCTCCGCAGCGCAGCAGGAAGAAAGAATCGACTACGACATGATTACGAAAATCCGCTACGAGGGTTTTCGCAACTCGAAAGTTATGGAGATTGCCAGCGGCCTGATGGATGGAATCGGCCCGCGGCTGACCGGCTCCCCAAACATGAAGCGCGCCAATGACTGGACGCGTGACAAACTGGCCGAGTTCGGCCTGGTTAACGCCCACCTGGAGGCCTGGAGCCCGTTCGGGCGCGGCTGGTCCAACGAATACGTCAACGTGCGCATGGTGACGCCTGATGTGGCGCCTCTGCTGGTGTACGCCAAAGCCTGGACGCCGGGCACCAACGGCGCGGTCCGCGCCGAAGTCGTGCGCGTGATTGTCCGCACTCCTCAGGACATCGCCAAATACCAGGGGAAATTGGCCGGAAAAATTGTGCTGGTGGGTGACGACCCCGAGGTGAAGCCCTCGGTCGAGCCCCTTTCGGAGCGGTATGACGATAAAGCACTCGCGGCGCTCGGCCAGTATCAGGTCCCTGGGGAGAGAAACGACCCGCGCTTTCGCGAATTTATGCAGCGCTTCCGCCTGCAACGGGAAGTGAACAAGTTCCTCGAAGGCGAGAAGGTGGTCGCCTCGATTGATCACAGCCGCGGAGCTATCGGCGGCGGCACCGTGTTCGTGCAGCAAGGCGGCTCTTACAAGACAGGGGAAACAGCCACGGTTCCTCAGCTCACGATGGCGGTCGAGCATTGGGACAGGATTGCCCGGCTGCTTGCGCAAAAGATACCTGTCGAGCTGGAACTGAACGTAAAAAACAATTTTTATGATGACGCCGCGACGCAGTACGACACCCTCGCCGAGATTCCCGGGACGGACAAGAAAGATGAGTTGGTCATGCTGGGCGCTCACCTGGACTCCTGGCACGCCGGCACCGGCGCCACCGACAACGGCGCCGGCACGGTGGTGATGATGGAGGCGGTGCGCATTTTGAAGGCCCTCGGAGTACAGCCGCGGCGCACCATCCGCATCGGGTTGTGGAGCGGTGAGGAAGAAGGACTGCTGGGCTCGCAGTGGTACGTGATGCATCATTTCGGCGAGCGGCCCGAATCGAAGGACCCGGAGCGCAAAGGAGATCCCACGCTGCTGCGCCGCGAAAACGGTCCCGTGACGCTCAAGCCCGAGCAAAAAAAGGTCTCCGTTTATTTCAACGTGGACAACGGCACGGGTAAGATCCGCGGCATTTATTTGCAGGAGAACGCCGCGGTCCAGCCCATCTTCGAGGCCTGGATGAAGCCCTTCGGCGACCTGGGCATGAACACCCTCAGCATGCGCAACACCGGCGGCACAGACCATCTGTCGTTCGATGCCGTGGGCATTCCCGGCTTCCAGTTCATTCAAGACCCGGTCGAGTATGACACGCGCACGCACCACTCCAACATGGACGTCTACGACCGCCTGCAGCCGGATGACCTGAAGCAGATGGCGGTGATTGTGGCGTCGTTTGTGTATCAAGCGGCGATGCGCGATCAGATGTTTCCGCGCAAACCCATTGAAAAGGAGTTGCCGCCACCGCCGCCCGCGAATGACGGCGGCAATTAGGACGGAGTGTCCAAGACCGCAGAACCAATAGGGTTCAGCTCATTCTGTCCGGTGACGCCGGATATTCTCCGGGGCCGCGTTGCTCCGCCTCCGCGTGCGTGCTAGGCTATCGAACTGCTTTCCTCACACGATAGGACGCGTTCGCGCTGCTCATGAGGCTTCCACGGTTGACCTCATCACCCATCGCAAGATTCCTGGTTTTCGCCGCGCTTCCGGCGTTTTCCTTCTTCTTCTTTGCCCCTTCGGCCGCAGCGGGCGGTCAAGCCACGCAGATGCGCCTCCCTTCGAAAGGCGGGATCGCCGAACTCTCCTCCAGCGGGCCGCAAAGCCGCCACGGCGACGTCTTCACCGCGGACGGCGACGTGGATCTTCGTTATCAAGACCTGCGGATTCAGGCCGATCATATGGAATACAACGCCGCAACCGCCGATGCCCTGGCGCGCGGCCACGTGCAGTTCGATTTCAACAACCAGCATCTCGACGCAGACGAAGCGCGCTACAACGTTCACAGTAAACGCGGGTCGTTTTCCAAGGTCCACGGAACGGTCAAGATCGATCGCCGCCCAAACACCAACGTATTGATCACCGATAACCCGCTCTATTTCGAGGCCGCGCAGGTGGAGCGCCTGGACGACCGCACCTACGTGATTCACAAGGTGTGGCTGACGGTGTGCGTGCCGGACCGGCCGAAGTGGAAATTCTATGCGCCGCGCGCCACCTTGCGCCTGAACCAAAAAGTCGTCCTGCTCAACGCCAACTTCCGCCTCTTCAGGATTCCGCTCCTCTACTTGCCGTACGCCACGGCGCCCGCGGGCCGCCGCGTCCGCGAATCGGGATTCCTGTTGCCGGACATCGGCAACACGTCGCGCAAGGGATACGTCCTGGGGGATTCGTTTTACTGGGCGCCGGTGAGCTGGATGGATGCAACCGTCGGCGCGCAATACTTCAGCAAGCGCGGCTGGAGCCAGATCGGTGAATTTCGCATACGCCCCTGGGAAAATGCGCGCGTCAACTATACCTATTTCGGCGTGGACGACCGCGGCTTACCGGGCCCCACTGGCGCGCGGATTCCGCAGGGCGGGCACCAGCAGCAACTCGAAGGCGATACGGCCTTGCCCCATGGCTGGCGCGCCGTCGTGGACTTCAACCAGCTTTCCTCGCTTACGTTTCGTCAGGCGTTTGCCAATACCTTTGCCGAGGCGATAAATACGGAAGAGCGCAGCACTTTCTTCCTCACCAACAATTTTCGTGGCTTCAGCCTTAATTTCGCCGCGGTGGACGACAAGAATTTCTTTACCAGCCAGCCGGTGACGTCCGTGGTTGTGCGCAGCGCTCCGGAAGCGCGCTTCAGCTCCGTCGAGCAGGCGCCGTGGCAACGGTGGCCCGTGTATTTCGGGTTCGACGCATATGCCGGGGCGCTGCACCGCGAGGACTCCAACCTGGACACCCCTGCTTTTGTCCAGCGCTCCGAGTTCTCTCCGCGCGTCACCGTCCCGCTGCGCTGGGGCCCGTGGATCGGGCTAACCACCACGGCGGCATTTCGCACCACGCGCTATGGCGCACAGTTGGTGAACGGCGCTGCCGTGGACCAAAGCATTGCCCGTAACACCGGGGAATTTACCGTGGATCTCCGCCCGCCATCTTTCGAACGCGTCTGGGAAGATTCCGGCACGAAATGGAAACACACCGTCGAGCCCGATATTTCCTACAACTACGTCACCGGAATCGAGAATTTCAGCCGCTTCATCCGCTTCGACGAGGACGACACGCTGACCAATACGCGCGAGCTCGAGTACGGCATTACGCAGAGATTATTCCGCAAAGAGGGCGACGGCGCGGCCGAGGAGCTCTTCACCTGGCGCGTAGCCCAGAAACATTATTTCGATCCGACGTTCGGCGGCGCACTGGTCGCGGGACAGCGAAACGTCTTCGCCGCGCTTGACTCCATCACGCCGTTTGCCTTCGCCGACCAGCCGCGCCACTGGTCGCCCGTGGTGAGCGACTTGAAGTTTACGCCCGGCGGCCGCTATGACGCGGAGTTGCTCCTCGATTACGACACCCAACTCGGCAAGCTCGCGACCATCGGCACGCTTGTCAAAATCAAGCCCTACCGGCAGTTCTTCGCCACGGTCGCTCACTTCCGGCTGAATGCTGACCCGGTTCTTCAGCCGCTGTCGAATCAGATCCGGGCCCTTGTCGGCTACGGCGACATCAACCGCAAGGGCCTGAACATTTCCGGAGGGTTCAGCTACGACATCACGCAGGGCATCACGCAGAACAAGCTCGTGCAGGTCAGCTACAACGGCAGTTGCTGCGGCCTGGCATTCGAGTACCGGCGCCTGAGCCTGGGCACGGTGACCACGGGAAACCAGTTCCGCGTGGCCTTTGTCATCGCCAATATCGGCACGTTCGGAAATCTTCGCAGGCAGGAGAGAATCTTCTGATCGTCTATGACCGAAACCGAACTGGCTTTCGCTTCCATTGAGCAAGTCGCGCCGCTCATCCGCAAGAAGAAAATTTCTCCGGTCGAGCTGGCGGAGCTGATCCTCCGGCGGATCGAGCGGCTCAACCCCAAGCTCAACGCCTACATCAGCGTCACTGCCGATCTGGCGATGAGGCAGGCTCGCAAAGCCGAGGCGGAGATTTGCGCGCCGCGAAGCCGCGCCCGTTATCGCGGCCCGCTCCATGGAATTCCCGTTTCGCTCAAGGACAACATCTATACCGCGGGAATTCGCACCACTGCCGGGTCGAAGGTTCTCTCTAGCTTCGTTCCCAAAGAAGACGCCAGCGTCGCCGTGCGATTGCGCGAGGCCGGCGCCGTTCTTCTCGGCAAGACGAACATGCACGAATTTGCCTACGGCGTGACCAGCAACAATCCTCACTTTGGCCCGGTGCGCAATCCGTGGGATTTGCAGCGCATTCCTGGGGGTTCTAGTGGCGGGTCAGCGGCGGCTCTTGCCGCAGGGTTGTGCTACGCCTCCATCGGCACCGACACCGGCGGCTCGATCCGCATCCCTGCCGCGCTTTGCGGTGTCTTAGGCCTGAAACCCACGTTCGGCCGCGTCAGTTGCTATCGCGTCATCGCTCTCGCTCCGAGCTTGGACCACACGGGCCCGCTGGCCCGCAGCGTTTACGATGCCGCCGCTCTGCTGAACGCCATTGCCGGACGTGACCCGCTCGATCCAGCCACGGTGGCGAAGCCTGTGCCGGACTACACGCGGGATTTGAAGCGCCCGCTCAAGAAGCTCCGGCTGGGATGGCCGAAGGAGTATTTCTGGAAAAAACTGGACGAAGAAGTTCGCAAGCTTTGCGAAGCAGCAGCGCGCCACTACGAGAAGCTCGGCGCGAAGATCGAGGAGGTTTCGCTGCCTCATGTCGCCGAGGGCGACGACCCCAGCACGGCGATCGCTCTCGGCGAAGCCCGCGCCTATCACGAGATCCAGGGGTGGTATCCGGCGCGCGCCGCGGATTACAGCGAGGAGTCACGCAAGCGCCTGGAGATGGGCGCCGATATTCGCGCCGTGGATTATCTTCGCGCGCTGGCATCGAGCAAGACCGAGCGCGCGGACTTCGATGCCGCATTCGAAAAAGTGGACGCCGTGCTCGCGCCGACCGTGCCGTTCGCGGCGCCGCCGATTGGCGAAAAAGTGGCAAAGACATCCTATGGAGAAGAGCCGGTGCGCAGCGGCCTGCTTCGTCTGAATCGTCCGTCGAACTATACCGGCCTTCCGGCCATCTCCATCCCTTGCGGATTCACTTCGGGGAATCTGCCTGTCGGCCTCCAACTGATTGGCCGCGCCTTCGACGAAGGGCGCCTGCTGCAAATCGCCCGCGCTTTCGAAAAAGCTCATGACTGGCACCTTCGCCGGCCTCCGCTCGAGTGATCGGGTCCGCTAGTGGTTGCAGCGCAAGGCTTTAGCCGGAAAATGTTTCACGTGAAACATTTTCGAGGCAAACCCAAGCAACTCAGCGACTTACGTTGTCGGATGCGCGCCGCTCGCGTTTAGCAGCTTTTTCCCCAGCCAGTAACCCAGCGTGCCGGTGACCAGCCCGCCCAAGACGTCCGCAACATAGTGGTTCCGCACATACACCGTCGAGACGCACATGCACACGACAAACGGCAGGAAAACCCAGAACAGCCGCCTCTGATGCCGCCATGCTCCCCATAATGCCGCCATGGCCCCGGCTACATGCTGCGACGGAAACGCCGCCCCATGCACTCGTCCGCATTTTTCAATCAAATTGATGAGCGCCGTGAACGGGCCGCCGGCAAGCTCGCCGTGCCACATCCCCGCTAGGGTGAACCAGGGGCTTTGCACCGGAAAGAAAATCGCGATGACGTATCCGAAGGCGTAGCCCACCGCCGAATAGGTCATCACCGCCCAGTAGCTCCGGAAATCCCGCCGGAAATACAGAATGCCGCCGAGGATCAGGAGGTAGAGGAGGTAGGTGAAATAGGCGAACTGCATGAACTCATTGAGCGCCGGATGCACGAAGCGCTCGAGCCAAAGAGACGGGTTCACTCCGGTAAGCCAATGGTCGAAGGCCATCAGCTTCGCGTCGTACCAGCCTGGATAGATCAGATGCACGAGCTGCCCCATTTCTTCGAAGCAGAACAGGAAGAAAAGATGCGGATACCAGTGCCGCCAGAAATGCAGGTTTTGGGACGCCCCAGCCGGCCCGAGTTTTTCGGCGCGAAGCCCGGCTTTTGCGTAGCTCCCGCACAGCGCGAGGATGAGCGCCGCCACAAGAGTTTGTACGGAGAGAAGCGCGGCCGGATGCGCGAGGTTCGAGTGAAATGCGGCGATCAACACGGAGGATGCGGCCAGATAACCAAACGCCACCCATTCGAACGCGCCGCAGGCTCGCCACGCCGCGGCAAGTTCACACCCGATCCGCGCTACAAAATTTTCGCGGTCCGCGGCGCGCGCCAGTTCCGGCCGCTCGATTACGCCCCACGGAATCGTTGCTGCCGAATCGTTGCGCTTGCCACTTGGCATCCCGCTCATGCTTTCCTCCTAGAGTCTCTGCGCCAATCGGCCAGCGCACCCGCAGTGTATTGGTTCGTGCTGTTGCATTCAGCCTGGGCCTCTCGGCAGCTCAGTGGCGGATTCTTGTCCCAAGTCAGGACCGGCCACTCTGCGGCCCGGGCAATGCGCTGAAGGATCGGCGAGGGATTCACCGCGACGGGATTTCCCACGCATGCGAGCATCCATCGGTCGGCGGCGCTGTTTCCGTAAGCAAAGCTGCGGTTCAAGTCGAGCGCGTGCTTCTCTGCGAGACGCTCGATTACACGCGCCTTTTCGGGGCCGCAAACCGCCTTGCCGTCAATCTCGCCCGTCCATCGCCCTTCCCGCTCTTCGAGCCGCGTCGCGCAGACGCCCAGGAAACAAGGCCAGGCGCCCTGCCGCAAGCGGCTATGCAACCTTTGGGCCATGCTCTTGGCCAATGGGTGGAGGGTTCCGGTGACAAGGAAAATTCTGTGCGATTGCGCCGCGTGCCACGCCATCCGCACGAGTCCCTCGGGAAAAAATTCCGGCGCAGCGGCGGCTTCCGACAAAAAGTGTTCCGCGGACGCCACACGGATGTTTTTCCAATAGAGCTTGTTGCCGTAAATTGCGCGGAGGAATCGCTCTCCTCCTGCGCCGCTTTCCCCAAATGCGGCCGCTCCCAGAAATCGTCCGAACCAGCGCGCGAGCGACACGGGGCTCCATTCACCGCGCTCGAACAGGAATCGCAGGAACCTTCGCTCGAGCGACGGCCCCGGAAGCAGGGTTCCATCCAGATCGAAAAACGCTGCGGATGATTTTTGCAAGGCGAGGTTCATGGGCTTACCGCCGGATTGGCGGCCGGCAGACGCCGCGATGCTCGTCCTTCATTTCCCGCGCGCGCGGCATAAGACTTCACGTAGCGCCAGCCCTCGATAAGCACCGGCAAGCCGCGCACAATGCAGAACGCCGCGGTGGTCCACGCAACAATGTGAGCGCCGACGCCTATCCAGGTCTGCGCGGAGGCACTGAGTGTTCCGACTATCGCCACCGGCCCGCGCACGAGCGCCAGTTGCAGGCCGAGGTAGCAGAAGCAGCCGCACTTCAGGGCCGCGTACGCGCCGCGGCTCCAGCGCGAGGCAACCAGCGCGCGGCCCCACCACGTTTGCATCATGGAAGCGTGTCCCCAGCCGCTGCGGCCGGCGCGCGCCGCCAGGTTGCGGATGAAATCCGTCGCTGTCCCGCGGGCAAAAAAAAGCACCGGCAGCCACAAGGACACCAGTCCCACGACGGCGAAGTAGGTGAAGTAAACATTCTCGGTGACGCGGTCGCCGAGGATGTCGAGCTGCGCGCCGAGCGGGGTCGCCAAGTTGCGCCTGCGCGCGATGTAGCCGTCGAAGGCGTCCAGAGCAATCGCCGCCACGGTCAATGCCACGGCGATGAGGTTGGCCCACGGGTTTCGGCCGTAGAGGCAGACAGCAGCGAAAGCCACGCCGATGCGAAGGAGCGTGATCAGATTGGGCGTCAGTTTCATCGCCGGCCTCCGTGTGTGCGAGGCGCCGGACACAGCACGGCGCTCAACCCAGCAGAGGCACGAACCGTTCCATCGCCACTTTCGCTGTAACTGATAGACTACAAAGGAGTTATGAAAAGCCAAGGAAAATGGACCGTAGCTCGGCACGCCGGCTTTTGGCGGCATCTGCTGTGATTTGCTCGCACTTTGCTGATTCCCACTCTGCTGCACGTTTCGTCTAATGGGTGCGTGCCTTCGTATAAGACGGGGACGCAGGTTTATGGCAGAATTGATGAGATTAACGGGAATGATTGTCGCGCTCGTGTAGTTCAGCACTCATAGAGCTGCGAATCCTGTTTCAAGGGGCTGCGATAGCGCGCCATCATGGTTGATGTATCCATAGCCGGAGCTTTCCTTGCCGGACTCGTGTCATTTCTTTCGCCGTGCGTTTTGCCGCTGGTGCCGGGGTATCTCTCGATGCTTTCCGGGATCGGCGTCGAGCAGCTTCGCCAGGGCGAGCAGCCGCGCAGCAGTTTGCTTGGCTCTTCTCTAGCGTTTGTCGGCGGCTTTTCGGTGGTGTTCATTACCTTTGGGGCATCGGCCAGCGCGGTAGGCCAGTTTCTGGTGCGCAACCGCAACCTGCTGGCGCCGATTGCGGGAGCGCTGATCGTATTGTTCGGGCTGCACCTGATCGGCCTCCTCGCGAAGATTTCGATTCGCGCCGGGCTGATTGTGGGAGCGGTCCTTGCAGCGGGAGCCGGGCTGCTGTTTGCGCGGCCGGGACTCATGGGCGGGACTTTCGGAGCGGTTCAGATTCTGGCTGTCTCGATGATTTTTTTTCTGGGCCCGGTGCTGACCCGCTGGCTGAACCGCGACGTTCATTTCCGGAATCTCGGCGGCCAGCCCGGCGCCTGGAGCGGGTTTTTGATGGGCTTTGCTTTTGCTTTTGGCTGGACTCCCTGCATCGGCCCGATTCTCACTGCTGTGCTCATTCTTGCCGCTCGCAGCGACACCATTGCCCGCGGTATTTTTCTTCTCGCCGTTTATTCCGCGGGACTGGCGATCCCGTTTCTTCTGACGGCATTGGGGTTGAGCCGCTTCCTGCGCTTTTACCAGCGCTTCCGAAAGTACCTTCACGCCGTCGAGGTATCGAGCGGCGTGCTGCTCCTGCTCGTCGGGGGATTGGTGTTCACGAATCGCCTGACCTGGCTTTCGGGAAAGCTTGGCTTCTTGAATGGCGTGGTGCTGTGGCTGGAAAAGGCGCTCACCAGCAAAACATAGCATCAGCATTTGCGTGCGGATAAGATTTCCGCCGATTTACGTTCTATACTGTTTGGTGGGCGCGGTCATAAGAGAAGGGGCTTGCGCCAGAGAGGACGGGGACCTGCTCAGGAAAACTGTTATGAAGAAATCCCTTTGCCTGTCCATTCTGCTGGTTGTCTGTGGCGTCCCTGCGCTCTCGCAGCGCCCAGAAACTGCCGAGAAGCGCTTTTCAGCGGGCGAAACCGTAATCGGGAAGGTAACCGCGATAACGAAAGACTCGCTGACCATCGCGCCGCTTGCGGGCGGGGAGCCTGTTACCGTCAAGGTGGGAGAGAACACGCGGGTCATGAAGGAGCGCCAGCCGGCGACGCTGGCAGACATCAAGGTGGATGACACGGTGTTCGCCCGCGGCCAGTTGAATGGCGGCACACTGGAAGCGGCCATCCTGGGCGTGGTTACCCCGGAAATGGCGCAACGAATTCAGCAGGGGCTGGGCGGGGGAGGCGGCGCACAATTCAAACGGGAAGACCTCGGGAAGAAGTTTATCGCCGGCGAAGTGAAAGCCATCAACGAAACGAAACTCACCATTGCGCGCCCCG
>Ga0209701_10003565_pt1 | contig 10184 bp, 7 predicted proteins | sample CZO8metaG_4_FD_188356 | JGI IMG/M metagenome (GOLD analysis project Ga0209701, IMG submission 188356) | Vadose zone soil microbial communities from the Eel River Critical Zone Observatory, Northern California, USA - CZOApr15con2H3.8 metaG... | ecosystem: Environmental > Terrestrial > Soil >...
CGCTGGACGCGGTCGAGCGCTATTTTGCGGCAGAGCCCGACAAAATCGCGGCGATAATTATCGAACCGGTTGCGGCTAACATGGGCGTAGTACCGCCGAACGCCGAGTTTCTCAGGCGACTCGGGCAGTTGACGCATCGTAACGGTGCGCTCCTCATCTGCGACGAGGTGATCACGGGCTTTCGACTGCGTTACGGTGCGGCGTATGAGATATTTGGAGCGGAACCTGACCTTATAATGCTGGGGAAGATAATCGGCGGCGGTCTGCCCGTGGGAGCGGTCGCCGGACGCTCCGAATTGATGGATTTGCTCGCGCCGGTTGGCCCCGTGTATCAAGCCGGGACGCTGTCGGGGAATCCGTTGTCGGTGAGGGCCGGGCTCGAAACGTTGAAAATCCTAAAGCGTGCGGGCACTTACGAACGCCTCGAGGCAGCCGGCGCGCGGCTCTCGGCGGGCCTGGGCGAGGCGCTCACGGCGGCAGGGAGTCGCGGATGCGTCAACCGGATCGGTTCGCTTCTGACGCTCTTCATAGGGGTCGATAACGTGAGCGACGGAGAAGGCGCGCGCCACGCCGATACGCAAGCGTTTGCACGCTACTTCCATCGGATGATCGAGCGCGGCGTCAACATTCCGCCGTCGCAATTCGAGGCGATGTTTATATCGTTGGCCCATAGTGATGCGGATATCGAGGTGACGATCACGGCCGCGCGCGAAGCGTTGTCTTCCGAAGACCGTTGAGCGCTAGTGTCGGCGGAGGGCCATTAAGAGGCTCAACTTGAGTCAGAAGTCGGACACGCCGAGCCGCAATCGGCAGCAAAGCCTTCGGCTTGCCGCAATCGGGATCGAATTTTTCTCTACGATTCTGGGCCTTGTCGTTCTCGGCTATTTCCTCGACGAGTACTTCCACATGAAGCCAGTACTCGGGGCATGCGGCCTGATTCTCGGAATGGTTTTGGGGGTTTATCGGCTAACGGTCGGGCTTCGCCGGCTTGACTGAGGCGTTAACATGATGACGCGGCCGACAATCGCGGGAATCGAGCGCACGACCGCGATTACCGGAGTAGCCGCGGCGGCCCTGCTCTACATTTTTGTCTCGTCGCCGGCGGCATTGGGATGCGTCGCCGGAAGCGCGTTCATGATCGTGAACTTCTTCCTGCTTGCCCTGGTTGGCGGCGGGATAATTGCGATGGCGAGCGGTGGAAAGGGATTGTCCATGCTCGCGATACTACTTCTCCCGCTCAAGCTGGCGTTTTTCCTTGGCGCGGCTTATGTGATCGTGAGCGTGCTGCACGTGAACATTCCCGGCTTCGTGGCCGGCGTCCTGACTCAGTTCGCGGCAATCTTTATTGAAACGTGGCGTACCTCGGACGTGCAGGGTAAAGTGGTGCCGATGTAAATCATCACGCGGATGGAAAGCGACTTAGTTCAGCGCTGCAAGACGAAGGAAACAAAGTTTTGAACCCGGTTAATTTCATCGAAATTATGAGTCTTCACGGGAGGATTCCCCCCGTGCTGGTTGGCGCATGGCTCGTCATGGGGATCCTGCTGGTCTTCGCCCTCATGGCGCGCTCGGCGCTGGCGCGCGCGGTTGATCCAATGATTCCGGACGAGGGAATGACGGTGCGGTCGTTCGCCGAGGTCATTACCGAGGGAATGGCGGGATTCACCAGGGATTTGCTCGGCGAGCACGAACTCGACTCGAACGTTCGATTTTTCGGCAGTCTTTTCCTGTTTATCCTGTTCGGGAATTTCCTGGGGCTGATCCCCGGAATGGAGCCGGCAACCGCCGACACCGACGTCACTTGGGGCTTAGCGGTGATTTGCTTCTTCTTCTTCCTGTACCAGGGTTTCAGGCATCAGGGCCTTGCCTACCTCAAAAGCTTTCTCGGCCCAATGCGGGAACTCGCCTGGCTCCCGCTCATGATCCTTATGCTGCTGATCGAAATCATCGATAACCTGGCGCGTCCTTTCTCGCTCGGTATCCGTCTTTTTGCCAACATGTTTGCCGATCACAACGTGCTCGGGGTTTTCACCGGCTTGACCAAGCTCGTCGTGCCCATCGCCTTTTATGCGCTCGGAAGTCTGGTCTGCGTGGTCCAGGCATTTGTCTTTGTGCTCCTCGCAATGATCTACGTCGTGATGGCGAGTCACGAGCATTAGCACGCTGTTAGAAAAGTGCAGGTTCGAGAGTTCGCCGCATGATCCAATCGTCACGCGGTTGCGCCTCGCGCATCCGAACGTTTAGAATCGCGCAATTTTCGCGACCAGGTTCGGTCCGGCTCGCGGAGTGGAAGAGGATAGAGGGGAATTGAAAAAAGAGCCGACGGATCGCGCCGATGGCCGCGACTAGAAGGAGGAGAAGGAATGTTTCGACGGGTACTCACAATGTCAGGGGCGGTGGCCGTCATGGTGCTTGGCTCGCCGCTATTGGCGATGGCTCAAGGCGCAGCGAGCGGCGGTGAAAGCGGACTACGGGCGGGCCTGATCGCGCTCGGCGCCGGCCTCGCGATGGGTATCGCGGCACTCGGATGCGGAATGGGACAGGGCAGGCTTGCGGCGTCGGCGATGGAATCGCTCGGGCGCAATCCCAACTCCGAGCCGCAGATTCGTACGTGGATGATCGTCGGGCTCGCGTTCGTCGAGTCGTTGAGCCTTTACGCATTGCTCATCGCGTACATACTCCAGGGCAAGATCTAGAGGCGCCGTGCACGCTTGGCGAAGGCAATGGGGCCAGGCATCGGGCCCCATTTTTTCGTTTCACGCGCCCAGATAACGTAGCGAACAAGCGTCAGTCGCGACGCTTGGCGCCCTGCAGGACGTCGAACCTGGCGCGGCGACGCTCGCGCCGCAGCAGCACCCACATCGCACCAGCCCCGCCGTCGTACGCGCGCGCCGTCGCAAACGCGAGCACATAGCCGCCGATCGTGCCATGCGAAAGCCATTGCGCGGCCGCATGCTTGAGCACTGGCTGACCGCCGGGCGAGCGCAACCCGCGGCCGTGCACGACCAGCACCGCGCGATGGCCTTTGCGGACCGAGGCGAGAATGAACTGGTTAAGTGCTTCCTTGGCGTCCGGCTGAATCATGCCGTGGAGGTCGATATGCGCTTGCACCGAGAACTCACCACGCCGAAGCCTCGATACCAGGCGTGGGTCCAGGCCGACGCGGGCACCCTCGACGTACTCCTCGGTCTCGGTCAACTCGAACGCCCCCTGGCCCGAGATTAGGTCGGACAATTCGGCCAACACCTCGGCGTCCTCGCTAACAATATTCTGGCTAACGGGCGGGTCGACGGCGAGCCGCTCGGCCCGCGAGCCGCCCAGTGGACGAACGCCTTCGAATGCCTGCCGAAGCAGTTCCGCTTCATCCCCTGGAGGCTCCTCGCGTTTGGGGCTACTAGCCTTCAAATTTGGGCTGACGGTGGTCTTTTTGGCGGGCGATGGCGCAGGTTTCACCGGTGCGCGCTCGGCCAGCATCTTTTTGAGATCTTTGAAAGGCGAGACGAATATCGGCTTCTCTTCCTGCGGTTTCGGCTTGGCGTCGCGCGGAGTGGATTTTCGCTTCTTGGCCATTCGAGGGACCCAAGTGTATGCGCGTCAATTCTACAGTTTGCGCAGGACGAGGCTATCATCTGATGCCTCGCTCCAGTGAGCTATCCACATAGTTATCGGTCCAAAAAGACCAGCGCCCGCTATTGCACCGTTTGCCAGCTTCTTTTCTACTTATGGTGAGCGGTGGCCCAGCCCTGTTCCCACTCAGGAACACTTCGGTATGGCGCGATTGCGCGCTTGGCACGACCCAACGTCGACACGCGAGGAAATCCGATGCGCAAGATTCTGCTGATCGCTGGTGCGGTAATCGGCGTCTTGGTCGTTGTTGTTATCGGCCTCGTCGGCTACGCGGTGGTCAACCTCAATTCGATTATCGCGTCCAACCGCGCCTATATCCTCACCCGCGCGAGCGACGCGCTCGGCCGACCGATTGAGGCGCAGGATATCAAGGCGAGCGTCGGATGGGGCGTGATGATGGATATCTCGGGGGTTAAGATCGCCGATGACCCCGCATTTTCGCAGCTTCCGTTTGTCCAGGCCGGCGATGTCTACGCCAAAGTCGAGTTCGTTCCGCTGCTGGCGCGCCAGGTCAAGGTGACGCGGCTTCTGCTGAAGGAGCCTCACGTGCGGATTATTCGTGATCGGGCGGGCGTCCTTAACGTCAGCACGCTTTCGAAGAAGACCGGCGCCGCCGCACCCGCCCCGGCCACGCCTCGGCGTAGGCGCGCGGCGACGCCGAGTTCGCCGCTCGAGACGGCGCCTCCCGGCGCTGGCGCAGGTGGCGGCGCGAGTGTCTTGAATGAAGTTTCAATTCGGAGCTTCTCGATCCAGGACGGCCAGATCTTTTACCAGGACCAGCAGGGCGGTGGTGCGCCGATAACCGTAAACGCGGTCAACCTCAACATCGACAATTTCACGGTCGGGTCGCCCTTCGACGTCGCGCTGACCCTCGCGGCCCTCAGCGAGAAGAAGAACCTGGATATTTCGGGCCAAGTTGGCCCATTGATGCGCCAAGGCGCGATTGAGACCGGCGCTATTCCGCTCAACCTTACCGTGACCGTCGGGCCGCTCGCTCTCACACAAGTCAGGGCGCTGCCTCAGCTTGCGCATGCTATCCCACCCAGCCTCACGATTTCGGAGCCGGTCAGCCTTGACGCGAAGGTAGCAGGTACGGTCGACGCGATGCGCTTCGACGTAAACGGCGACCTGAGTTCGAGCCAGGTCATCTACACCGGAGTACTCGACAAACCGGCGGGGATGCCGTTCAAGTTCGCGGCCAGCGGCGCGCGCGAAAATGGAACCATCGCACTCAGGGCGGCGAAGCTGACGCTGGCGGCGGTCAACATGACGGGTGCGGACATAACTCTTGCGGGTGGCAACCTGAGCGCCCGCCTCGACACGAATAAGTTCGACCTTGCGGAGGTCGCGCGCCTGGTCAGCGCGATGCAGAAGTACAATCCGAGCGGCGAGGCGGAGATCCATGCCACCGTCCGTGTCGCCGAGCATCGGCCGGCCGTCAATGGCACGGTGACGCTGACCGGAGTTGCGGTGGCGATACCCGGCGGCAAGGCGCCGCCCATTAGCGGGGTCAGCGGGACGATCAAGATGGCCGGTAATACCGCGACGCTTGGCCCGTTGGACTTCAACCTGGGCTCCGCTCACGCGAAATTGCAGGCCGCGGCCCAATCGATCCAGCCGCTCACGGCGACCTATCAGTTCAGCGTCGATACGCTAAAGCTTGGCGAACTCGTTCCCAGCCGACAGGATCTGGGCGAGCAACTCAGCCAGCTTGCCGCCAACGGCTCTCTCAGCCGCGATGGCAACGCGATTGCGGCTACGGCCAACGTCAGTTCCTCGTCCGGGATGGTCGCCAAGGTGCCGTACCAGAACCTCGCGCTGGCGGCGGCGTACAGCGGCGATCGCATGACGGTCGAATCGTTGAAGCTCAACGCCTTTGACGGTGCGGTCGGGGCGTCGGGCGTGGCGACGCTCGGAGCCGAGCCAACTTTTAATTTGAAGCTCAGCGCGGACAATCTCGATGTGCAGAAAGCGCTCGAGGCGCAAAAGGCCAAAGCGGCCGAGACTATTCGCGGTATCTTGACCGGGCAGGTCCAGGTCGCCGGCCGCGGCCTCAAATTCGACGAGATAAAGCCGACCCTCAATGGAGCGGGACGGGCGTCGATGCGCAACGGCAAGCTCGTCGGCGTCAACGTCGTCGCGCAGGCGCTCAGGAAGGTCGACAACGTCCCCGGAATTGGCGCGCTTGTTCCAGCGTCGGTCGTCGCCAATCATCCAGCGCTCTTCCGTTCGCCTGACACCGATATCCAGGAGGCCAGCCTGACGTTCCAGCTCGCCGGCCCGCGCATCACGTCGCATGACATCATGGTGCAGTCGACCGATTATTCGATTATGGGCGACGGCTGGTTCGACATGGACAAGAACATCAACCTGGCGGCTCGAATCCTGATGTCGAAGGGATTCAGCGACGAGCTGATCGCCGCCAAGCAGAACGTCAGCTATGTCGCGAACAGCGAGGGTCAGGTCGAAATTCCGCTGAGGATAACGGGTCAATTGCCGAAGCCGGCGGTCGTCCCCGATGTCGGGATCGTCGCTCAGCGTGCCGCGGGGCATGCGGTGCAGAACCAGCTCGGCAGATTGCTACACGGCAAGAAGGGCGGCGGCGCAGGCGGTCTTCTCGGCGGATTCTTAGGCGGTGGTGGCGGAGGCGGTAATGGAGATGGCGGTGGCAGTGCGCCAAGCGGTGGGTCAACACCGGAATCTCAGCCAACGCCGACAAACCCATTCAACACGCTCAAGGGCTTGTTTCATTAGACGGGCCGAGCGCCATCTATCAGGCCAATTCGCCCTTAGCAGGACATAGGCTTGCTGCGAGTCTGAATCAGGATTTAAAAAGGCAGCGTTTCGCCAACGGAACTTTGTCATCTTGATTTTAAGGGACCGATCAAATAATCGCAGTTCATTGCTAAAAGGTAAGGTTAAATAAGGTGGAGTTCGTACGGCCTTCTGAGGATCGGCTGTTGCACAAGGCTTCTATCAGTAAAAGACACGAGCGTGCAGAGTATTGGATCAGGTCCGCCATCGAATTAGCGACCTTGTTACTACGGCATCGGGTTTCGGTGCTAAACCGCCTCGAACCGGCCGAACTTAATGTTTATGAACGAGTTTCCGGAGAATTGTTGAGCAGGACGATATGGAAGTACTCCGAGGCACACGGAAAGCTCCGCGGAAACCCGTTCTGGTCTCTGAAAGCGCTGGACCATTTCGATGAAGTCGAGAGAAAGGGTGACAAGCTATTCCGTCACGAACACGTTTTCCCTCAAAAAATGTTGATCGAAATGCTTCGGAAGTTCGAGAATCCTGAGACCTCGCAACTTCGATTAGTCTACGAAAAGTACGCGGTTGCCGCCGTGATCCTCAAGGAAGAAGATGCATTGTTACATGGCTCGGGCAGAGGGCAGAACACTGTCCCCGGAGGGCTTGACAATCCTTGGTTGCGTTACCAATTGGATAATCAGCAAATCCTGATTGTTGAGAACGAATTGATTCCCGCGTGGCATCTGGAGAAACTTCGCGCGGCAAATTTACTATTCCGATTGCCTAGCGCGGATGATACGCGAGTTCGAGTATCAACCATTAGGAAAGCCAGCAATCGCAAGCGTGCAGTCGACGGCTCAGGCATTCGGCGATATTACTACGACGGTCCTTTCCCTTCTCCTGACGCGAAGCTCCGATTTCTTGTAGCCAATAATCCCAAGGTACCTGGTACAGCAGCCTGGGCCCGTTTTGAGCTTTACCTCAGGGCTAAGCCCGCGACCGTTCGTGAATTCATGGAAGCTGGCGGTAGGTCAGAGGACATTAGATCCGATCTCTGGCACGAATATATCGCCCTAGATCCGGATCCACGAGCAGTAAATTCTGACGCTCCGGTCACGGACCTGTTCACGATTCAGCCAGCGGGCCGTTTCGGCATGGACGGCCACGTCGTAAAAGGCACACGCGTAACAGGTAAAGTCGAATTACTGGAACTCCTCAAGGATTGGCTTGATGAGTCTGACGTACCGACGATTGGAAAAGTCGGCGATTTTGGCGGGAGTCCATGCATCTTTATCAGCTTCGACAATAACCTGACAGCCGTATTGAATGCAGACACTAGCCGAGCCGCAGTTGGCGAATACATAGCATATGCCCGGCGGCGTGGTGCCAATGCACCTTGGTCAGTAAAACCGAATCGGCGCGGCCGCATAAACAAGCTCACATTTCGAAGAAATGGCGCCGAAACGCCTGGTTGGTATTGCTACCTTCGCCAGCCGCTACCAGCAGAGCGTGAGATATGACGTCGAGAAGGCATGACTGTCTCTAGCAACAGCATCTTGACTGACTAATCCGAGATTTCCTTTTAAAGCCGTTACTGTCTGACCCTCGCCGCCTGGCGCTTTCACTTTCCGGTCGCGCCGCGCGAATTCGGTCCCGGGCTTCCATGACGAGCGGCGCGGTGGAACGGTAGCGCCAAACGCTCGGCCGCCTCTCCCGGTCTCCGGGAGAGGAGTTAAAGCGACAGACGGCGAGTCGCAAAGCTCCCCTGAAACGGAGAGGGTGACGTAAAGCTCTCCCTAACTTAACGGCCATTTAACGGGGTGAATTGACCTAATTCGGCGCAAGTAGGCATCATCATAGTGAAAGCGACTCCTTCGTTTTGACGGGGGGCGGGCGCAAGGGTTTATCACTGTGGCGGAGGGCGCAGGAGGAAACGGAACGATGCCGAATACGGAATCTCCCAATATTTCCGGTACTCCTGGCACCAGACCCGAGTTTTTTGACGCGTCGGACCCGCGTGGGCCGTGGCGCGCACGCCGGGATTGGGCCTCGGGCGATCTGTATTTCAACGCCGGAACTCATTTCAGTGTGTTCGTAATGTTGTTCTTCGGCATGGCCATGCTGGCCGTGGGCTTCGCCTTTGCTTATGGCCTCTATCACGGACTCGTCTATGGCACGTATCGCGCGGGCGACTGGGGCGCGTTTCTCCCGATCGTAATTTTCGGTTTCGCTGGGATTCTTACGACGATAGTGGCGACCCGAGCGGTCATCCAGGGCCTCAAATGGAGAGGTTCCCATTTCCACCTCGCGAACGTGCCGATTCCGATCGGCGGCCCACTGCGAGGAGAGCTCAGAACGTCGAGGCCGATCGCGGCCGGCCACAAGGTCTGGTTCAAGATCGAATGCATCAGTGTGACCGAGCATACGATGCGTGCAAGCGACGGCACGACCGAGACCGACTTTAACCGCAACACTATCTGGGAAGACGAGGAAGCCGTTATCTCCGACGGCAGCGGTACCATACCGATCGCGTTCGCGATTCCGGCCGATGCGCGCCAAACCAGAGCCCGCACCAAATCACGCGACGACTTTTCAATCGAGTGGCGGCTCACCGCTCAGGAGGCTGATAGCGGCAAAGAGGGCTACTCCGGGGACTTCGACCTGCCGGTTTTCTCGATCCCGGTAACCGCGGAACAGAAGGCGAACGTCGAATCGATTCGCGCCGGACGCACCAAGGAACTCGAGGAGTACCAGCCCGGATCGGATTTCGGGGTGCGGATAACTCGCACCCCTGACGGCGGTACCGAGTTCTTTTTTCCGCCGGTTCGTGGCGGAGCCAAGGCAATCCCGCAGACCGTGGTCTTCCTTGGCACGGTCGGCCTGCTCGCTGCAATTTGCATACGGGACCAACCGTCTATCCCACTTGTCGCTATATGGGGATTCGTCGATCTGGGGTTCTTTATGTGGATACTGCGGCTCTGGTTTGCGCCCGAGCGGGTAGTATTCGCGAAGGGCGCCGTCTCCTACACTTACGGGATTCTCGGCAAGACGCGGACCATGCCCATCGCCGAGATTTCCTCAATCCATGTCACCAAGGGAGGTTATACGACGAATAACGCGATCAGAATCAGCGGACGCGGGTTGAATATCTTTGATGTAGGCGACGGAATCCGCGTAAAGCGCAACGCGGAATGGCTCGCGCGCCAGATGAGCAGCGCCGCGGGGGTGAAACCCGTGGACTCGATTATGGACTCCTCACTGGAACAGGCCGAATTTGCGCAACAGGCGGAAGCATTGAATGCCTTCGTCAAGAAGTTCACCGGCAAGGACATGCTTGGCGAGGCGCTGAAGAACGCGGGAAGCGCTCCGGCGGTGAACCTTCCTCGGGGTGTGGCGGATATCAAGCCAACCGCATCAGCTACCGCCTACGGCGATGGCGAGGATGCGCAGAATGCGCTTGCGGCAGATATTGCACGCAAGGCCTTTGGGCTGGGGCCGCGCGAACTTGCCGAAGAGGCGCAGGCCAATCCGATGGCTAATATTCTTCGGAGCGCGGCCCGTATCCGGACCGCGGAATCAATTCCAGTTTCCGTCCCTGGAGCGGATGCGCAAACGGCTATCGCGGAAAATCTGGCGCGCGAGGCTTTCGGCGTCGAGCCCACCCCGACCCGCAAAATTCAAACAACTAGCCCTATTCGCCTTGTGTTCAAGTTCGTTGGCCCGCTGATACTACTGTTGGGGATGGGGGTATGGGCCCGTTTTAAGAGTGTGGTTCAAGTTGTCGCTCATAACGGCAAGGT
>Ga0209701_10003572_pt1 | contig 10177 bp, 10 predicted proteins | sample CZO8metaG_4_FD_188356 | JGI IMG/M metagenome (GOLD analysis project Ga0209701, IMG submission 188356) | Vadose zone soil microbial communities from the Eel River Critical Zone Observatory, Northern California, USA - CZOApr15con2H3.8 metaG... | ecosystem: Environmental > Terrestrial > Soil >...
CCCGGAATCAGGGGGAGAACGAGTCATAGTGCAGTTCGATCGATTCTCGGTCGTTGAGAGTCACGGTCGCGCTCGGTGTGACGGGGCTCCCGTTCACGAGCATTTGCGTCGGGCTGCCAAAGGGTTTTCCCCACACGCCGAAGAAATCGCCGATCGAATAGAGGCGGTTCACATCGGATTCGATGTGGATCAGACCGGTCGTGTCATGCGTATGGGTCGGCTCAATGCAGAACGCGCTCAGGCCGATGCTCGCGGGGATCACGATCTTCGTCGCCCCGGAAAAGATGTTCAGCTGCGTGTGCCAGTGATACAACTGACCGCCCTCCCCTCCGATGCAGGGAAGGCTGGGCGGATGGGTCGCGGCCTGCACGAGATAGTACCCGCCGAGCCCTCCGACGACCACCGCCAACAACACGAGAACCTGCCATCGGCGCACACGGAGGGGACGGCCGGCCGTCCTCCGCCGGATCCGTCCCGGGTCCGTTTTGAGATCCTCGAGCAGTTTCGCGGTGTCGGGATGCCGCGGATGGGTCTCGCTCACGTGGCGCAACAGGTTTTCCGGCTTCACCGCCACATCGCAAATCGGGCAACGATCCATCTTGGCCACAGCGACGCTCCTTCACGACCGCGATGGGAAGTCAGGGGAAGGTCGTATTTAGGAATGACGCGGACAGGGGACGAACTCACGCGTACATGGCACCGGAGGCATCCGTGGGGCGCACCGGGTTGTCCTCCAAAACCTTCTCGATCGCCCGCTCGAAGTCCGCCATCGTTACGGTCTCACGGTCCTCTCGGATCGCGAACATTCCCGCTTCCGTGCAAATCGCGTGGATGTCGGCACCCGTCGCCCCGTCGCATCGCGACGCGAGCACGCCGAAGTCGACGTCGCGGGCGACGCTCATCTTGCGCGTATGGATCTTGAAGATCGTCATGCGGGATTCGGGTCCCGGAAGCGGGATCTCGATGATCCGGTCGAACCGGCCTGGGCGCAGGAGCGCGTCGTCTAGGATGTCCGGACGGTTGGTCGCGCCGATGATCTTGACCTCCCCGAGCGGATTGAAACCGTCGAGCTCGGCGAGGAGTTGCATCAACGTCCGCTGGACCTCCCGGTCCCCGGACGTGGCGATCTCGAGGCGCTTCGCGCCCACCGAATCGAGCTCGTCGATGAACACGATGGAGGGCGACTTCTCTCGAGCCAGCTGGAACAGCTCCCGGACGAGCCGGGCGCCTTCGCCGATGTACTTCTGGACCAACTCGGAGCCGACGAACCGGATGAACGTGGCCTGCGTGCGGTTGGCGACGGCCTTCGCCATCAGGGTCTTCCCGGTCCCGGGCGGCCCGACGAGCAGGACGCCTTTCGGCGGCTCGATGCCGACCTTCCGGTACAGGTCCGGCTTCAGCAGAGGATCTTCCACGGCTTCCCGCAGCTCGCGCATTTGGGGTTCCAACCCGCCGATGTCCGCGTAAGTGACCGGTGGCTTCTCGATAATCTCCGCACCGGTGACGACCGGATCGAGGGACGGAGGCAGGACGCCCATCACGGCGAGGGTCTGCTTGTTCAGCGCGACGCGCGCGCCCACGACGAGATTCTCCTTCGCGACGTAGTCGGCCGCGTTGACAATGAAGTCGGGACCTGTGGAGGACTTCACGACGACCCGGCCATCCGCCAGGATGTCGCGGAGGTTTCCGATGATCAGGGGCGGGCTTTTCAGCCGATCGAGTTCCTGCTTCAACCGCCGGATCTCTTTTTGGAGACGGGCGAGCTCCGTCTCCGCATACCGCTTCTCCCCTTCGACCCGACGAGCGGCTTCGAGGAGCTTGTCGTTGCGATCCTCGAGCGAGGCGATACGCACCGACATCTTCTCCGAGAATTCTCGGATCTGGTCATCGTCCATGAGGTTGCCCGGTGGGTGGGCGGTAATACGAAGGCTATATACCCGGCACTTTTTATTTAGTCTTTGCGGGCCCGTTTGCTTGATCTGCGAATTGTGTGGCGCGGACGTTCCGCGACTAAAGAGCGTTGCGATTGAAGAGACGATTCTCTCGGTCTGCGGGGAGTGCGCGCGCTTCGGCGAAGAGGTGTCGAGCCCCGTCCTGCATCCGAGCACGATGCCGCCTGTGATCGCGCAGCGATTGGAGGCCCGCCAGCGGCGGATGACGCCGAAGGACGTGTACGCGCAAGGCGGCGAACTCGAACTCTTGGAGGATTTCCCGCAAAGGATCCGCACGGCCCGCGAATCCCGCGGGTGGAAACAGGCGGACCTCGGCGCGAAGATCAACGAGCGGGTCAGTGTGATCGCGAAGTTGGAATCCGGAACCATGACGCCGGGGGACGATCTCGTCCGCAAGTTGGAGCGGGAGCTCGGGGTCAAGTTGAAAGAACGGGTCGCACCCGTCTCGGTCAAGAAGGCGACGCCCGGGGCCGGCCTCACCGTGGGAGATTTGCTGAAGGCGCGCGAAGGTCGAGAGTGACTACGGCATCTGCAAGCGCGCCTTGACCGCCGACAGGAAGGGGGCGAGGTCGACGCCGGACTGACGGGCCGCGATGAGCGCCGCGACCTCCACCTCGACGTCCATCTTCTCCTGGATCTCGTTCACCCGTCGGATCACCGCCTTGCGATCGGCGCCCGTCTTCGCCGCGATCCCGTCGACGATCCGGACGAAGAGGTCCTCATCGACAGGCGTCGGCGACGCCAGGATCGCTACCGTTGGGGTGTAGTCCCTCGGGACGTCCACGGAGGCAACATCGAAGGCCGGCCGGATGGTGCCGTCGCGGGATTCGAGCAGTTTCGTATCCAGCCCGATCTGAAGGAGCCGCTGCGCGTCCCGAGGCGGAAACCATCGCAGGTCCATCGACGCGGAGAGGACGAATTCCCGCTCCGTCAACTCGTCGCGGCCCTTCCGCTTGAACAGCAGGGCGATCGCATCGCGCAGTTCCTCCATGCGGCCCTCGGAAGTCGAAGCAACGGCCGCGGCCTAGATAAACGTGCGGCGCAAGGGGCGAACCTTTATCCCGTCCCAGGCGCTTCAATCGATGCTCCAGCGTAAGGTCGCGCCGACTCGTGACGCGCGATGCAAGCCTGGAGAGGGCGTCGTATGGGTCCCTCCTTGATAGCCCCGATTCCGGGGCGCTCCGTGACAGGGGGACAACGCGGCGTCCAACAATCCCTCGGCAAGGGTCAGGGCGTCGAGTGAGCATCGCTTGGCCGTGACACGCACTGTTACTGCCGGGGGACATCCCGGGATCCCCTCCCGGAAGACGGAAGGGCCGTTCAGGACGCGATGCGGCTCAGCAGGCTCTCGACTCCCCGAAGCGGTCCTGCGATGCCATCGAAATTCGCGAGGGCCTCGCCGTTGGCGGCCTCGAAATCTCTGAGAAACCCCTTCGCGCGATGGGCAAAGCGGTCCCGGTTTCCCTTAGCATTGACCGCGGCCAGGGTTGCGTTCGACCCGGTGACGAAGGTAATGCTTCCGCCGCGGAACCGGATCTCCTGCAGGGGTCCGGCGGTCGGAGACATCGAATCCTCGACGAACATCCGGACGGCGGCGAGCATGCCACCGAGGATGTCGGTGTCCGTCTCCCGGGCGCGCTTCGAGGAGACGTGCCGCAGGAGAAGTCCGCTCCGGTGGAGCAGGAAGATCTCGTCGGCTCCGGATCTCCATGGGAGGGAGGCCCGGATCGGCCCGGGCGGCACGAACAGGCCTCGCACCACGAACGCGACGACCGCGGCGATGATGAGACCGGGGAGCGGCGAAATGGGCGAGGCCTTCGGCACCGGAAGGACCTGCACGGTGGACGGCAAGGTCTCCACGAGGACGACACCCCCGCGCCCATCTCCGTATGTCGCCGCGAGTCCCACGTCGACTCGCTCCACTCTCTCCGAAGCAGGCAGGGTTGCGTTGAAGAACAACCCGATCGAACCCACAGGCACGGAATCCACGATCCACGTGAGCAGGCCATTGCGCCACGTCGGTCGAGGAGACGCGGACACGATGATCATCGTGGCCGGCAGGGTGACGACGACCGAGACATTTTGTGCGGGCGCTGTGCCCGGTTGTCGACGACGACCCGATAGGTCGATGGGCTTCCCGGCACAATCGCCGACGGGGGCGCGTTCAGCCGCACCTGAATGTCGGGTGCCGCCTCCACTTTCGTCGGGACGACATGGACCTTCGCGCCCACCGCGACCGGATTGGGGCCATCTTCGCCCTCGCCCGAATGGTCGTTGTGCCAAACCGCGACTGTCGCCCGGTACCACAGATCCCGCCCCTCGGTGCCCAGGTTCGCGACCATCTGCAACTCGATCGCGAAGGGGCGCAGATCATCCTGGATGCAAACCCAGGTTCGCTTGGTCTCGATGCACGATCTCGGGGTGACCGTGGACACTACCGAGAGGCCGTCCAGGTCCGATTCCGCGATGACGATTCTTCGAGCATTTTCATTCAAGGGCTCGAGCCGAATCCAAAGGGTGAAGTTGTCCCCTGGAGACGCCTCCGTTCGACTCAGCAGGATAGAGGCACGCACCTGGTGTTCGTTGTCGCCGGCGGCGAGCGGGATCGAGGCAACGAGGACAAACGCGAGGAGGAGAACCAGAGGCAGACACATCGAGAATCGACGAGTCGTGACCTGTTCCACGTTCATGGCACCGTCCCCTCCTGAGAGCGAAGAATGAGCTCCGGCAGGTATGACATCGATTCGCAAGAGAGGGCAAGACCGTTCCGGCCAAATTATCACTACGCTCCGCGATACCAGCGCGGAGCCGCGAGGAACAGCGAAGCCAGCGGTGATGACTCCGCGTCAACCTCTTGACAATGAACCTGCGGGCGCAAGACAATCGAGGATGGGAATCTCGAAAGGGTCGCCGGCCACGCCCCACCATCAGGGTTCCAGAGGACGCGTCAGGCCGCAGCGGATCGCGAGGTCCGGATACACGCTCATCGCATCCCGAAGGGCCTCCTGGAAAAGGTTCTTCGCCGCGTTCGCACCGAGGCCCTCCGAGCATACGGCCCAGAGGTCGCGATGGACCTCCGCGACGAGTTCGCGGAGATAGTCCAGGCCGCCTTCGACGCCGCCGATCATCTGTTCGAAGACGGCCTTCCGGAGTTCCTGGTGGTCCGCCGTGAGGCGATGTTCCATCTCCGTCTGGATCCCGGGCGATTCGAAGTGCCGGATACGCTCGAAGAGAGAATGGAAGTAGGCGACGTAGAAATCGATGACCTCGCGCAGCGGCCCTGCGTCGTCGGCGAGGTCGACATCGAACCGCAGGCGGGGCGATTGGAGTCGATACTCGAAGGTCCGCGAATCGTGAGGGCGTCGCTCCAGGAGGCCTAGCTCCGCAAACCGCTGGAGGAACTTCGAGGCCGTCGTGATGTGGATGTCGAGCACGCGCGCGACCTCGCTCGACAAGTGCCAGCTCCCGTCGCGTAGCGAACGGAGGATCGAGAGGCTGTGTTCCCTCGAGAGGAGCTCGACGACGCGTTGAAACGCCTGCTGGTCCATGGGAGCCACCCTCGCGCGGCGCAGGGTGAAGTCTATGGAGGGTGGAGCTGGAAGGTCATAAGGTGTTCCCTGGGATTCTCGGACCCGATTCTTGTCGGGCCGGGACCGGTCCGGCTCGAAAAGAGCCGGTTCGCACTAGGCAAGGTTGAAGTAGGGGCACCCGATTGCGGCCCCCTGCGGCCGTCCCCCCTCGAGAACGCTCCGTCGCCGCGGCCCGGCGCGAGGCCCGCGATGCGTTACACCCGATTTGAAAAAGCCCGGATCATCGGAGCTAGGGCGCTGCAGATCAGCATGGGATCCCCGATCCTCATCGACGTGCCCGCCGGCGTCGTCGACCCGATTGAAATCGCGTGGATCGAGTTCAATAGCGGAGCCATCCCCCTCACGGTAAAGCGCGAGTCCTGAACAGGCCTGCCGTCGACCGTGACACATTGTATTATCGGTGAACATCGGCGAACGCAGAGGCAGGATGCTTCAATCGCACTCTTTATATAGAACCGCATACCGATAATACACCAGAATCCCTTGGAGGGTTGGTCACCATGGTGGGACGAAAGAACAAGACCGGTGCTTCGGCAGGACAGACGAGCCTCGCGAGGACGACCCCGTCGCCCTTCGCGTGGTTCGAGGACGTCGACCGATGGTTCGACAGCCTGCGACGGGACTTCGAGGAGCGCTTCTGGGGCCGGTCCCTCGACCGAGTCGAGGGCTCCGACCTCGCGATCCGCGAACCCCTCGTCGATCTGATCGACCAGGGCTCCGAATTCGTCGTGCGGGCGGAGCTGCCCGGGGTGTCGAAAGAGGACGTCGACCTGAAGGTCACCTCGGACGGCATCCAGATCCGGGCGAAGGCGGACCGCTCCCGCGAAGAGAAGGAGAAGGACTACTACTTCCAGGAGCGGACCTACCAGGCCTACGAGCGCGCCCTGCGCTTCCCGGAGGAGGTCAAGGCGGACCTCGCGTCCGCGACCTTGAAGGACGGCGTGCTGGAGGTCCGGATTCCCAAGAAGCAGCCGACGCCTGAATCGAAGCCTGTCAAGGTGCCCGTCGAGTGACGCGGCACCTGTTCCTTTCTTTTCCATCGTTGGTCTTTCCATGAATTCAAGTAACCCCGATTCCTTGCCAAACGCTGCGCGACCTACCCCCGGGCGGGACGCAGGAGGATTGTGATCATGGCCGCCGGTCGTGAGAGGTTTCTTCGGGTCGCCGAGGCGAAGCCCGCGGACGCGGGCCGAGGCATCGTACGACCCGACCCCGAAGTCATGAACATCCTGGACCTCAAAGAAGGGGACATCGTCCTCATCCTCGGTTCGAAGGCCACCGCCGCGAACGTGCGCCAGGGCTATCCCGAGGACGCGAACCGCGGCGTCATCCGCATGGACGGAATGCAACGCCGGAATGCCGGCGTCGGCATCGATGATAAGGTCGGCCTGAAGAAGGCGCTCGTCAAGCCCGCGGAGAAGTTGTCTCTCGCCCCGATCGAGCCGATCCGGATCATGGGCGGGGAGCAGTACATGGCGCAGGTCCTCCAGGGCCGCCCCGTCACCCGCGGCGACGTGCTCAGCGTGAGCGTCATGGGCCGCAAGTTCGACTTCGTCGTCACGTCGTTCTCGCCCAGCGCGGACGCCGTCCTCGTCGAGGCGAACACGGAGATCAAAATCGCCGAGAAGCCGACCAAGGAGCAGGAGGCGAAGGTCCCGAAGGTCGACTACGAGGACATCGGCGGACTCGGCCAAGAAGTTCGCAAGGTGCGGGAGATGATCGAACTCCCCCTGCGCCATCCCGAGCTCTTCGAGCGACTCGGCGTCGAGGCCCCGAAGGGCGTGCTCCTCCATGGGCCGCCCGGCACGGGAAAGACCCTCCTCGCGAAGGCGGTCGCCTCCGAGACGAACGCGAACTTTCACTCGATCTCCGGACCGGAGATCATGTCGAAGTTCTACGGACAGAGCGAAGAGAACCTACGAGACATCTTCAAGCAGGCCGAGGAGAACGCGCCGAGCATCATCTTCATCGACGAGTTGGACAGCATCGCCCCGAAGCGGGACGAGGTCGCGGGCGAGGTCGAACGCCGCGTCGTCGCCCAATTGCTCGCTCTGATGGATGGCTTGCAGGCGCGTGGCAAGGTCGTGGTCATCGGCGCAACGAACCGCCCGAACGCGCTGGATCCGGCCCTGCGCCGACCCGGTCGGTTCGACCGGGAGATCGAGATCGGCGTCCCGGACCGAGATGGCAGGCTCGAGATCCTCCAGATCCACACCCGCGGGATGCCCCTGGCGAAGGACGTGGACCTCACCGAGCTCGCGGGATTCACCCACGGGTACGTGGGGGCGGACCTCTCGGCCCTCTGCAAAGAAGCCGCGATGCGCTCGCTGCGCCGAATCCTTCCGGAAATCGACATCCAGATCGACAACGTCCCGCCGGAGGTCCTCAACCGGCTCGAAGTCACCCGGGACGATTTCCTGCAGGCCTACCGCGAGCTCGAGCCCTCGACGCTGCGCGAGGTGCTCATCGAGAGGCCCGACGTCCGCTGGGACGACATCGGAGGACTCGACGAGGCGAAACAGGAACTGCGGGAGTCCATCGAGTGGCCGCTCAAGATGAACAAGCTGTTCGCCCACTTCGATGCGAGGCCTCCCCGCGGGATTCTCCTCTACGGACCTCCCGGGACCGGTAAGACTCTGCTAGCCAAGGCCGTGGCGACGGAGGCGGAGGCGAACTTCATCTCCGTCCGCGGTCCCGAGTTCCTTAGCAAATGGGTCGGGGAATCCGAGAGGACCGTTCGCGAGACGTTCCGCAAGGCGAAGACGGCGGCCCCCTGCATCATCTTCTTCGACGAGGTCGACGCGATCACGCCGGTCCGCGGCGGGAGCGGCGATTCCCAGGTCACGGAGCGCGTGATCTCGCAAATCCTCACGGAGATGGACGGCCTCGAGGAGCTGCACAACGTCACGGTGATCGCCGCGACGAACCGCATGGACCTCGTAGATCCCGCCCTCCTGCGACCCGGGCGGTTCGACCGTCACATCTACATTTCGCCGCCGGACCTCGCCACCCGCCGGGCGATCCTGAAAATCCACACGAAGAAGAAGCCGCTCTCGAAAGACGTCGACCTCGAGGAAATCGCGAAGAGGACGGACAAGTACACGGGCGCCGAGCTCGCCGCCGTATGCAACGAAGCCTCGATGCTGGCGATCCGGGAGTTCGCGCTGAAGTTCCCGAAGTTGGACGAATCGTCGCTGAAGAAGGTGTCGATCGAGAAGCGGCACTTCGAGGCGGCCATGAAGCGGATCCAACCTCAGACGGGCGACGCGTCCTTGTACACGCGAATGCCGTCGCGGTTCCCTCCCAGCCCCGAGGTCGGCTAGGACAAGGATTAAGCCCGGGAGCGGGGAATCGCTGGCGATGGCGGCATCCGCTCCCGGCAAGCTCATCCTTTTCGGAGAGCACGCGGTCGTCTTCGGCGAGCCGGCCTTGAGCACCGCGATCAACCTGCGGGCCGAGGTGTACGCCCGACCTCACAAGGAATGGCTCGCGGACGGGGCGTCTCTCGATGAACCGCGGTTCCGCTACGTGAAGGCCTGTGTGCGGAAGGCGAAGGCGGAAGGGCCCTTGTGGATCGAAATCCGGTCCATGGTCCCGAGCGGCGCGGGCCTCGGTTCCTCGGCGGCCGTAACCGTGGCGACGTTGGGCGCCCTGCACGGCCGGTCCGGTTCCCTCGATGCTCCCTCCATCGCGCGGGAGGCGTTCGAAGTCGAGCATGAAGTCCAGGGCCGCGCGAGCCCCATCGACACGAGCACCGCGAGCGCCGGCGGCGGCATCTTGGTCCTGCGAGAACCGCGGGACGACCTGCTCTGGTCGATTGAACGCGACAGCCGACGGTGGTTCTTGCATCGGACCGCCCTCCCACCGCTCGACTTCGTGATCGGGAACACGGGCATCAGCGCCGCGACGGGACCGCTCGTCGCCCGCGTAAAGGAGCGTTTCGATCGAGATCAAAAGGCGGTGGAAGCCGTCCGAGAGATCGGGGAAATCACGTTAGACGGACTGCGGGCGCTCCAGGTCAAGGACTTCGTTGAGGCAGGGCGATTGATGGATCGCAACCATGTTCTGCTGACGAATCTCGGAGTGGGCCATCCGGCCCTGGATCGCCTCGTAGAGGCGGCGCGAACCTCGAGCTACGGGGCCAAACTCACGGGGGCCGGGGGCGGCGGGAGCATGGTTGCGTTGACGGACCGACCATCGGCGACCGCGGAGGCGATCCGCCTCGCGGGCGGGAAGGCATTCATCGTCCAGTCGGATCCCGCGGGGGTGACGAAGCTCCGGTGAGACCGCGGGCGCACAAGGTCCGTCCGACCCGGGGGGAGGCCCCACCCGGGCCCGAGTCGCTCCTCATCCTGAACGCGGCGGAACTCCTGACGCTGCGGGGCCCTGCGGGCCCGCGGACCCGCGAGACCGCCAACGAACTCGCGGTCATCGAGGACGGAGCCCTGTACGCGGAAGGGGCGCGCATCGTCGATGTCGGGACGACCTCGGACGTGTTGGCTCGGCACCCCCGGGCGGGGTTGCAGATCGACGCCGCCGGGAGGGTCGTGATGCCCGGCCTCGTGGACCCGCACACCCATCCGATCTTCGCGGGATCGCGCGCCCATGAGGTGGAGTGGAAGTCGCAAGGCCTGA
>Ga0209701_10003574_pt1 | contig 10174 bp, 12 predicted proteins | sample CZO8metaG_4_FD_188356 | JGI IMG/M metagenome (GOLD analysis project Ga0209701, IMG submission 188356) | Vadose zone soil microbial communities from the Eel River Critical Zone Observatory, Northern California, USA - CZOApr15con2H3.8 metaG... | ecosystem: Environmental > Terrestrial > Soil >...
GAGGGAACTGTAAGGGGGCGGCGAGGGATCAGGCCGCGTTACAGGCTAGCCATTGAACACGCAGCCTGCAACTGCAAGATGGAGGAGGTGGCCGCCCGACAGTCCGTCGATTCGGTATTCGAATCGGCCCCCGCGCGGATGGGTGTAGACGAAGTTCGGCGGCTCGAGTTGCGGCGTCGGCTCATGGGCCCGCAACAGGCGTATCTGGACGCCGTACGGCACGAGTCGATTCTAAGTCGCCCGCGCCGCCCTTACTGCGTGGCGTACTCGCTGCGCAGAATCGCCGGCAATCGCGCCATAAAGCCGTCGAAGAACTTGAACAGGAGCTCGAACTCGACCGGTTCGCTCGGGTTGTGGGACGGCTCGGTCGCGCGGTTGATGGAAGCCAAGACCCTGTCCCCGATCATCACGAAGCTCACGTGGTCGCAGTCGAGCAGCCACTGCATCATGCCCGGGTCCAGCAGCATCACGGCGCTGCGCCGGTCCTTGGCTCTGACGACGAACCGCTTGTCGAATTCGTCGGACTCGAGCTCCAGGGAGGGCATGCCCCCCACCACCGCCCCGGTGAACATGTTTCGCGGGTCGACCGAGACGGCGGGCATGTTCACGCCGGCGACCGTGAAGCTCAGCACCGAGAAAAACGCTGCGCTCTTGCCTTCGCTGCGAATGAGGTCGGCGGCGGCAACTCCTCCATCTGGGGACGAGAACGCATTCGTCAGTCCCGTGCGTTCAATCGAGGTGAGCATCGAAAAATCGCGGGCCAGGTTGGCACCGCTGGGCACGAGGCCACGCTGGGAGCACATCGCGGCGATCGCCTGCCGGCGCGCCTTCTGCAGCGGCGCCAAGCGTCGGGCGGCCACAACGATGATGACGGCGCAGACAAGCGTCACCGCGAGCGTGACCGTCAATGTCACGATCAAAACGGGGAAGCCGGTCACGGCCGCGAGTGTACGGCCGCCCGACTCGAAATTTGCCTTTTCTGAAGGGCTTCGTACGATCCATGGTCGGATGCCGTCGGCCGTTTGACATCGGGGGCAGTCGACATGAAGCGTTACTTCTGGCTGGCATTGGTTGCGATTCCCGTCCTGGCATTGGGCTTGGTGAGCGACGTCGCCGCCGGCCAGGTCGATGGGGTCAAGGGCGAAGGGGGTCGACCGTTCACTACGGTACTGACGGGCGCGAACGAAGTACCGGCCGCGCCTGGCTCCGACCTGGTCGGAACGGCGCGGGTCACGATCAACCTGGGCCAATCCGAGCTGTGTTGGGACCTGGACTACACGACCACCCAGCACGTGGTCGCCGCTCACATCCACAAGGGCCGCGCGGGAGTCGCGGCGCCGGTCGTGTTCGGGTTCTTCAACCCGCCGGCCTCGGCGGTGGTCGTCAACAGCGGCTGCAGGTCGGGCGATCCTGCGCTCCTCGCCGCGATCACTGAGGATCCGGGAGCCTTCTACGTGAACGTCCACACCACTGCGCATCCAGGGGGAGCCGGCCGCGGCCAACTGACCAAGTAACTCGCATAGCTCGGGCCGGCACGAGCCGTTCGTGCCGGCCAGGGCCTTACCCCGCAGATCGCTATGGCACACTCTCGCCAACCGACGAACCGCGGAGCGGGAGCAGACATGGACAAGACCGAGCTGGGACGGGCCGGAGAGTTGGCGATCGCGCTGTACTCGATCGTTTCTTCGGATGGCGAGCTCCAGCTGTTCACGCCGGTTGCGGACGATGACCATGTCGACGCCACGGCCGGCCGGCGAGGCGGCATGCCGGCAATTGCCATCCAGGTCAAGACCGCGCGCGATGTCGATCGCAACGGGTTGGTGGAAGCTAAGGCAGATTACCCAGCCGGTCGCGTTCGGGAGCACCCGGCATTTCTCTACGCGGTCCTTCTGCTGACGTCGGTCACCGTCGAATGCGTTTGGCTCATTCCAAGCCCTGACTTCAACCGCATTGCATATCGGCGCACGGCCGGTGAACGTGAGATTCTGGAATTTCGCGGCGACCCATTGCGAGACGACCGCTACTCGAGATTCCGTGTTCCTCCGCTCGAGATCGGCCCGCGCCTGCTGACCATCATCGACGGTCTGCAGGAACATGTTCCGCTCCGCGCGATCGGCGGGCCTGCGGGGTTGATGCTGGCAGCGCGCCGCGGCCGGGCTTGATATCGGGAGATAAGGGGGCTGGGCGGACATTGCAATCCAGGCCCCAGCCCCCACTGCCTAGGCTTGGCTTCCTAACGCGTATAAGTGAAATCGCAACAGCCTATCCCGCTATTCCCGCCTCGGCCTGATCAGGTCTGGACTTTCGCGGTTCTCTGACTATAGTCAGAGAATGGACCGGGCGATGGTTGGGCAGGTTCGCAGGTTCAACCGGATCGTCACCCAGCGAGTAGGCGCGCTCAACGACCGTTTCCTGGCCCGGGATCGCTCACTCGGCGAGGCACGGCTCCTCTGGGAGATCGGCGTTGAAGGGCGCGACGTGCGCTCCTTGCGGGCTCAGCTCGAGCTCGATTCGGGGTACCTGAGCCGCCTGCTGCGCTCGCTGGAATCAGACGGGCTGGTCACAGTGGACCACAAGGACTCGGACAAACGGGTCCGGATTGCGAGGCTGACTCGCAAAGGCAAGGCTGAACGAGCGGTCCTCGAACGACGCGCCGATGAGCTCGCCACGTCGCTTCTCGCCCCGCTCGGTGAGCCGCAGCGTGCGCGCCTGGTCTTGGCCATGGCCGATGTCGAGCGCCTCCTGACCGCCTCGATGATCGAGGTCGCCCCGATCGATCCCGCACACCCAAATGCGCGCCACTGCATGCACGCGTACTTCACCGAGCTCGATCGACGATTCGAGACTGGCTTCGATCCCGCGCTGAGCATCCCCGCCGACGACGAGGAGTTGCGGCCCCCGGCCGGCCTGTTCCTGGTGGCGACGCTCCATGCGAAGCCGATCGGCTCCGGGGCGCTCAAGTTCCACAACCACGCGCCCGCCGAGCTCAAGCGCATGTGGGTGGACGGGTCCGTGCGTGGGCTCGGCGTCGGCCGGCGACTGCTCCGCGAGCTCGAAGACCACGCAGGCAGACACGGGGCCAGGACCGTGCGCCTCGAAACGAACAAGACGCTCGTCGAAGCGATCAGCCTGTACCGATCAGCCGGCTACGTCGAGGTCGCCGCCTTCAACGACGAGCCGTACGCGCACCACTGGTTTCAAAAGGAGCTACCGCGGGCTTAGGGCATCGCCGAGGCGGCCAAGGATCTCCTCGAGGATCTCCTCCGAGGTCGCGAAGTTGAGCCGGACGTGGCCCTGGCCGGGTTCACCGAAGTCGAAACCCTCGGCAAGGCCGACCTTTGCGCTCTCGAGGAAGTGCTGCTGAGGCGTCAGCCCCGCTTGCACATCGAGGTGACGGCACCCCATCCACGCGAGGTAAGTGGACTCCGGCATGTGGTGGGCGAGGTTGGCCTGGGCGGCCCATTCCGCGACTCGCCGCCGGTTGCGGTCCAGGTACACCATCACGGTCTGGAGCCAGTCCTCAGACTCGCACCAGGCCGCGATCGTGGCCGCGACGCCGATGCGTCCTGGCCCGCCCAGGAAGCGTTCTGGGACCACGCCGTCGAATTTCTCCTTGAGTCCCACGCTGCCGAAGTGGGCAATCGAGGTCCGCAGGCCCGCGATGTTGAACCCTTTTGTCGCTGAGGTCAGCGTGACCGTGCGCTCGGCAGCCGCGCCGATTGTTTCCATCGGGATGTGCGTCGCCCCTGGATAGACGAGGTCCGAGTGGATCTCGTCCGAAACGACCGTCAGGTTGTGGGCGGCTGCGATCTTCGCGATGCCTTCGAGCTCTGCTCGCTCGAGTACCCGGCCGGTCGGGTTGTGCGGATTGCAGAGCAGGATCATGGTCGCCTGCGGAGCGGCTCCTTCGAGACCTTCGAGGTCCACTACGAAACGGATCCCATCGTCGACCAGCGGGTTTTCGATCAGCTGGCGGCCGGTGGCTGCGATAAACCGGAGAAAAGGTGGGTAGATGGGAGTCTGCGCGATGATGCCGTCGCCCGGCCGAGAGAAGGCCACGATCGTCGCGACCAGTCCCTGGACGACGTCGGTATTGGCGTGGGTCAGCGCCGGATCCGGCCGCCAATTGTGCCGGCGCGCCATCCAGTCGGCAAAGGCGTCGAACAGCGGGACCGCGTTCGGATCTGTCATCTGGCCGTAGCCGTAGTCCTGGGTGTCGGTGAACCTTTCTATCGCGGCCTGGACGGCCGGCGCGACCTTGAAGTCCATGTCCGCGACGAAAGCAGGGATGACGTCGGCGGGGTACTTCGTCCACTTGCCGCCGCCGCGAGCGCGCAGCTGGTCGGCGCTGAGCAGGTAACGCTCCATGTTCGGGACGTTAGCAAGTCCTGAGATCTGACGGAACCAGGCCTTGACACCCGTTAGACAGCGATGCATAGTGCGATCCGCGCCGTACTCCGCTGATTGAGTGGTGTGAGTTGGCTCAGCTAGCAGGCCTGGGGTCGAAGGTTCCAGGGCAAGTCGAGAGCCGTTACCGCGAATACCTCGGCGGGCCCTGTGCTTTGGCGGGGACCCGTACTGAGCAGAGGGTCGCCCTTGGTTGCGCGCTTACCCTGGTTGCGACCTTCGTCTTGGAAGTTTTGACACCGAACGACGTTGTCGGCGCCCTAGCCCTTATCCCGCTGACTGCAGGAGCGTGGATGCTGTCTGGCCGAATGGCCGCTTTGATCATGGGTGCCGGTGCGCTGTTCTTTACCGCGGCTGTCTTTCTGGAGACGAGGAACCGCCCGACCCTGTTGTTGGTTGCAATTTCGGCGCTGGTCACCGCAGGCTTTGTCAGGCTCTTGGCATCCAGCCTGTCCGCGCGGGGGGTTTGTAATGACACTGCGGCGGCCAGACCTGCTTTCCGGCTCCGGAATCGAAATGCCGCAGCTCCCCTGACCCGCCGTGAGCTGGAGGTCGCCCGCCTGGCTGCGCTTGCGTACACAGCTGCGGAGATCGGCAACCAACTGCACATCGGTGAGCGAACGGTCGAAAGCCATATCGCCAACACATACGTCAAGCTCGGGATCAGGTCTCGATCCGAGTTGATCCGTATTGCCTCGAGGCTCAACTAGGCCCGGTACGTCCGTACCGTTTCCGTACTCGGTACGGTAGACGGTCCCCAACTCACCTGCCAGCCTTCAGGTCAAGTGCGTCCTGGGCAGGGGTTCTGATGGGCTCCCCTCCAATTCCGATCGAATGGGGGATCCATGCCCACGATTTGTACTGATGAGGAAATCCAAATGAAGCGTCTGCTCTCGACAGGTGTGCTCGTCCTGACAGCACTCGGCTTGTCCATCACCACAGCGTTCGCAGACAACGGCCTCGGCAATGGCCAAGGCACCGACGTGTTTCATTACAGCCTGGCCTATACCGATGTGAACGGGCCGGTGAACTGTGTCGGGGTGCACCAGATCGGCAAGAACTTCCCAGGCACTGCCAGGTCGGGCGGCCAGGACAGCTTCACCTGCACCAGCACGACCGGACTGCCGCTGACAGGTGGCGCTTTTCCCGGCCAGGTGATCCCGATTTCAGTCGGCGGCTGGCAGTCCGACTACTTCTTCGGCGCCTTCGGTATCTCAGTGATCAATACCATCCCCTTTTCGTTGATCGTTTCGGCTGACAATTTCTCGTATTCGGGAGTCGCGGGCTACTACTAGTCGCATAGACGGAGCGGGATTCAGTAGGCGCCGGGCCGAGCCCGGCGCCTCAGTCACCGCCCGCCAAGAGGCTGGCCGATGCGATCAATTCGGGATCCCGCGCGTGATTGAAATTCAGCCGGTGTCAGGGCGTGAGTGAAGCGAGGTTCGCCCAGCGGTACACCTCATGCGCCACGCCCTGCGCCCATGACACAGGCTCGAGCCCGATCATCGTTCCTCCGAGGCGCTCGTAAAAGCGGCCGGCGGCGACATTCCCCGAAATCACTCCGAGCCGCATGCTGCTGTAACCACGAGCCACGACGCGTTCAGCGGTGCGACGCATGAGCAGCGTGCCAATCCCGGAGCCTCGGAACTCGCGGAGCACGTGCAGCGATTCAAGCCACGGCTCCGGCTCGTTGTCGAGATAGGCGAGTGCGAATCCGACGATGTCGCCAGACCCGTCCAGCGCGACCACCAGCAACGTTCCGGGTTGGGTGAATTCCACGCTCAATTGGGCTAGCTGGGCGTCTCGATCGAGGAACGGGCGCAGGACGGCCGGCTCGAGAAGCGCGCCGTATGTGTCCGCCCAGTTGCGAACCTTGATGTCACTGACTGGTTCAAGATCCGCGGCAGTGGCGTCGCGGACTGAGAATCCAGAGCTCACCGTTCAGGATGTTAGTCAAGCCCCTGACTGGTTACCGGCCGGTAGTGAGTACGATGCCGTGAGAAGTGGTCCTTTGGGCGGCGACGATCCTGCTCGTGGGTGCCCTCTCAACAGCAGTGCTCTGGCGCGGCTACAGGAGGGTCGCAATAGCTGTACTGGTCTATTTCTCAATCTTGACCCGTGAACGGTTTCCGGCAACCTAGGCCAGGCCGTGCTCGCACTCAAGCTCAACCTGAGCGCCGGACAAGTCCTCAACGAGTGCCGCCGGCGCGGCATCGTCGTTCGAAGCGAGCGCGAGCTGGCCGGGCGCATCGGCAGCCATCATTGGCACCTTCGGATGCCAGGCCGTCCGGGCACTCTGGAGGTGAACGAATGGCAGGACCGGGTCTGGGTGAAAGTGCATCCGCTGCGTGACGGCGGTTGGGCAAGTGCGCTCGCGCATGAGCCTTCAATGCAGCCACATGAATAGTCAAGGCCGGGCAGTCGCCGGCTACGACCATCTGGGCTCCACTGGCTGTGTCCGATGCCGGCATGCGACCATTTGTGCCCAACTGGCGAAATCCCTATGAAAACCACGCGGCACGGTGCAAATCTGATTCAGCTGACCAAGTGGCCTGTAGCGTTCCCGATGAACTGCTACCTGGTGCTGGAGGAAGACGGGCTCACACTCGTCGACAGCACGATGTCGTCGCCGGCCGACGACGTCGCGGCCCTGGTGAAGCAGCTCGGCAAAGAGCTCAGGCGCCTCGCTTTGACGCATGCGCACGGTGACCATGTCGGTGGGGTGGCAGGCGTTCGGCAGCGCTTCCCAGACGTCGAAGTCTCGATTGGGGAACGCGACGCGCCGATTCTGGCCGGAGATAAGGCCCTCCTCCCGAACGAGCCGCAAACCGAGGTCAGGGGCTACTTCGTCAAGGTCGATTGGAAGCCCGATCGATTGCTCAAGCCGGGCGATCGCGTCGGGTCGCTAGAGGTGATCGCGTCTCCCGGACACACCCCTGGACACATCGCGTTTCTTGATATACGCGACAGGGCATTGATAGCCGGTGACGCGTTTCAGACGCGCGCCGGCATCGCAGTTTCCGGTGTTTTGCGACCCCTGTTTCCGTTTCCCGCGATGGCCACATGGAACAAGCAGACCGCGCTCGCTTCGGCAGTCGCCTTGCGCGCGCTCGGTCCGTCGCTGCTTGCCGTGGGTCACGGCGACGCGCTCAGCGAGCCCGGGGCCGCAATGGATCAAGCGATCGAAACCGCGCGACGAGCATTCAGATGACCCGGTGGATCACTCTCTGAAGATCGGCATCTTGGGCTACGACGCGCCCGTCCGGACCCCAAGCTCACGGAGCCATCGACGATAGGCGATGGCGGTCTTGTCGCTCCGCAGGTGCAGCTCCGCCTGTAGATCCAGGGGCAGCATCTCGGGACGCTGCGACTCGAGGATCGGGCGATCCTGAGCGAAGATGCGGTCCTGGAACTCGACCATTGATGACGCCGGCTCGTAATTCATGGCCATCCACATCCACGCGGTGCTGTCAACCGCATCGTGCGGCGTCACAGACAGAAGCATCCCGAAAGAGTGCTCGCCATGCTTGATGAATGACGCGGAAAGCGGTCGATGTACGCGATAGGTGTAAGTCACCACTGAGCCGTGACCGGTGGCATAGGGGTCGGGCTGAAACACCTTGACGCCCTCCGACACGACGCCTTCGGCGCCGATGGTCGTCGTGTAGTCCTCGATCTCGGGTCGCGCCCGGTCGCCCAGGATCCCCTCATGAACGAACGGGAAATGACCGATGTCGAGGAAGTTCTCGACAATGCGCGGCCCACTTGCCCTCACGCGGTATGGCCCCGCGAACAGCACGTCATACGCCGGATCGTCGAGCAGCTCGAACCATGGGATCCCACGGGCGCCGCTGCCCAGACTCACCCATACGACGCCGTAGGCTGCAACCGCGCGAAAAACCGCCACTCGCGCCTTTGCCGGCGGCACCTGCTCGGGGTGGGCGGGCATGAGCACGCACCGCCCATCCGTTCCGTATGTCCAACCGTGATAGGGGCACTCGAGCCGAATACCGTCGACGACGGTGCCAAGCGACAGTCGAGTGCCTCGATGCACACACAGGTCGCGCCAGGCGAAGAACTCGTCGCCGGAACGCCACACGACGAGGTCCTCGCCGAGCACCCGGGCCGCGATTGGGCCGCCGTTCGCAAGCTGTGCGGCAAGCGCTACGGGGTGCCAATCGTCTATCAGGACGGGGTCATCGATCATTGCCATTCCTCGAACGAGCGGGCATGTTGCGATGATGCCACCCGACCGTGAATGTGTCCATGTCCCGCCAAGTCAGTCATGTGGTCTGAAAGTACCGCTGGTCGAACCCGCCTGGCGCTGCCGTAACGGGCGCCGTATGACCGCGTTGTAGCCCACATGACGAGGCTGGTCCTGGCACTCGCGTTAGCGGTCGTGGCGTGCAGCAGCCCTTCTCCGCGCCCGGCTCAGTCGTCGTTGTCGGCGACCATTACCCCAAGCCCGACAGCCCTAAATGGCGACCTCCCTGTCTTCCAATACGGCCTCTACGACGCCCAGGGCAACAACCAACAGCTAGTAGGTGGCTTCCTGCACTTTCCAGGCGGTGCGTTCCGTAGAAGCGCTGGGGCTGACATGGTGCGGGATTACTCGGGCGAACCGTACCCCTTGACCAGGACGACCGTTCAGCCGTACCTGGTCGGATTCGGCGAGGGTGACCTTGGCCAGACCACTTACGATGGAGTGGCAGCTCGCTGGCTACCGGTGGCACGACATCAGGTTTCAGACGACGGCCTCCGGTACGCGTACAGAGAGCTGCTGCGCGGTGACCCAAATGCGATCGGCGACCAGCCTCCAAGGGAAGTGCGCTTCCACGTCGTCGATGTCCGCACCGGGTCTGACCAGGTCGTGTACACCACCAATGGCACTCCTCCATTGGTCATCGCGGGATTCAGTGAGCAGGCCATCTGGCTCACACGCTGCGGCAACGAAGAAGGCGGATGCTGGGGCTCGCTCTGGCGATTGGACACCGCGACAGGCAAGGTGAGCAAGGTCAGCGACCGGCGTGGCAGGTGGGTGATTAGCGGTGGAGCTGGCTGGACGGTAATTTGCTCATCGCCGCGTTATCCTCCCGGCGACACGAGCAGTCCCCCCGCTGATACCTGTTTGATGGGGCTCGCAGATAGCAAGCCCGACCAATTGTTGCGAATAGATCTGACGACCGGTAACGAGGAAACCTGGGATCGCGAGCCAGGAATCGTGTTGCTGGGTATTGGCCCTGACGGGTTACCGGTGCTCAAACTGAACAGTGGCGACGAATCGACATTGCTAAGGGTTACCCAGCGTGGGCAGACCGAGCGTCTTTTCGCTGTGCCAATCGACAAGCTGAACCCGGGTGGTGGATTCGAGGGACCGGTCGTATCCGATGAGACCGGAACATGGCTTTCTGTCGTTGATGGCGGTCCCCAGCCTCGTGCTGATTCTCCTGCGAGGGCGGTGGGCATCTACATGTATTCGAAGTCTTCCGGGTTGCGAAAAGTCAGCGATTTTCCAGGAGTACCAGTCGGACCCTTTAGCTGACGCTCCCTGGTCCCTGTGCTATGGCGTATTCAAGTCCGGTGGTGGACCGAAGTTCATATAACGCGAACCGCGAACTCGGTGTTTCCGCGCGCCGGATCCAGCTTTAATCCGCAGGTTGGATCCGATCGCTTTCGAGTGGCGACCAGCAGGTGTCTGTGCGACGATGCCTGCGGCCAGGGGGATAGAGGACGATATGGCCGATCTGCGGCTTGCCTCACGGCCGCG